>Ga0233425_10000963_pt1 | contig 68962 bp, 61 predicted proteins | sample Watercolumn_Towu_2_FD_181712 | JGI IMG/M metagenome (GOLD analysis project Ga0233425, IMG submission 181712) | Freshwater microbial communities from Lake Towuti, South Sulawesi, Indonesia - Watercolumn_Towuti2014_140_MG | ecosystem: Environmental > Aquatic > Freshwater > Lake | place...
GCGGCATCGACCCCGGTTCGGTGACCATTTCGGGCCAGGCGGCCAGCAATTATGTGCGCTTCAATTTCGGGTCCTATGACGATCCCGCCAACCAGCCGCGCACGATCGACATCCTCTTCACTGTGCGGGTGACCACCGAGCCGTTCGCGGACGGCCTGCAGTTGACCAACCAGGTCCAGCAGCAGGACAGCAACAGCCCGGGTTCGGTCAGCACCACCGACCGGATCAACCAGCTGACGCTGACCGAGCCGGTGCTGGTCAATGACAAGACGGTCGTCGCGACCGACAACCCGGCCGTTCTGCCGGTCCCGCCGGTTCCGGGCCCGATCAGTTTCGCCGTTCCGGGAGTCGTCGGTCCGGCCTGGTCGGGCGGCACGATCCACTCGAACTACCTGGGCGCGGACAACAGCGCGCTGAACAGCGCCATCTCCGGCATCGACGGCGGCGACCTGGTCAAATTCGCCATCGTCATCCAGAATGTCGGCTCCGGTCTGAACGGCGCCTTCGACATCACCCTGCGCGACACCCTGCCCTCCGGGTACGTCGTTCCCGGCATCGGTGTCCAGGGGATCAACCTGCAGGTGACGCGCGGCGATGGGACGGTCTTCCTCTTCACAAATGTCGGCGGCGGCAGCGGCCTGCTCGACCTGGGCATCCAGATCACCGACCCGGTCGTCCCGCCCGCGGATCCGGAATACGGTTTCGGCGCCTGCCAGGCGCACGATGCCACGAACGGCAAGAACGTCATCCTCGTGACCTACGACCTGATGGTCGATCCGAACGTCGCTCCCGGCCAGCTGATCCAGAACAAAGGCGAGGTGACCTCCTACGCCGGCGAGGAGGGCGGTCCCAACCACCTGCCCGAGCCGGACGAGGACGAAGCCGGCACGACCATCGCCGGTCCGTCCATGCTGAAGAACCTGGTCGGGACGGAGATCGTCTCCGCCGGGAACGGCAACACGCAGGCGGTCATCGGGGAATTGGTCGATTACAGCCTGGTGGTCACCTTCCCGGAAGGCATCAGTCCGAACACGGTCCTGACCGATACCCTGCCGGCCGGCCTGGCATTTGTGGAGATGGATCCGATCACACCCTTCGTCAATTCCAACCCGGACACCGATGGTCCCGCCGGGACCCTGGACGATGGCATTTCCTTCACCGGCAGCGACGTCCCCGTGGTGACCAATTCCGGGCGGACGATCACCTGGACGCTGGGGACGGTCTCGAATACGAACGCTAACAACCTGGTCCCGGAAACACTGACCTTCAACTACACGGTGGTCGTCCTGAACGTCGCCGGCAACCAGGCCGGGACGACGCTGAACAATTCCGCCATCCTGACCTGGGATACGAAGGATGAGACCGGCGCGACGATCCCTGCCAGCCAGGGACCGGTCGTTGCGCCTGTTGTTACGGTCATCGAACCGGTCCTCACGATCACGAAGCAGGTCTGTGACGATGCCGTGGATCCCTGCTCGGGGATCGCCGGCCTGGATGCCGGGGATACGTTGTATTACCGCATCCAGTTGACCGGCAGCGGGACGGATGCCTTCGATCTCACCTTCACCGATACCCTGCCGACCGTCCTGAACAGTCCTTCGATCGCCAGTGTCAGCGGGGCCAACCTGGCGGATTTCGAGATCGTCGGCGGTGTGCTGCGAACGACCGTTGCGGCGGACATCGACCTGGCGCCCGGCGCTTCGATCATCCTCTATGTTCTGGGGACCGTGGACTACTCTGTCATTCCGGGGCAGGCGATTGCCAATACAGGCACCGTCCGCTGGACCAGCCTCAACGGAGCCGTCTCAGACCGTTCGACCTACAATGCCGATTCCGACGAGCGCAACGGCTCCGGTATACCGGCGGTCAATGACTACACCTCCTTTGCAACCGTCAATGTCAGTATCAGCACGACGTCGCATTTCAAGTACCTCATGAATACATCGGAACTGCATACCAGCGGTCTGCAGGCGGGCCGGACCCGCGTGTCGGTCGGGGAGATCGTCCGCTACCGGTTGGTGGTCCAGATCCCGGAGGGCACCAGCCCGAATTTCCAACTACAGGATCAGCTCCCCCCCGGCCTGACCTATCTGGATGACGGATCGGCGACCATCGCTTTCGTGTCGACCGACCCGGTCGGGAATCCGATCCAGTCCACCGGGATCGGCATCATCCCGGCCATTCCGTCGGGATGCAATCTGTCTGGGAATGCAGCCGATGCCGCCACTCCTGCACAGACATCCCTGTGCATCCTGGACGATCTGAACAGCGGCAGTGACAACGCAACGAATGCCGATCCGGATGTATACACCACAACGGGTGTCGACGTTTACTTCAAGCTGGGTACATTGCGCAACAACGACAGCGACGCCGACGGAGAGTTCGTCGTGATCGAATTCAATGCCCTGGTGGACAATAACAATACCAGCGGCGCCAACCGCAACGATGCCTCCGATACGCGCGACAATAATTTCCTGGTTTTCATCAATGGCGCTCAGGTGGGCGTCGCATCCGGGAATGTAGGCATTTATATCGCCGAGCCGCTGCTGACCGTTGTCAAGTCGATCTTCACTACGCCGGGAGATGCCGGGGATACGGTCGAGTATCGATTGACGATCACAGCCGGCGCCGGTGTGAACCGGTCGACGGCCTTTGACCTCTCGCTCACGGATACGCTGAATGCCAACCTTGTCCCGGTCTCGGCATCGGTTTTCAGCACCACCCAGCCGGCTACTTGCACAGGAAATGGCAGTGGCACCACCGGATTCCTGACCAGTGCAGGTTTCAGCGGGCAGCTTGCGACCATCACCGCCACCTGCCTGGATCCAGGCAGGAACATTGTATTTTCGATCGTCGCCCGCGTGGCGAATAACGCGCCCGCCGGGCAGATCATTCCCAATACAGGCACGCTGCGCTATACCAGCCTGCCAGGTTCCGGGACTGCGCTGACGATCAATACCATCCCGGCGGTTACGTCGGTCACCCCGGGCGCCTCCGGGACGACCTACGGGGAGCGGGATGGCTCGAATGGCACCGGCAACCCCAACGATCATTATTCCACCAGCACTGTGAACCTGACCTTGCTGACGCCCACCTTTGACAAGCGTCCGGCCAGTCCACTGAATTACACCATCGGCGATACCGTTACTTTCAACATCCTGGTGACCTTGAACGAAGGCGTCACCCGCAGCCTGAGCGTCCTCGACAACCTGCCGGCAGGACTGCAGTATGTCACTGGCAGTGTTGAGGTGATCACCACTGCGGCCCTCAGCGGCGGCCTGCTGACGAACGATTTCGACGGGACATTCACGAACTCCGCGCCCGGCTGGTTCACCTGTACCGGCGTCTGCGGATCCGGGGACGACGTGATCTTGAACTTTGGGGACACCACCGTGGCTGCCGATCTTCCGGTCGACGATCCGAGCGATGACGCCTTCCTGGTCCGCTTCCAGGCACGCGTTCTGGACGTTCCGGCCAATATTGACGGCCTCGTTCTGACCAATCGGGCGAATATCACCTATATCAACCCGAACACGGGCAGCCCGGTCACTCTGCCGGACGACATAGCAACGGTTACCCTGATCGAGGCCCGCATCGCCACCGACAAGGATGTCACTCCGACGACCAGCGTACAGGCGGGAGATGCCCTGACCTATACGGTGCGGTTCACGAATACCGGCAACAGCCCGGCCTATGACGTCACCGCCATGGATAGCCTGGCCCAGGGCGTCGATTTCATCGCGTTGACCGGCTGTGTGGACCAGGCATCCGCCAGTGTCCCCTCCCTGGCCGTGGACAATGGTGCGACAGTCGACTTCGGCGGGAATCCTGCCGGCTCTAGGGATATCCCGGTCAGCGGTTGGATCGAATGCACCTACAGCGCGGTTGCTTTGAACGGTCTTTACATGAACGGCAGCCATGTCAACACGGTCGATGCCGACTGGACTTCCCTGAACGGGTCTGTGTCCGGCGAGCGGGATTATAACGATACAGGAAGCTCGCCCTTCGATGCTTTGCAGGACCAGGATACCGCCACCTTCACTGCGGATGCGCCCACTTTCGTCAAGGATGACAGCGGGATCACGCAGGTGGTCATCGGCGACACGATCACCTTCCACCTGACGGTGGGCGGCGAGGCAGGAACCTACCGCGACGTGCTCATCACCGACGTGCTGCCGGCCGGGTTGATCTACAACGTCGGCAGTTCGCAGGTCACGCTCAACGGCAGCAGCGCGGTGCGCGCCCCCGATTCGGTCAGCGCTCCGAACGACGGGTCGGCGGCGGTCACGCTGACCTGGGACTTCAACGACCTGTACAAAGATGGCACCGACATGGTCATCACCTACACGGCTCAGGTGGCGAACGTGATCGGCAACCAGATCAATGGCACGCTGATCAACAATGCCGCCTTCGATCATGACCATGCCGATGGCACGCCCGCCACGCAGTTGACCTCCTCTGCATCCTCCACCATTACCGAGCCGGTCATTGTTACGACCAAGAACGCCTTGCCCACTTCCGGTGTGGAAGCAGGCGACGTGATCAACTACACCACGCGCTTCACCAACACCGGCACCAGCACCGCCTACGAAACCACAGCCCAGGATGCCCTCCCGGCGAACGTCGACTACAACAGCGACGCGGCGTGTGTCTTCTTCGACGGTGTCACGACCAATCTGATTGCGGTCACGGTCACCGGCAGCACCAGCCTCAACTTCGGCACCTGGGACATCCCCGCGACTGCACCGGATTCCTACGTCGAATGCACTTACAGCATCACCACCCGGTCTGACATTGCCCTGGGCGCCAGCCATACCAACCTTGTGGACGCCGACTGGACCTCGCTCAACGGCACGGATGCCAACGAGCGCAACTACAACGACAGCGTCAGCCGCACCGGCGTGGATGAAACCCCCGGCGCGGACGACGACGTTGCTGCCTTCACCACCGACGCGCCCGCCTCGCTGACCAAGGGCATCGATGTCACCCAGACCGCCATCGGCGATGTCTTCCACATCACCATCACCATCGTCAGCCCGCTGGGTGCGATCACCGATACTTCCTTGGATGACGTGCTCCCGGCTGGGATGATCTATGTGACCGGCACGCAGACTGTCACTTCGAACATCACGACGCCTGCATTCAGCGTGACCGGTCCGAACGACGGCACGGCAGCCACCACGCTCATCTGGGACTTCGGGGACGCGGTGGTCACCGGCAACCCGGTGGTCGTCGAATACGACGCCCGCGCCGCCAATGTGGCCGGCAACGTGGACGGGACCGGCCTGACCAACAATGTGACCTTCCATTACACCGATGGCGCCGGCCCGCATACCTTCACAGACGATGCCACCGTCTCCGTCATCGAACCGCTGCTCACGGTCACCAAGGCGCATTCCGTCCTGGCGATCGCGCCGGATGCCGGTGACACCGTCCACTATATCGTGGACATCGCTCCCGACCTGACCGCCCCGAACGTCAGCACCGCCACGGCCTACGACGTCGTCTTTTCCGACCTCCTGCCATCCACCTACGTCTCGCTCGACGTCAGTTCCATTTCCGTGACGGCCACGGGCTGGACCCCGACTTCGGTCGATACCAGCGCTTCCTCGGTCACCACGGTCGACGTGCGTGTCAGCGACATTCCCAACACGCCCGGCACCGGCCTGCGCATCGAATACGATGTCACGCTGAAGAACACGGTCACGCCTTCCCAGCTGATCGCCAACACCGGCGACCTGACCTGGACGTCCACACCCGGCAGCAATGGGAATGAACGCACCGGATCCGGCAGCGGGGCGAACGATTACTCGGACAGCAGCACGGATTCGTTCACCGTCCACGATCCGGCGTTCAGCAAGTCGATCGCCTCCACCGACAACCCGCACACCATCGACCCGTCCGTCGCCATCGGCGAGACGATCACCTTCGACCTGGTCATCACCCTGCCCGAAGGCACCACGCCATCGATCCATATCTACGACGATCTGCCGGCCGGCCTGCAATATATTGTCGAAACGCCAACGGTCATCCCGGCGCCCGGCTTTATCGGCAGCATCCCGACCCCCACCGTCGCTCCCGCCACGCCTCCGGCCGGCAACGGCCAGGATGTGACCGTCGATTTCACGGCCATCACCGTCGATCCGGACGGTGACCCAGCCAACGATCACCTTACGGTCCGCTTCCGGGCGGTCGTGCTCAACGACCTGGCAAACCAGGACGGCGGCTCGCTGCTCAACACCGCCACCATGACCGTCGCCGGGACCGATTATTCCGACGATGCGACCGCCTCGATCGTCGAGCCGGTCCTGACGATCGCCAAATCGGTCACCGATCCCTACCCCGGCCCCGGCCAGACCCTGGACTTTACGATCGTCGTCGAGCACGACGCTCTCCTGCCAAGCACGGCCTCCGCCCATAATGTGGTCATCTTCGACGATCTCCCGGATGCCCAGCTGACCCTGGTGCCGGGCTCGATCTCGGTCGCGACCCTCGGCGGCGTCAGCGGCGTCGTCTTCAACCCGGTCGTCGAACCGGTGCAGGTCCAGGTGGACCGCATCGACGTGGGCGGCCGCGTTACCGTAACCTTCCAGGCCATGGTCTCCTCCGGCATCACGGTCGGTGAGGCGGTCGCCAATACGGCCACAGCCCGCTGGACTTCCATGCCGGGACCGGTCGCGGACGAACGCCTGGGCACCGGCGGCGCCTTGAACGATTATGCCGCAGTCAACACGGTCAACCTGTCGGCCGACAAGAGCATCACGAAGACCCTGATCGCGGACAATCATCTTGACACCGTGCTCCCCGAGGTCGCCATCGGCGAACTCCTGACCTATCGGGTCGAGTTCAACGTCCCGACCGGCAGCACCGATGCGGTCACCCTGACCGACCAGCTGGAGCCCGGATTGGCGTACGTGGATTGTCTCTCCATCGCTGCAGATGCGGGCATCGCCACATCCCTCCCGGGTGGCTTCGACGCGGTCTGCCAGAACGCAGCCGTGACGGCCATCGGCGCGCCGGCCAACCCGGCCAGCCCCGGCCGCCAGGTCGTCTTCGACTTCGGGACTTTGACCAATATTTCCGGAGGCATCGGCACGGTCACCGTGGAATACCGCGCTGCCGTCCTGGATGTGATCGAGAACCAGGATGCCCAGACCCTGAATAATCGGGCCACCCTGACCTGGTCGTACGGTTCCTTGAACAGCCAACCGCCCGTCCCGGTGAGCGTGGTCGAGCCGGAGCTGCTCCTGGAAAAGACGGCCAGCGTGGGCACGGCGCTCCCGGGCGCGGATATCGTCTTCACCCTGACCGTAAGGCATGACACGGCCAACTCTACGGCGGACGCCTATGATGTCCTGCTGCGCGACGACCTGCCATCCGGCCTGACGTTGATCGGCATCCCGGTCCCCATGAGCGGGATCGCCCCGACCAGCATCACGGTCACCGGCACGCTCATCGAAGTGTTCTGGGCCGACTTCCCGCGGCTTCCGGATGGCGAGTCCGTCATCCAGTTCACCGCCCGGCTGGGCAGCCTGCTGCCGGGGACATCGGTCAGCAACGAGGCGACGGTCGAATGGACCAGCCTGCCCGGCACACCGCCCAATCCGTATGCTCCGCCGCAGCCTGTGCTGCCGTCCGGTGTGCAGTCCGTTTACAACGCCCGCTCCACCGAACGGCGTTATGACCCGCTCAGCCCGGTCGACATCTACCAGACGACCGCCACGTCCGCGGTAGGGGTGCCGCGCCTGCCGGATACCGGCTTCGCCCCCGGAATCCTGACCGGCCTACCTGAACAACCGCAGGACATGAGCTATGCCCAACTGGACGGCATGTGGCTGGAGATCCCGGCCCTGGGAGTCCGGATGCCGATCATTGGCGTGCCGATGTCGGAAGCAGGCTGGGACCTGACCTGGCTTGGCGATCAGGCCGGCTACCTGGAAGGGACCGCCTACCCGAGCTGGGATGGGAATACCGGCATCACCGGGCATGTCTACCTGCCGAATGGCAGCCCCGGTCCGTTCGTGGACCTGGGCCGCCTCTACTGGGGCCAGCAGGTGATCGTGCACCTGGATGGCTTCGAGTATGTCTACGAAGTCCGCTCCGTCCGGCGGGTCATGCCCGGCGACCTGTCGGTGCTGGGCCACTCCGACACGCCGGTCCTGACCCTGATCACCTGCCAGGGGTACGATCCGTACGGGAACGCCTACCGTTACCGGGTGGCCGTGCGGGCGGTCCTGGTGGCGATCCATTAGCCTGGATCGGTTTGTTCTCCCTGGTTCGTTCCGGCTCTCCTGCGCAATTTGCAGGAGAGCCTCTTTAACAGGTGGACAAACGGCTGTGCTATACTGATATCGAGGAAAAGCAAATGACATCCACATACCATGCGAACCTGCTGACCGAGGGCGATCCCCGCCTGGTCAAATTCAAGCAATACCTGATCCAGTCTGCCTCCACGGAGCTGCAGTCCCGTCTGACCGGCAAGGCCCAGGACCGCGAGATCGTGCGCGGCCTGCTCCAGGGCATCTACGAAAAGTCCAAGGCCGGTCTGACCCCCGAAGTGCGGGATGTGGTCATCGGCGCGGCGTTGGCCGAGCTGGTCGGCTATGGCCCGCTCGAATGGCTGCTCAGCGATCCGGAAACGAGCGAGATCATGGTCAATGGCTCCCAGTCGGTCTTCATCGAACGCAATGGCGAACTGCTGGAAACCGACGTGCGCTTCGAGAACGACGAGCACCTGATGCGCATCATCGAACGGATCGTCAATCCGCTCGGGCGCCGGCTCGATACCGACAATCCGACTGCGGATGCCCGCCTGCCGGATGGCTCGCGGGTCAATATCATCATTCCCCCGGTGGCGATCGACGGTCCGCACATCACCATCCGCAAGTTCCTGCAGACCAAGATGACGATGGAGGAGCTCGTCGAGATGGGCGCCCTGACGGCCTACATGGCCAAGTTCCTCGAGGCGTGTGTCGTCACCCGCCTGAACGTTCTCGTGACCGGCAACACCAGCTCTGGCAAGACCACCATCCTGAATGCCCTGTCCGGCTACATCCCAGAACGGGAGCGCATCGTGACCATCGAGGACGCCGTCGAGCTGCAACTGCGCCAGAAACATGTCGTCCGCCTGGAGACCAAGCTGGCCGGCGTGGACGGCGCTGGATCGGTCAGCGTGCGCGACCTGGTCCGCAACGCCCTGCGCATGCGCCCGGACCGCATCGTGGTCGGGGAGGTGCGCGGCGGGGAGGCGATGGATATGCTCCAGGCGATGAACACCGGTCACACCGGCTCGCTGACCACCCTGCACGCCAATTCGCCGCGCGATGCCACCTCACGCCTGGAAACGATGGCCATGATGGCCGGGCTGGACATGCCTTTGCTGGCCATCCGCAAGCAGATCGCCTCGGCCATCAACCTGATCGTCCACCTGGGCCGGCTTACAGATGGGACCCGGCGCATGACCCACATCACCGAGCTGGCCGGGATGGAAGGCGATGTCGTCACCCTGACCGACATCTTCAAGTTCGAGCAGACCGGGGTCGGCCCGGACGGCAAAGTCATCGGCCAGCTGCGGCCGACCGGCATGCGCCCGCTCTTTTCGCCGCGTTTGGAAGCCTCGGGATACAAGCTGGGTGGGGAGATCTTCGGGGCCGGACTGTGAGCGGCCAGTCGGTCGCTCGATTTGAAACCAGCCCGTGCACATCGTGATATAATTTTTCAAACAACACCTGATGGAGGCAGCATGGAAATCACTACCAAGCAATTTAAACACTGTGATCTGCTCAGCCTGAGCGGCAAAGTGGACAGTTTCACCGCTCCTGAATTGACTAAAATTCTCGAGAAAATGGCCAACGACAGCCGCTTCAAGCTCGTTCTGGACTTGAGCAAACTGGAGTACATGTCCAGTGCTGGTTTCCGTGCCCTGCTGGTCGGTCAGCGCAATTGCAAACGCTACAACCGGGGCGAGATCGTCCTGGCCTCCGTCCCGAAAAAGGTCCTGGATGCCCTGGAACTGACCGGCTTCACGCCGCTGTTCAAGACATTTCCGGATGTCACCTCGGCGGTCGGAAGCTTCTAAGCCCGCGCCCACAATCCATTTCAGGCCGCCTCCACCTCCGGTCCGTGAGGCTGAGGCGGTTTCCTTATTCCGATGCGCACAGCCATCTTTCCGGCCCGGTTCGAGCAACTGGATGTAATCCGCGATTTCGCCTCCCAGGCGGCGCGGGATGCCGGTATGGAGGAAGGCGATGTATATGCGGTCGAACTGGCCATCGATGAGGCCTGCTCGAACATCATCGAACATGCCTATGAGGGGATCGAGGGGGGCGAGATCGAGTGCACCTGCAGCCAGGATGCACACGTCCTGAAGATCATTCTTCGCGATCATGGCCGTCCTTTCGATCCCTCCGTCGTACCCGATCCGGATCTGGGGGCCAAGCTGGAGGACCGCCAGGTGGGCGGCCTGGGCATTTTCCTGATGAAGCAGCTCATGGACGAGGTCCATTTCGAGCCGCTGGGCGAATCCGGGAATTTGCTCACCCTGGTGAAGCGCCGCAACGTGGTGGACACGTTCCCCGAACTGCGCCAATCGCCCTGGCACCGCATCCTGGTCCTGGGCGAGGAGCTGATGCGGACCGAATCCCTGGCGGACCAGCAGCATTTGATCCAGAATGCCGCTGCCGTCCTGCTGGATGCCGAGGCGGAGCTCTGGTTGGATGAGAGCATTTTCCAGCTTCCCGGCCGGGAGGTGGAGGGGTTGTTTCCCAAGGAACCGCCCGGGGAGCACCTCTCCAAGTCGGTCCGGGGCCGGCAGATCGTCTCCTTTTCGGCGAAGAAGGGCGTGGCCATCCCGCTGCAGAGCGGCGGACTGGTCATGGGCGCCATCCTGGTCAAGCGCGCCGAAAAGACCTTCCACAAGAAGGACCTGGAATTGCTGGATGCCCTGGCCGGTCACCTGGGATTGGCGCTGCTGGCCTCCCACCGGTCCGTGGTGGAAAAATGGCGCATCGAGCAGCTGGCCCTGGTCCGTCGGGTGAGCGCCCAGCTCTCCAACGTCTTCGACCTGAACGAACTGACCCGCCGCGTGACCAAGCTGATCCAGAATGCCTTCCACTATTACTATGTGGCGGTTTTCACCTGCGAACCGGGACGGGAATATCTGCAATTCCGTTCGAGCGCCCGGGCGGCGCGCGGCCGGGGCAAGAAGCTGCTCATCCGCAAGGGTGAGGGCTTGATCGGCACGGTGGCCAGCAGCGGGGAAGAGATCATCACCAACGATATCCGCGTCGACCCGCGCTTCCAGTTCGTTGAGAGCCTGTCGGAGACCAAATCCGAGATCGTCCTGCCGCTCAAGATCGAAAGCCGCATCCTGGGTGTCCTGGACGTGCAGTCCGATCGTCTGGGCGCCTTCCACCCCAATGACCTGATGGTGCTGCGCGCCCTGGCCGATACGATCTCGATCGCAATCAACAGCGCGGTCCTGTATGGCGATATACAAAAACGGGCCCGCCAGTTCGAAGTCGTCGCCCGGGTCAGTGAAGATATCACCTCGATCCTGGACCTGGACGAACTGCTCAAGAAGGTGGCCGACCTGATCCATGATCGTCTGGGCTACCCGTATGTCCACCTGTTTACCGTCCACCCCAACCGGCGGCAGATCATTTACGAGGCGGGCAGCGGAGCGCGCAGCGAGTCGCTCAAGGGCTACGTCCTCGGGCTGGACTCGGACGATGGCCTGATCCCCTGGGTGGCCAAAACCGCGAAATCGCTGATGGTCAACGATGTCTCCAAGGAGCCACGCTTCAAGCCCTCGCCGTTCCCGCCGGAGGACACCCGTTCGGAGCTGACCATCCCGCTGCTCTTCGACAACCGCGTGGTCGGCATCATGGACATCCAGAGCGACCGGCTCAACCGCTTTTCGGACGACGACCTTTCGCTGTGCGAAGCGCTGGCGGACAGCGTGGCTGTGGCGATCCACAACGCCGACCTGTACCGGACCGAGCGCTGGCGGCGGCAGGTGGCCGACAGCCTGCAGCAGGTTGCCGGCCTGCTCTCGGCGGATGTCGGCGTCGACGACGTGCTGGACAGCGTCCTGCGCGAGTGCCAGCGCATCCTGCCCTGTGATGTAGCCGCCATCTGGCTCCTGGAGGGCGAGGATCTCTACCTGGCGCACATCCACGGAGCCGACCTGCTCGAGGTCGAGGCGGCCGCCCGGCGCTGGCCGGAGGCCTACACCTTCCTGGCCGCCTCCCTGGCCTCGGACCAGCCGGTCATCCGGAAACCGGACGACCCGATCGGTCCCACCGGCGCGGCACGCGGTTTCTCGGCGGATTATTCCTCGATCGCGGCCGCCCTGCGGACCGGCGATCATGCCCTGGGCGTCCTGACCCTTTCCCATAACACCGCCGGCCGCTACGGCCACGAAGCCCAGGCGATGACCGCGACCTTTGCCAGTTATGCCGCCGTGGCGATCGAGAACGCCCGCCTGTATGACGGGGCCCAGGAACAGGCATACGCCTCGGCTGCCTTGTTGCAGGTGGCCCAGACGGTGGTGAACGCCAACAGCCTGGACGAGATCATCGGCAGCATCGTCCGCATCACGCCCATCCTGGTGGGCGTGAAAGCCTGCGGCATTTACCTGTGTGAAGGGGAGGCCTTTGTCCCCACACAGGCGTATGGCTTCTCCGACGAGGCCACCCCGGTGTTCTTTTCCAAGGGGTTTGGCAAAGGGGAATTCCCGCTCCTGGACGCTGTGCGGGAGAATGGCCGCATGGTGGTCGGTGTGCTGACGCCCACGCTCCCGGACGAATGGCTCGATCCCGTGCTCGCCCGCGATGAGCAGGAGAACTACTATGCCCTGCAAAATGCCGAGCATCTGTTGATCGGCCTGCCATTGATGATCAAGAGCGACCTGTATGGGGTCATGCTGGTGCACGAGGAAGCCGATGCCATGCGCTTCCGGCAGAAGCGGGTGGAGATCGTCACCAGCGTGGCGCAGCAGGTGGCGTTGAGCATCCAGAACGAGCACCTGCAGCGCGAGATGGTGGCCCGGGAGCGGTTCGAGCATGAAGTCAACCTGGCGCGGCAGATCCAGCGCACCTTCCTGCCCGAGCACCTGCCGGAACTGAAGGGCTGGAGCCTGGCTGCCACCTGGGAGACGGCCCGGCAGGTGGGAGGCGATTTTTACGACGTCTTCGAACTACCCGGCGGCAGGCTGGGCCTGTTGATCGCCGATGTCTCGGATAAGGGCATCCCGGCTGCCCTGTTCATGGCCTTGACCCGCACCCTGGTCCGGGCGGTGGTCTACGACACGCCCTCCCCGGCGGAGGTGATGAAACGCGTCAACGCGCTGATCGTCCCGGACAACCAGCAGGGCATGTTCGTCACTGCTGTCTACGGTGTGTTATCCCTGGAGAGCGGCCAGTTCCGGTATGCCAATGCCGGGCACAATCCGCCAATCTGGATGGGGCAGGGGGCCTCCGGGATTCACCAGCTGCGGCGGACCGGGGCCGCGCTGGGGATCATCGAGGACATGCCGATGAACGAGGATACCCTCCAGCTCGCACCCGGGGACAGCCTGCTGTTCTACACCGATGGGTTGACGGAGAGTTTCTCGGCCGCGGACGAGACTTTCGGTGAGGAACGCCTGCTGGCCATGCTGCCGGAAATCCTGGACATGGACGCCCGCCTCCTGCTGGACCGGATCGAAAAGGCAGTGCGCAAATTCCGGGGCACGGTCCCGGCTGCGGATGACATGACCCTGCTGGGGTTGAAACGGATCCCTCCGCCCGTGGATGCCCCGTGAGGGCGGCTGGTAAGAAGTACGCCCCTGCTTTTTTAATGAAGAAGTTCTCAAGGCAGGCCCGAAAGGGCGATTTTCGCCTCATGGTATAATTGCCGGGCTATATTTCCAAAAGGAGCATCGCACTTTGGCTTTCAATCCTCTCAATTGGCTGCTGGGGCTTTTTTCGCTCGATATCGGCATCGACCTCGGCACCGCCAACACCTTGGTTCACGTACGCGGGAAAGGCATTGTCATTAATGAGCCCTCGTGGGTGGCCATCGACAAGCGGATACGCGAAGTCTTCGCGATCGGGTTGGAGGCCAAGGAGATGGTCGGGCGTACCTCGGGGAGCCTCATCGTCGTACGGCCGTTGCGGGATGGCGTCATCTCGGAGTTCGAGATCACCGAAGCGATGCTCGGGTATTTCATCGGCAAGGTGCATGAGCAAAGCGTAGTCCCGCTGCCGCGGCCGCGGGTGGTGATCGGCATCCCCTCGGGCGTGACGGAAGTGGAGAAGCGGGCCGTCTACGATGCCGCCATGTCGGCCGGGGCGCGTCAGACCTACCTGATCGAGGAACCGACCGCGGCCGCCCTCGGCGCGGGCCTGCCCATCGCCGAGACGCGCGGTTCGATGATCGTCGATATCGGCGGAGGGACCACCGAAGTGGCGGTCCTTTCCATGAACGGCGTGGTGGTCTCCCGTTCCCTGCGGGTGGCCGGTGACGAACTCGATTCGGACATCGTCCAGTATGTGCGCAGCAAGTACAACGTCCTGATCGGTGAGCGGGTGGCGGAGCAGGTCAAGTGGAACATCGGTTCCGCTTTTCCGCTGCCGGTGGAAAAGACCGTCGAAGTGCGCGGCCGCAACCTGGTCACCGGCCTGCCTGAATCGATCGAGATCTCCTCGGTCGAAGTGCGCGAAGCCCTGACCGGCTCCGTGCATGTCATTGTCGAGACGATCAAGGATGCCCTCGACGAGGTCCCACCGGAGATCATTGCCGATCTGATGGACATCGGTATTTGCCTTTCCGGCGGCGGCGCCTTATTGCATGGCCTGGCGGAACGTCTGTCCGATGAGTTGAACCTGCGCGTCTGGGTCGCGGAAGATCCGCTGACCTGCGTGGTGCGCGGGACGGGCATGGTCCTGGAAGATTTCGCCAGCCACAGCCGGTACCTGGTCGGCCTGGAACGCGGCAGCACGCGCCATTCCTAAACGCGTGACCGCGTCCAGCCGGCGCGGGATGTCAGCCTTCCCATGAAAACCAGTTTCCCTCTTTCCCTGCAAACCGCGATCATCGTCCTGATCTCCCTTGGCCTGATCCTGCTGGCCCTCGGAGGGGTCTTTGCCCCGGTAACGAACCAGTTCCAGCGCCTCGGCGTCGGCGTACAGACCTGGGTCTCGACCCGCTACCTGGCGATCGTCGACTTCCTGACCGTGCCGCGCGATGTCGCCTCCCTGCGCCAGCGCAATTCCGAGCTGGAGGCCGAGGTCGCCCGGCTGCAGTCCCAGGTGATCGACCTGCAGCAGCGCGTCACCGAGACCGAGATCCTCTCCGCCCTGGTCGATTTTGCCCGCGCCAATCCGGTCTATACCTACAAAGCCGCGGCCGTGATCGGCCGCGACCCCAGCCCCTTCCTGCGCTATGTGATCATCAACGTCGGTTCGAACGCGGGCGTTCTGCCGGGTATGCCGGTGGTGACGGACAAGGGCCTGGTGGGGCGCGTCGATGCGGTCCTTGCCGAGGCGGCGCGCATCCAGTTGATCACCGATTCGGCTTCGGCGGTGAACATCCGCTTGCAGACCTCCGATACGGAAGCCATGCTGTCCGGTTCGATCACCGGTGACCTGTCCCTGGACATGATCCCGCAGGATGCCACGGTCCAGATCGGGGATGTCGTCCTGACCTCCGGCCTCGGCGGCGGGTATCCGCCCAATATCCTGGTCGGACAGGTGATCAACGTCCGCAAGCTGGATTCCGAACTGTTCCAGACCGCGGCCATCCAGCCGAACGTGGACTTCAACCGGCTGCAGTTCGTCCTGGTGATCACCAACTTCAAGCCGGTGGACATCACCCCGTTGATCACCACGCCCGGACCCTGACAGGCAGCATGCGACGCTCCCTTCTGCTTGCCTTTCCGGTCCTGACATTGGTGCTCCTGCTCCAGACGGCGATCGTCAGCCGGATCAGCCTGCTGAGCGGCAATGCCGATCTGATGCTGCTGGTCCTGGTGGCCTGGGCCCTGCAGGAGCGGGTGCGCGGGACCTGGTTCTGGCCCATCCTTGGCGGGCTTCTATCCGGGCTGGCCTCCGGGATCCCCTGGTACCTCTATCTCGCTTGCTATCTGCTGACTGTCCTGCTTGCCCGCGTGCTGGTGCGGCGCATCTGGCAGGCTCCTCTTCTGGCGGTTTTCACCGTCACCTTTGCCGGTTCCGTCCTGTTGATGACCATCATGTACCTCCAACGACTTTTCCTGCAGATCCCGCTTGAATTCGGCCTGACGTCCTCCCAGGTCGTCCTGCCGTCGATCCTGCTCAACCTGTTCCTGTCCATCCCGGTTTTCTTCCTGATGCGCGACCTGGCCGGAAGGGTCTATCCGGCGGAGGCCGTGGCATGACCACTTCGGCAGGCAGGTCCCATTTCCAGGGCTGGCGTTTCCTGGTGGTTTACCTCCTGGTCGGGATCGTCGGTTTGGTCTTCGCCGGACGTCTGTTCTACCTGCAGGTCCTGAACAGTTCCGTGTACCTGAACGAAGCCATTGACAACCGCACCGAGACGATCAGTGATGCCTCCGTGCGCGGCATCATCTACGATCGCAACGGGATCATCCTGGCGCGCAATATCGCTTCCTACAACATCGTCATCACCCCGGCCTATCTGCCGGACGACGATGGGGACATCCAGGGCATCTACCGCGATCTGTCCGCTCTGACCGGGGTCCCGGTGGGCGGACCGGTCACCGAGGAAACGTTGAATGCCACGAAGTTGTTCGGCATCTGCGTGCCCGGGCCAAGCATCGCCGATCTGGTGGCGCTGGGCAGGTCGAACGCCCCTTACGATCCGGTGCGCATCCAGTGCAACGTCGGCGAGCAGGCGGCGATGATGGTGCGCGAACGCGCCGCCGCCTGGCCCGGGGTGAGCGTGGAGATCCTGCCGGTGCGCGATTACCCGACCGGCTCGCTGACCTCCAGCGTGGTCGGTTTCCTGGGTCCGATCCCGGCCTCCCTGGAGGAGATCTACCGGGCGCAGGGTTTCCTGCCCAACCGGGACAAGGTCGGTTACGCCGGTGTCGAATATTCGCTCAATGACGTCCTGATCGGGACGCCGGGCGAACGCACCGTCGAAGTGGACGTTGCCGGTCAGGTGCTGCGCAACCTGGAGGCCCCCATCCTGCCGGTGGCGGGGAACAATGTCGTCCTGACCATCGATACGCGCCTGCAGCAGGCCGCCCAGGCGGCGCTGACCACCGCCATCGATTACTGGAATACCGTCTACCACGGGTATGACCGCATCACCAGCGGCACGGTCATCGCCATGAACCCGAAGACCGGCGAGATCCTGGCCATGGTCCAGTACCCGACCTATGAGAACAACCGCATGGCGCGCTTCATCCCCGAGTATTACTACCGTCAGCTGGCTGGCGATCCGCGCCGTCCCCTGCTCAATTTTGCAGTTTCGACCGAGTACCCGCCCGGCTCGACCTTCAAGATCGCCACGGCCACGGGCGTGCTGAACGAGGGCATTGTCGAACCGGATGAGATCGTCCAGGCGCCAGGCATCATCTATCTCACGGAAAGCTACTCCCCGACCGATCCGGGGCGGCGGCTGGAATTCTACGATTTCGTCGCCCAGATCGACCCGACCGCCTCGCTCGGTCCACTGCGCTTCCTGCAGTGCATTGCCCTGTCCAGCAACGTCTGCTTTTACAAGGTCGGCGGCGGGTACGAGGACGAGATCCCCCAGGGGCTTGGCATCCTGCGCCTGCAGCAGTATGCCCAGGCGCTCGGATACAACCAGCAGACCGGCATCGAACTGCCCGGCGAACTGAGCGGCCTGATCCCGGATCCGACCTGGAAGCGCATCTACAAGGGGCAAAACTGGTCGACCGGCGATACCTACCTGGCCAGCGTCGGTCAGGGCTACGATGCGGCCACACCGCTGCAGGTGCTCCTGTCCGCGGCGACGATCGCCAACGACGGAGCGCAGATGCAGCCGACCATCATCCATGAGATCGTCGACGAGGAAGGGAACATCGTCGAGCCCTTCACCCCGCGCCTGCGCTGGAATGTGACCCTCGATCCCATCATCAAGGATTTCCTGTGCGGGGAGACCAACTGCGTCGAGACGGGTGAGATGAAGACGATCAGCCTGGATACGATCCTGTCCGTCCAATCCGGCATGCGCCAGGCCGCCACCGACTCGCGCGGCACGCTCAACCGCCCCTTCTCCTTCCAGAATTACCCCATTGCCATTGCCGGCAAGACCGGTACCGCTGAATACTGCGACGACGTCGCCCGCACCAAGAACCTGTGCCAGCGCGGCAACTGGCCCTCGCACGGCTGGACCGTGGTCTATGCTCCCTACGACGATCCCGAAATCGTGGTGATCGCCTTTCTGTACAACGCCGGCGAAGGCGGCCGCGTCGCGGCGCCGATCGTGCGGGATGTACTGGATGCCTATTTCGAATTGAAATCGATCGATGCCGCGGCCGGTCGTACGATCGCTCCGTAGACGCTTTCCCCCGAAAATGCTGCTCCCGCAGGAAACCTGCGGGAGTTTTTTCTAGACCCGGTTCGGATTGGGATCCGGGTAACTGCACAGCACGGTGTCGAGATACTCGATCCCGCAAAAGTAGGGACAGAGCGACGTGTTCTTGACCGCGCAGCGATGCTCCCGCTTGCGCTCCGCCTCATTCCAGGGGCATTGCTGCTGCGTCCAGCCGATCGCGCTGGCGGGCGTGGCCAGGTCGATATCCATGTTGGCGCCGGACAGCCGTTTCATTGCACCCTCAGCAGCAACTTGCCTTCCCGCCAGAGCTCTTCGAGCTTGTAAAACCCGCGCAGTTCCTCGTCCAGCAGGTGAACGACGATGTCGCCGTAATCGATCACCATCCAGCCGGTCTCCGGGGTTCCCTGCAGGCGGCCCTTTTTTGTGTGTGTCACCCGCACCTTTTCCTGGATCCCATCGGCCAGGGCGTTCAGCATGCGGCTGCTGCTGGCGGTGCAGATGACGAAATAGTCGGTAAAGGAAGCCACTTTCTGGACGTCCAGGAGGACGATGTCCTCCCCCTTCTTCTCTTCCAGCGCGTTCACGATCGTATGGGCAATCTCTAGTGTGGACAGAACTCACCTCGCCTTAGTTTGGATGGGCGACCGCCGCCAGGGGCAGGCGGTACAGCCGGGTGTAGACCGAACCGGTCGGCCGCAGCTCGCTTTTGAAGATGCACAGCGCATCCAGGCAGGGGCTGCCGAGCAGGTCGATCTGCACCTGCTCGAGCGCCTGATGGATGCGGGCGTGCTCGCCGGGGCCGGCATGCTGGCCGACCCGCCCGATGGTCAGGTGTGCGGAAAAGGGGCGCGCTTCGCGCTCATAGCCCAGACGTTCGCAGAGCGATTCCGTCAGGCGCTGCAGGGTGAACAGCTCCGCGGGCGGCTGCAGGCCGATCCAGAGCACGCGTGCCCGGCGTGTATTCGGGAAGGCGCCCAGTCCCCCGACCTGCACCGGGAAGGCCGGCAGGCCGGCCGCTTCGCGCTGCAAGGCCTCCGCCAGCCGCGTCAGGTTCGCCGGCGACACGTCACCCAGGAACTTGACCGTCAGATGGATGTTCTCCGCCGCCACCCAGCGCACCAGAGGAGAGGGCAGCGCACGGCGGACCGGTGCGGTCCGGTCGGCGATCAGGCGCTGAAGTCCGGAGGGGATTTCGAGAGCGAGGAAGGATCGCAGCAGGGGGCCGTTCGTCATGGAGCCAGGACTGTTTCGACGGCTTTCTTCAGCTCGAGGAAACTGACCGGTTTGGTCAGGTAGATCTTCGCCCCTGCATCCAGGCCGGTCTGGATGTCCTTGGGCAGGGTCCGGGCGGAGACGATGATGACCGGGATGTGTTCCAGTTTGGGCTCGCGGCGGATATAGCCGACCACTTCCAGTCCGGAGATGTCCGGCATCATGATGTCGAGCAGGACGACGTCCGGCGGCTCCTTGTCGAGCATGCCCATGGCGGTATGGGTATCGGCGGCCTTCAGCACGCGGAACCCGCTGACCTGCAGCATCTCGGAATACAGGTCTGCGGTTTCATGCTCGTCTTCCACGATCAGGATCGTCTTCATCGCTTCAGCGTTCATCGGACCTCGCTAATCAAAAATAGCATAAGTTGGGCGAAAAGGCAAGGTCAGGGTTTCTGTTTCCGGTAGTCTTCCGGCGTGTCCAGGTCGAGCAGGATGCTTTCAATCGCCGGGACGTAGTCGATCTCGTCCCGGTGGGCCTGCAGGAAACTGCGCGGCGTGGCGGGGTCGCACAGAGCGAGCAGGCCCTCCCAGAGAGGACGGGCGACCAGCCAGGGATGCCCGCCGTGCTGGCGGTAGCTGGGGATGACCAGGGATTTCCCCGTCCGGCGAAAGGCACGGCACAGACCGATCACCGTCTCCGGCTGGATCTGCGGCTGGTCGCCCAGGACGACCAGGGCGGCGCGAACGCCCGCCTCCATCGCCCGCAGTCCGGTCTGCAGCGAGGAGAGCATGCCGCCTGCATGACCCGGGTTGAACACGCAGCGCAACGGGATCGTTCCCGCCAGACGCGCCGCTTCCAGCTCGACCCGGTCGCGGCCGGCGCCGGTGACGATCAGGATGTCGGCGATGCCTGCCCGCTGCAGGGTCGCCGCGACCTGGCCCAGGACGCTCGTCCCGCCCCAGGGCAGGAGCAGCTTGGGCTGACCCATGCGCCGGGATTCGCCGGCCGCCAGGACGATCGCGGCAATGCCTTCAGTCATGACTGAGTCGGGCATAGTCATCCGGAAGATCGATCTCCGCCAGCAGGCTTTCGTCCTGCCAGGGCAGGTAGGTGACGGGGAACCGGCTGAACACCGCCCGCCCGCCGACGTCGCCGCTCAGTTCGCCCAGGGCGGGGAACGTCAGCCGGTCGAAGAGCACCGGGTTGGCGCGCCGGTCCCCGACCAGCGGGGCCAGGATGACCGGTCGCTCCTGGCGGTGGCGTTCGACCAGCGCCCGCAGCAGGGTCGCCGGCACCTGCGGCTGGTCGGCCAGCAGGAAGACCGCCGCGCCGGTCCGGGCGGGCAGCGCAGCCAGGCCGGCTTTCAGGGAGGAACTCTGCCCGGAAGCCCAGTCCGGGTTGCGAGCGATACGGACCTTCAGACCTTCCAGGGCCGCCTCGACACGTTCGCCGGCCGCGCCGGTCACCACCACCACAGGGTCCAGGCCGGCGGAGAGGGCCGTCTCGGCGGCATGCCGGACGAGCGGCCGGCCGTGCCAGTCGAGCAGCTGCTTGGGGCTGCCGTAGCGCTTCGCCTCCCCGGCGGCCAGGAGGATGCCGGCCACGTTCTCGAAGGCCTGGAGCGATCCCTGCCGGAGCGACCCCAGGGCGACGCAGTCGTATGCGGCCAGGAGCATCTCCGCCAGCCGCCCGCCTGAGGAGAGCGAGGCGGGCGTTTCGGCCTGGTTGAGCAGGGCCAGGCGGCGGGCCGGCCCGGGGATGGCTTTCACCCCCCCGGCGGGGTGGCTGAGGACGCGCCCCAGGCCCTCGACCGTGACCGGCGCGCCTGGCTCCAGGCCGCTCAGGCGGGCGAAGATCTCCGGGCGGTGGACCGTTTCTGCCGAAAGCGGCTTTCCCAGCCCGGACAACCCGGCGACGACCAGCACGGCCTCGACGAACTCCGGGACGACCGGTTCGTGTTCTGCAGGCGCTTTGAGCGGCCGCTGCCGGGCGCCGTCGGCTTCGATCAGCAGGGGCAGGCGGCGGCGCTCGCAGAATTCGTGTAGCCAGTACAGGCAATCGGGGGCGGGAGCGGTCAGGCGGTCGCCATCCCGCGGACCGGTGACGAGCAGGACCTCGGGCAGAGGTCTCGTGTCCAGATCCGACAGGTCCTCCGGCCGCGTGACCGTCCGGCGCCGGTCGGCCAGGCTGGATTGATCGACATGCAGATGCGTGCTGGTGGTGACGACCACCGGCGGGCGCAGCTGGCGGGCCAGCTGGAACAGGGCGGTCGTCTTGCCGCCGGCGCCGGTCAGCGCCAGGCAGGGGGCCCCGTCCAGCCGCAGCGCCTGTGCCAGGTTCATGCCCACAGCCTGGAGCGCAGTTCGGGGCGGGCGAGGATCGCTTCGAGCACGCCGCCGCCGATGGCCAGGGCCTTGTCCGAGACCAGGCTGACCAGGCGCGGGTCGTCGCGCGGGTCCAGGTCGCCGATCTTCAGCCCGGCGGTGACCGGCAGGCCGGGATGGATCAGGCCGCGCAGCACGCCCGCGAACGGGGCCTCGACCGCCTGCCTGCCGCCATCGGCGGTCTCGATCGCCGCGATCCGCTCGCCGGGCTCGCAGTGTTCGCCGATCGCCTTGCCGGCCTGCAGGATGCCGTCGCAGGAGGCGCGCAGCACGCGGCGGGAATCACCGTCGGGCTGGCCGGTGTCGGGGTCCGTGCCGCCCTGCCAGGTGACGCGCCCGAGCGTGTGCCCGCGGCGGGTCTCGACGACCGCCTGGCAGTTGCCTCCGGCGACGAAGCCGGGGCCGAGTCCGATGTACAGGAGAGGAATGTACCCGATCGGCTGCGGGGGCTGCTTGGTCATGCGCCCGTCGACGATCACGTCCGGGTGCAGGGACCTAGCCGAGCTGCACTCCGGGTCGACCAGCACCGGCACCTGCTGTTTGCCCAGGGTGGTCAGGATGCGCAGGCTGTCCGATGGGTCGGTGATGGCGCGGGCGGTGACGCCCTCCACGCTCGTCTCGCCGGCGTAGACCGCCTCGGCGAAGGAGACGCTGCGGCGCACGGCCAGCGGCTGGGCCAGTTCGGTGACGACGATGCGCAGGCCGGCGCGCAGCAGGCGCAGCGCCACGCCGGTCGCCAGGTCGCCCCCGCCGCGAATCAGGATCAGGGCAGGCATGCGGATATTAAACCACAGTTTAGGGGAGGGGGAGCAGTTCGGCCAGCCGGCGCTGGTAGCGCGTCACCTGGCGGATGCCGGCGGCCTGCAGGGCCTGGACAGCCTTTTCCAGGTTCAAGCCGACCTGGTCGACCATATGGGCGTCGGAACCAAGCGTGACCCGCTGCCCGCCCATTTCGGCGTACCATTGCAGGATGCGCGGGTCGGGCATCAAATTCCGTGCCGGCTTGCGCAGCCCGGCGGTGTTGACGTCCAGCGCCAGGCCGCGGGCGATGACCTTCTCCAGGATGCCCCGGATCCGGCCCTCGTAGCGGGCAGGCTCGTAGCCCAGGATCGGCTTGGCCGTGCGCACCGGGATGTCGAAGTGGGCGACCACGTCCAGGTCCGCTCGTTCGACCAGCTTTTCCAGTTCGGCGAAGTAACGCGGGTAGACCTGGTCGGCAGTGTGGCTGCGGAAGTAGGCTTCGTCGAACATGAAGTCCGGGCCGACGAAATGGACCGAGCCGATGACGTAATCGAAGGGCAGGCGGGCGAGCATCTGCGCGGTTTCGTCCGGGTAGAGATGCGGCTCGGAGGCCTCGATCCCCAGGCGGACGGTCAGCTGGCCGGCGAACAGGCTGCGCAGGCGGGTCAGTTCCTCGAACCAGGCCTGCGGCTGGAAGTAGCGCGGGTGCTGCTCGTACGGGCCGACGTCCCAGTGCTCGCTGAAGCCGATCTCGGGGATGCCGAGCTCGATCGCCCGGCGGCACATCGCTTCCGGGGAGTCGCGGCCATCCTCGGAGAAGCGCGAGTGCATGTGGTAGTCGATGGGACTCTGCTTGGCGGTGGGGTTCACGCGGATCCCTTGTTCCGTTCGGCCAGGACGTGCCCGAAGGCGCGCAAGGCCAGGTAGACGAACAGGAAGAGCAGGGTGTAGAGCAAAGTGAAGCCGTAGATGCGCAGGTTGGAGAACGGGTAGCGCAGGATCGTCCACACATCCCGGATGATCGGCAGGGGCTCCTGCAGCAGGTCCCAGCTGTTCCAGCGCAGGAAGCGCCCGAGCGAGATGCCCACGCTGGAGAGCACGGTCACCGCCAGGGTGAAGATCCAGCCGCTGACCCGCCCGGCGGCGCGCGTGACGATCTCCTGCATCAGGTGCAGCGAGACCACGCCCAGCAGCAGCCCGGTCCAGGCGAACCAGACCAGCAGGATCACGTCGAACCAGAGCGGGGCGCTGGCTGGGTCGGTGCTCAGGTGCTGGAAGTCGGTCAGGATGTAGGGCGCGTTGGGGAAGAAGAGCAGCCAGACCAGGGCACAGCCGGCCGCCACCAGCCACAGCCAGCGGCGGCCCCAGGAGACCAGATAGGCCAGCGCGGCGAAGACGAAGGGGATCCAGGCCAGGAACAGGTTCCAGACCAGGCTGGTGTACTGGCGCGTGCCGCTGTAGGCCACGCGTGCCAGCGCCAACCCGACGGAAATGGCCGAGGCCAGCAGGAGCAGCAGGACGATCAGCAGCTTGTACTTGTGGTCGAGCAGGCGGAATTTGCGTTTTTCGGGCAGGGTCATGGGGTTTCCTTCAAAAAAACCTCCCGCAGCGGCGGGAGGTCAAGATTGTACCATAAAGGGGGTTGGGAGGACGTACCCCCCACTGAGATCAAAGGAAGCTCTTCTCCGTGGGCTCTGCGGACTCCGTGGTTCGAGTGCTCAGATCTTCCCCAGCCCGCGCAGGACGCGTTCGGGGGTCAGCGGGAACTCGTCGAACCAGACCCCGGTGGCGTCGTGCAGCGCGGCGGCGAGGGCCGGCGCCAGCGGCAGGAAGGGCAGCTCGCCCAGGCCGCGCGCCCCGAAGGGCCCGTTCGGCTCGGCCACCTCGACGATGACCGGCTCGACCGCCTCCGGGATGTCCAGGATGGTCGGGATCAGGTAGGTGCTGAACTGGTTGTTCAGGATGCGCCCGTCCTTCACCTTCATGTCCTCCAGCATGGCGTAGCCCTGGGCCTGGACCACGCCGCCCTCGATCTGGCCGGTCACCAGGTCCGGGTTGAGCGCCCGGCCGACGTCGTCGGCGGAGACGACCCGCAGCAGTTTGACGAAACCGGTCTCGGTGTCCACCTCGGCCTCGACCGCCTGGGCCACATAAGCGTAGGAAAAGTTCGGCTTGGATTTTCCGCCGTCGTCGGCGAAGTGCTCGGTCTTCGGCGCCAGCCAGGTGAACTCGGCCACCGCCGGGCGTTCCTCGGCCTTCCATTTTTCCAGCGCGGCTGCCGCAGCGCTCTTGACCGAATTGCCGGCCATGAAGGTCAGGCGGGAGGCCGAGGCCGATCCCGGGTTGCCCATTTTGGACGAGTCGGAGGCGATGACGCTGACCCTGTCGAAGGGTACGCCGGCCACCTCGGCCGCGATCTGGGCCATGACGGTGTGGAAACCCTGTCCGACCTCCGCCCCGGCGTGCCAGACGACGACCTGCTCGATCTCGGTCTTTCCATGCAGTTCGATGCGCGCCCAGGAGTTCTCCTGGTAGCCGAAGGAGAAGCCGACGTTCTTGAAGCCGGTGGCGAAACCGCGGCCGCGCCGCAGGTGGGCTGCGGCCGGTTGACCGAGCGGCTGGCCCCAGGCGAACCGGTCGCGGGCCGCCTCGATGCACTCGACGATGCTCACCTTTCCGGGCGCCGGCGTGCCGACCCCGAGCGTGTCGCCCTCGCGCAGCGCGTTGCGGTGACGGAACGCCACCGGGTCCATGCCCAGCTTTTCGGCCAGTTTGTCCATCTGCTGCTCGGCCATCCAGAGCGCCTGCGGAGCGCCGAAGCCGCGGAAGGCCGCGCCGGGCACGTTGTTGGTGTAGACGCCGAAGGTGTCGACGCGCACGTGCGGGATGAAGTACGGGCCGGTGCAGGTGATGGTCGAATTGCCGAGCACCTTGTTGCTGGTGTACATGTAGGCGCCGCCGTCGGCGATCATCTCGACCTCGGCAGCCACCAGTTTGCCGTCCTTGCTGGCGCCCCATTTCGCCTTGAGCAGCATCGGGTGGCGCTTGCCGTGGCCGATGATCGACTCCTGGCGCGACCAGACGATCTTGACCGGGCGCCCGAGCTTCCTGGCTGCCAGGGCGAGCACGATCTGCACCGAGAGGTCCTCGCGGCCGCCGAAGGCCCCGCCAATGGCCGGGTAGACGACCCGCACCTCCTCGGGCTGCAGGCCGAGGGCATGGGCGATGCCATCCCGGTCGGCGTGGGTCCACTGCCCGGCGCATTCGACCGTCAGCAGGCCCCGCTCGTCGATATACGCCAGCCCGGCCTCCGGCTGCAGGTAGGCGTGCTCCTGCCAGGGGGTGCGGTACTCGCCCTCGACGACCACGTCGGCCTTGTCCATGGCCGAGGCGGTCTCGCCCTTGCGGATGATGTAATGCACGCAAACGTTCGACCCGCCCAGTTCGGGATGCACGAGCGGCGCCCCCGGCTGCATGGCTGCGACGGCGTCGAAGACGGCTGGCAGGTCCTGGTACTCGACCCGGATCAGGTTGCGCGCCTGGGCGGCGATCGCCTCCGTTTCAGCCACGATCGCGGCGACCTGGTCGCCTTCGAAGCGCACCACGTCGCCGGCGACGCCGTCCGGGGTCGGGGCGGAGCCGGGACCGCACAGCACGGGCTGGTCCTTCTTCTGCAGCCCGTACTTGTTGACCGGCACGTCCGCGGCGGTGAGCACCGCCACCACGCCCGGCAGCGCCAGGGCTGCCTGCGTATCGATGGACAGGACACGCGCGTGCGCCTGCCCGGCGAAGAGCATCTTCATGTGCAGCATGCCCGGGCGGACCAGGTCGCCGGAATAGAGCGCCTGGCCGGTGACCTTGTCGCGGGCGTCGAGGCGGGGGACGGATTGGCCGATGGATTGATTGGTCATGGTGAGATTGATTATAAAACAGGTCGCTTGAAATCTGGCAGGGGGTTCTGTGGGGATTGATCTGACCAGATTATGGAGAAGAAGTTATTTCCATGGTCGGGGTGGGGGCGGTCAGATACTCGACCCACTCCGGAACGTAGGCTTGCGAGCGGAGCAGTTCGAGGGTCAGCACGCTGTAGGTCAGGCGGTAGTAATTGCCGGTGCCGGAATCGTGCAGGCTGAAGCTAAATTGGGTGCCATCCTCCGACCATTCGAAATCGCCGACATTGTGATAGAAAGAGGCAAGATCGATCTTTCCCACATGCCCGGTGCGCAAGTCGAGCAGGTGGACGGAGACCGGAGCGCTGAAGTCTACATACTGAATGTACGCCAGCCGCCTTCCAGTGGGGGAGATCGAGAGGGCGTAGTAATGGTGGGCATAGTCAGGTCCGCTGGGTGGCAGAATGGTCGTCAGTGAGCCATCCGCCAAGTCCATGCGCAGCAGGGCGATGGCGTCGAAGGGCAGCGGCTCGATCGCATCGATCAAATCCATCGGGGCAAAGTATACATAGCGGCTGTCCTGCGACCAGGCCGCAATATTGGTGACGCCCCAAAATTCCTCACCCCAGACGTCATAGTATGAGAAGCTCCATTCGGAGCCCGAACTGCCAATTAATTTGATGACAGTTGAATACTGACTGGCGGTCTCGCAGAACAGCCAATTCCCATCTGGGGAAAGGTCTTGGCTGGACAGATAGGGACAGCGGTCGCCAAAATTGATTTCCATAGCCTGTTGGGTGGCCTGGTCCGGAATCAGGGTGGGCGGCGGGGAGGTCAAGGCCAGGGCGGTGTAATCGCTTGACGGCAAAGGGGTGAATGTGTCCGCCAGGCGGGGCGTGGCCGAAGGTGTCTGGGTGGGGATGATTGTCCGGGGTGGGCTGGTTGTGTCTGCTGCTAGCGTAGCCGACGGTCCGCAGGCGGAGAGCAGCAGGAGGATTACTAGCAAAGCAAAGAGTGGCCTGATTTTCATGGGGTTGGTGTGCCTCCGGGTTTTGTTGAGTTTGCATTTAATCTTCGACCCACCAGGGAGTGTAGGGTTGGGATCTGATAAATTGAAGGCTGATGACATCATATGTCAAATAATAGTATCGGGAGACCATACGATCCTCGACCATGAATGAGAGTTGTAGTCCATCCTCTGACCAGTGGAACCAACCAACACCCTGCCAGTTTTCTTCCAGGACGATATCGCGAATTTCCCCATTCTGCAGATCCAAAAGATGGATCGTGGTCGAGGCGGGTGAGTAGCTCGGGTAGATGTAGGCCAACCGCCTTCCGGTGGGCGAGATGGATAGTACGTATTCAAGAGAAGATGAGAGATCACCGGGAGGCAGGACGGTAATGATCTCGCCGCTATCGAGGTCCATCCGGTAAAAGGCGAATGCATTCGTCGGGAGCGGGCGTATGCCGTCCTGTCCATGGACGGGCGAAAAATAGAGGAACTAGCCATCCTGTGACCAGTGCACGGCCCGGGTATATCCAAACAAACCTTCACCAAGGAGATTGACCCAATCGATCGGCCAGGCTTGTCCATTTTTGTTCAGGACAACGTCTTCAATACACATCACCCATGTCCCATCTGGTGAAAAATTCCTGGGTATGTGCTCATATCTGCAATCGAAATACGTTGCAATCGCCGTGTAGGTTTGTTCTGAGGGATTGGGTGTATTCAAAATTGGAGTGGAAGTTTGGGTTCTTTGGGATCTGATTGTTGGTGTATTCGAAGGCAGCATCTTTGTCCGGCTGGGCGTGGCGGTGTCGGCTGCTGGCGTGCTTACCGGTCCACAGGCGGAGAAAAATATCCCCAGCCCCAGAAGCAGGGCCAGGGATACGGTTCGGGATGATCGGTTCATGGATGTCCCCCGTTTCTCAGCTCAGCGCTTGTACTGCTTGCCGCTGCGCGGGGCGGGCGGGGCGTCCACGGCCGTGTAGCGCGCCGGCCCGACCGCCTGGTACACGGCGGAGTAGATGATCGAGAAGACGCCCGCCAGCACCAGCAGGACGACGACGAAGAAGATCAAGGTGGCCCAGAAATAATCGATGTTGGTGATGAAGCGGGCAATGCCGGAGATGAAGATCGTTTCGTAGGCCCAGTCCGGGAAGCGGATGCGCTGGTAGATGACCGCCGGGAAGATGCCGGTGGCCTGGATGGCCGGGATGATCAGCACGGTGATGGCGTACGAGAGCACCGGCACGATGACGAAGAGCAGGCAGCCGATGCCGCGCCAGATCGGGTGCAGCTCCTGGTTCTTTTTCTGCGGCTTGCGTTCGTATTTCATGTATTTGTTGGTCATTCGATCCTCCTCACGAATGCGGGACTACATCCGGGCAGCGTCCTCGACGGCCTGGATGATCTTGTAGTAACCGGTGCAGCGGCACAAATTGCCGGTCAGCGCCTGGGTGATCTCGTCCCGGTCGGGGTGGGGACGTTCCTCGAGCAGCTTGGCGGCCGACATCAGGAAACCCGGGGTGCAGTAGCCGCACTGCACCGCCCCGTCGGCGACGAAGGCGGCCTGGACCGGGTGGAGCAGTTCGCCGCGGCTCAACCCCTCCACGGTGACGATCTCGGCGCCGTCCGCGCGCGGGGCCGGGACCAGGCAGGCCATCACCGCCCGTCCGTCCAGGAAGACGGTGCAGGCGCCGCACTCGCCCTCGGCGCAGCCTTCCTTGGTGCCGGTCAGGCCGGCCTCTTCGCGGATCAGGCGCAGCAGCGATTTTTCCTGCCCGCTGGTGAAGGTGTATTCTTTACCGTTGATGCGCGTGCGGATCGGGGAACCGTGGCCGTAATGCGCCCCGGGGAAGGGCCTGCCAGCATACCGGCCGGCGAGCAGCACCGGCGCTCCCGGGACGTGCTGTTTCTCGCTGCCCTCGTTCAACTGGCGCAGGCTGCGCTCGACCAGCACCTTGACCATCGCCCGGCGGTAGGCGGCCGAGCCGCGCAGGTCGTCGATCGGGCGGGCCGCCGCAGCCGCCAGTTCGCCGGCCTGGGCGATGACCTCCGGGATCAGGGTCTTGCCGGCCAGGAATGCTTCCGCTTCAGGGGCATGGAGGATCGTCGGTGCCACCGCCCCCAGGGTGACGACCGCCGAACGGACGGTCTCCCCGTCCAGGTCGAGCACGACCGCGACGTTGACCACCGAGATGGCCTGCGCCCGGCGCAGCCCGAGCTTGAGGAAGGTGCCGCGCCGGGTGTGTCCCATGGCCGGGAAGAGGATCTCGAGCAGCATCTCGTCCGGTTCGAGCACCGTGCGGCGTACGCCGGTGTAGAAATCCTGCAGCCTGACCGTCCGCCGGCCGCGCACGGAGGCCAGCACCAGGGAGGCGTCCAGCGCCATCAGCGGGGTGATCGTGTCGTTGGCCGGGCTGGCGGTGACCAGGTTGCCGGCCACGGTGGCCCGGTTGCGGATCTGCGGGGCGCCCACCTGCCAGGCGGCGCTGACCAGCGGAAAGGCGCGCTCGCGCAGCAGCTTGGAGGCGGCGGCCTGGTTGTGGGTCACCAGCGGACCGAGATGGATGACTTCCTGTTCGTCCAGAATGATGGCGTCGAGGCCCGGCAGGCGGGTCAGGTCGATGATGGTTTCGACCCCCTTGCGCACGCCGCGCTCGAGTTCGAGCATCAGGTCGGTGCCGCCGGCCACCAGGCGGGCGGTTGTCTTCTTTTCGGCCAGGATCTGCAAAGCCTCATCGAGCGAGGCAGGGGCAACGTAGTCGGTCCACATACCGGTATTAAACCACAAAGTCGCACAAGATGCCATCTCGGGCGGCTTTTGTCCAAGGTGGGCTCGAAATCTATGTAGGATCGACAGCCACGAAAATTCGAACCGCAAAGCAGCCAAGAACGCCAAGAAAGCATTTTTGATCTCTTCGCGAGTTTTGCGTCTTGGCGGTGAAAATCCTTCCCGTGGCGACAAAAGAATACAGTGAATACTGCAGAACGAGAAACCCCTCCTCAAATCGAGGAGGGGCGTTTCTTCAAGGATGAAACTTACGCCTGCGGGGCGCCGGAGCCGGTGATGACCTGGTAGCGCTTGTCGAAGGTCTCGTTGGCCTGGCGGGCCAGGTCGTTGACCGCCCGCAGGGTGGCCTTGAGACCCTCGCTGCCGACGGCGGCCTCGACGTTGTCCAGGGCGGCACTCACCTGGTCGCCGAGCACGAAGAAGGCCGTGTCGAAGACGTAGATCTGCTGCAGGTCCTCGGCCTTGATCTTGACCGCATCGAAAAAGCCCGAATAGCCGTAGGAGGCGTTCTTGATCCGGTCGCTGAAGGTGCGCAGCTTCAGGCCGATCGAGTCGACCTCGTCGAGTTGGTCGATCTGGCCGGCGTCGGCGACATCCTTCTGCAGGCGGCCGCAGCGGGCGGCGAGTTCGCTGTACTTGAGCGCCACCTGGTCGCGCAGCAGCTTGTCGGCGGCGCGGCGGTTGATACTGTCGACGTAACCGTTGAAGCCGGGAATGTAGGACAGCAGTTTCTTGAAGATGTCCTGTTCGCCCTTGATCATTTCAAAAAGGTCGCTCATGGTTCCTCCTGGGGCAAGCGTTGCGAATGGGTTTGGAATGATTATACATCATTGCATTACACCATATTTTACGTCGAAAATGCGGGAAAGTTGTAGCCGGTCTGATGCATGGGAGTGGCTGGAACCAAGGGTGAGTGCAGATGATCTAACACAGTTGCTCTGTGGTTATCGTCCTTTTGCCTAAAAAAACAACCACTTCCTGAGCTCCCGCCGCTCCTAGAATTGGTATAATGGACCGGATTTGGCATGAGAACGCTCCCATCCATACGGAAACCATCCACCTGGATCCAGGTGGCGGGTCCGCAGACAGCGGCCGATCTTATTTCAAGGAGTTCCCCATGATCGTCACGACCAAGCAATTGTTCGAAAGCGCCTACGGCAAGTATGCCATCGGCGCGTACAACATCAACAACCTGGAGCAGACCATGGGCCTGTTCCGCGGCTGCATCGACAGCCAGGCGCCCTTCATCATCCAGATCAGCAAGGGCGCCCGCAGCTACACCCACAAGAAGATGCTCGAGGCGCTGATCCGCACCGCCGACGAGGTCTTCCCCGAATCGATCTTCGCCGTGCACCTCGATCACGGCGACGAGCAGACCTGCTACGACTGCATCAACAGCGGCTTCTACTCGTCGGTGATGATCGATGCCAGCCATGAATCGTTCGAGCAGAACGTCGAGATCACCCGCCGGGTGGTCGAGGCCGCGCACGCCAAGGGCCTGGTCGTCGAAGCCGAGCTCGGCCAGCTGGGCGGCGTCGAGGAGCACGTCAAGGTCGACGAGGCGAACGCCAAGCTGACCGACCCCGAACAGGCGAAGGATTTCGTCAAGCAGACCGGCGTCGACTCGCTGGCCTGCGCCATCGGCACCAGCCACGGCGCCTTCAAGTTCTCCGGCTCGCAGGGCCTGCACTTCGACGTCCTGGAGGAGATCCAGAAGCGCCTGCCCGGCTTCCCGCTGGTCATGCACGGGTCCAGCTCGGTGCCGGTCGAGGAAGTGGAACGGATCAACAAGGCCGGCGGCAATTTGAAGGGCGCCAAGGGCGTGGACGAGAACCAGTTCAAGCGCGCCGCCGAACTGGGCGTGACCAAGATCAACATCGATACCGACGGCCGCCTGGTCTGGACGCGCGTGCACCGCGAGTTCTTCCGCGACGCCCCCGAGAAGTTCGACCTGCGCGATCCCGGCAAGGTCTTCATGGCCGAGTACGCCAAGTTCATCGTTCACAAGAACGAGAAACTGGGCAGCGCCGGACAGCTCGAGTCCCTGCGCAAGCTGGTCAAGTAAATCGCCCGAGGGCGGCTGGAAACGGCCGCCCTTTCCGATCCCCCATGCCCGTCTCCGACCAGGGAGTCTCCCGCGAGCGCTACATGCTCATCCCGCGCGTGCTGATCTTCGCCCGCCGCGGCGAGCAGGTCCTGCTGCTCAAGGGCAGCCCGACCAAGCGTCTGTGGGCGAACCGCTTCAACGGTCTGGGAGGGCACGTCGAGCCCGGCGAGACCGTCCTGGCTGCGGCGCAGCGCGAGCTGCGCGAGGAGGCCGGCCTGGAAGCCGACCTGCACCTGTGCGGCACCCTGCTGGTGGATACCGGGCAGAACCCCGGCGTGGGCATCTACGTCTTCACCGGGGAAGCGGCTGCAGGCGAGACCAAGGAGTCGGCCGAAGGGAGGCTGCACTGGCTCAACCTGGAGCAGGTCTTCGCCCTGCCCGGGGTGGACGACCTGCCCTTCCTGGTGGAGCGCATCCAGAAGATGCAGCCGGGGGATCCGCCCTTCTCGGCCCGTTCGTTCTACGACGCGGACGGAAAGCTGCAGATGGTCTTCGATGAATGAAATCAGCCCCGGCGATCGCCGGGGCTGGTCTTTGCGTTCGAGCCTTCAGGCTTTGTAGCCGATCCTGCGCAGGAAGCCCTTGCGCCAGGCGATATCCTCATCGGCCTCGATGCCCAGCGGCGAGGAACCGTCGATCACGCCCAGGATGCCGCGTCCCTGCCCGCTTTCGGCCACCAGCACCTCGACCGGGTTGGCCGTGGCGCAGAAGATGCGGCAGACCTCGTTGACGTACTTGAGCGCGTTGAGCACGTTGATCGGGAAATACCCCTCCCCCAGGAAGACCAGGAACGAATGTCCGGCGCCGATCGCGGCGGCGTTCTTTTTGGCAAGTTCGATGCTGGCTTCGTCGGTCCCCGACCAGCGCACCAGGCACTTGCCGGAGGCCTCGCAGAAGGCCACACCAAATTTGATCCCCGGCACGGCGTTGACCAGGGCTTCGTGCACGTCCTCGACGGTCTTGATGAAATGCGACTGGCCGAGGATGAAATTGACGTTTTCCGGTTTTTCGATCTTGACGGTTTTGATCTCCATGCTGGACTCCTTACTCATCATGATACAAAGACAGGCCGGGAAAAACAAGCCCCGGAGGGCTTCATTCGGGCCGGGGCGGCGGCGCGACCGGCTGCTCCCACTGCCCGGAGCGGTCGACAGCCTCCACCAGGGTGCCGGCCACGAAGGTCAGCTCGACCAGGCAGCCGTACGCGGACGGCGCCTGGAAGCCCATGTGCACGTAACGTTCCTGGATGAAATCCTTCCCGGCCAGGATCTTCCCCGTGTATTCCAGCGCCAGGTCCAGGCCGCGGTATTCGGCCGTGCCATGCGCATCGACCTTCGCCTGCACGCCGTGGATCGCCGGGTAGCTCCCGCCGCGGCTGCGCACGGTCATCTCCTGCCAGTGCAGGCTGTCTGCTTTCACGGCGTAGGTGCAGTAGTAGCCGCGCCAGCAGGCGGTATGGATGCTCTCCGGCTGCAGGCCGAAGGCAGCCGGGGCGACCAGCTCCTGCCCGCTCAGGCTGACGATCTCATAGGTTTCGCCCTGGTAGATCAGGCTGTCGGGGATCTGTCCGGTCATTTCTTCTCGTAGAAGACCAGCAGCGTGCTGCCGTAGCGGCGTTCCTCGAAGCAGGTTAGGTTCTGCAGGCTCTGCTCCCGGTACTCACGCGGGTGGATCTGCACCACCACCCAGGCGCCCTCCGTCAGCCAGCCGGGGTTGGCATCGATCAGGGCCAGCGCCTTCGACCACATTTCCTTGTACTGCGGCGGAGCGACGTAGATGTAATCGAACTGCCGGTCCGGGATGGCCTGGAGCATGGCAAAGGCATCCCCGCGGCGCACCTCGGCCTGCCGGGTGAAGCCGGTCGTTTCCAGGTTGGAATGGATCGTCTCGAGCGCCTGGCGGGCGAGTTCGCTGAAACGCACGAAGCTTGCGCCGCGGCTGAGCGCTTCGATGCCGATCGCCCCCGTCCCGCCGAACAGGTCCCACCAGGTCGAGTCGACCACGTCACTGGCCAGGATGTTGAACAGCGCCTGCTTGACCATGTCGGTCACCGGGCGGGTGGTGTCGCCGGGGACGACCTTCAAGCGGCGGCCCTTGGCGGTTCCGGAAATGACGCGTAAGCTCATGGTTCCTCCGTAGTGACGACTGAAGTCGTCACTACCAGTGCTTGTCTAGTACAGATCTAGATCGCAACCGAATCCCTTGTGACCTGCAAATTCCCGTGAGGGGCGATGACCGGCACGACGCAGCCGGTGCCCAGGATGAAACGCCGTCCGCCGGTCTGCTGCAGGGCATCTGCAGCTTCGGCGCGCACCCGGTCGCGGTCCTGGTAGACGATGGTCTGCTGGCTGATCCCGCCGCACAGCACGCCGCCGAAGGCCTGCCGCGCCTGCGCCAGCGTGGGCGGGGTCTCGCGGTCGTGCCAGTTGACGATCGGCAGGCCGAGGTAGGGGACGAGATCGAAGTACACCTGCAGGCCGTGCAGGTGCAGCAGGTTGCACCACAGGCCGCGCGCCGGGGCCAGGGCCTGGCCGTCGGCGGGCAGGCCGAACTGGCGGTACTCGTCCAGTGTCAGCAGGAAGGCCTGGGCGTGCTGGACGGCATAGAAGATCCCGTCGATGCCGGTCTCCACGGCGGCTTCGACAAAGCGGCGGGTCGTCTCGGCGATCGTCTCCAGCCCGGCCAGGACCGCTTCCGGCTGCAGGCGCAGGTGGGCGAGCAGGGTCTCTGCACCGGCCAGATTGCGCGCCTGCGCCAGCGGGCTGAAGACGGTCTGCAGGACGGGCGTCTCCGGGGGGAGAGCGGCGCGCACCTGGCGCAGGCAGTCGAGCTGGTCCGCGAGGCGCGGGGCGCGGCGCGGGTCGAGCAGCGGCAGGCGCTCCCAGTCCTGCGGGGAGTGGACAACGCGCTGCACGTAGCGGCGCGTCCCCTCCGTGTGCCCCTCCCAGACGTCCTCGGCGCCCCAGTCGATCAGGCAGAAGGAGGAGGCCGGGGTGAGCTTGACCAGGTCGAAGTCGTACTGGCGTTGAAAGTCCAGGGTGGCGGCGGCCAGCGTACCGGGCGCCTGGTCGTCGACCGGGAAGTGGCGCCACAGGGCGACCGGCGGGCGGTCGAGGGCGGGATCGTCCGACAGGCAGGCTTGCAATCGTTCGCGGTGGGAGAGCATCAGGCGCCTTTCTCGCGCAGCCGTTCGCGCAGGAAGGATTGGAGTTCGGGGGAGAAGCCGGGCAGGATGCGGCGCAGGGTGCGCAGCAGCATGGGCGGGGGTTCGCCGGCCAGCAGCTCGCGCACGAAGGCCAGGGTCTCGGTCAGGGAGACGCGTTCCAGGGCTGCCAGGCAGGCCTGCAGTTCGATCTGCGAGTTGGGGCCGGCGACCAGGAAGGCCGGGCGGACGATGCGGAAGACCGCCGGCAGGTTCTCGAATGCGGGGTCCTTCAGGATCGGGACGAGTGCCTGCAGCCCCCAGACCTGCAGGCCCGAGCGGCGCGAGGCCAGCCAGTCCTCGAGCAGCAGGAACAGGGCTTCCGGGTTCTCCCGGCGGATGCGCAGGAAGGCGTCCGTCAGGAGCGCCTGGCGCACCGGTTTGTCTGTGGTCACGGCCAGCCATTCCGGCAGGCGCGTCAGGGCCGGGATGGCCTGGGCCGGGGGGATGTTCCCCAGCAGACGGGCGGCCAGCAGGCGCGCTTCGAGCGAAGCGGCCTTCCACAATGCGTTCACCAGCGCCACCGCCTCCGCCGGGCGGATCTCCGCCAGCGGCTGGAGCTCGCGCTCGATCTGGCGCAGCACCGGGGTGGGGGTGTGGTAGGTCGGCAGGCTCAGCCGGCGGGCGTCCTGGGAGGCGCGCCGGGTGCGGTTGGTGTAGAAGTCCAGCATCTCCTGCAGCGCAGCCAGGAACGTCTGCGGGTCCCCGAACTGGTCGGAGAGCAGGGCGGCTTGGGTCTTCAGGCGGGCGAGGTCGATGGCGGGCATGGATCGGCAAACCGTGGCTGGCCGGGGCCAACCTTACCCATTGTACTCCACGGGTACCACCCGGGCGTCGAGCTCCCGCTGCAGACGGTCCAGCTCGGTGCGTACCCCGGCGACGGCGGTCTCGAGCGGCAGGATGCTTTTCTCCGCCTGGCTGCGCAGCTTCATCTCGATGCCGCCCTGGGCCAGGGCCCGTTCGCTGACGGTCAGGCGCAGGGGCATGCCGATCAGGTCGGCATCGTTGAACTTGACCCCGGGGCTCTCATCGCGGTCGTCGTACAGGACCTCGATCCCGGCGGCCTGCAGTTCAGCGTACAGGCGTTCGGCGGTCTGCTCCGCCTGGGGGCTGCCCTTGCCGCGCAGCAGCACCAGGTGGACGGGGTAGGGCGCGATGCTCAGCGGCCAGATCAGGCCGTGCTCGTCGTGATGCACCTCGGCCACGCAGGCCAGCAGGCGCCCGACGCCGATGCCGTAGGAACCCATGATGACCGGCTTCGCCTGCCCGTCCCGGTCCAGGTAAGTGCAGCCGAGGGCGTCCGAGTAGCGCGTGCCCAGCTTGAAGATGTTGCCGACCTCCACGCCGCGCGAAACATGCACCGGCTGGCCGCATTCCGGGCAGGCATGCCCCTCGTCCGCCGCGGCCAGGTCGGTGACGATGTCCGCCTGGTAATCGCGCCCGTAGTTGGTGTTGAGCAGGTGGAAATCGGCTTCGTTGGCCCCGGCGACCAGGTTGGGCGAGGCGGGGATGGAATCGTCCACAACGATCTGCATGGACGCAGCATGCTGCGTTCCAGCCAGCCCGAGCGGCGAGGCGAATCCGGGGACGGCGCCGACCGCCCGGATCTGCTCCTCGGTGGCGGGGCGCAGTTCGCGCGCCGCGACGGCGTTGGCCAGCTTGGTCTCGTTCAACTCCATGTCGCCGCGGATGACGGCGAAGATGAATTTCTCGGTCGGTCCGGGCGACTCATGAGTCGCCCCTGTGCCGGGGATGGCCGCCATGAAGAAGACCGCCTTGGCCGTTTTGGATCTTGGCAGGCCGAGCAGATTGGCCAGGTCTTCGATGGTCTTGCAGGCCGGGGTGTGGACCTTCTCAACCGGTTTCATTTCCTCGGCTGCGGCAATGGTCTTGCGGAAACGGGCCACCTGACGGTTGGCGGCGTACCCGCAGCTGTCACACAGGATCAGCGTGTCCTCACCGATCGGGGTCAGGACCATGTACTCGTGGGCCAGCTGTCCGCCCATCATGCCGGTGTCGGACTTGACCGCAACCACGTCCAGCCCGCAGCGGTGGAAGATGTTGAAGTAGGCCTGGTAGTGGTGGCGGTACTGCCGGTCGAGGCCGTCCCAGTCCGTGTCCAGGCTGTAACTGTCCTTCATGGTGAACTCGCGCACGCGGATCAGGCCGGCGCGCGGCCGGGGTTCGTCGCGGAACTTGGTCTGGAGGTGGTAGACCAGGCGCGGCAGGTGTTTGTAGGACTGCACCTCGCGCCGCACCAGGTCGGCGACGACCTCCTCGTGGGTCATCGCCAGGAGCATGTCGCGTTCGTTGCGGTCGGTGAACCGGGCCATCTCGGAGCCGATCTGGTACCAGCGCCCGGTCTCCTTCCAGGTCTCGGCCGGCTGGACGACGGGCATGCTGATCTCCTGCCCGCCGATGGCGTCCATCTCCTGGCGCAGGATGTTCTCGATCTTCGTCATCGACCGCCGGGCCAGGTGCAGGTAGGAGAAGATGCCGGCGCCGAGCGGGCGGATAAAGCCGGCGCGCATCAGTAGCTGGTGGCTGACGACGTCCGCCTCGGCGGGGGCTTCCCGCAGGGTCTGGCCGAATAATTGACTGATCTTCATATGATCACCTGTAATGAGTGCTCCCGTGTCAAGTGCTTCCGTGTCATGTATCAAGCGCGGGGTTTCAGGGATTTCTTCAGGCCGCCGGTCAATGCCTTGGCTTTATCTGCCTGGGTGTAGATGACTTTGAAGGTTTCGCTGTTGAGATAGCCAATGTCCAGGGCGGCATACAGCAACGACTGCACTTCCACCGAGGAACGGCGGGCGATTCCCAGGAAACGGGCAAACTCCACATGGGATTCGCAGTCAAACCCTTCGGCGATATTGGCCATGACAGATACCGCTGCCCGTTGGATCTGATCCCGCAGGCCGAAATCCTTCGCGAAAGCGCCCTCCTGTGTGATCCGGTAAACATCCTTGACCAGCTTGCGCGCTTCCTGCCAGGCAAGGATATCCTCGAAACGTTTGATCAATGTCATTGTCCCTCCTTTTTTGTTCCGATCCAGAGGCTCCAGTGCCGCGTATTCCCATGCTGCGTGACACTGGAGCACGTGACACATCAATACGCTCTGGCGAAATAGACCCTGTGCCTGGCATCCTTGCCGCAGACGATGCACTTGCCCTTGCTTTCTTCCTGGTCCAGCGGGATGCAGCGGGTGGTGGCTTTGGTGTCTTCCTTAACTTTTGCTTCGCACTCGGCCGACTCGCACCAGTACGACAACGCCCAGCCGTTCTGCACGACCTCGGTCAGTTCGGCGTAATCCTTGGGATCGTGGATGTGGCTGTCGCGGAAGGCGGTCGCCCGCTCGAGCAGGGCCTTCTGGATCTCGACCAGCAGGTCGGCGACGGCCGCGGCCAGCCCTGCCTGCGGGACGAAGGACTTGCCCTCCCGCCCGGGGCGGTCACGGCGGGCCAGGGCGACGGTGCCCTTCTCGACGTCCTTGGGGCCGATCTCGATGCGCAGCGGCACGCCGCGCATCTCCCAGTCGTTGAACTTGTAGCCGGGGGTGAAACCGGTGCGCTCGTCGACCTTGACGCGGATGCCGGCGGCCTTCAGTTCGGCCTGGACGCGCTGGACCGTTTCGTTGACCGCGGCGGTCTCGGCATCCGACTTGTAGATCGGGACGATGACGGCCTGGATCGGCGCCAGCCGCGGCGGCAGGACCAGGCCCTGGTCGTCGCCGTGGGTCATGATGATCGCCCCGATGAAGCGGGTCGAGAGGCCCCAGGATGTGGTCCAGGCGTGCTGCAGGCTGTTGTTCTCGTCCAGGAACTGGATGTTGAAGGCTTTGGCGAAGTTCTGGCCGAGGAAGTGCGAGGTGCCGGACTGCAGGGCGCGCGTATCGCCCATCATCGCCTCGATGGTGGTCGACATGGACGCGCCGGCGAATTTCTCGGTGGCGGATTTGACGCCCGGGAGGACCGGCACGGCGGCCTCGTTGACGGCGAAATCGGTGTAGACGCCCAGCATGCGCAGGGTCTCCTCACGCGCTTCCTGCTCGGTGGCGTGGGCGGTGTGGCCCTCCTGCCAGTAGAATTCGAGCGTGCGCAGGAACAGGCGCGTGCGCAGTTCCCAGCGGACGACGTTGCCCCACTGATTGATCAGCACCGGCAGATCGCGGTAGGACTGGATCCACTTGGAGTACATCGAGCCGATGATCGTCTCGGAGGTGGGGCGCACCACCAGGGGCTCCTCGAGCGTCTCCCCGCCGCCGATGGTGACCACGGCCAGCTCGGGCGAGAAGCCCTCGACGTGTTCCTTCTCCTTTTCCAGGAATGACATCGGGATGAAGAGCGGGAAGGCGGCGTTGACGTGGCCGGTCTCCTTGAAGCGCCGGTCGAGCGCATGCTGGATGTTCTCCCACAGCGCCCAACCGTACGGCCGCACGACCATGCAGCCGCGCACGGGGGCGTAGTCGGCCAGCTCGGCGCGCAGGACGATCTGGTTGTACCATTCGGAGAAGTCTTCGTTGCGGGGGGTGAGTTTTTCGTCGGACATGGGACCTCGTTATTGGCCTGTCATTGCGAGCCGCCGGTCATTGGCGGCGAAGCGATCTTCTGGCACCGGCAGACCACGCCTTGTTTGCACCAGGAGATTGCTTCGCTCCCTTCGGTCGCTCGCAACGACAGAATGTTGGGGGTGATTTTACTCGCCATTCCTTACCATTGAAACTGCCGCCTGGATGTCAGGCGCAAAAGAGACCAGTTCGCGCTGGTTGTGCGGGATATAGCCCTCGAATGTAGTGTAGAACGATCCCAGCGTCTGCTGCCAGCCCGCGCCGACCAGGACGAGCGGCTTGGCCGGCATGGAGTGCACGATCATCAGGTTCCAGGTCAGGGCGATCTCGGTCAGCGTACCGGGTCCGCCGGGCAGGGCGATGGCGGCGTCGCAGGTGCGCACCAGCTCGGTCAGGCGCTGCTCCAGTGTTGCGAAGCGGCGCTCTTCCTTGACCCAGGCGTTGGGTTGGACCGCCCGCCAGGCCTCGATGTCGTCGCAGGTCACGCCGATGACGTGCCCGCCGGCCTCGGATGCGCCGCGGCTGGCGGCTTCCATCGTGCCGATGTAGCCGCCGGTCAGGACGGTGTGTCCGGCCCGCGCCAGAAGGCTGCCGAGTTCATAGGCTTCCTGGTAGGCCGGATCGCCCGCTTTGGGTTGGGAACCGCCGAAGATGGTCACCTTCATCGGTCCCACTCACGGTTGGCGTTGATCTCGAGCTTCTTCAAGACCGCCTGCTCCAGGTCGATGCCGGTGATGGAGGCCAGCTGCAGCAGGTAGAGACTCACGTCGGCCAGTTCGCCGGCCAGCTCTTCCTTGTCCTGCGAGTCCTCGCGCCACTGGAAGTGCTCCAGGATCTCGGCAGCCTCCAGGCTGAGCGAGATGGCCAGGCTGCGCGGCGTCTGCGGGCGCCGGCTGTCGGCCTCGTACCAGCCCTTCGAGCGGACGAAGGCGTGCATGCGTTCGGTCAGGTCCTTGATATCCATACCAACCGCCAATCTGCGCTGATCCTCGCGAAACTCTTGACGCGGCCAACAAAAAGCGGCTCCCCAGGTCTGGGAGCCGCCGGTTTGCAGGGCGAACGGAACCTATCCAGACCTGGAAGGCTTGCGATTGCGAGGGGCCGGGAGCGGGTTCAGTTTCATTGGCGCCGATTATACCTGATTTTCTGTGACGACCTTGAGGTACAATTGGGCAACCTTGATCTGCATTTCGATCCAGGCTGGAAGCGGGAGAAAGCCAGGCAACCATGCCACCTATGCTGCAGTTCCTTATCCGGCGTTTGTTTGCCGCATTCGTTTCGCTGATCATCATCACCATGGTGCTGTACGCCGGCGTGATGTTGACCCCGGCGGAGGCGCGCGCCCGCCTGTACCTGTCCCCCGGGCGGGGTGGGGAACGGGCCACCGAAGCCTTCATCAACGGCCTGATCGAGCAGTATCATCTAAACGATCCTTACATTGTCCAGTACGGCATCTGGATCCAGTCGCTGTTCCAGGGCACCTGGGGGTACAGCCCGACCCTGCGGTACGATGTGCTCGAAGCCCTGCTGGACCGCACCCCGGTGACGCTCGAACTGGCCTTTTATACGCTGTTGTTGTTGATCCCACTGGGCATGGCCAGCGGTCTGGTGGCCGGATGGAAGCCTGGAAAATGGTTCGATAACATCTTCCGCGGCGTGGCTTTCCTGGGAACCTCGATCCCCCCCTTCATTCTCTCCATGATCCTGCTGGCCATTTTCTATGTCAAGCTCGGATGGCTGGCCCCGGGCCAGATGGACATTCGCACCAGCATGGCGCTGGAGCGTTCCGGTTTCATCGAATTCACCGGGGCGATGACCCTCGACAGCCTGCTCAATGGCCGCCTGGACGTCTTCCCGATCGCCCTGAAACATCTGGCCATGCCGGTCATGACCCTGCTGCTGTTCCACTGGGCGTCGCTCGGCCGGGTGACGCGCAGCGCGGTGATGAACCAGTCCGGGAAGGATTACATCGTCGCCGCCCGCTCGCGAGGGGTCAGCGAACGACACTTGATGTGGCGGCACGCCCTGCGAGCGGTCTTTGCGCCGGTGCTGACCAGCACCGCCCTTTCGGCCGCCGGGATCATCACCAGTCTCTTCATCGTTGAGATCATCTTCGGATTGAACGGCATCTCCCAGGTCATCCTGATCTCGATGCGCTCCTACCCGGATGCGCCCGCCGCCCTGGGATTCACTGTCTACAGCGTGATCATGGTGATCGGGCTGATGTTCATCCTGGATGTGCTCCAGGCCCTGCTCGATCCGCGCGTGCGCAGCGAGGTATTGAACCAATGAGAAGCGCACGCGTCTTTTTCTCCCGCTGGCAGAACTGGGTCGGACTGCTGATCGTCGGCCTGTTCGTATTCATGGCTCTGGCAGCACCGCTGCTTTCCCCGGTGGTCGGTGAGGTTCAAGGGGCGTTCATGCTGGTCGGGCGTTCCTCCGATCGCATGCCGTATCCGCCCAGCGAGACCTCTCCGCTCGGCACCCTGCCCGGGCAGGTCGATGTCTACCATACCCTGGTCTGGGGTTCACGCGACACGCTCGTCTTCGGCCTTTCCGTAGCGCTTGGGGCTTTTCTTTTCGGAACGCTGATTGGGGCGGTGGCGGGCTACGCCGGCGGTTGGGTCAACAGCGTGATGATGCGCATCACGGATGCCTTCCTGACCTTCCCGGTGCTGGCCGGGGTGGTCTTCCTGCAGCAGCTGGTGGCGATGACGATCGAATCCATGGGCGGCATCTACTGGTTCAACCTTGGCTTTTTTGGCCGGGTGGTGGATTTCCAGTTCGAGCCGCCGCCATTTGCCGTCTTCCTGATGCACGTCGATCCGGTCCTGGTCAGCCTGATCCTGTTCTCGTGGATGCCCTTTGCCCGGCTGATGAACACGATGGTGCTGACCCTGAAGAAGACCGAGTTCATCCATGCGGCGCGGGCGATCGGCGCCCGGCCGTGGTGGATCATCCGCAAGCACCTGATCCCGAATGCGGTCGGACCGTCGATCGTGCTGGCGGCGCGCGACGTTGGCAGCTCGGTCATCCTGCAGGCGACCCTCACCTTCGTCGGCCTGGGCGGCGCCTCCCCGTGGGGCATCCTGCTTGCCATGGGCCGGGACTGGGTCATCGGGCCGGGCGGGCAGCTGTTCAATACCTGGTGGGTCTTCCTGCCGGCCACCCTGGCGATCATTTTGTTCGGTGTGGCCTGGAACCTGCTCGGCGACGGCCTGGCGGAGGCGCTCGAACCGACCTCCACCGTCAAGATCAACTGGTAGACGATCTCAAACCAAAAGCGGCAGCTGACCGGCTGCCGCTTTTTTGTTGTAAAGATCGCCGGGATCAGGCCAGCAGACCCAGGAGGCGCGTCGTATGGTCGATGGCCCGGTTGCCCGGCTTGCGCCAGTCGTCCGAGAGCGGGAAATAAACGGAACGGCTGACCTTCGAGCCGAGATCCCACAACCCGTCCGGACCGCGCCGGGTCTCGAGCCAGGCCAGGCCCTCGCCGGCGCGTTCCTGCCAGCCGGCGAAGTGCGTCAGGATCTCGAGCGACTCGATCCACTGGAAGATGTGGCCCGGGTCCGGGTGGCGCAGGTCCGCTCCCAGGTAGCCGATGCCCTGCGGCTCGTTCCAGAGCCAGTCCAGGATCTGCTGGGAAAGGCCCGGCGGCAGGTCCGGGCGGGAGCCCAGCAGGGAGAGCACGTAGCGGCTGCGCAGGTAGAGGATGCCCCGCCCGCGGCGCGCCCGGTGGGCGTCCCATTCCGCCCGGGGATCGTAGGCGCCGGTTTGCAAGCTGGCTGCGGCGATCCCGATCCAGTAGTTGCGGGGGGTGTCGAGCGCCGGGTGCTGCGGGTCGATCGCCGCCAGCATCCCGGCGCTGATCGCCTCCACGCCCAGCGGCCAGCCTTCGGAGCGCTCGACCCGGTCGCTCCAGGCCTGGCGGCCTGCCAGCACGCCGGCGATGTAGCCGGCTGCTTTTCCGAGGAGCGGGTCTTCCCGATCCAATCCGAGCGCCAGGGCGCGGAAGATGGCCGCCTCGCTGGTCGGGAAATGCGTCTTGCGGCTCGAATCCATCGAGTGGAAGCGGCCCCACGAGCCGTCCTGCGCCTGGGCGTCTGCCAGTTCGGCCACCCAGCGGTGCGAGCGCATGTCCTGCCTTGCGGCGACCCGCTGCGGGTCGTCCGGCGGCAGGTGCAGCACATCCCGCAGCAGGCGGTGGCGCACGATGGCGTTCGGCCTACGCTCGAGCAGTTTCAGGGCTGTGGAACGGATCGCGCCGCTTTGCATGCAGGCTCAGCCTGGCTGGAAGAACTGGATCTCGCGTTTCCCCAATTTTAATTTTTCCACCCGCCGGTAGCCGGGCGGGTCGAGCTTCAGGCCTTTCACCGAGGAGATGGCCACGATGCTCTCCGCCCCGAGCAAGGGCAGCAGGCCGGCCAGCAGCGCCGCGGCCGGATCGTCCGTCTCCCCCTGCCAGTGGGAGTGCTGCCCGTAGGGCAGGTCGGTGAAGACCACCTCCGGCCGGGTCTCCCCCAGCTGCGCAGCCAGCGCCCGGGCGTCGAGCGCATCCGCCTGGAAGGCGCGCAGCTGGATCGGGCGGAGCTTGTGGAACGCCACCACCCGTTCCTGCAGCCGGGCGGCGCTCTCCAGCGCCTGGCGATGCGAGTCCCGGCCGTACAGGCGCTGCATGGCGCCGAGTTCGCGGATGCGGCGCTCCAGGCCCTGCGGGGTGAGCAGGCTCAGGTTGTGCTCCGCCAGCTGCACCGCCCGGGCGTCGACGTCGGAGGCGGTCACCTGGCGGATCGAGTCCCAGTGCAGGTAGGCCAGGATGCTGAGATGGTAGGCGGCCCCGCAGCAGGGATCGTACAGGCTGACCGCGCCGCTGCCTTTGCCGCGCAGCGCCAGGCAGCGCTGGAAGACCTCGCTCGCCAGACGCACCGGGAAGGCCGGATGGCCGGGCAGGCTGTGGAAGACCTGCCCGCTGGCCAGGTCGGCGAAGTTCGGGCGTTCGGTGGCGTAGCGGTAGCTCATGGCCTCTTCAGTATAGCACGCCCGCCTCCGGCTTTGGAGATATCATGTACAATTCTTTTGCGAGAACAACGCTTCCCGGACAAGGAGATCCCATGCACCGCCTGCTCCCCTTTGCGATCGTCTTTCTGCTGGCTGCCTGCGTAACGGCCGGTCCGCCGCTCGGCGCGGGTTTCCGCTTTTCGACCTACGGCGCGCCCCAGGGCCGGGCGCCGGAGTACTGGCTTTCGGTCGGCGAGCGCATGGCGGGCAATTTCGACGCAGCCGTACCGCAGACGATCTGGATCGTCGGCAGCCTGTTCGGGAATGGGACGTACCTGAACTTCCCCTGCGAAACGGACCTGCCGGATATCATCTGCGGGTACGCCGACATGAACGAAGCCTACCTGGACAGCTTCGATGCCAGCGGCATGCAGGTCTGGCTGCAGGTGGAGGCCGGGAATGCCGATATGCTCGAGTTGATCGACCTGGTCCTGGAGCGCTACGGACAGCATCCCAGCGTGATCGGCTTCGGCGTCGACGTCGAATGGTACCAGTCACCGCAGGGCGCGCTGGGCGTGCCGGTGACGGACGAGCTGGCGCACGCCTGGGTGCAGGCGGTCCGCCGGCACAACCCGGATTACCGCCTGTTCCTCAAGCACTGGGACAGCGCCTGGATGCCGCCGACCTACCGGGAGGGCATCGTCTTCATCAACGACAGCCAGCAGTTCGAGGACCTGGAGGCCCTGCTGGCGGACTTCACCGCCTGGGGGGTGCACTTTGCGCCCGCACCGGTCGGCTACCAGTTCGGCTACCCGGCCGACCGCCCCTGGTGGAACGGACTCGACAATCCGCCCGCGGCCATCGGGCAGGCCATCCTGGCGGCCGTTCCCAACACCGAGTCGCTCTTCTGGGTCGATTTCACCATCGACCAGGTCTTCCCGGAACTGCCGTAGGGGAAATCGTGTACAATCGTTTTTGAACATGAACGCTCCTGAACGCATCCCGGACCTGCTCCCCAAAGCCCTGCCGCCGGAACGGCTGGACCTGCTGCAGCGCATCGCCGCACTGGCCGGCAGCCTCGGCCTGCCGCTCTACGCGGTCGGCGGTTTCGTACGCGATCTGCTGCTGGAAAGGCCGGTCCTGGATTTCGACCTGGTCGTGGAGGCGGAGGCGGTCAAATTCGCCCGCAAGCTGGCCGCCGCGCTGGGCGGGAAGGTGACCGTGCACGACGCCTTCGGCACGGCGCAGTGGTTCCCGCCGCAGAAGTCAGGCAATGCGCAGGCGATCGACCTGATCACGGCCCGCTCGGAGCGCTATCCCGCCCCCGGCCGGCTGCCGGTGGTGCAGCCCGGCACGCTGGCCGACGACCTGCGCCGGCGCGATTTCAGCATCAACACCCTGGCCCTGCGCCTGGACGGGGAGCACTTCGGGGAGCTGCGCGACGACCTGGGCGGCGTCGACGATCTGCGCAGGAAGGTCGTGCGCGTCCTGCATCCCGCTTCCTACCGCGACGACCCGACCCGCATCCTGCGCGCCGTGCGCTACGAGCAGCGCTACGGCTTTCGCATCGCCCCGTCCGACCTGAAGTGGATCCGTGCCGCGCAGGGGCTGCTGGCGGAGCTGTCCGCCGAACGGGTCCGGCATGAGTTCGACCTGATCCTGGAGGAGCCGCGGGCGGCCGTTATGCTGAAGCGCCTCGCCGGGCTGGGCGTGCTCGCTTCCGTCCATCCCGCCCTGCATTGGAACAAGGCTGTACAGGCTCGCCTCGAGAGCGCCGGCGCGGGCCGGGAGGCAGGCTGGCTGGCCTGGCTTCTCGACCGTTCCCGGCAGGAGCTGGAAGCGCTCGAGCAGCGCCTGCATTTCGAAGCCGGGCTGCGCCAGGCGCTGTTCGCCGCCGCGGACCTGTTCGCCGATCCGGGCGCGCTGGCCGGCCAGAAGCCCAGCCAGTGCGCCCGCCGCCTGGAGGGCCTGCCCCTGCCCGCCCTGGAGGCGGTCGCCCGGGCCTGGCCGCAGGGCGAGGCGCGCCTGAAGCTGAATTCCTACATCACCCTGTGGCGGCAGATCCGGCCCCATACCAATGGCGACGACCTGATCCGCCTGGGGCTGAAGCCGGGTCCCGCCTTCCAGACGATCCTGACGGCCCTGCGGGATGCCTGGCTGGACGGGGAGATCACCAGCGAAGCGGAAGAAAAAACGCTCCTGGATTCACTGCGATGAACTACCAACCCTATCTGGATTTCGTCACCGACCTGGCCTACCGCGCCGGACGGATCACCCTGGGCTATTACCAGACCGGCCTGCGCCCGGAATTCAAGCCGGACGATACCCCGGTCACGGCCGCCGACCGGGCGGCCGAAGAGTTCCTGCGCGGCGAGATCGGACGCAAATACCCCGGGCATGCCGTCGTGGGCGAGGAGTTCGGGGAGAGCGCCGGGCAGGGAGAGTCCTTCCGCTGGATCCTCGACCCGATCGACGGGACCAAGTCCTTCCTGCGCGGCGTGCCGCTCTACGGCGTGCTGATCGGGCTGGAGATCGAGGGCCAGGTGCACGTCGGGGCGGCCTGTTTCCCGGCGCTCGACGAAATGCTCTGCGCCGCGGACGGATTGGGCTGCTGGTGGAACGGGCGCCGGGCGCAGGTCTCGTCCGTCGACCGGCTCGACCGGGCCTGGCTGTGCTACACGAACATTCGGAACATGAAGAAGAATGGGAAGGGCAATGCCTGGCAGGTCCTGACCGAACAGGCCTATGCCACGCGCGGCTGGAGCGACGCCTATGGCTACCTGCTCGTCGCCACCGGGCGGGCGGAGGCGATGTTCGACCCGGTCATGCATATCTGGGACTGCGGCCCCTTCCCGCCGATCTTCCGCGAGGCGGGCGGCTACTTCGGGGACTGGCACGGGCAGCCCGGCCACACGCATGGCGAGGCGCTGGCCTGCAACCAGGCCCTGCTGCCGGAACTCCTGCGGTCGATCGAGGAAAATCCGGATTGAACGGGCCAGACTCCTGGGATTTGATCAACAGCGACGAAATGTGGGAAGTTTTCGCCCCCACCCTACCCTCCCCCGTAGATCGGGGGAGGGCAACTTATCTGGGGAATTGGGAGCGGCTTTGCCGCTCCCAATTCCCCCAAATAATTCACCCCCTTCCCGGATGGGGAAGGGGGCAGGGGGATGGGTCAGGTGTACCTCCGGCGAGGATGCGAATCATCCTGATTTCCGTTCTGTCACCTGTTTTCCAGTTCGTCGAGCAGTTCCGCCCCGTGCAGCCCGAGCGCCCGGGCGGACTCGCCGTCCGTCACCGTGAACCACAGGTTCGATTCCGCGCTCCCGTCGGTGAAGCGGATGCCGATGTAGCCGGGGTTCGGGCCGGGCGTCGCCCCGGGCGGGAAGCCGTCCAGCACGATCAGGACCTCCTCGGCGACCTGGCCCAGGAGCGCACGGTCGTTCAGGTCCTTGACCTGCACCGTGACCCGGAAATCGGTCTCCATGGTGGCGAAATAGAGGACTTCGCCGGTCTGCCCGTCGAAACAATTCTCGCCGTAGGCTTCGGCCAGGACGGTCACCCCGTCCAGCCCGGCGGCCTGCATGGCGGACTGCACCTCGGCGCTCAGTTCGGGCAGGGCCTGGGTGGCCCAGTTCCAGCCGCACCCCATGTAGGCGGAATCGACCGTGATCGTGGGCGGCGTTTTCGTCGGCGGCTGCTGCGCGTCGAAGACCGGCCGCGGCAGGGCGCAGGCCAGCAGGGCGAGCAGGAACAGGTTCAGGGCGGTCAGGGATTTTTTCATGGGTACCAGACGAGTCTCCCGGCGATTTGGTTTCCGTTTGAAAGCCTTACTAAACATGGCTCCAGGCGGCGTCCCGCCGCCGCTTCACAGGACTGCTTCATAAAAGGAGGCGACAGGGGCAGTTCAGGCCAGGGTCAGCTCGATCACCGGGACGACGACCGGAGGCTTCTGCACAGGCAGGGTCAGCACCAGCGTGGACGGGTCGGACCGAAATTGTTTGCTTTCCCAGCCCGGCGGGACGAGCGGGATCTCGCTGCCGTCGTGCAGGAAGCGGGCGAAGGCCACCTTCCCGGCCAGCCCCCTGCAGTGCAGGAAGCGGAACGGCCAGGCGTAGATGTGAATGAAGACCCTGTTCCCGTTCTGCGTCAGTCGGCAGTCGAGCGGGGCTTCGAATGCGGACTGCGTGCAGCCGTAGATCGCTTCGGAATGGCGGTCCAGCCACTCAGCATAGACTTCCAGGGCCTGCCGGGCGCGCGGGTCGAACTCGCCCAGGGCGGTCGGGCCGACGTTCATCAGCAGGTTGCCGCCGCGCGAAACGCTGTCGACCAGCAGGTGGATCAGCTGCTCCGGGCTCTTCCAGCTCTGTTCGTCGCGGTGATAGCCCCACGAGCCACTGAAGGTGTGGCAGGCCTCCCAGACGACCGGCTGCCCGTCCACCTGCACCCATTCCATCGGCTGGACCTGCTCGGGCGTGTAAAAATCCGCCCCGCCGGGCAGGTCGAGGCGGTTGTTCATCAGGATGTTCGGCTGCAGGCTGCGCACCAACTCGACCAGCTTTTCGCTCTCCCAGTCCTGGCAGCCCTTGCCGGGCAGGCCCTTGTAGCTCGAGTCCGGGTAGGAGAAATCGCACCACAGGATGTCGACCGGGCTGAAATCCGTCAGCAGTTCGCCGACCTGGTCGCGGACGTAGGCGGCGTAACGGCGCACGTCCCGGTCTTCGTTCAGGCGGGCCGCCTCGGAGTGGTCGCGCAGCGGGTGGAAGATGTCGATCGGGAAGTCCGGGTGATGCCAGTCGAGCAGCGAGTAGTAGAAGCCGACGCGCAGCCCGGCTGCACGGAAGGCCTCCACGAACGGGCGCAGCAGGTCGCGCTTGGCCGGCGTGTTGGTGGCCTTGTAGTCGGTGAAGCGTGAATCCCACAGGCAGAAGCCTTCATGATGCTTCGCCGTGATCACGGCATACTTCATCCCGGCGGACTTCGCCGCCTGCGCCCAGGCCTGCGGGTCATAGCGGACCGGGTCGAAGCGCTCGAAGTAGTGCTGGTATTCCTCCGGGGAGATCCGTTCGTTCGACTGGACCCATTCGTGCCGCGCCGGGAGGGAATACAGCCCCCAGTGGAGAAACAGGCCGAAGCGGTCGTGGACGAACCAGGCGGTGTTAGCGGTGGATGGGCACATTGCAGGCTCCCGCGATCAGGATGGCTGGATTATATCCGGTCAAAAACCGGCCTGCCCGGTCGCGGACAGGCCGGTTCTCCGCCAGCCGGGAGCTAGGGCTGCTGGCCGATCCAGCCGCCTTCCAGGATATCGGCGTCGATGTGATTGATCAGCGTCAGGTCCTGGAAATAGCCCCAGAAGGTTGTAGCGTAGATATCCTCCCCGCCCATGCCGTCAGGCGCGAAGAAGATCAGGTTGTTCTCCAGGTCCCAGAACGGATGGTGGGCCGGGCCGGTGAAGATCTGGCCGATCTCCAGACCGGGGCCGGTGATCCAGACGCCGCCCTGCAGGGGATCGAGGCTGGTCCAGGCCCAGATGAGGCCGTATTCGGCCACCTCCAGCAGCCCGGAATCGACGTTGACCGGGGATGCCTGGGTGTCGACCTCGCCCGTGCCATAGGTGAAGATGCCTCCCAGTTCGAAGCGGACGGTGAACAGGCGCTCCCCCGGGCGGACGCGTTCGATCCAGGGGTTCGGCTCCTGCGCCACCCGGACGGGCTGCGGATTTTCGAGGCTGTACAGGAATGCGCCCTCGGCATTGGAGAAGAGCACTGCCCCCATGCGGTTGGACACCGCCGCGGCGTTGATGCAGCCCGCCTCCAGCATGACCTCGCTGCCGCGGCTCACATCGTACAGGCGCAGCTGCTGCGGGCCGCAGGGCTGGGCCCAGGTGGTCAGCACCACGGTGTTGTCATCCAGCCAGCCGAGGATCTCCTCGCCGGTGCCGGTGGCCGGGGAGATCGGGACCGGGGTGCCGCCCCGGGTGTCGGCCAGCCAGACGCCCGACTGCGACCAGCCCGCGCCCGTGCCAAAGCCTTCGACGGACAGGTAGACGAGATGAGTCCCATCCGGGGACCAGGAGGGGGCGAAATCCTGGGCTTCGTCCTGGCTGACCCGGCGGATCTCCTGGGTCAACAGGTCGAAGATGTAGATATCCGCGCTTGGCCCCTGCAGGATGGCGGTAAAGGCCAGCTGTGTGCCGTCGGCGGACCAGGCAAAACTGGGCTGATCGTGGATGGCGCGCAGCGCCTCGAAGCCGTTCTCGCCCGGGTTCAGGTCGGCATAGGCCCCCGCGGCATCCGAGGTCAGGCGTGTCATAACGACCGAGTTCCCCTCCGGAACGGTAAGCAGGTTGAGCGCCAGGTTGTGCAGGTCGTTGCCCGGCGGGGTCAGGTAGGCGACCATGTTGCCGTTCGGCTGGATGGCCTGGGGCAGATCCCACTCCCAGTAATCGACCTCCGTCAGGCGGCCCAGGCTGGATCCGTCCCAGGACAGTGCCCACAAGCCCTGCTCGGTCTCGAGCAACAGCCAGGGTCCGCTCCCGTCCAGCCCGCCGGGTTCCGGTTCGTCCGGGAGGTCCGGCGGGCGCGGGGTGGGGCTGCGTCCGGCCGGCGGTTGGAGTGTGGGCGTGGGCGTGACCCCGCCTGGCAGGCACAGGCAGGCCAGGCTGAGGGCCACGGCGGCAGCCGTCAGGGCGATCAAATTCGATCTTCGAGCGTGTGGGGATCTCATTTCGACCTCCATTTCCCATTTCGGTCCGGAGGAGGCAGACGATGGAACGGAAAGCTCCGGTGTGATAATTTCAGGGTAGCCGATTTCGGCAGGGAATACAAGAGGCGATTCGATAATTTGGGTATAATTCGCCCATTCTTAACCTTCTGGAGTTCGTATGCCCACCAAAATGACCGGCGCGGAGATCCGCAAATCCTTCATCGAATTCTTCGAGGAACAGCAGCACACCTTCGTGCCGTCCGCTTCGCTCGTCCCCGGCGGGGACGCCACCCTGCTCTTCACCAACGCCGGCATGGTCCAGTTCAAGGACGTCTTCCTGGGCACCGACCAGCGCCCGTACACGCGCGCCGTCAACTCGCAGAAGTGCATGCGCGTGGCCGGCAAGCATAACGACCTGGACGACGTCGGCCGGGACGATTTCCACCACACCTTCTTCGAGATGCTCGGCAACTGGTCCTTCGGCGATTACTACAAGAAGGAAGCCATTGCCTGGGCCTGGCAGCTGCTGACCGACGTCTGGGGCCTGCCGAAGGACCGGCTCTACGCCACCTGCTTCAAGGACGACAAGGGCAGTATCCCGACCGACGACGAGGCGGCGGAGATCTGGAAGCAGCAGCCCGGGCTGGACCCGGAGCACATCCTGTTCTTCGGGCGCAAGGAGAACTTCTGGGAAATGGCCGAGACCGGCCCCTGCGGGCCGTGCTCGGAGATCCACTACGACCGGGGCGAGCAGTTCGACAACCTGGCCGGCCGGCCGCACCGCTGCGGCGTCAACGGCGAGTGCCAGCGCTACCTGGAACTGTGGAACAACGTCTTCATTCAATACAACCGCACCGGACCGGACACGCTCGAACCGCTGCCCGCCACGCACGTCGACACCGGCATGGGCTTCGAGCGCATCGTCTCCGTGCTGCAGGGCGTGGACTCGAACTACAAGACCGACCTGTTCGCCGGCCTGTTCGATGCGCTGCGCTCCCTGACCGGCGACACGCCCGAGCAGATGTACGCCAACTTCACCCCCTACCGGGTGATCGCCGACCACGCCCGCGCCGCCGCCTTCCTGATCGCCGACGGCGTCGTGCCCGGCAACGTCGGGCGCAACTACGTCTGCCGCATGATCGTCCGCCGGGCGGCGCGCTTCGGCGGCAAGCTCGGCCTGAAGGAACCCTTCCTGGCCGCGGCCGCCGAGGCGATCATCGCCACCTACGGCGAGTTCTACCCCGAACTGGTCAAGGCGCGCCAGGCGATCCTCGACAACCTGACCCGCGAGGAGGTCCGCTTCGCCCGCACGGTCGAATCCGGCACCGCCTTCCTGATGGGCATGCTCGACGAACTGAAAAAGGAAAAGAAGACCGTCCTCGACGGCCGCAAAGCCTTCGAACTGTACGCCACCTACGGCCTGCCGTTCGAGATCGCGCGTGACATCGCCCGCGAGGAAGGCCTGGAGGTCGACCAGGACGGTTTCAAGGCCGCCATGGAAGAGCACCGCATCGCCTCCGGCGGCGGCAAGGCCATGGGCAGCATGGGCGGCGAGGACGCCGAGTTCTATGCCAAAGTCTTCAAAGATCTGCATAAAGCTGGCAAGCTGGGCAGGGACGGGGTCGCCTACAACCCCTACGAGTGGCTGCAGACCGAGGGTGAAGTCCTCGCGCTGGTGGCGGACGACGAGATGGTCGCCGGCGCCGGCGCGGGGGACCGGGTCGAGGTGCTGCTGCCGCAGACCGGCTTCTACATCGAATCCGGCGGCCAGGTCTCGGACACGGGCTGGGTCCGCGCCGCGGACGGCTCCTGGGAGATCGAGGTCGACGAGATGCGCAAGCCCTCCGCCGGAGTGATCGTGCATGCCGGCGAGGTGATCTTCGGGCATCCCAAGGCCGGCGACCCGGCCGTGGCGGCGGTGGATGCCGTCCGGCGGCACGACATCATGCGCAACCATACCGGCACGCATCTGCTGCATGCCGCCCTGCACCAGGTGCTCGGGGAGCACGCCCGCCAGGCGGGTTCGTCCGTCGCCCCGACCCACCTGCGCTTCGACTTCAACCATCCCGAAGCGATGACGCCCGAACAGGTCGAGCGCGTCGAGCGCCTGGTCAACGCGGCCGTGGCGGCCGACATGCCCGTCCAGCCGCGCCAGAAGGCGCGCGCCGAGGCCATCGCCGAGGGCGCCATGGCGCTCTTCGGCGAGAAGTACGGCGAAATCGTGCGCACCATCACCATCGCCCCCGAGGGCGAGGACAGCCGCCATTCCTACGAACTGTGCGGCGGCACGCACCTGGAGCGCACCTCCGACGTGGGCCTGTTCCTGATCGTGGCCGAATCCTCGGCCGCCGCCGGCGTGCGCCGCATCGAAGCGGTCACCGGGCGCGGCGCCTACGAACTGGCCGCCCGGCGCTCGAAGCTGCTCAAGCAGACCGCCGCAGCGCTCAAGGCCGCCGTCGAGGAGGCCCCGCAGAAGGCCGAACTGGTCCAGGAGGAACTGGCCCTCGCCCGCAAGCAGGCCGCCGCCCTCAAGGTGGACCTGGCGCTCGCCTCCTTCAACGCCCGGCTGGAGACCGCCGAGACGGTCAACGGCGTGCACCTGCTGGCGCTCGAACTGCCCGGCGCGGACAAGGACACGCTCGGCACGCTGGCCGACAGGTTCCGCGAGAAATACCCGGCGGGCGGCGTGTGCGTGATCGGCGCGGCCAGCGAGGGGCAGGTCATTGTCATGGCAGCCGTCACCCAGGACCTGATCAAGCAGGGCCTCAAGGCCGGCGAGCTGGTCGGGCACGTCTCGAAGCAGCTCGGGGCGGGCGGCGGCGGAGCGCCGCACCTGGCCTTCGGCGGCGGACGGGATGTCGCCAGGCTGCCCGCAGCCCTGGCAAGCGTCAAGGCCTGGGTGGAAGCGAAGAGCAAGTAGGTTACGCTGCGGCGACCGAAAGGTCGGCTCTGTTTTTGGTTTACAACAGCGAAAGGCCGGGATCTGCAGGCTTAAGCTTCGATCCTTGACATTGGTACCAATAGTGATATCATACCGACATGACGAAGGTCGAAGAACTCGTCGCAAGAATGCAACACAATCCGAAGGGGATCCGTTTTTCAGACCTTTATAAAGTATGCGATTCCAATTTTGGTCCGGCGCGGCATGCAGGTAGCAGTCATCGTATCTATCAGACACCCTGGCAGGGCGATCCGCGCGTCAATATCCAGGACGATCAAGGAATGGCAAAAGCGTATCAAGTGAGACAGGTATTAAAGGCGATCGAACGCCTGGAGGCAAAAAATGATCCTTCAGAATGACCGGTATACCTACCGGGTCACCTGGTCGGAGGAAGACAACGAGTACGTCGCTCTATGTGTCGAGTTTCCCAGCCTGAGCTGGTTGGAACCGTTGCCGGAAGCAGCCCTGAAAGGGATCCGTCAGGTGGTCGCCCAGGCCGTTGCAGACCTGGAAGCACGCGGCGAACCGGTTCCGGAACCCGTTGCCGTCAGGAAATATAGCGGAAAGTTCATGGTCCGGATCCCGCCGGAATTGCATCGTCATCTGGCACTGGAAGCGGCCGAGGCGGGCATCAGCCTCAACCGGCTTGCCAGCGATAAACTGGGCCGGACGGAGGATTGATCCGGGCGGGAAAGGGCGGATGCGAGGCATCCAAACTGCCCGAGTCCCCGGTGAGCGTGCGAGCCTGGGTGGAAGCGAAGAGCAAATAACATGCCTCGTGGCGACCGACCGGTCGCCACGATTTTTTTCGCGGGTCTGTTGCGAAGAGCTGGAATACGACCACCTGCCTGCCGGGAGGATGTAGCCAGTGACTTGATCGAAAGTAACATAAGACTTTGGCGAATCTAACCAATATATTTAGGAATCTAACCAATATATTTTGGAATCTAACCAATACTTTTGCGAATCTAACCAATATATTTTCGAAAGCAACCAGTGACTTTCGCTCCCATACCTGCCTGCGCCCGGTGCTGGTGGGTGCCTGCCGATCTTCGGATCGGAGCCCGCGGTTGACGGTTATGGAGCGACCGTGGGAGGAGCGCTCTCCGCTTGCGATTTCGCCGGGTCCTGCGCCCAGGCGGGCAGCGCATCGCGCCAGATGAAAATGTAGTAGTAGACCGGCATGGCGAGATAGGGCATGAAGAAACAACCCACCCCCAGGATGATCCGAACCGTTTCGGACCCCCTGCGGTCCCGGATGACGTGCACAAGATAGAACGCCATCAAGCCGAATCCCAGCAGCATGGTGAAGAGGTGCAGCGGGAAGATGGCAAAGAACGGGAGCATGAAGAAGGGCGGTTCGGATCCTTCGAACGTTATGGGGAGGAAAAAGGAGGAAAACATGAACAACCAGACGGCCAGGAAAAGCAGTGGGTAGAGCGCGTACCAGATTGTTCCAAGGCCAACCAGGATTTTGATCGGTTTACTGATCTGCATCGGATTCTTCCTTTCTGAAGATCGGATTTTGGAGTATCGAGATGGAGCTGGTCGATCCGTTCCCACTCCAGACGATCGCAAGCCCAGGCCGTGGCTAGGGGATTGCGGTGCTTTGATAAAGGGTGGAGGGAGCGATCGTTGACGGATGACTGCCCAACAGCGCCAGCTGCTCCTGGATCTTCCAGCGCAACGGGTTATAGGTTGGATTCAGGGTCGCCTCAGCGTATTGGAACAGCTGGATGGCTTCCTCCGTTCTGCCATCGTCCAGCGCTATTTGCGCCAGGACATACGGAAGCCAGCCTCCCCGTTCCCAGGTATTAAATTGACCCTCGGTCAGATCAGCCAGAGCCAGATCGGTCTTTCCCTGCCGGTAATACACCTGCGCGCGCATGTAATAGCGCCAGCCCCCCAATTCACAGTCACAGATGCGTTCATTCAACAGAACCAGGGCTTCCTCATATCGCTCGAGCATCAGCAAGTACTGCATTTTGAGGTCGTATTTGTAGCCCATGTTCAGGTCGTTGAACATGGAATCGTTGACCGATTGCAGGGCCTCCTCCAGTCTGCCGAGGCATGCATAGGCCTGGGAACGAATGTGCAACAAGCCTCCCAGGGAACTCACGCCTGCAGGGTGCTCGTCGATGAGCTTTTGAACCTCGTCCAGGGCTTTCTGGCATTGATTGGTGAAGATCAGATCGAGAATGATGATCCGCTCGGGATATTGTTCCGTCGTACCCAGTTCAACTGCCTTGTACGCGTTCTCCAGAGCGATGGACATCAATTGTTCATTGTGGACCGAAAATTCCTCCAGCCAGGCCAGCTCATAGTAAATGCTCTGCCGCAGGGAGTAATACTCCCCAAGATCGGATCTCAGGGAAATGGCCTGGTCGATATCCTTAAGCGCTTGTTCGAGGGTAAACCGATAATATTCGATGCTTCCTACCGCAACCGCCGCTTCGTAGATGATCGTCGCCCTCTGAAAATAGGCGTCTGCATTTCCGGGATCCTGCGCAATGATCTGGTCCCAATACGTTGTATCGGCCGTTCCAGAGGCAGCAAGCTCGGAAAGGTCCCCGATCCAGAAGGAGGTATGGGTGGCGATCGCAGTCCAGGTCGGTCGAAGAGTCCTGGTTGCCGTGCGCGTGGGCGTAAAGGCGATCGTCCAGGATGGGAGCGGTGTAGTTGTGGGCGCAGGGAGCGTGGCCTGGGCGGGCAAGCCTGCGAGCGCCGGTCCACAGGCGACCAGCAGACTGGCAATGAGTAGAAGCTTTCCTAACCTTGTGATCATATCCATCTCCTCCTATGTTTCTGGATGTGTGGACCGAACCCGCCATCCAAGCGTACGGCTGGTCCGCATTTCGGTCCGGACGGCCGGATCGGATCGCCCGATTGGGGATCCGTACTTGTCTGCGATCCGCACCGGACGAATGGTTCTTTTCCTTTGAGGCGGCATCGGACCGCTATCCGGCATGTACATCTTCCGGCATCCGCATGCAAGCTTGTCAAGCGGTTTGACTACTCCATCGACAACTTCAATCCTGGAGGCTTTCGATGCTGTCGATGTAGTGACAACTGTGCGGGCCGGCCGCGTTTTCGTTGATCAGCCCCCCGCTCAGAAGACTTCCCGTGGCAACCAGGCCCCAGGGCCGGCCCCCGTTGGTTCCCATTTCGATCAAGCCGAACAGGAAGCACAGCACACCCCCGGACAGACAAAGCAGGGTCGGTGTCAGAAGGTCCAGTCGATTAAATAGATAGGCCCCCAGTCCAAGGAAAAGGCTGACGATCATCATGACGGTCCCGTTCTTGCGGGCTTTTTTGATCTCGGCTTTGAATTGGACGGTACTGGTCACATCGATCTTGAGCGCTACTCCGCAAGCCGGACAGGTCGTGGATAAGGTCAGCATGCCTGCCTGAGGGCGGGTGATGTTCCAGAAATACTGCACGGTCCGTTCCTTCCACGTCGTACCCATCGTACCGCTGGCGATATTGGAGACTTCCTTGTGGACGAGCTTGAGACGCAGCTGTTGTACTTCAATGTATCGATCTTTTTTCAATTCTTGTTTCCTTGCCCCGCTATTCGTTGTCATCCCGTTTTCCTTTCCCAGATCCTGACGACCAGGCCACCCCGCAGGGGATCGCTGTTTCCGGCGGATCTCCTTTTTACCCTCAGCGTTCTCTACGCCATCCGTATTCCGCGCTGGGAATGGTCTATGAGTAGTATAGGACAAATCCCGTCTTTCTACAACAATCGAACGGATTCAGTATACCGGAGTCAGCCGGTCTTTGTTCCTGATCTGCTGGGTACGTCGTGCTCTCCGCTTTCGAGACCCGGAATGATGATAAAATGTGTCCGATTAATGGATGAATAGGAAAAGGAAACGATAATTCTCCCCCGGCCAGCCCGCCGGGATGGAAAGGAAGAAAACATGACCACATCAAGATCCCTGGACGCTGCCCAGCGCAGCGTCCTGATCGCCAGCCTGAGCCTGCGCTTCGGCAAGCACATGGTACGCCATGCCGGGCTCGACTGGGCGCAGGTCCAGGACCGGCTGGAGGCCCGCCCGGAGAAGCTCTGGTCGCTGCACCAGATGGAGTCCAGCGGCGGCGAACCGGACGTAAGCGGCATGGATGATAAGACCGGCGAAGTCGTCTTCACCGACTGCTCGGCGGAAAGCCCCGCCGGGCGGCGCAGCCTGTGCTACGACCCGCAGGCGCTGGCGGATCGCAAAGAGAACAAGCCGAAGGACAGCGCCCTCGGCATGGCCGCCGAAATGGGCATCGAGATCCTGAGCGAGGAGGAATACCGCCGGCTGCAGCAGCTCGAGCCGTTCGACCTGAAAACGTCGAGCTGGGTCATGACCCCCGCTCCGATCCGCAGCCGGGGCGGGGCTCTGTTCTGCGACCGGCGTTATGACCACGTCTTCACCTATCACAACGGAGCGGACTCGTACTACGCGGCGCGCGGCTTTCGCGGCAAGCTGCGGGTCTGAGCCATCTCTTGTATTTTCCGGACGATTTGATCCGCTAATACAGCGGAGACCAATTGGTCGCCGCTACAATGGCTTGTCGGAGTTTTTGAATGTAGGTCAGTACGAAATTAGATATATACTTTATCTGTCGGAACCCGCCTATTGGCTCGATATTGCCTTACTCTGGAGGGAATATGTTATATACCAAACGTATCGATACGATTACATGGAATGACATAGATGATTTCTGTCGACAAGGAAATGCAGAGAATACGTATCTGGATTATAAACAGGATTTTCCCAGTCATCTTGAAAGAACGATTTCTGCTATGGCAAATACTCTTGGGGGAATCGTCCTTATTGGTGTTGAAGAAGATGATGCCAAAAAGCCAAAGCTCCCCCTTATCGGTATCGAGAATCAGCGTGGCCTGTCCGAAAAGGTCCAAAGTATTATTCTCTCCAATGTTACCCCACCAGTTTTTCCTGAAATTGCTGTGTGCAATAATGATGCACAGGACCGATCGATAATCGTGATCCGAATACCTCAAAGTCATCAATCACCACACGCAATTGCAAATAATTCGGCTGTATATCTACGCACTGCCGAGATGAATAAACCTGAAGAACTTGCAACTCTAGATCAAATATCTTGGTTATTTGATCATCGGGCGAGGTCTATTACCCTCCGTAACAATCTTTTACAATGCGCACACAATCGCTATTTAGCTTTCTATTATCGGATCTTGAATTCTGTACGGACTACAGCAGATATAAGTTTTTATCAGAATGGGTTTTTAACACTGACTGCGTGTCCTACATTTCCGGCGCATGAATTTAAAAACCCTTCAGAGCTAGCACAAATATACAAACGAATTTCTGTGGATGACTATTACAGGACTACAGAAAAATTTCCTCCTCGCGATCGTCTATCTGAAACAGGCAGAGGGTCACTGGTTCAGGATGGAATAGTCTTTGCATCCTACGTTGGAAATGAGAGGAATTTTCATACTGAAATGAATTCGAAGGGATTGTATTTTTATCGACAACCCATCAGCAGGGATAATGTAAATATTAATGGTCTTTCCCATACTTTTTTACTGGGTACAGAGGTTTTCGCCCGAATTGACGAATTCATTGACTCTGCATATAAATTCTTTCAAGATTTGGGCTTTTGGGGGTTTATCAATTTCACAGTCTCTCTAACTGATATTCATGATCTTGGTTTTTGGCTAAACTGGTTGCAAAGTGATTTTTATGATTCACCAAGAGGCTTATCTCCAGACGATGAAGTAAATGTTGAAAATACTATACTTGTTAGTAGTCTCGAAGAAGAAAAAGACAGGTTATTGTTTGAATCCATGCAGAAGTTATGCTGGACATTTGATATTGAATTCTCACCCGATTTTGTTGCCCCATTGTATAAGAAGTTAGGAAAAGTTCTGCATGAAAAAAGTGAATTATGAAATTCAACTGCGGCCACTGGCAGCTGCTTACGAGCGCGCAGGCGCTCCATCAAGAGAAGTGAGTCATGAAACTCCTTAGGTATGTATTCATGCTCTTTTTCTTTACCATCGGCGGATCCCTTGGCTTGACGATTTATACTTCGATATCGTACCAGGGGAGCTTCGCAAAATGGGAATCGATGGGGGTACCACCGGAGGCGGCGGTCCAAATCCTGGCACTCGATCATGTCCTGACTGAATCCGGTCAGATCTACCAGCATTACAACGATGAAGGGTGTGTGAATTGCTGGAGGCCGGTGGATGCCGCCCCGGAAATCCCGGAAATCCCGGACTCCTTGTGGGTGGGGGAGGATTGTCATTACGGCCCCAGCACGAAAGGTTTTGTGGATGCCTTGGCGGTATGCGAGCATTGGGGTCCGGGAGTCTCGTGGAGGATTCAGGCGATCCGGCTGGATGGTCAAGTTGTGACAACCAGCGGCCGTTATGGAGAGTTGGATGAGATGATGAATCAGATCTCTTACTTCTTTGGCGCAATTGGAGGTTGTGTCTTGGGAATGGTCGTAGTCCTGTTCCTCGTCTTGTTTGGCCTATTGAAGAAACTCGATGGCTGAGATTCTCTCTGTGTGTTGTTTGAAAGGGTATTGATGAAATTCAACTTCGGCCACTGGCAGCTGCTCCCCGGCACGCAGGCGCTTTACCCCTTCACGATCGTCGACGTGCAGGTCGAAGCGCACTCCCTGACCGTCAGTGGTACCAGCAAGCCGGTGCGAGGCCCACGAACACGGAGTGGATCAAACAGGATTCAGCCCCCACCCCTGCCCCTCCCCCGCAAGCCGGGGGAGGATTTTTTTATGGGGATCGTGGGAGCGGTAAAACCGCTCCCACGATCCCCGCTCGTCCTGAATCAACTTGGGTGAACGAAGAAGATCGTTTATTCTGTTCCTGTTCATCCCCGTTCATCTCTGGTAAACCATCATTCTTGCACAGACCATCTTTTCAACCAGGCGGCCATGTCGGCCACCTCCAGCTCCCCGCGGGCGACCTGCAGGGTGAACTGCTCCAGTTCGGCATTTTCGGTGCGCAGGTGCCAGCCGTTGATGCGCAGGAACAACCCGGCGGCGGTGATGCCGGTGCGCTTGTTGCCGTCCACGAAGGGATGATTGTTGACCAGCGAATCCAGCAGCGCGCCAGCCTGCTGGAAGACATCTGCGTACAGTTCCCGGCCGTCGAAGGTGGCGCGCGGCCGGGCAACGGCCGATTCGAGCAGGCCCAGGTCGCGCAGCCCGTGCCCGCCGCCGGTCTCGGCCACCAGGCGGGCATGGATGAAAAGCACCTGCTCGGCGGTCAGATGGTTCACTTCGACAGCGCCTGCAGGGCGGTGCGGTACTCGGCGATGAACTCGCTGACCTGGCGGGCGAACTCCTCGTCCACGCCGGCCGCGGCGATCGGCACGTCCACCGGGCGGATGACGAGCTGGCGGTTCTCCCGGTCCAGCTCGACCGATACGTCCGAACCCGGCTGGATCCCGAGCGGGTCGGTCATGTCCCTGGGCAGGGAGATTACGGTGCTGTTGCCGGTTTTGAAGATCTTCCTCAACATGCTTGCGCTCCTGTCTGTGCTTACGCTGTAAGTATACCACCACAGGCGATGGGACCCGCGGTGCTCACATCAGCATCGGTCCCACCAGTTTGCCACGAGCCCGGAAAGGCTACCGGGGATGAACAGAGATCAACGAGGATTGATGTTTTTCCCCGTTCATCGCTGGTGAAATAACTCTTTCCGGCACTCCGCGGCCCGCCTGTGAAAAAAATCCCAAAATTGCATTGCCTGCCCAAAATCCGTATACTGATACCAATTCCGACACAAGGAGACCGACATGGAACCGTATGTCAACGCACAGACCCTGCCGGCCAGGGCACGCCGCTGGCTGGAACAGGTGGCCCCCTTCAACACCCATGCGATGGAGTTCGATCCGCAGCAGGCCGCCCTGCTGGTGATCGACATGCAGACCTTCTTCCTGGACCCGGCTTCGCCCTCCTACACCTGCGGCGGGCTGGCGATCCTGCCCAACCTGCAGAAGCTGATCCAGGCCTTCCGCCGGGCGCGCCGCCCGGTGATCTATACCCGCCACGTCCACCACCCGGACCGCAGCGACGCCGGCCTGATGGCCTGGTGGTGGCAGGGCATGTGCCTGGAAGGCAGCCCGGAGAGCGAGGTGCACCCGGACATCGCCCCCCTGCCGGGCGAGAAGGTGATCTTCAAACACCGCTACTCGGCCTTTTACAACACCGACCTGGAGACGGTCCTGCGCGGCCTGCAGGTGGACCAGCTGGTCATCAGCGGGATCATGACCAACATGTGCTGCGAGTCGACCGCCCGCGACGCCTACTTCCGCGACCTGCGCGTCTTCTTCCTGGCGGACGGCACCGGCAGCATCAACGAGGAGATGCATCTGGCCAGCCTGCTCAACCTGGCCTTCGGCTTCGCCTGGGTGACGGACACGGATTCGATCGTTACCCGGATGCCTGGGTGAACCCGGCGGAATGGCCTGCCTCTGCAGGCCGGATCACATTTCGAAACGAGGAATAGCATGGGCAATCCGTCGCATACCGGTAAGAGCAAGTTGTGGATCTGGGGCTGCCTGTCCCTGCTGGTCAGCCTGGCCTGCCTGGTGTCGATCCCGGTCACCTTCCTCCTGACGATGGGCTTTGGCATGGGTACGGGCAGCGGGAACCTGACGCCGGACGACCTGTCGCTGTTCAAGAACCTGACCTTCGGCGGCATGCTCTTCCTGGGGGTCAGCATCCTGGTCACGGCCGCGGCCGGCATCGCCGGGATCGTCCTGCTGATCTCCTGGGCGGTCCGCCGGAAGCGCGCCTAGCGCCGCCGCCCCGGCGTATCCTTCCACGGCATGCGGGTTTAACCCACTAGAGCCATTGGTTGCGGAGGATGATGAAATGAACATTCTTCTCTGGTTTATCTTTGCCTTCGTGTGCGGTTCGATCCCCTTCGCCCTGCTGCTCGGCAGGCTGTTCACTAAAAAAGACATCCGCTCGGTCGGCGACGGCAACCCGGGAGGGACGAACGCCCTCAAGGCCGGCGGCCTGAAGGTCGGCATCCCGGCCATCCTGCTCGAGATCGGCAAGGGCTTCCTGCCCGTCTGGCTGGCGCAGCGCTACGGCATCCACGACTGGAGCCTGGTCCCGGTGGCGCTGGCCCCGGTGCTCGGGCATGTCTTCTCGCCCTTCCTGAAATTCCGCGGCGGCAAGGCGCTGGGCGCGACCGGCGGCGTCTGGGTGGCGCTGATCGGATTGTGGGCCTTCCCGGTCTACGCCTCGCTGGCCCTGACCCTGGCCCTGCTCCAGACCGAGGACGGCTGGTCGGCCTGCGCCGGCATGCTGGCCCTGGTTGGTTACGCCGTCCTGCAGGACGAGCCCTGGCTGGTGACCCTGGCGGCCCTGAACGCGGCGGTCATCTTCTGGACGCACCGGCACGCCCTGGCCCGCCGCCCGCAGCCGCGGCGCTGGCTGACGGACCTGCTCGCCCGGAGAGGGGCATGAACTTCCTGCCCTCCGAACCCCACTCGCTGGCCATCCTGCTCTTCCTGGCCTTCGGCCTGGGCACGGCGCTGGTCAACTTCTTCACCGTGCGCCGCTTTGACCGCTATCCGCAGGCGAAGGCCTTTCCGCCGGTCTCGGTGCTCGTCCCGGCGCGCAACGAGGCCGGCAACATCGAAGCCTGCATGGCCTCGCTGCTGCTGCAGGAGTATCCCGATTACGAGGTGATCGTGCTCGACGACCACTCGACCGACGAGACACCGCAGATCCTGTCGCGGCTGGCGGCGCACAACCCGCGCCTGCGCCTGGAGAGCGGCACGCCGCTGCCCCCCGGCTGGCTGGGCAAGCACTGGGCCTGCCACCAGCTGTCCGAGGCGGCGCGCGGCGAACTGCTGCTTTTCGTGGATGCCGACACGCGCCACAGCCCGAAGATGCTGTGCGCCAGCGTCTCCGCGCTGCTGGCCGAGCAGGCCGACCTGGTGACGGCCTTCCCGCGCCAGGAAGTCGTCACCTGGGGCGAACGGCTGCTGGTGCCCTTCCTCGGCTTCGGCATCCTGACCTTCATCCCGGTGCGCCTGGTGCAGCGGCTGCGCCTGGCGGCGCTCTCGGTCACCATCGGCCAGTTCATGCTCTTCCGCCGGAAGGCCTACGAGGCGATCGGCGGCTTCGCGGCCGTGCGCGCCGAGCTGGTCGACGACATGTGTCTGGGGCGCAACATCATCCAGCAGGGCTACGAGTGGCGCCTGATGGACGGCACCCGGCACGTCTCCTGCCGCATGTACCGCAGCTTCTGGCAGGCGGTGGAGGGCTTCGGCAAGAGCCTGTTCGCGGTCTTCGATTACCGCATCCTGCCCTACGTGGCCGGCTGGACCCTGGTGGGGGCGGCCTTCCTCGAGCCGGTGGTCAGCCTGGTCTCGCACTGGCTGCGCCGTCCGCTCGGCATCATGTCCACGGAAGAGGCCGCCCTGGGGGTGCTGGTCTCGCTCCTGCTGTGGATGATCGCCTACCGGCGCTTCCGCTTCCCGGCCTGGCTGGTCTTCTACTACCCGCTGACCCTGAGCCTGTTCCTGCTGGTGGCGGCGCGCTCGTTCATCCAGACCGCCAGCGGCACGGCCACCTGGAAGGACCGCACGCTCGACCGTGTGGCGGTCAGGTGGTTGTAAGCGTTCATCAACATAACGACTGAAGTCGAAAAACGATGGCCGGAGTGACGACTTCAGTCGTCCATTCCTGGTTCCGGATGGCAGGAGGCGGGGGTTATAATTGAGCGCGATGAAAACGCATGTCATCCAGCTCGAGCCGCACGATGACGTGATCTCGATCCGGGACAAGATGTCCTGGGCCAAGACCGGTCGCATCCTGCTCGTCTTCCCGCCGCGATTGCGCAGCCGTTTCCTGACCCTCGACCTGCGCCTGCTCCAGCGCCAGGCGGAAGGCCTGGGCGCCCAGCTGGCCGTCGTCACCCGTTCCCCGCTGCTGAAAACCACCGCCCTGAAACTCGGCCTGCCGGTCTTCCCGACCGCGACCATCGCCCAGCGTTCGCCCTGGGAGACGGCCGCATCCCCGCAGGCGCCGCGCCGCCGGCAGGAGAGGCTCGATCTGCGCGCCCTGCGCCGCGAGCTGAGGCAGCCGGAGGCGGCCTGGCGCCTCAGACCGGCGGTGCGTCTGGGCTTTTTCAGCGCCGCGGTGCTGGGGCTGTTCTTCGTGCTCGCCCTGCTGCTGCCCTCCGCCACGATCGTGCTCGTCCCGGTCACGCAGGAACAGAGCCTGAGCGTGCCGGTGACCGCCTCCACCGACGTGGAGTCGGTGCGCGTGACCGGCAGCCTGCCCGCCCGGCTGGTCTCGGTCACCCTGCAGCGCAGCGGGACGACGGCCGTCAGCGGGACGCTCGACCTGCCGGCGACGAAGGCTGGCGGCCGGGTCCGCTTCGAGAACCTGACCACCGAGCTGGTCGGCATCCCGGCCGGGACGGTCGTGCGCACGACCGGCAGCCCGGCGGTCCGCTTTGCCACGACCGAGGACATCGTGCTCGAGGCCGGCCTGGGAGAGACGGTCGAAGTGGCCGTGGAAGCGCTGGAGCCCGGTTCCGCCGGGAACCTGCCGGCCGGTTCGCTGGTGGCGATCGAGGGCGGCCTGGGGGCCGGCGTCACGGCCTCCAATCCGCAGCCGACAACGGGCGGCAGCGAACTGCCCGCCCCGGTGCAGACCGCCGGGGACCGCCTGCGCCTGCGCGCCTCCCTGACCGCCGAGCTGGAACAGGCCTGCCGGGACGAGATCGGCGCCGGCCTGGCAGCCGGGGACCTGCTCTTCCCGGATACGGCCGAACTTGCCCAGCAGCTCTCGGAAAGCTTCTTCCCCGCCGAAGGCCAGGCCGGCGAAAGCCTGTCGCTGACCCTGCAGGTGCGCTGCCAGGCGCGCTACGCCGCGGCTGCCGATGTGCAGTCGCTGGCCGTGCAGGCCCTGGATGCGACCCTGCCGTCCGGTTTCGAAGCGGCTGCAGCGGGGGCGGACGTGACCGGCGCCGGGGAACCGGCCACGGATGACGACGGCGTGACGCGCTTCGAGATCCGCGTCCGGAGGACCGTCCGCACGGCGATCGACACCGCCCGGCTGGCCCGTTCGCTGCTTGGCCGCCCGGTGAGGGAAGTGAAAGCCCGCCTCGCCGCCGAGTTCGCCCTGCAGCAGGCCCCGCAGGTGCAGATGCAGCCCTCCTTCTGGCCCTGGATGCCGGTGGTGACCTTCCGTATCCGCATCGTGGAGGGCGAGTGAGCCGCATCCTGGCGGTCGACCACGGCACGCAGCGCATCGGCCTGGCCCTGAGCGACCCGACCGGCAGGCTGGCGCGCCCATTGACCGTGCTGGCGCACGTCCAGCGCCAGGCGGACGCGGCCGCCGTGGCCGGGCTGGCGCGCGAGCACGAAGCCGGCCTGATCGTCGTCGGCCAGTCCTTCGACGAGGACGGCAGGCCCAACTTCGCCGGCCGCCAGGCGGCGCGCTTTGCCGAGGCCCTGCGCAGCCAGACCGACCTGCCGGTCGAGTTGTGGGACGAGGCCTTCACCAGCCGCGACGCCCGCCTGGCCCGCCTGGAGATGGGCGCCCCGCGCAGCAAACGCTCCGGCCACCTCGACGACCTGGCCGCCACCCTGCTGCTCCAATCCTACATCGAAGGCCACTCCCAACCATGACCCCTCGCCGCAAAAGCTCCGCCTGTTCTGCCTGGCTGCTCCTGGCCGTCCTGCTGCTGGCCCTCGGCCTGCTGGCCGTGCTGGTCTACGTCCCCGTGGCCGCGGCCGGCTCCTTCGGCCCGCCCGTCCCGGCGCTCAGCCCCTGGCAGCAGTTCAGCTACGCCGTCGAACTGCTGTGGAATTCCGAGGACCTGACCCTGCCGCGCGACCTCAACGGCGCCGAGCAGCTCTTCGTCATCGAGCCGGGGGAGAGCGTGTATGCCATCACCGAACGGCTGGAAGCGGCCGGGCTGGTGCGCAGCGGACGGTCCGTGCGGGTCTACATGGTCTGGACCGGCATGGACGCCTATATCCAGACCGGCACCTACCGGCTCAGCCCGGCGCTCTCGGGGCGCTCGATCGCCGACATGCTGCGTTCGAGCCTGCTCACGGAGATCCCTTTCAACGTGCTGGCCGGCTGGCGCATGGAGGAGATCGCCGCCTCGCTTCCCACCTCCGGCCTGGCGATCACGCCCGAGCAGTTCCTGATCGCAGCCGCAGCGCCGCTGGTGCCGCCGGCCTTCCTGCCGCCCGGCGCGGGCGGGGAGGGTTATCTCGCCCCCGGTGCGTACCTGCTGCCGCGCGAGACCAGCGCCGACCAGCTCGTCTCGGTCCTGTTCCAGCAGACGGCGACGGTCATCAGCGCCGAGCTGCAGGCCGGCTTCTCCAATCACGGCCTGAGCCTGCATCAGGCGGTCACGCTGGCCTCGATGATCGAGCGCGAGGCTGTCCACGAGGACGAGATGGCGCTGATCGCCTCGGTCTTCTACAACCGGCTGGCGATCGGGATGAAGCTGCAGTCCGACCCGACCGCCCAGTACGCCCTCGGCTACAACGCCGCCCAGGGCACCTGGTGGACCAATCCCCTGACGGCAGCCGACCTGCAGGTCAATTCGTCCTACAACACCTACGTGGCCGACGGCCTGCCGCCGGGCCCGATCTGCAATCCCGGGCTGGCCGCCCTGCAGGCGGTGGCGGCCCCGGCCAGCTCGCCGTATTACTACTTCCAGGCGCGCTGCGACGGCTCGGGCTATCACAACTTCGCCGAGACCTTCGAACAGCATGAGCAGAATTATTGTCGGTAATTGAAATCGTCACGGCTGTAGCGTGCACGCCCGGCTCGGTCGGACTATTCCGGTCGTGCTGAGCCTGTTGAAGCCGGACGGGATGGAACCATCGGCAAGCGCTCTGG
>Ga0233425_10000964_pt1 | contig 68894 bp, 59 predicted proteins | sample Watercolumn_Towu_2_FD_181712 | JGI IMG/M metagenome (GOLD analysis project Ga0233425, IMG submission 181712) | Freshwater microbial communities from Lake Towuti, South Sulawesi, Indonesia - Watercolumn_Towuti2014_140_MG | ecosystem: Environmental > Aquatic > Freshwater > Lake | place...
GGCCGGACTGGTCGCCATCACGCCGGCCGCCGGCAACGTCGGCATCATGGGTGCCTTCGTCATCGGTCTCGCGGCCGGCCTGGTCTGCCTGTGGGGCGTGACGGGGCTGAAGAAGCTGCACCGCATCGATGATTCGCTGGACGTGTTCGGTGTTCACGCCCTGGGTGGCATCCTCGGCGCGCTGCTGACCGGGGTCTTCAACTCGCCGGATCTCGGCGGGCCGGGCCTGGTGACCGACTGGGTGACGGGTTCGACCGGTTTCCCGGGGATCGCGGCCCAGGTCATGACCCAGGCCAAGGCGGTTGTGGTGACCGTCGTGTGGTCGGGTGTCGTCGCCGCCATCGCCTTCAAGGTGGCCGATCTCATCGTGGGCCTGCGTCCGTCGGAAGACGAGGAACGCGAGGGTCTGGACACGACCTGTCACGGCGAGTCCGCCTACCACATGTAATCTGAATCGACCGACCTCCGTGCCAACGTGCGGGCGCAGGATGCGCCCGCTTTTTTCTCCGAACGCATGGCCACTGGCAATCGTTTGATGCAAAATACCCGGCGCCCAGGTCGGGCCCATGGCCCGCACCCACCACGACAGCGAATCGGAGACCCACGATGAAACTCGTGACCGCCATCATCAAACCGTTCAAGCTCGACGACGTCCGCGAGGCGCTGTCCGAGATCGGCGTGCAGGGCATGACCGCGACCGAGGTCAAGGGCTTCGGCCGGCAGAAGGGGCACACGGAGCTGTATCGCGGCGCCGAATACATCGTCGACTTCCTGCCGAAGATCAAGATCGAGGTGGCCATCGCCGACGAGCGGCTCGACGATGTCATGGACGCCATACGCAACGCCGCGAATACCGGCTCGATCGGTGACGGCAAGATTTTCGTGCTCAATCTCGAACAGGCGTTGCGCATCCGTACCGGCGAGACCGGCAACGACGCGCTGTAGTCAGCAACCCGTGCCGCCGCGCCCGCGGCGAGCCATTCCCGCATCAAGAAGAACAACAGCGGGGGCTTGGAGGAATGTCACCGATGAAGCGCAGAATCGCAACTATCGCCGTTGCCCTCGGGGTCCCGTCGTTGTCGGCAGCCGCGGAACCGGCGCTGGATTCCGGCAACGCCGCCTGGATATTGACCGCCACCGGGCTCGTCCTGTTCATGACCCTGCCGGGTCTGGCGCTGTTCTATAGCGGACTGGTGCGGGCCAAGAACGCCCTCTCGGTGCTGATGCAGTGTTTCGCGATCACCTGCGCCGTGACCGTGCTGTGGGTGGCCTTCGCCTATGGCCTTGCGTTCGGTGACGGTGGCGCCGCCAATGCGTACATCGGCAGCGGCAAGGTGTTCCTGGCGGGGGTCGGCCCCGATTCGGTGAACGGTACCATCCCCGAAACCGTCTTCCTGATGTTCCAGATGACCTTCGCCATCATCACGCCGGCCCTGATCGTGGGCGGGTTTGCCGAGCGGATGCGGTTCCCGGCGATGCTCCTGTTCTCGGTCGCCTGGCTAGTCTTCGTCTACGTCCCGGTCTGTCACTGGGTGTGGGGTGGTGGCTGGTTGCAGCGGCTGGGCCTGCTGGATTTCGCCGGCGGCACCGTGGTGCATGTGAACGCGGGCGTTGCCTCGCTGCTTGCGGCCTGGGTGCTCGGCAACCGTCGCGGCTTTCCGCAGGTGCCCATGCCGCCGCACAACATGACGCTGACGGTCGCCGGCGCGGCGATGCTGTGGGTGGGCTGGTTCGGGTTCAACGCCGGCAGTGCGCTCGCCGCCAACGGCAGTGCCGGGATGGCCATGCTGGTGACCCATACCTCGGCGGCGGCCGGCGCGCTCGCCTGGATGGCGGTGGAATGGCTGAAGTACGGCAAGCCGAGCGTGCTCGGTATCGTCACCGGCATGGTCGCCGGCCTCGGCACCATCACGCCCGCCTCCGGGTTCGTGGGGCCAATCGGGGCGCTCGCGATCGGTTCGCTGGCGGGCGTGGTCTGCTTCTTTTCGACGCAGTTCCTCAAGCGCCGGCTCAAGATTGACGATTCGCTCGACGTATTCCCGGTACACGGCGTCGGCGGCATCATGGGTACGATCCTGACCGGCGTATTTGCCGACCAGGCCTGGGGCGGCCTCGGGCTGGCCGACGGCGTCAGTATCGGCCAGCAGGTTGCGACGCAGGCGATCGGCGTACTGGCGACGATCATCTGGTGCGGTGTCCTGACGATCGTGATCCTGAAGCTTGTCGATCGCGTTGTCGGCCTGCGGGTCAGCGCCAACGAGGAGACCGAGGGGCTCGACCTCGTCGATCACGGCGAGCGCGGCTATATCCTGTAGGCTCAGGGTTTCTTGTGGGTGCCGTCGCAATGCGGCGCATCGTGCGTGCGCCGGCAGCCGCACAGCCACACCTTGCCCTTGCTGGTCAGCTTGAGTTCCCTGGGCCTGAGGCCGGTGCCTACATGTGAACCGTCGCAAAAGGGCTGGTTGCGCGAACGGCCGCAGGCGCACCACCAGTAGGTGCCGGCCTCGAGTTCCAGTTCGTAGGGAAAATCCTGTGTGGCGACGGACGCTGTCACGTGACGTTTCCTCGTGTTGGTGGGTGACGACGCGATCCTAGCAGTGCAACTGTTCAAATTCTCCAGCAACTAATAGAATGCGGCAAAACCGCGAACGCGCAGATCTGGTCGAGAGGTTTTCTTAATGGCGGAACAAAGACTTGTTGACAAGACGCTGCTCAAGACGCTGGTCCCACCGAGCGCCCTCAACGCCGAGAATTTCCAGGAGCTTGCCGGCAAGGCCTATGTCGAGGAAATCCCGGCCGGCCGCGTCATCTTCAAGCAGGGCGAGTTCGATCGAAAGACCACATATCTGTTGGAAGGCGAGGTTGTCCTGACCAGCGACAAGGGCCAGCCGGCCACGGTCGTTGGTGGCAGTAACCTCGCCAAGCATCCATTGGCCCACCATCAGCCGCGCCAGCAGACAGGGACCGCCCGCACCAATTGCAAGGTCACGCGTTTCGACAGCGACCTGCTCGATATCCTGCTGACCTGGGACCAGCTGTCCGGCATCGAGGTCAACGAAATCCACTCGGAATCGGAACCGGCCGAGGACGACGGCGACTGGATGACGCGCATCCTGCAGTCGCAGGCCTTTCTGCAGGTGCCGCCGGCCAATATCCAGGCGATGTTCATGCGCATGCAGGAAGTGCCCTTCCGGACCGGCGAGTCGGTCATCAAGCAGGGCGATGACGGCGATTACTACTACATCATCAAGACCGGCAAGGCGAAGGTCACCCGGCCGTCGAAGACCGGCGCCGAATTGACCCTGGCCCAGCTCAAGGAGGGCGATGCCTTCGGTGAAGAGGCGCTGTTGTCCGAGGCGAAGCGCAACGCCAACGTGGTGATGGCGAGCGACGGCGTGCTCATGCGCCTGTCGAAGGAGGATTTCAACGCCCTGCTCAAGGAGCCCATGCTGTCGTGGATCGAGTGGTCCGAGGCCGATGCCAAGGTCAAGGGCGGCGCCATCTGGCTTGATGTCCGTCTGGAAAGCGAGCACGCCAACAGCGGCATCAGGGGCAGCGTCAACATCCCCCTGTTCATGCTGCGCCTGAAGGCGGAAACCCTCGATCCCAGCCGCGAATACATCGTCTATTGCGATACCGGCCGGCGCAGTTCCGCCGCGGCCTTCCTGCTTTCCGAGCGCGGGTTCAAGGCCTATGTGCTCAAGGGAGGATTGATGAGCCGGAGTGGCGGTTGAAGTCTTAGCAACGCGCTCACCGTCCGCCGATCGCGGATTGCGGCGCGGCCGGGTGACAAGGGTGGCTGCCACGGATCCGCCCGTCCCCTGATGTTCCAGTTCGTTCCCGGTGTCGACAACTACTGCGTCGTGGGCAATCCGATCGCCCACAGCAAATCGCCGCGCATCCACGCCGAGTTCGCCCGCCAGACAGGTCAGAACCTCGCCTATCACGCCGCTTTGGTGCCCGTGGGCGAGTTTCGCCCGGCCATCGCGGAGTTTCGCCGGCTGGGTGGCCGCGGGCTGAGCGTGACGCTGCCGTTCAAGCAGGAAGCGTGTCAGATCTGCGATCACCCCAGTCGGCAGGTACGGTTGTGCGGTGCCGCGAACACCCTCTGGTTCGGTGCGGCGGGCCAGATCCACGGCGACAACACCGACGGTACCGGTCTGGTGCGCGACCTGGTGCGAAACCTGGGAGTGGCGGTGTCGGGGCGCAGGGTCCTGCTGGTTGGCGGGGGTGGCGCGGCTCGCGGTGTGGTTCCCGCACTGCTGGCCGAGCGACCTTCCGGGCTGACGATCGTCAATCGGACTGCGAGCCGGGCGCGGGCTATCGCCGAGCTGTTCGATGCAGCGGACCGGGTGAGCGGGGGCGGCTACGACCTGATTGCGAATGACCAATACGACCTGATCATCAACGCGACGGCCGCCAGCCTGCAAGGCGAGATCCCGCCGCTGTCGCCAGATATCATCGGACATGACGCCTGGTGCTACGACATGATGTACGCCAATCGGCCGACCCCGTTTGTCGATTGGGCGCTGCAGCATGGCGCGCGTGGTGCTGCCGACGGGCTTGGCATGCTCGTCGAGCAGGCCGCCGAGGCGTTCTACATCTGGCGCGGAGTCAGGCCGGAGACAGACGCCGTCATAGGTTCGCTGCGCGCCGAATTGTGAAGCCCTGCCTTTATCCAGGCTGTCGCGCAGGCCGGATTATGCACAACACGGATGTAACTCCGCTTCGCCAGCCAGTAATCCAGAAGATCATGCCCTCGAAATGCAAACAAAATCTCGTAACATAATGTATCTATTAACGATGTTGATATCGGATAAATAATGACCGATTTAACATGACCGCAATAAAAATGTCGTTTGCCACTTTTTACATACGTTGATTCCACAGAGATATCCACAATTGATGTGGGTAAAGGCAAACGCGCTTTTTGTTCATCAGGTTAGGATCGTTACCTGCAACAAGTTCGGAAAGATTCCGCGTAACTGACGAAGCGGTTCAATCCGATATCGCATTGCACAATCGCACGAACTCCTCGACGCCCAACGTTTCCGGTCGACGGACCGGATCGATCCCGGCCGCGGCGAATGCCGATTCAGCCCCCGTGCCGCCAAGGGCATTGCGCAAGGTCTTGCGGCGGGCGGAAAACGCCAGGCGCACCAAGTCGGCGAAACGCCGTTCGTCCTCAATTTGTTCGGTAGCACCGCGTGCGAAGGGTTGCAGCCTGACGACGGTCGAGGTGACCTTGGGCGGTGGGTGAAACGCCCCGCGGCCGACGTCGAACAGTTTCTCGGCGCGGCAGCGGTACTGCACCATCACCGACAATCGCCCGTAGTCACGGTTGCCCGGCGCGGCAGCGAGACGATCGACGACCTCTTTCTGCAGCATGAACACCATGTCCTGAATGCAGGCGGCCTGTTCAAGGAGGTGAAAAATCAGTGGCGTCGAAATGTTGTACGGGAGATTGCCGACGATACGAAGCTTGCCGCCCGGATCGGCGAGGCGCGCAAACTGGAATTGCAGGGCGTCGGATAGATGTACGGTCAGACCCGGCTGATCGCTGGCCGTGGTTTCGAGCGCGCCGGCTAGGTCGTGGTCGATCTCGATGACGTCCAGCCGGCCGCAGGCCCGCAGCAAGTATTGGGTCAGGGCGCCACGTCCGGGGCCGATTTCCACCAGTCGTTGCCCCGGCCGCGGGGCGATGGCCGCCACGATACGGGCGATGACGCCCGGGTCGTGCAGGAAATGCTGGCCAAAGCGTTTGCGGGCCTGTGGCAAAGGCGGTCCGTTATCAGGTGGGTGTCGAGCGGTTGCGGGCGAGGGCGAACGCACAGTCCAAGGCTGCCTTCAGGCTGCCCGCGTCGATCCGGCCCGTGGCAGCGAGAGGCAGGGCGGTCCCGTGATCGACCGAGGTGCGAACGATCGGCAGGCCCAGTGTGATGTTGACGGCGGCGCCAAAGGCAAGCGCCTTCAGGACCGGCAACCCCTGGTCGTGATACATGCTCAGGTAGGCATCGGTGGCGGCACGTACCGCGGGGGTGAACGCGGTATCGGCCGGCAACGGTCCGGCGAGGCGCATGCCGCCCGCGCGCAACCGTTCCACGACCGGGATGATCGTGTCCTGTTCCTCCCGTCCCAGATGCCCGCCTTCGCCTGCATGCGGATTGAGTCCCAGGACCGTGATTCGTGGTTCGCTGATACCAAACCGGGAGCGCAGCTCGCTGTCGAGTATGGTCAGGACCTCGGTCAACGACTGGCGGGTTATCGCGGCGCAGACTGCACTCAGCGGCAAATGTATTGTCGCCAGGGCCACTCGCAATCCGTCCGCAGCCAGCATCATGACGGGCCGGTGGGCGCCGCAACGGGCGGCAAGGTACTCGGTATGGCCGGTGAAGGGGAAACCGGCGTCGTTGATGATCCCCTTGTGCACCGGGGCGGTCACCAAGGCGTCGAATAAACCGGCGAGGCAGCCCTGGCATCCTGCCTTCAGGGTTTCGAGGACATAACGACCGTTGGCGGCATCGAGCCGGCCGGGTTTTACCGGGACCGAAGTCGCCACCGACAGGCTGCGAATCACGCCGGCGGGATGCGGACGGCGGTCGGCCGGATCGAACACCTCCACCGCGAGCGGAAGTCCCAGGGCGCGGGCGCGGGACTGGAGGACTGCCGGGTCACCGATCGCGACCCAATCGAACTCCCGGGTCTCCTGGGCGACGAGTACCGCCAGATCGGGGCCGATCCCGGCCGGTTCACCGGTCGTCAGGGCAAGCCGGACCCGGCCGCCGGGCATGAAGCTCAACCCGAATCGTCCGCTGCCGCGGCGTCTTCTTCCTCGCCGGTGCGATATTCGACGTAGGCCTCGTCACGCAGTCGGCGCAGCCAGTTCTGGGTTTCTTCCTCGATCTTGCGGCCGCGAATCGTCTCGCGGGCGCGGGCGCGCTTGGCCTCTTCGGTATCGTCGTGTTCACGACGTTCCAGAACCTGGACCAGATGCCAGCCGAACGGGGATTCGAACGGGTCGCTGATCCCGTTCGGTTGCAACTCGTTCATGACGTTCTCGAAATCGGGCACCATGTCACCGGGGCTGGCCCAGCCCAGGTCGCCGCCCTTGGCCGCCGAACCACGATCGTCGGAGAAGGAGCGCGCCAGTTCGGCGAAATCGTCGCCACCCTCGATGCGCAGCTTGATCTGCTCGAGCTTGACCTTGGCATCCTTGCTCGACACGAGCTCGCTCGGCTTGATCAGGATGTGGCGGGCGTGGGTCTGCGTGATCAGGTGGGCTTCCTGGGTTCGGGCGTCGTTGACCCTGATGATGTGAAAGCCGCTGGGGCTGCGAATCAGATCGCTGACCTCGCCCTTGCCCATAGCCTTCACCCTGTCGACGAACAGGGTCGGGATCTGGCCTTCCTTGCGCCAGCCGAGGTCGCCGCCCGCCAGCGCCTGCTGATCCTCGGAAACGGCGACGGCGATCTTGCGGAAGTCGCCACCGGCACGCAGCTCGTCGAGGGTCTGCTGCGCCTTTTCGCGTGCCAGTTCGATGGCTTCCGGCGAGGCGCCATCGGGCGTGGCGATGAGGATGTGCGACAGGTGATACTCGTTCTCACCGACCTGGCCAAGCTGGTTGGCCAGATAGTTGTCGATCTCGCGATCGGTCACCACGATGCGATTGTCGACCTCTCGCTGGCGCAGTCGCGCGACCGTCAGCTCGCCGCGGATCTCCTCGCGAAAGCTGTCGTAGGAATAACCATCCCGTTCCAGTGTTTCGCGGAACTGGGCGAGGCTGATCTTGTTCTGCGCGGCGATGCCGGTGATGGCCTTGTTCAGTGTCTCGTCATCCACCGTGACGCCAGTCCGCCGGGCGAACTGGATCTGCAATTTCTGCATCACCAGCCGGTCGAGGACCTGCTTGTCAAAGATCGAGGCGGGTGGCAACTGCGTCTCCTGCTGGGTGAGTTGCTCGGCAATGCGGTCGCGGTAACGCTCGAACTCGCTCGCCATGATGACTTCTTCATCGACGATCGCGAGGATGCGATCCAGTGTCTCGGCGCCGGCGGTGAACGCCAGCATCCAGGCACAAGCAGCCGCTGCCGCGGTGAGCGCTGGACAGCGGCGCGGCCGGGCTGGCAGGGTTTTCAGTTGCATCTTGGGAGGGTGAGAGTTACAGATCGTTCTCGTAACCGGGGACATTCTTGCGCAGGAGATTGCTGGCGCCGGTGCCGAGGTTGGCCAGGCCCTTCAACTCGACCTGCATGAACACGCCGGTGTCGAACTGACCGTCGGCCGTACGAAGGAAGCGCCTGCCGACGACCTTGAGGCCCCAGCAGCAGCTCTCGTATTCGAGGCCGCCGACGACTTCGAGCGTCTCCTGCTCCGGAAGTGAATAGTTCCATCGGCCCACCACACCCCAGTTGCGGCCCACGGGCCAGCGGAACGAGACATCGGTCTGGTCGACGTCGGTCGACGCATTACGGAAGCGATAGTCGAGGTTCAGGATCTTGCGGCCGTCGGTCGGGCGGTAACGGAGCCGCATGGCCAGCTTGTCGGTCTGGTCGTTGTTGGGATCCCACTGCAAAGTGCCGCGGGCAGTCCAGCTCGATGACAGGCGGGTGAGGACGTCGGCGATGAGTGCCGAATAAGGGTCGGTGTCGTCCGCCACGCCCGGCAGTTGCACGTCGAGGTCGGAGAAGTGATAAATCTGGCCCAGCGTCGCGCGCACCAGTTCATCGCCGGTCGCCGACTGGATGAGCGCCGACGACAGCGACACCGACAGGGAGTTGGCGTCGGCCAGCCTGTCTATCCCGGAAAAGCGGTTTTCGTAGAACAGCACCTTGTCGGAGAACGAATATTCGCCGGTGTCGAACACGGGGATGTCGTCCTGATCCACCTCCGGCCGGTACAGATAGAACAGGCGCGGCTCGAGTGTATGGATGTACCCTTCACCACCGACCGCGAGCTCGCGTTCAAAGAACAGGCCGCTGTCCAGGTTGACGGTCGGCACCGTGCGGTCGATGTGGTTGCCGCCAGGATTGTCCTCCAGCAGGTATTGAGTGTGTGACAGTGACAGCCGTGGAGTGACGTAGGCGCCGGGGGTCGAGTACAGGCTGTACGCCAGCACCGGTTTGACGTCGATGCGCCCGCCCTCGGTGGTGCCATCGCGTTCAAAGTACGTCGTTTCGCCATAAAGGCCCGCGCTCAACCGCGGCACTCCCAGCGGCAGGGTGGCGTAGTAGTAGACCTGCGGCAGCATCGTATAGGGCCGGCTGTCCGACGGCAGGGTTGGATCGACCGTCTGGTAATTCAGCACCCGGCCGTTGACGCTCCAGCCGTTGCCGCCGTATGTGATCCGCCCCTGTCGTTCCAGGAACCGGGTGCTGGAGATGCTGAGGTTGTTGCTGAAATCCTCGAAATACTCCTTGTCGGAGACCGAATTGAAGAACACATCGGCCGTGCCGCGGCCGCCGGCGAACCCCTGCTGATGTTCGTAAGTGACGATGCCGCGGTAGTCATCGTCCTCGAGACTGTCCTGGGGCATGTAGCCGAGGTCGAGCTGGCCGTGGCCTTGCGTGAAGAGGTAGCGGTACTGGCCCATCAGCATGACACCGCGCCGCCCGATGACCCGCGGCGCGACCGTGGCGTCCATGTTCGGTGCGATGTTCCAGTAGTACGGCAGGCTGACGTCGAAACCCGCGTCTCGCGAGCTGCCGAAACTCGGCGGCAGGAAGCCCGACTTCCGCTTGTCCGAAAGCGGGAAACTCATGTAGGGCGTGTAGGCGACCGGCACGCCGCGAACCCGGAAAACCACATTGCGCGCGCTGCCCCACTCCGCTTCGTGGTCAAGGTGCAGGCTCTCCGCCGACAACTGCCAGTCCGGCGTTTCGCCCGGGCAGGTGGTGTAGTCGACGTCCTTGAAGTCCGATGTTTCATGGGCGAGGTCGGTCTCGGCATTGGCGGCCCGGCCATGGCCGCGGCCGCTGAGAATCCGATACAGACCGGTTTCCAACCGGCCCTGTTCCGTGTCGAGATTGACCGTGGCACGCTCGCCCTCCCAGTAGAGATCGCCGCTCCACAGGCGGGTGTGACCCAGGGCCTCGGCGATCTCGCGCGGTTCGTCCCAGGTGAGGCGATCGGTGCGCAGGGCGTTGTCGTCCCGTACCAGTTCGACGTTGCCGGTGAAGATCGACGGGCCGTCCTCGACCATCTGTGCCTCGTCCGAGGTCAGCGACACGAATCCCGGATCGAGTCCTTCGGCACTGGGCCTGCCGGCAGGCAGGTCGGCGGCCGGGCAAAGGAGCCACGGGTCGCGCTTTGCCTTCTGCCTGGCCGCCGCAGGCGTCACACCGATGGACGCCGCCAGCGCCAGGATCCATAGGGTAGAGATTGATTTCACCCGTGCGGTACCGGTCGTTCTGGACTGCGTAAAATCGCACAGAAACGCGACCTCTTCAATGAGTTCCGGGCGGCATCGATACGTCGAACCCGTGGAACCGGAAGCCGACCGTCTGTCAAGGTACGGCCTGGTCATCGACAAACGTCTTGCGGGCCGCGATCGACTGCGGCATGAGTGCGGACGCGCTTGCGTTGATTCGACCCGTTCTGGCGTAATGCAGCGATCCTGGTGACGTATTGGGAGGCGATAGATGCGACTGGCGACGTTTACTCACGGAGGCAGGACCCGTGTCGGCGTGGTTGTCGGCGATACGGTCATCGATACTGCGTCGGTGCCGGGGGTGCCGACCGACCTGCTCGGGGTTCTCGACGCCGGACCACCGGCCCTCGACCGCCTGCGGGGCCTGCTTGCCGGGGATGCACCGCGCATTCCCATGGCCGAGGTGCATCTGGAGGCGCCCATCCGTCGCCCGCCAAAATTCCTGGCAATCGCGCTCAACTATGCCGAGCACATCAACGAAACGCAGCTTGCCCGGCCCGAGTTCCCGAAATTCTTCAACAAGCAATCAACCTGCGTGACCGGGCCGTACGATCCGATCCACATGCCGCGGGTGTCCAGCAAGCTCGACTACGAGGGTGAACTGGGCGTGGTGATTGGCCAGCGGTGCCGGCATGTCCCTCGTGACCGGGCGGTGGAGGTGGTGGCGGGGTATCTGGTCGTCAACGACGTGTCGGTCCGCGACTGGCAGGCGAAGTCCGAGACCTTCACGCTGGGCAAGTCGTTCGACACCCATGGTCCGATCGGCCCGTGGCTCGTGACCACGGACGAAGTCGCCAACCCGCACAACCTCGACTTCCGGACCCTGGTGGCGGGACAGGTGCGGCAGTCATCGAACACCCGGCACATGATCTTCAGCATCTGGGAACAGATTGAGGTCCTGTCCACCGCCTTCACGCTGGAGCCGGGTGACATCATCGCCACCGGCACCTGCTCCGGGGTCGGCGTGAAGATGACCCCGCGCGGTTACCTCAAGGTGGGCGAGCGCTGTCGCGTGGAGATCGACGGGATCGGCTGGATCGATAATCCCGTCATCGACGAACCGGCGGACAACGGCTGGCGCTGAGGCGGTCGATCAGGCGCCGTAGCGCAACCGCGTGCCGTGGGTGACCGAGAGCGTGATCTCCTCGGCGCGCAGTTCAAGCGGGAAGTAGCAGCCGGAGACGTTGGCCGAGGCGAGGCTGGCGCCTTCGAGCCGGGTATTGCGAAAGTCGGTGCCGCGCAGGTCGGTCATCCGCATGTAGCTACCCGACATGTCGAGCCCGTCGACGTTGATTCCGCGCAGATCGAGCCCGCGCAGATCGACATTGGTCAGGTCGCATTTCTCGCCCTTGGCGCGGCGCGCGTTGAACTCCTTGACATTGCCGTCGCGCAGCAGCTGGTACAGGGGGTCCTGGGTGATCTTGGGCTTGTTCATGGTGGTCTCCTTGTCATGGCTGGTTGGCGGGGATATCGGCCGTTGGCACCGAAACCTTAACCGTCGACGGGCGATCGGTCCGCAAGATCCTTGACACTGATTCGGTCGAGCACGGTATTGGCCGCCGCCTGCGCCGCGGTCAGGCCGGCGTCCGCCGCCGTTGCCAGCGGCAGGTCCTGCATTGTGAGGCCTTGGGTTTCGCCGGAGTGGCGCACAATCCAGAGAACCTTCGTGATGGACAGGGTTTCGAGCGGTCGGGAAGGTAGCCAAGTGGTTATCGGCCCGGCACCGCGAGACACCACGCCGCCGGCCTCGAGTTCCGCAAGTGTCGCCGCGATGACCATGCGCGGAACGAGTAGCTCCGCGGCGAGGGCGTCCACGGTGGGCGGCGGATCGCCACGGTACTGACGGCGGGCGATGGCGGCCATGCACGCCAGCGCCAGGCGTTCACGCATCCGCAGGCTCACTCGCGGTTCGCGTTCCCGGGCCAGCAGGTATTCGGGATGCTGGTGATAGAAGGCAATGTCGGCGCCAATCAGCAGGATCAACCAGGCGAGATAGACCCAGACCATGAACAGCAACAGGCCGGCGAATGCGGAATAGATGGCGGTGTATTGGGACGATCCGGCGACGAAGTGCGCGAATCCCCAGCCGATTGTCTGCCACAGGACCCCGGCAATCAGGGCGCCGGTGAAGGCTGAGCGGACGCGCACCCTGGTATTGGGCATGAAGACGTAGATGAAGGTGAAGGCGCCGATAATCATGAGGTAGGGCACGAGGCGGGACACCAAGCCGGGCACCATGCCCGTCGGTTCCATGACCGCGAGCGCCTGCACGAACCGGTTGTCCATGACCGTCGCGGTAATCCCCAGGGCCGAAAACACGATCACCGGACCGACGATGACGACGCTCAGATAGTCGCTGAACCGCTGCTGGAAGGTGCGCTTGGCGGCGATGCGCCAGCAGTCGTTGAACGCGGCCTCGATCTTCTGCATCACCGAGACCACGGTGTAGAACAGCATGGTCAGGCCGACGGTGCCGAGCACGCCGACTTTCATGTTGCCGACGAAGCCGATGATGGTCGCGGCGATCTCGCTGCTCTGGTTGCCGAGGGGCGCCAGAACGTTGCGCAGGACCGGCTCCAGCTGGTTGTGGACGCCGAAGGCCTTAAGCACGGAGAAGCTCACCGCCAGGAGGGGTACCAGCGACAGCAGGGTGGTATAGACCAGGCTCGTGGCATAGAGGATGAGACGGCCCTCCGTGAGGTCGCGGGCGATCGCCTGCAGGCCACGGAGCGAGAGGATCATGTGGGCCTTGAGCGGGTGCGCGTCGCGCAGCGCCGGGTTATCCCACAACCGGGCATGCCAGTGGGCAATGGGCGCGCCGATGTTCATGGCCGGGCCCTGGCGGCGAGTGCGTCGATCAGTCGATGATGCAGGTCGCCAAAATCGCCGTTGCTCATGATCAGGACGTGATCACCGCGGCGGGCCGTGCCGGACAGATGTTCGACGATGGCGGCAACGGTGTGATACGTGTGTCGCCGTTCGCCGAGTGCGGCCGTGGCCGCGCCCAGATCCCAGGGCAGATTCTCCGGCTGCAGAAACACCACTGCGTCCGCCTCCCGCAGTGCAGGCGCCAGTTCGTCGCGGTGGACCCCGAGCTTCATCGTGTTCGACCGGGGTTCGAGAACGGCAACGAGTCGGGCCGGGCCGATGCAGGCGCGCAGGGCCTCGATGGTGAGACGGATCGCCGTCGGGTGGTGGGCGAAGTCGTCATAGACGGAAACACCGTCGATCTCGGCGAGTTTCTCCAGGCGTCGCTTGACGCTCCGGAATTGTGCCAGGGCGCCGATGGCCGTCCGCGGGTCGACACCGGCGGCACGCGCGGCCGCGATGGCCGCGAGCGCATTCATGGCGTTATGGCGGCCGACCAGCGACCCGTCGGCAACGCCGATCATCAGGCCACCTTCATGGACCTCGAACTGGCGCCAGTCGGCGGATAGCGGCCGCGCCCGCCAATTGGAGTCGGCGGTGGTGCCGAAGGTCACACAAGGCGTCCAGCAACCCCGCTGCAGGACATCGGTGAGTTCCGGATCACCATGTGGGGTCACGATCAGCCCGTTGCCCGGTATGGTCCGCACCAGGTGATGAAACTGCCGCCTGATTGCTTCGATGTCCGGGAAGATGTCGGCATGGTCGTATTCGAGGTTGTTGAGGACCGCGACCTGCGGCCGGTAGTGCACGAACTTCGAGCGCTTGTCGAAAAAGGCGGTGTCGTACTCGTCGGCCTCGATGACGAACCAGGGCGAGGCGCCGAGGCGTGCCGAACTGCCGAAGTTTTCGGTCACCCCGCCGATCAAAAAGCCCGGTTCGAGGCCGGCGTGATCGAGTATCCAGGCGAGCAGACTGGTGGTGGTCGTCTTGCCGTGGGTGCCGGCCACGGCCAGCACCCGCCGGTCGCGGAGCAGGTTGTCGGCCAGCCATTGCGGCCCGGAGGCATACGGGATTCGGGCATTGAGCATGTACTCGACGGCCGGATTGCCGCGGCTCATGGCATTGCCGACGATCACGCAGTCCGGGTGCGGCTGCAGGTGCACCGACCTGTAGCCCTCCATGATCGTCATCCCGCGTGCTTCGAGGAGCGTGCTCATCGGCGGGTAAACATGACTGTCGGAGCCGCTGACCTCGTAGCCCAGTTCGCGAGCAATGACCGCGACCCCGCCCATGAACGTGCCGCAGATGCCGAGGATGTGTACGTGCATGGGTCAGCCCGCCGCCGGCAGCAGCCACTGGACGATCTGCACGTTGGCGAGCATGAAGATCGCCGCCATGAGCAGGCCGGCCGCAAATCGGATATCGAGGGCGTGGCGCAGCACGTGGCCCGTTACGGCCAGGCTCCAGAAGAAGAGCCCGAGCCAGAGCAGGGCCGGCACGCTGGCATCGCCCTGGCTGGCGTGGGAGGCAGTCAGCCAGCGGACGATCGGCAGCGCGATGAGACCAAGCACGGTGCCGGTGCCGGCGAGTGCGGTCACGGTCTGGATGGTCCGGGCCGGTTTCCGGACCAGATAAAGCACCAGTGCCGCGCCCAGGCACAGCAATGCGGTATCCGCGAGCGCGACGAGCAGGGCCTGTTCGGTGGCGAGGTCGATGGCCGCCATCGTCAGACTGACCAGTGCATAGGCGGAGAGCGTCAGGATCATCAGCGCCGTCGAGCACGGCAGATCCTGCGGCCGGCGCCGCAGCAGGCAGATGTCGAGGTAGGCGCGGGCCAGCACCCGCAGGGCGGTATTGAGCATGTTGCAATCGATTACGGCTGGCGGCGCCCGGCGCGCCTCGTCACCGCCGCGAGCCGCTCAGCCAGCGACCGCGAATGGCCTCTGCGATAGCCGAACCGCCTCGCCGACCGGGCGGCGAGGGTACTTCCGGGCGATGTAGTCATCGACCAGCTGCTGGAACTCCTCGGCGATCCGCTCGCCGCGCAGGGTGACGGCCTTCTGACCGTCGATGAACACCGGTGCCGCCGGCGCTTCGCCGGTGCCGGGCAGCGAGATGCCGATGTTGGCGTGCTTGCTTTCACCGGGACCGTTGACGACGCAACCCATGACCGCCAGGGTCATATCCTCGACGCCGACGTACTGTTCGCGCCAGATGGGCATCTGGCTGCGGACATAGGCCTGGATCCGATCGGCGAGCTCCTGAAATACCGTGCTGGTGGTGCGGCCGCAGCCAGGGCAGGCGGTGACCAGCGGCACGAAGGACCGCAGGCCCATCGTCTGGAGGATCTCCTGGGCGACGATGACCTCGCGCGCACGGTCGCCGCCCGGTTCGGGCGTCAGTGAGACGCGTATGGTGTCGCCGATGCCCTGCTGCAGGAGCACGCCGAGTGCGGCGGTCGAAGCGACGATACCCTTGGATCCCATCCCGGCCTCGGTGAGGCCGAGGTGCAGGGCATAATCGCAGCGGGTTGCGAGCTCGGTGTAGACGGCGATCAGGTCCTGGACGCTGCTGACCTTGCAGGACAGGACGATGCGGTCGCGCGGCAGACCCATCTCCTCGGCCCTGGAGGCGCTCTGCAGTGCTGACACGACCAGCGCCTCGCGTGTGATGGCCTGCGCCGACAGCGGCTCCGCCAGCTTCGAATTCTCGTCCATCATCCGCACCACCAGCTCCTGATCGAGACTGCCCCAGTTGACCCCGATGCGCACCGGCTTGTCGTACTGGATGGCCTGTTCGATCATGGTGCCGAACTGGGAGTCCTTCTTCTTCCCGAAACCGACATTCCCGGGGTTGATGCGGTACTTGGCCAGCGCCCGCGCGCAATCCGGGTAACGTGTCAGGAGCAGGTGGCCGTTGTAGTGGAAGTCGCCGATCAGCGGCACCCGGCAACCGGCGGCGTCGAGCAGGTCGCGGATGCGGGCGACCTGGGCGGCGGCCTCCTCGGTGTTGACCGTGATGCGGACCAGCTCGGACCCGGCGGCGGCGAGTTGCTGCACTTGCCTGGCGGTGGCAACGGTGTCGGCGGTGTCCGTGTTGGTCATTGACTGGACGACGATCGGCGCATCGCCGCCAATCATGATCGCGCCGACCTTGACGCCGACGGTGCGATGCCTCGGTATTCGGGTAACGGTTTCAGACATGACGTCCACCTGCTGGAGTCCGTTTCCGGGACTCATTGGTGCACTGCAATATCAAGCGAGTCTAACGCCCGATCAAACACTGTCAAGGCGATATCCTAACCCAGCGCCCGGATCGGCAGACGAAACTGTCGGAACCGACTTTCCGCAAGGCCGGACTGTGCGGGCCGGGGCAAACGGCATTGATCCTGCGACGACCGTCACGGATTGCCGCCATCGGCGAGGTGTTGTGTGAAAGCCCTCACAGCCAATATCCCGTCGCTCGACTAGCCTTCACATCAGGTAGTACGCATTCCTCCTGTTGACGTTTTGTTGTGCACGGGGCCGCTCATCTCCTCCCTCCCCCTACATGTTGAGCGGCCCCGATTTTTTTTAGCCCTCATTCATGGTTCCCGTCGTCTGCTGAACCTGGCGCGAACCAGGCAAGCCTGCTGTGCAGATGCACGACCTCCCCGACTATGACCATGCTCGGCGGCTTGACTGCGGCGGCCTCGACGATCGCCGGCAGGGTCGCGAGGGTGCCGACCAGTACCCGCTGTGACGGCAGGGTGCCGCGTTCGATCAGGGCCGCGGGCATGGTGGCACCCACGCCACGGCGGATCAGTTCACCGCAGAGGATGTCCAGGCCGTGTATGCCCATGTAGATGGCGATGGTCTGCCGCGGCTGGATGACCGCGTCCCAGTTGAGGTTGATGGATCCATCCTTGAGATGTCCGGTGACAAACACCACGGACTGCGCGTAGTCACGGTGCGTGAGCGGGATGCCCGCGTAGCTTGCACAGCCGGACGCGGCGGTGATGCCCGGCACGACCTGAAAGGAAATGCCTTCGGCCGACAGCGACTCGATCTCCTCGCCGCCGCGCCCGAAGATGAATGGGTCGCCGCCCTTCAGGCGCAGGACACGCTTGCCTTCCCTGGCCAGACGCACCAGCAGCGTGTTGATTTCCTCTTGTGGCAGGGTGTGCTGGTCGCGCTCCTTGCCGACATAGAGCCGCTCCGCGTCCTTGCGCACCAAGTCGAGAATTCTTGCTCCCACCAGACGGTCGTAGACGACGACGTCGGCCTGCTGCATCAGCCGCAGGGCCCGGAACGTGAGCAGGTCCGGATCGCCCGGTCCGCCGCCGACCAGGTAGACCTCCCCCCGTGCCGGCTCGCCATTGCCGTTGGCGAGCGCTTCCTCGAGGGCGGTGACCGCCGCCCGTTCGCGCCCAGCGAACAGCAGCTCGGCGATCGGTCCCTGGAGGATCCGTTCCCAGAAGCGCCGCCGGACCCGCTGATCTGGCAGCCGCTCGCGGGCCTGGTCGCGGAAGGCGGCCATCATCGCGGCCAAGCGGCCATAGGCGGCCGGGATCAGGGTTTCCAGCCGTGTGCGCAGCAGTCGCGCCAGGATTGGGGAGGCGCCGCCGGTCGACACCGCGACCACGACCGGGCTGCGATCGATGATCGACGGCATGAAAAAACTGCACAGCGCCGGGTTGTCGACGACGTTTACCGGCAGTCGCCGGGTCTGTGCGAGTTCCGAAACCTCGCGGTTCACGCCCGGGTCCCCGGTGGCCGCGAAGACGAGGCAGCAATCTTCCAGATCACCGGGTTCAAAACAGCGGCGCTGCAGCCGGATCTCATTACCTTCTGCCCAGTGCGCGATGCGATCGCAGACCTCGGGAGCGACGACAGTGACACTGGCGCCGGCCTTGAGCAGCAGTTCAATCTTGCGTGCCGCGACCGTGCCGCCGCCAATCACCAGGCAGCGGCGGGCGTTGATATCGAGGAAGATTGGCAACTGGTGCATGGCGCCGACGGCGAGGGGTTTGAACGGCCGGGTAAAGTGTAACATTCAAATCGGCACCCTCCGATCCTTAGAGCGGGATGAACGATCCGATCATGCCGAAGACCTGCACCAGCGACGCCGCGCTCGACACCTCGGGCCTCAACTGCCCGCTGCCGGTGCTGAAGACCAAGAAGGCGCTCGCCGCGCTGCGCGGCGGGCAGCGGTTGCACGTCATCGCTACCGATCCGGGCTCGCAAATCGACATCCCGGCCTTCGCCGCCCAAACCGGCCATGCACTGGCCGAGGAATGGCGGGAGGGTGACCGCTTCCACTTCGTTCTGTGCAAACGTCCGGACGGGCCGGGGTAGCGCCGGCCGCGCGTTGTTCCTTGCACTTCAGGTCTTGGGCAGCGTGACGCCGGTCTGGCCCTGGTACTTGCCGCCGCGGTCCTTGTACGAGGTGTCGCAGGGTTCGTCGGATTCGATGAAGATGACCTGGGCGCAACCCTCGCCGGCGTAGATTTTGGCGGGCAGCGGCGTGGTGTTCGAGAACTCCAGGGTCACATGGCCTTCCCACTCGGGTTCCAGCGGCGTGACGTTGACGATGATGCCGCAACGGGCGTAGGTGGACTTGCCGAGGCAGATGGTGAGCACGTTGCGCGGGATGCGGAAATACTCGACCGTGCGCGCCAGGGCGAAGGAATTCGGCGGGATGATGCAGACCGCGGCCTTGACGTCGACGAAGCTGTTGGAATCGAAGTTCTTCGGATCGACGATGGTCGAGTTGATGTTGGTGAAGATCTTGAATTCGTCGGCGCACCGGATGTCGTAGCCGTAGCTCGACGTGCCGTAGGAAACGATCCGCTGGCCGTTGACCTGGCGCACCTGCCCAGGCTCGAACGGTTCGATCATCCCCTGCGCCGCATGGCGGCGGATCCAGTGGTCGGACTTGATGGTCATGTGTTCTGGATCACGATGCGCGGGAAACGGGCGGAATAATCGCGGGCCCTTAGCGCCAGGCGGGCCGCGACTTTGCGGGCGATGTCGAGAAAGGCCGCCGCCGTCTTCGACTGCGGGTCCATCGCCACCGTCGGCCGGCCGTTGTCCACTCCTTCGCGGATGCGGATGTCGAGCGGCAGGCTGCCGAGCAGGTCGATGCCGTACTGGCTGGCGAGCTGGGCGCCACCGCCGCTGCCGAAGATGTGCTCCTCGTGGCCGCATTGCGAGCAGACGTGGGTGCTCATGTTCTCGATCACGCCGAGCACCGGCACCTGAACCTTCTCGAACATCTTGAGCGCCTTGCGCGCGTCGAGCAGGGCGATGTCCTGCGGCGTGGTCACGATCACGCTGCCGGCGACCGGGATCTTCTGGCACAGGGTTAGCTGGATGTCGCCGGTGCCCGGCGGCAGATCGACGACGAGGTAATCGACCGCACGCCAGTTGGTGTCGTTGAGCAGTTGTTCCAGGGCCCCGGTCGCCATGGGTCCGCGCCAGATCATCGGCGTCTCCTCGTCGATGAGGTGGCCGATCGATATCGACTGCACGCCGTAGCTCACCTTCGGCTCCATGGTCCGGCCGTCGCTGGACTCCGGACGGCCGTGGCTGCCGAGCATGCGCGGCTGGCTCGGTCCGTAGATGTCGGCGTCGAGAATGGCCGCCTGCGCGCCCTCCGCCTGCAGCGCCAGCGCCAGGTTGGCGGCCACCGTGGATTTCCCGACCCCGCCCTTGCCGGAGGCGACCGCGATTACGTTCTTGACGTTGGCAAGCGGCTTCGCGCCCTTCTGCACGGCGTGGGCGACGATCGCGGCGCTGACGTTGACGTCGACGCGCGCGACCCCCGGCACCGCCGCGATTCGTCGCTGCAGTTCGGCGGCCAGCGTCTGGCCATAACGGCGCACCGGGAAGCCGAGTTCGACAGCGACGCTGATCCGATCACCGTCGAGGTCGAGGCGCTTGATCGCCTTGGCGGCCAGCAGATCGCAGCCCAGATAGGGGTCGGTATGGGCCGCGATGGCGGCCTCGATCTGCGCCTTGCTTATGGTGGACATGCGGGCGGGCGGTGCGGTGACGGGGAGGCGATTCTACACCGCCGGGCCGCGCCGTGACACGCTCGCCGGCTTGGTGGTACTTTACGGCCGCTTTTCCAAACGACCGGACGATCATGTCAGCACATCCCCGCCGCATCCTGGTGACCAGCGCCCTGCCGTACGCCAACGGCCCGATCCACATCGGCCACCTGGTCGAATACATCCAGACCGACATCTGGGCCCGGTTCCAGAAACTGCGCGGGCACGAATGTCACTACGTCTGCGCCGACGACACGCACGGCACACCGATCATGCTGCGCGCCGAGAAGGAGGGCATCAGCCCGGACCAGCTCATCGAACGGATGCACGCCGAACACAGCCGCGACTTCGCCGATTTCCACGTCGCGTTTGACAACTACTATTCCACCAACTCTGCCGAGAACCGTGCCTACGCCGAGGACATCTACGGCAAGCTGAAGGCGGGTGGTCTGATCGAGGTGCGACCGATCGAACAGTACTACGACCCCGTCCGCAACATGTTCCTGCCCGATCGCTACATCAAGGGCGGCTGCCCGAAATGCGGCGCCCCGGATCAATACGGCGACTCGTGCGAGGTCTGCGGCGCCGCCTATCAGCCCACCGATCTGATCAATCCCTATTCGGCGGTGTCCGGTGCGCCGCCGGTCCGCCGGCAGTCGGACCATCACTTTTTCCGCCTGGGCGCCTGTGCGACATTCCTGAAGGCGTGGACCCGATCGGGGGTCCTGCAGGACGAGGCTGCCAACAAGATGGCGGAGTGGTTCGAGGCCGGGCTTGCCGACTGGGACATCTCGCGCGATGCGCCGTATTTCGGTTTCGAGATACCGGGGGCCCCGGGAAAATACTTCTATGTCTGGCTGGACGCCCCCATCGGCTACTTCGGCAGCTGCCGCCACTACTTCGAGCGCACCGGCCGCGGCGACCGGATCGCCGATTTCGTCGATGGCGAAACGGCCGCGGCCAGGGGCACCGAGCTCTATCATTTCATCGGCAAGGATATCCTCTATTTCCACGCCCTGTTCTGGCCGGCGATGCTCCATTTCGCGGGCTATCGCACGCCGACGGCGATCTTCACGCACGGGTTCCTGACCGTGAACGGCGAGAAGATGTCGAAGTCGCGCGGCACCTTCATCACCGCCCGCAGCTATCTCGACTGCATCGGCAACCCGGAGTATCTGCGCTACTACTACGCCGCCAAGCTCAACGGCACGATGGCCGACATCGATCTCAACCTCGACGATTTCGCGGCGCGAGTGAATGCGGATCTCATCGGCAAGTACGTCAACATTGCCTCGCGCGCCGCCGGGTTCATCAGCCGGCATTTCGCGGGCCGGCTGCTGGCGCCCGGCACCGATCCGGATCCGCTCGGCGAGGGGGTGGTGGCAGCGGCCTGCGAGGCGGAGGGCGCGATCGCCGCCGCCTACGAGGCCCGCGACACCGGCCGGGTGGTGCGCGAGGTCATGCGCGTCGCCGACGTCATCAACCAGTATTTCGATCGGCACAAGCCCTGGGAGCTGGCGAAGAACCTCGCCGCCGATCCGGCGGCGGCGCCGCTGCTGCACCGGGTGACGAGCGAGTGCCTCAATGCCTTCCGCATCCTGACCATCTACCTCAAGCCCATCCTGCCGGCGGTGGCGGCACGGGTTGAGCGGTTCTTCGGGTGCGAGCGGCCGCTCGTCTGGGGCGACGTGCAGACGCAGGCGCATGCGATCAATCCGTATGAGCCGCTCCTGACGCGCGTCGATCCCAGGGGTATCGGCAAGCTGGTCGCCGCCGGCGGCGATGCGGCGGCGGCCGACGCGGTTGCGCATTCACCGGCACGTCATGCCGAGGCGCAGCAGCACGAGACCGCGCCGATCGCCGAACACATCGGCATCGACGACTTCGGCAGGGTGGACCTGCGCATCGCCCGCATCGTCAACGCCGAGCACGTCGAGGGCGCAGACAAGCTGCTCAAGCTGACCGTGGACCTGGGCGAGGGCCGCACCCGGACGGTGTTCGCCGGCATCAAGTCGGCCTACGCGCCGGAGCGGCTGGTCGGGCGGCTGACCGTGGTGGTGGCCAACCTCGCGCCGCGCAAGATGCGCTTCGGGTTGTCCGAGGGCATGGTGCTGGCTGCTTCGGGCAGCGGGCCGGGGGTGTTCATACTCGGTCCCGACGCGGGCGCGCAGCCCGGCATGCGCGTCAAATGACTGCATGACGCGGCGCCTGATCCTCATGCGTCACGGGAAGTCGGACTGGGCGACCGGGGCTGCCAGTGACTTTGATCGTCCGCTCAACCGGCGCGGCGAAAAGGACGTCCCGCGCATGGGCGCCTGGCTGCGCAAGCAGGGCCTGGTGCCCGATCGGATCGTCAGTTCGCCGGCCCTGCGGGCCCGGCAGACGGCGCTGCTGGCCGCTGTCAGCCTGGGTTATCCGGAGGACCGAATTGAGTGGCGGCGGGAGATCTACGAGGCGGGTTGCGAGCGGCTGCTCGATCTGCTGGGCCGATTGCAACCGCCGGTGCCGTTGACCCTCATGGTGGGACACAATCCGGGTTTCGAAGACCTGATCGAGCATCTGGCGGCCGCTAACCCGCTGGCCGGCGAGGACAAGGCGCTGCCGACCGCGGCCATGGTCGGCCTGGAACTGCCGGACGACTGGACGCGACTGCAAAGTGAATCGGGCCGGGTAATCGGCCACATGCGGCCGCGCTGGCTCTAACGGGTTGCCGCCTGCGGTTATTTCAAAGCCTGGATGGGATGGCCGATGTGAACGCGCCGTCCACAAATTCGATCAGAGGAAGATCACCGCGGGGAACACGCCTATCGCCAGGATGTAGACCAACCATTCAAGGTTGTGCTCTTCGAGGGTGCCGTTGAAATGCAGCACCAGGATCACGATGGCCACGATATAAAAAAGTGCAAACCATATGTGTTCCATCTCGTATCACCCCATTTATTGTCAGGAACCGCTTGGTGGGCCGGCGTTACGCGATTTTGTGGGCACCAATGTTAAGGCAAGACGCGCAAGAAAAACAGGGGATTACCGTACCAGCTTCACCTCGTTCGTGACCAGGCGGTCAGACCGGGCACATGGTCCGCACGGTATGACAACCGTGTCCGGGACCGGAAACCCTGCTGCCGTTTCCGGTCAGTGGGGCGACTTGGCGCCAAAGACAATGCGGTCGAGGATGCCCATGAGCAGTGCCGACACCACGAAGGTGAGGTGGATCACGACGTACCAGAACAGCTTGTCGTTATCGATCTCCTCGGCGTTCATGAAGGCCCGCAGCAGGTGTATCGACGAGATCGCGACCAGCGACACCGCCACCTTGATCTTGAGAGTGCCGGCGTCCAGCTTGCCGATCCAGTCGAGCGCCTCGCGGCCGTCGCCGATGTCGATCTTGGAAACGAAGTTCTCGTAGGACGAGAACATCACCATGACCAGCAGGCTGCCGACCAGGGCCATGTCGATGAGACCGAGTATCGTCAGCACCATCTCGGTCTCCGTCAACTCGAGGATGTGCGGCAGGAGATGGGCGATTTCCTGGAAGAATTTCGCCGCGATGGCGACGATGGCCAGGCTGAGGCCGAGATAAATGGGCGCCAGCAGCCAGCGGCAGGCATAGAGCAGGCGTTCGAGGTGCACTTCCAGCGCCGGCGCGCGTCGTTGCGTGGCAGTCTTCATCAGGCGACGGTCTCCCATTCGTTCTTCAGCTCGAACAGATAATCGAGCCACAGGTCGGCTATCTTCTCCTGCACCGTGTTCTGTCGCAGCCGGGCATTGAGGTTCTGGAAGTCGACGCGGTCGAGGTCCTGATCCTGGTTGTTGCACGAGTATACGAATTCTTCCTTGCCGGTGGCCGGGTCGACGTGCTTGCACAGGCACTGGGCGCAGACGCCCTTCATCATGCACTGCATCGGTGAATTGATCGAGCCGATGGCGAGGTGCCCGTCCTTAAGGTGCGGCTTGAGCGCGCCGTGGCGCGCCGCTTTCACCGCCGCCATCATCTTGTCGGAGCCGATTACGATCAGGTGAGCCGCGTCGCGCAGGGCAAGTGTCGTTTCTCCCAGGGCGCCGGTGGCGTAGGCGAGCATCGCCTCGACGATGTTGCCGACGAAGCTCTTGTCCTGGGGCCGCGTCGGGGTAATCGGGACGACGTTCGAGGCGCGATCCACCGACCAGACGATGACGTCAGAGGCCTCCTCGATCTCCTTGACCTTGAACACGTCCTGCGGGTGCTTGTAGCCGGCGAAGTAGAGCACGTGGTTGCCGGCGGCACGCAAGGCCCGGCCGATCGAGAAGAGTACGGCGTTGCCGAGGCCGCCGCCGACCAGCACCACGGTCTCGCCGGTCGGGATCTCGGTGGGGGTGCCGGTAACGCCCATGACCACGACCGGGTCGCCCGGCTTGAGCGTGGCGCAGATACGGGTCGAGGCGCCCATGGCGAGCGCGATGAGCGAGATCAGGCCCTGTTCCTTGTCCACCCAGGCGCCGGTCAGGGCCAGGCCCTCGGATGCCAGCACGGTGCCGCTCACCCGGTCGGCATAGGTCTCGAAGTTCTGCACGCGGTAGAACTGGCCCGGCGCGAACTTGCGCGCCGCGCGCTTGGCGCGGACCACGACCTCGACGATGGTCGGCGTCAGTTGCCGTACCTCGACCACCGAGGCGAGCAGTTCGTCGTCGAGGCGTCCCTGCAGGGCCTTCAGGGCCGCGTCGCGGTCGGGCTGGGTTGCCGGCCCCAGCCGCTTCAGTTCGTCGGCGTAGAGCCGCACGATGTAGGGGTAGCCGTGCTTGGCGCTGGCCATGGCCTTGACCACGTTGCCCGCGTACACCGGGTGATTGTCGCCATAGAAGGTGATGGTGTGGCCGTCGCGCCGGTAAGAGGTGAACGGCGCCGGCCTGCCGATCTTGGGGTAGGGCGTGTCGTGCATGGGCGTCAGCTCGCCGTCGGCCGCGGCCGGCTCGCAGCGCTGATAGAACTTGCCGTCCATGGCGAAGGTGTCCGGGTACTCGGTCTGGTAGATGGTGTTGGGCGAGGTGCCGGCGGCGACGAACAGGCTGCGCAAGGGGACTTCGGGCTGTTCGCCGCTGTCCGTCCACTTGCCGTCGCGCATGGCGTACTTCTTGAAGCGCACCGCCCCGAGGGCGCCGTGCCCGTCGGCCACGGCCTCGCGCGGATCCATGCCCTCGGCGAAGGCGATGCCCTCCTCCAGTCCCTTGATGACCTCCTCGTGGTTCTGGCGGTAGGCGGGCGAGTCCTTCATGCCCTTGCGATAGAACAGCGATACCCCGCCCCAGCGTTCGAGCAGCGGCTGGAAGTCGGGCATCTCGCCGGCCGCCGCGGCGCGCTCGCGCTCGGCGCGCACGGCACGGCCGTGGGCCAGGAATTCGTCGAGGATGGCGCGTTCCTCGGTGTCGAAGCGGCGCGTCACCAGCGCCTCGTCGTAGTGGTTCACCAGCTGCTCGTAGCGGTGCAGGACCTTCTCGACCTGGACCGGGTAGTAGGCCATCAGTTCGGTGGCGGTATCGATGGCCGTGAGACCACCGCCGACGACACCGGCCGGCAGGCGCACCTGCAGGTTGGCGAGGGAGGATTCCTTGGCGGCGCCGGTGAGCTGCAAGGCCATCAGGAAGTCCGAGGCCTTGCGGATGCCGCGGATCAGGTTGTTCTTCAGGCCGATGATCGTCGGCTTGCCGGCGCCGCTGGCGATGGCGATGTGATCAAAGCCGAGCTCCCACGCCTCCTCGATCGTCAACGTGCCGCCGAAGCGTACCCCGCCGTAGACGCGGAAGGCGCGGCGGCGGGCGAGGGTGAGGTAGATGACCTTGAGGAAATTCTTGTCCCAGCGCACGGTGATGCCGTATTCGGCGACGCCGCCGAAGCCGAGCATGATCCGCTGGTCGAGTTCCTCGTAGAGGTCACGGAAGTCGCGCACCGGCTGCGGTGTCGTCGTGTCATCGCCGGTGAGGGCCTTCGGCAGCGGCTCGATCTTGAGGCCGTCGATGCCGACCACAGCGAAACCCTCGTTCAGCAGGTAATGCGCCAGCGTGTAGCCGGCCGGTCCCATGCCGGCCACCAGCACGTTGCGCCCGTTGTAGGGAAGGGCGTGGGGCCGCCTGATGTTCAGTGGATTGAAGCGCGTCAGCAGCGAGTAGATCTCGTAGCCCCAGGGCATGAACAGCACTTCGGTGAGGACGTTGGTCTCGACCTGCGGGATGTTGACCGGCTCGGTCTTCTGGTAGATGCAGGCCTTCATGCAGTCGTTGCAGATACGGTGGCCGGTGCCGGGGCACATCGGGTTGTCGATGACGATCAGCGCCAGCGCGCCGATGTTGTCGCCCTGGCGCTTGACGAGGTGCATCTCCGATATCTTCTCCTCGAGCGGGCAGCCGGTCAGCGGTACGCCGAGCGGGTTGGACCGGAAGCTGCCGTCCTTCTTGTTCTTCATGCCCTTGGCGCAGCAGTCGTTGTCGTGGTCGTGGCAGTAGATGCAGTGATCGACCTCGTACAGGGTCTCGCGCCCGTTCATCCGCGTATCGGTGAGCTTGAAGCCGTCGCGGCGGCGACGGTGATGATGCGGCCCCAGCAGGGCACTGTGGTTGCCCCGGTCGGCGATCTCCACAGGCACGAGGTGCTGGAAGTCCGTCTTCGCCGGTGACTTGAAGCTCACCCACCGGGCGACCCGCTGCCCGAGACGCGGGTCATTCAGCGCCGCGTGGCACCAACGCTGCACGACATCGAGCAGGGCGGCGGCGAAGGCGGCCGGATCGGTGGTGGCGATGATGTCGGCGAACTGCGCCCTCCCTACCGAATGATGGACCAGGGCGTGACGCAGGCGGGTGATCTCGTGGTCCGCTTCCGGCAGCATGCCGGTCTTGCCCTTGGCGATCTGGGCGAAGTGATCGGCCAGGCGCCACAGGGCGGCGCCGGCGCGGGCCAGTCCACGCTCGGGGTCGGCATCGACGGCGGCCTCGGGGAAGGCGGCGCGCAGCAGCAGATCGAGCCGGCCTTCGATTGCACCCAGATCCCAGGTCGAAAGGTCCGCGCCCTTGTAGCGGCCGGCGGCCTTCATGACGACCTCGGTGCGGAAGGTGAACACCGACTCCATTTCGTCCACGATGGCGTTCTGCTGGCCACGATGGACATTCTCGATATCGAACAGGCGGGCGAGGAACGCGCCCAGCTGCGGCGCCATGCGGACCAGCAGATCCGAGACCACCTCGGGTTTCATCCCCGCACCCTGACAGGCCCGGTAGCCCTCGAATTCGGCGAACAGCGCCGGGTCTCGTTCACCCACCCAGGCATCGAAGGAGCGCAGCAGATCGGCAAGCCGCGCCGGCTCGTGCAGGTCGGCATAGCTGAAACCAGGGATGCCGAGAGTCAGTTGGTCGTTGGCAGGAGAGTTGGCGTAGGTCATCGGACGGGATTTCGGGGCGTATCGTCTGGACATTGATGCCGCAATGCAGCAACGAAGGGTCGGCATGTTAAATCCTGACTTCTCCGGGCGCAATCGTGTATGCCCCGGTCGGCGCACGGCCCGCCCCGACGGTTGCGATGCGCTATGCTGGGCGCCGGATTCAAACGGGTCGAGCACATGAACCGATTGCAGTCGGAGCGCTAGGAGCGCATGCGGCGCTGGCTCGCCCTCGTACTGTGCACATTCTCGGTTGCGGTCACCGCCGCTCCGGCGACGGTCGAATCGTTCGTGCCGCAGGGCACCGTCAAGGGCGTGCGCCAGGCAAGCGCGCGGTTCACCGAAGCGATGGTCGCGTTCGGTGATCCGCGCCTGGTCGAGCCCTTCACCATCGATTGCCCGATCGCCGGCACCGGGCGCTGGGCCGATCCGCGCAACTGGGTGTACGACTTCGAGCGCGATCTGCCGGCCGGTCTCCGCTGCACCTTCCGGTTGCAACCCGGCGTACGAACGCTCGACGGGGCGACGATCGAAGCTGCGGGTGAATTTGCGTTCACCACGGGCGGTCCGGCGATCGTGCAGTCGCTGCCCTACGAGGGCGCGACCATCGACGAGGAACAGGTCTTCCTGCTCGGCCTGGACGCACCGGTCGATCCGCAATCGGTGGCGGCGCATGCCCACTGCGTCATCGGCGGCATCGCCGAGCGCGTCGGCGTGCGGGTGCTGGCCGGCGAGGAGCGCGGCCGCGCCCTCGAAGCGCGCAAGGACTTCCTCGGTCGCTATTTCTCATGGGCCTTCCGCGGCGGTCGCGGCCTGTCGGTCTATTTCATGCGGGCGCCCGCCGGCGGTACCGACGACGAGCGCTTCCTGGCCCTGAAGGACGCGGCCGACTCGCCGCTGGTGGCGCTCGCCTGCCAGCGCCGTTTTCCGGCCGAAGCGGAGGTCAGTCTGGTCTGGGGGGCCGGTATTGCCACGGCGAACGGCCTCGCCACCGAACAGGATCAGACGCTGGCCTTCAAGGTGCGCGAACCCTTCCGCGCGCGCTTCACCTGCGAACGCGTCAACAAGGATGCGGGCTGCATCCCGGTGTTGCCGATGTATCTCGGGTTCAGCGCGCCGGTGGCCCGCGCCGATGCCGAGCGGATCGTCCTCAAGGACAAGGCCGGGGTCGTGCGCAAGGCTGTGCCGACCGGCGATAGCAAGGCGCCATTCGTCGAGGGCGTGCGCTTCGACGGGCCGTTCCCGGAGAAAACGGCCTACGCGCTCGAACTGCCGGCCCCGCTCGCGGATGATGCCGGCCGGCCGCTCGCCAACCAGTCGAGCTTCCCGCTCGCGGTGGCGACCGACGAGGACCCGCCGCTCGCCAAGTTCCCGGCCTCCTTTGGCATCATCGAACTGAACGCCGATGCCACACTGCCGGTGACCGTGCGCAATATCGAGGCGACCCTGGGGCGCGCCGACGCGGAAGGAGAGTCCAATCTCGTGCGTGTCTACCGCGAGCTGCGCGCCCGGTACTGGCCGGAGCCCGCGACCATCGATGGCCGCCGCTTGCGGGTCCGCGATCCGGCCGAGTTCGTCGGCTGGCTGCGGCGCATCCACGAGGTGCAGGGCGATCGCGGCCACTATGACGAGGCGCAGGACAAGTACGTCTACGAACAGCGCGCCGGCGAAGTGTCGGTGTTCAGCGGCGAGAATGCGGAAACCTTTTCCGTGCCGCGGCAGGGCGGCGAACGCGAGTTCGAGGTCGTCGGCATCCCGCTCACCGAACCCGGGCTGCACATCGTCGAACTCGCGAGTCCGCGCCTCGGTGCAGCGCTGCTGGCGAAACCGCAACCCTATCACGCGCAGGCCGCGGCCCTGGTCACCAATCTCGCCGCCCATTTCAAGTACGGGCGCGAGTCGTCGCTGGTCTGGGTGACCAGCCTCGACAAGGCGCGGCCGGTGGCCGGTGCCAGCGTGACCGTCGCCGACTGCGCCGGCGAGGTCTATTTCGAGGGCGAAACCGACGACCACGGCATCGCCCGGATCGACCGGGAACTGCCCGCCGAGGTCGACCTGCCGGGATGCGTCGGTTACGACCGGGCGCTGGTGGTGAGCGCGGCGCTGGGCGACGACGTGACGTTCACGCTGTCGTCGTGGAACGAAGGCATCGCGACCTGGCGCTTCGACCTGCCGCGACCCTCGGCCGACACGCCCTACCTCATCAACACCGTGTTCGACCGCACCCTGCTGCGCCCGGGGGAGACGGTGCACATGAAGCACGTCATCCGCCTGCACACGGGCGCCGGGTTCGCGTTTCCGGAACGCGGCGCCCTGCCCGAGAAGCTCATCATCCAGCATCAGGGCAGCGAGGATCGGTACGAACTCGACCTCGCCTGGGACGAGCAGGGCATCGCCGAGGGCATCTGGACCATCCCGGCGGCGGCGAAACAGGGCATCTACGAGCTGCGCCTGCCGGGCGAGTTGCGCCGCTGGTCGGAGTACACGGTCTCCGACAGCTTCCGCGTCGAGGCCTTCCGCGTGCCGACGATGTCGGCGCGTTTGCAGCCGGTGATGGCTGATGTCGTTAACTCCGCCGAGGCGCCGATCGACATCCAGGTGAACTATCTCGCCGGCGGCGGGGCGTCCGGGGCGGTGGTGAAGGTGCGCGGGCTGGTCCAGCCCAGGGCGATCGAATTCGACGACCACGAGGGCTTCGTGTTCGCCAACGGCGACGTGCGCGAGGGGCCGGAGCGGGAGGAGGCCTACCCGTGGCGATATGGCGGCTATGCCTGGGATGACTCCGGCGCCGAGGGCATGCCGGCGGGCAGCAAGCCGCTGGCGACGCAGACGCTGACGCTCGATGCGGCCGGCGCGGCGCGGGCGGTCCTTGCCGGTCTGCCGCAGTCGTCGGCACCGCAGGACCTGCTGGCCGAGGTCGAGTACCCGGACGCGAACGGGGAACTGCTCACCGCCGCCACGCACCTGACCCTCTGGCCGGCGGCGGTCGTCGTCGGCATCAAGCCCGATGCCTGGGCGGTGAGCCGCGATCGCCTGAAGCTGCAGGCCCTCGTCACCGACCTCAAGGGCGGGCCGCTGGCCGGTGTCGAGGTCAAGGTCGATGCCCTGCGCCGGATGACCTACTCGCACCGCAAGCGGCTGATCGGCGGGTTCTACGCCTATGACCACCGCAACGAGATCGAACGCCTGGGCGATCTGTGCGCCGGGCGCACCGACGACCACGGCCTTTTGATCTGCGAGGTCAAGGCGCCGGCCGACGGCAATCTGATCCTGCGTGCTCGTGCCGCCGACGGCGAAGGCCGCGCCAGTGTCGCCAACCGCGAGGTCTGGGTGGCCGGTGCGGGCGAATGGTGGTTCGAGGTCGGCAGCGAAGACCGCATGGACGTGATTCCGGAGCGCAGGCGCTACGAGCCGGGTGAGACGGCCGTGTTCCAGGTGCGCATGCCCTTCCGCGAGGCGACGGCACTGGTGACGGTGGAACGCGAGGGCGTGATCGAGAGCTTTGTCACCACCTTGTCGGGCAAGGCACCGGTGGTGGAGGTGCCGATCGCGGGCAACTTCGCCCCCAATGCCTTCGTCTCGGTGCTGGCGGTGCGCGGCCGGGTGGCGGGCGTACAGCCGACGGCGCTCATCGATCTCGGCCGGCCCGCCTTCCGGCTCGGTGTCGCCGAGATCAAGGTCGGTTGGCGTGCGCACGAACTCGAGGTCGAGGTGCAGGCGGATCGCGAGGCGTACAAGGTCCGCGAGCGGGCCACGGTGCGCGTCCGGGCAAATACCGCGACCGGCGATCCGCTGCCGCCGGGGGCCGAGGTCGCGATTGCCGCCGTCGATGAAGGATTGCTCGAGCTGTTGCCGAATGCGAGCTGGCGCCTGCTGGAGGCGGTGATGGGCCGGCGCGGCATCGAGGTCGAGACCTCGACCGCCCAGCTGCAGGTCGTGGGCAAGCGCCATTACGGGCGCAAGGCGCAGCCGCAGGGCGGCGGCGGCGGCCGCCAGAACGCCCGCGAGCTGTTCGACACGCTGCTCCTCTGGCGGGGGCGCGTGCCACTCGACGCCAACGGCGAGGCCGTGGTCGAGGTGCCGTTGAACGATTCCCTGACCACGTTCCGCATCGTCGCGGTGGCGACCGCCGGCAGCGATCGCTTCGGCACCGGCGACACTGCAATCCGCAGTTCCCAGGACCTGATGCTGATCTCCGGGTTGCCGCCGCTGGTCCGCGAGGGCGACGCCTTCCTCGCGACCTTCACCGTGCGCAATGCCACGGCGGAAACGAAGGAGTTGACGGTCAGGCCGGCGCTTGCGGCGAGTGCCGGCCCGGCGCCAGTACCGCTGGCCGAGCCGCCGGAGCCGCGGACCGTGACCCTCGCCGCGGGCGAGGCGCGCGAACTCGCCTGGGACGTGCGTGTGCCGAACGGTGCCGACCGAATCGACTGGTCGATCGAAGCCAATGCCGGCGACGGCAGAGGTGACGCACTGAAGGTTCGGCAGCGGGTGATTCCCGCAGTGGCGGTCGGCGTCTATCAGTCGACGCTGGCGCAGCTCGACCGGGAACTGCACATGACCGTGGCGCCGCCGGCGGACGCCCTCTCGGATCGCGGCGGCGTGCGGGTGCGGCTGGCGCCGACGCTGGCCGGCGAGCTCGATGGTGTGCGCGAGTACATGTCGAACTACCCGTATGTCTGTCTCGAACAGCGCATCTCGGCGGCCGTGGCGCTGGGCGATGAAGACCTATGGCGAGCGGCCATGGACAGCCTGCCGGCGCACCTCGACGATGTCGGCCTGGCGCGCTATTTCCCCGGCACGAGCCAGGGCAGCGATACGCTCACCGCCTACATCCTCGCCATCGCCCACGAGGCCGGTTGGGCCATTTCCGAAGAGCCACGGACGCGGATGCTCCTGGCCCTGAACGGATTCGTTACCGGCCGGATTGTGCGCGGCTCGGCCCTGCCCACCGCCGACCTCGCGATCCGCAAGCTCGCGGCCCTGGAGGCAACGTCGCGTTACGAGACCGTACAACCGGCGCTGCTCGATTCGATCAGCATCGAGCCCAACCTCTGGCCGACCTCGGCCCTCCTCGACTGGATGAACCTGCTGGAGCGCACCGAGGGTATTCCCGCTCGCGACGCCCGGTTCGACGAGGCGCGGCAGATACTGCGCTCGCGGTTGAATTTCCAGGGCACGACGATGGGGTTTTCGACCGAGCGCGACGATTATCTCTGGTGGCTGATGGTGTCGGCGGACGGCAACGCCAATCGCGCCATCCTGGCGATGCTCGGCACCGACGGCTGGGAGGAGGACCTGCCGCGTCTCGTGCGCGGCAGTCTGGGCAGGATGCGCCGCGGGCACTGGAGCACCACGCCGGCCAATGCCTGGGGCGCACTGGCGATGCGGAAATTCGCCGAGCGGTTCGAGGCCGAGCCCGTATCCGGGGTGACGGTGAGCGAGCTGGCCGGCGGCCGCCAGCAGCTCGACTGGGCGGAATCGCCTACAGGCGGGACGCTGGAACACCTCTGGCCGGGCGCTGCCGCAACCGTGCTCCTTGCCCATCAGGGCGACGGCCGTCCGTGGGCAACGGTCGAGGGCCGCGCCGCGATCCCGCTCAGGGCACCGTTCTCCAGTGGCTATGCCGTCACCCGCACCGTGACGCCGATCGAACAGAAGACAGCGGGGGTCTTAAGTCGCGGCGACCTGCTGCGGGTCCGCCTCGAGATCACCGCGCAATCGGACATGACCTGGGTCGCGGTCAGCGATCCGATCCCGGCCGGTGCCAGCATACTCGGTACCGGACTGGCCCGGGATTCGCAGATAGCAACGCGGGGGGAGCAGCGGCAGGGGTGGGTATGGCCGGCCTTCGAGGAGAGGACGCACGAGGCCTTCCGCGCCTATTACGAGTATGTGCCCAAGGGGACCTGGGCGGTGGAATACACGTTGCGGCTCAACAATCCCGGCCGTTACGAGATGCCGGCGACGCGCGTCGAGGCCATGTACGCGCCGGAGATGCTCGGCGAGCTGCCCAACGCCCCGGTTGTCATCGATCGCTAGCCTCGCCCCGCCGCCCGCCGCCACCGCCGGGTACCCAACACCGATGGGCGGCAACGTGTTCCAGCGTATCGTTACCCGAATCTGTAACATTCGTCCAATGTAATACGTCCGCTGGCGGCCGCTGCCGGAATTTCTATCTTCGATGCCGGTGGCCGCAAATCAAAACAATCAACCCATTAGCGGAGTCCGTGGATCATGAACAAGATAAATCGTGTCGCCATTGGTATTGCACTGGCAATGGCCGCCACTGCTGCCCGGGCGGAATTCAGCTACTTTCACCAGTGGACGTTCCAGCACACGGCGTTGAACGGCTCCAGCTCGATGGGTTCCGAAATCGTTTCCTACGATTCGGTCAACGATCGGTTGTGGGTGATCGGTACCGATGCCAATGGAGCCAATCTGGGAAAGGGCGGTATTGACGTACTCAGCATGACGGGTACGTTGCTGCACAGCATCGACACGCAGTCCCTGGGAGGTATCAACAGTGTCGCGGTGACGAACGGGCAGGCCGCCGTCGCACTCACGGCGCCGACCAAGACCGCTCCCGGGATGGTTCGTTTCTACAATGCCAACAACTACTCAATCCTGTCGACGGTGACCGTGGGGGCAAGCCCGGATGCGGTGACCTATACGCCGGACGGAAGCCGCCTGCTGGTCGCCAACGAAGGTGAGCCGAGCAGCTACCTGGTCGGGCCGACCGGTGACCCCGAGGGCTCGGTCAGCATCATCGATTCCAGCAATTTCGGCGTGCAGACCGCGGACTTCACCGCCTTCAATGCGCAGGCGGCAGCCCTGAAAGCCGCCGGAGTGCGTCTTACCGGCCCGAATGCGACTGTCGCCCAGGATGTCGAACCGGAATACATCGCCGTAAGCGCCGACGGCAGCACCGCCTTCGCGACCCTGCAGGAAGCCAACTCCGTTGCCGTCATCGATATCGCCAGCGCGACGGTCACTGCCATAAAGGCGATGGGAATGAAGGACCACAGCCTGCTAGGCAATGGCCTGGATGTTTCCGACCGTGATGGCACCGGCAACAACCCGCGGGACGGCAACATTCTGAACTGGAACGTGAAGGGAATGTACATGCCCGACGGCATCGCCGGCTTCACCAGCGGCGGCAGTCAGTATTACGTGACCGCCAACGAAGGCGATTCGCGCGCCGACTGGCCGGGCGGCAACGATGAGGTCCGGGTCGGCAGCGCCGTCATCGATCCGGCCCTAAATACCCTGCTGAACGCGGCTCACGGCACCGACTGGAAGACGAACAACGACAAACTGAACCGCCTCGTCGTTTCCACCAGCGGCGACACGGACGGCGACGGCGACCTCGACGAATTGCAGGTGTTCGGCGCGCGTTCGTTTTCCATCCTCGATGCCAACGGCAACATGATTTTCGACTCCGGCGATCAGATCGAGCAGATTATTGCGGCGAAATTTCTGAGCAATCCGGATTTGTGGGACGACACCCGCAGCGACAACAAGGGTCCCGAGCCCGAGGGCGCCGTGGTTGGCGATGTCGATGGCCGTCGACTCCTGTTCCTGGGCCTCGAGCGTTCGAACGCGATCATGGTTTGGGACCTCACCGACCTGCTGAACGTGCAATACCTTGACATGATGTACACCGCGGGTGACGTTAGTCCGGAAGGACTCAGCTTCTTCAGCAACGCGCAGGGCAGTTTCCTGGCGGTGGCGAACGAAGTCAGCGGGACCACGACCCTGTATCGGGTGTCGGCAGTTCCCGTCCCGGCCGCGGCCTGGCTGTTTGGCACCGCGCTGGTCGGTTTGGTCGGCCTGGGCCGCCGGCGCCGTGTCTGACGGCGGGTAGGTTTTCCAACAACTGCGGTTCTGCGGACGGGCCTCAGGGCCCGTTCGCTTTTTCAGAATCCAGGTCAATCTCCGCTGGTGGGCGTAAACTCCACCGCATGCGTCGGATGTCGTCGTACATTGCCGTTAGTTCGATCACCTTCGGCTTGTTAGCGGTCGTGGCGACGGTGCTGTCAGCGGACGCTGCTTCCGTGCGGGCTTACAGCGAGGTTCGCGAAAGGCACCGATCGAGTGAGGCGCGGCTCTTCGACCGGCACGGGGAGGTCATCCACGAATTGCGCGTCGACGCGCGCGGCCGGCGGCTGCACTGGGTCGCGCTGGTTGACATCTCGCCGGCCCTCGTCGACACGGTGTTGCACAGCGAAGACCGCCGGTTTCGCCGTCACGGCGGTGTTGATTGGCTGGCGGCGGCGCGCGCCCTGTGGGAGATGGCAACGGGCGGGGCGCCGCGGGGCGCGAGCACGATCACGATGCAGCTGGCGGCGCTTGTCGATACCGGCCTGCGGCCATCGTCCGGCCGCCGCGGGCCGGCGCAGAAATGGGCGCAGATGCGGGCGGCGTGGTCGATCGAGCAACGCTGGAGCAAGGCGCAGATCCTGGAGGCGTATCTGAACCTCGCCAGTTTCCGCGGCGAGTTGCAGGGGATCGCGGCGGCCAGCCGCGGCCTGTTCGACAAGGCCCCGTCCGGTCTCGACGGCGGCGAATCGCTGCTGCTTGCGGCACTGCTCCGCGCCCCGAATGCGACGGCAGACGCAGTGGCCAGGCGGGCCTGCGGACTTGCCGGCAGCAGCGACGGCGACGCGGACTGCGGACGGGCGGCACGATTGGCTGCGGATGCCTTGTCCGGCCCGCCGCGTCTGCGGCAGGCGGTGACGCTGGCCCCGGAGGTTGCGCGCCGGCTGCTCGGCGGTGGTGACGCCACTTCGACCCTCGACGCCGCCATCCAGCGTCGGGTGGCCGACAGTCTGTGGCGGCAGTTGGCGGGCCTGCGCGATCGCGGCGTGAACGACGGCGCGGCACTCGTGGTCGACAACGCCAGCGGCGAGGTGCTGGCCTACGCCGGCAACGGCGGCCGCCGCGCCGAGTCGCACTATGTCGACGGCGTGCAGGCCCCGCGGCAGGCAGGCTCGGCGCTAAAACCCTTCCTGTACGAGCTGGCGATCGAACGGCGCCTGCTGACTGCCGCATCGCCGCTCCTCGATGCCGCGGTGGATCTGCCGACGCCGAGCGGACTCTACGCGCCGCAGAACTACGACCGCGATTTCAATGGCTGGGTCAGCGCGCGGACGGCGCTGGCCGCATCGCTTAACGTCCCGGCCGTGCGCGTGGCGATGCTGACCGGGGTCGACGCCTACGTCGAGCACCTGCGCCGGTTCGGATTTTCCGGGCTCACCGAGGACGGCGATTACTACGGCCACGCGCTGGCGCTAGGTTCCGGCGAGGTGACCTTGTGGCAGCTGGTGAACGCCTACCGCACCCTCGCCAACGGCGGCGTGCGGACGCCGCTCACGCTGACGCAACTAGCCGCACCCACGGCGGTACCAAGCGATAGCCGGCAGCGGGTCGCCGATCCCGATGCAGCCTTCATCGTCGCCGACATGCTCGCCGACCGCGCCGCCCGCAGTCCGACCTTCGGCCTCGACAACGCGCTCGCGACGCCGTACTGGAGCGCGGCGAAGACCGGCACCAGCAAGGACATGCGCGACAACTGGTGCGTGGGGTTCTCGCGCCGCTACACGGTCGGGGTCTGGGTCGGCAACTTCGACGGCCGGCCGATGCGCAATGTGTCCGGCGTGACCGGCGCCGCCCCGGTCTGGCTCGAGATCATGAACCACCTGAACGGCGCCGACGGCTCGGCCGCGCCGGTCCCGCCGTCCGGTGTGGTCCGCGCCGCGGTCAGTTTCGATCCGCCCTTCGAAACCCCGCGCGAGGAGTGGTTCGTCGCTGGTACACAGGCCGGACGCATGGTGATCGCCGACGGGCCGGTCCGTCGCCCGCGAATCGTCTATCCTGGCGATGGTCTCGTAGTCGCAATCGATCCGGACATGCCGCCGGGGCGGCAGCGGTTGCCCCTGGCGATGGAACCGCGCCATGCCGGTTTGCGCTGGCGGCTCGACGACGTGTGGCTGGCGCCGGACACGGACGGCTGGCAGCCGTCGCCCGGCGAACACGCCCTGGAACTGGTCGATGGCGCCGGCCTGCCTATCGATCGCGTCGTTTTCACCGTCCGCGGTGCCGCGGCACGTGCGCTAAACTGATCCGATGAATAGCCAGCGCCTGCAAGGCGGCGAATCGCCGCTCGATTTTCCGTGCACGTTTCCGATCAAGGTGATGGGCTACTGGGCGGAAGATTTCGACGCCTTCGTGGTGCAGATCGTCCGCCGGCACGTGGCCGATCTCGGCGAAGGAGCGGTGAGCACCCGCGACAGCCGCGGCGGCCGCTACACCGCCGTCACCGTGACCGTAGAGGCGCAAAGTCAGAGCCAGATTGACGCCATCTACCGCGACCTCAGCGGCGAGCGGCGGGTGGTGATGGTGTTATGAATGCCGTTGTCCGCCGGCTCGGACTCTGCGACTACGAAACCGTCTGGCGCGCCATGCAGGCCTATACGGCTGCGCGCACCGCCGCCGCCACCGACGAAATCTGGCTGCTCGAACACCGGCCGGTGCTGACCCTCGGGTTGGGCGGCCGGCGCGAGCACGTGCTCGACGATCGCGGCGTTCCGGTCGTCCACTGCGACCGCGGCGGACAAGTGACCTATCACGCCCCCGGCCAACTGGTGGCCTATCTGCTGCTCGATCTGAAACGCCGCGGGCTCACCGTGAAGACGCTGGTGCAGCGCATCGAGCAGTCGGTCATCGACCTGCTGGGCGATTACGGCATCGTCGCCAGTCGCCGCGACGGCGCGCCCGGGGTCTATGTCGATGGCGCGAAGATCGCGGCGCTCGGGTTCCGTGTCCGCCGTGGCTGCTGCTATCACGGCCTGGCGCTGAACGTCGAGCTGGACCTTGCGCCTTACTCCGGCATCAATCCCTGTGGTTTCCCGGGGCTCGCCGTCACCCGCCTGCGCGACCTGGGTGTGACGGATGGGGTTGCGGCGGTGGGCGAACGCCTGCTGCCGCATCTGATCGCGAGCCTCGCGGGTAACCGCGGTTCGCCGGTCGGAGACGGGTTGCCGGCGCGGAGCGTGGCCCTTGGCTGAAGGCAGCCGGCAAAGAGGCGCCGCCAAGGTGGCGCGCATCCCGGTGAAGGTCGCTGCGACCCTCGGGCCGCTGCCGCGCAAGCCGGACTGGATCCGCGCCCGCGCGCCGACCGATCCACGGACGCTGGCGCTCAAGGCGCTGCTGCGGGAACGGCGGTTGCACACCGTCTGCGAGGAGGCAGCCTGTCCCAATCTCGGTGAGTGCTTCGCCCACGGTACGGCGACCTTCCTGATCATGGGCGACATCTGCACGCGGCGCTGCCCGTTCTGCGATGTCGCCCACGGCCGGCCACAGCCCCTCGACGGCGACGAGCCGGCGCAGCTCGCCGCCGCGGTGGCGGCCATGGGTCTCCGCTACGTGGTCATTACCTCGGTGGATCGCGACGATCTCGGTGACGGCGGCGGCGGCCATTTCGCCGCCTGCGTGCGGGCGGTGCGCGCTGCCGTGCCCGGGATACGCATCGAGATACTGACGCCCGACTTCCGCGGCCGCGTCGATGCGGCCCTCGTCGCTCTGGCTGCGGCGCCGCCGGACGTCTTCAACCACAATCTCGAAACCGTGCCCCGGCTTTACCTGGCAGTGCGGCCGGGTGCCGACTACGAGGGTTCGCTGCGGTTACTGGCGCGTTTCCGATCCGAACATCCCGCGGTACCGACCAAGTCGGGACTGATGCTCGGACTGGGCGAGGAGATGGAAGAGGTGCGAGCGGTGATGCGGGACCTGCGCGCCCACGACTGCCAGATGCTCACCATCGGCCAGTATCTGCAGCCGAGCCGCGCCCATCTGCCGGTCTTCCGTTTCGTGCATCCCGACGAATTTGCGGCGCTCGCCGAGTACGGGCGGCAACTGGGATTCGTCAGTGTCGCCAGCGCGCCGCTGGTGCGTTCGTCCTATCACGCCGACCGCCAGGCCGAGGGTGTGGGCGCGAGCTGAGGGTGGCCGGTTACTCCGGCGCTTGCAGAAACAGCGCCGGGTCGACCATCGCCTGATTGAGGATCACGGAGAAGTGCAGGTGCGGACCGGTGGCGCGACCGGTCATGCCCGACAGGGCGATCCGTTCTCCCGCCTCGACGCGCTGGCCGGTCTGCACCGCAATCTCGCTCAGGTGACAGTACATCGTGATCAGCCCCTGGCCGTGATCGATGAATACCGTCTTGCCGTTGAAGAAGTAGTCGCCGGTGTCGATTACCGTGCCGGCCGCGGCGGCGGCGACTGGCGTACCGGTATCGACCGCGATGTCGAGTCCCGCGTGCGGACTGCGCGGCTGGTCGTTGAAGTAGCGGCGCAGCCCGAAGGAGCTGCTGTAGGGGCCCGGCGCCGGGACCGCGAGGTCCAGCGATTCCGGGCCGGCGTCGGTCCAGTGGGCCTTGACGTCCGCGATCCGCTTCTTCTCGCGCTCGATGCGCCGCATGTCGTCCGGATTCGGATTGACCTTGCGCTCGTCCTTGATGACCAGGCGCTGTTCCGCGTAGGTCTTGGTGGCGATGGCGAAGGCCGCCGTCCGGCGGGCCTTGCCGTCGCGGATGTCGATCCGGTGTTGCCCCGCCGGCGTATCGAGCGGGATGCCGACCACGGCCTTGTAGCCGGCAGGATCCCGCAGGACCATCACCCGGCGGTCGTTGAACCAGGCCCGCGGCCGTTCCGTGCCGCCAGATTCGATGGGAATCACGACGAAGCCGCCCGGAACATTCGACGGCACCGGATCGGCAGCGGCGGCAAAGGTCAGGCCAAGCAGACACAGCCAAGCGCCGGCGGCAAGGCGCCATTGCGACGGTCGCGCCCGCATCACTTCTCCAATTCCGGTGCCGCCTCTACGACATCGACGGTGCAGCGCAGTCTGCCGTGCGCCAGGCGTGCGTGTACGGCATCGCCGGGCCGGACGGCAGAGGCGTCCCGCACGATGCGGCCGTCGTCATCGGCACTGACGATGGCGTAGCCGCGCTCCAGCGTGGCGAGCGGACTCACCGCCGCCAGCGCCCGTGCTGCGGTCGTGAGCCGCGCCGCGGCACGGTCCTGTTGCGCCTGTGCCGCCCGGATCAGCCGCACCCGCAACTGCCCGCAGCGCTCGATGCCGATGCGCACGCGGTGCGCCGGGTTGTCGGCATGCAGGCGCGCAGTCAGGGCGGCCAGCCGGGCGCGCTGCTCGTGCAGGCGGCCGCGCACGATCGACAGCATCCGCGCATGCAGGTCATCGACCCGTTGCGCTAGGTCCTGCAACCGGCGCGGCGGCTGCGCCAGTCGCTGCATCACCCAGTCAAGGCGGCTTCGCCGCGCGGCCAGGCCGCTGTTCATCAAGCCGGCGAGCCGCGACGCATGGCCGGCGAAGGTGCGTAGCAGTTGCTGCCGGTCTGGACTGACCACCTCGGCCGCGGCCGAGGGCGTGGGGGCACGCAGATCGGCGGCGAAGTCGGCGATGGTGAAGTCAATTTCGTGGCCGACACCGCTGACGATCGGCGTGGTGCAGGCATGGATGGCGCGGGCCACGGCTTCCTCGTTGAACGGCCAGAGGTCCTCGAGCGAGCCGCCGCCGCGGGTCAGGATCAGCACGTCGCATTCTTGGCGCGCGTCGGCAATAGCGATCATCCGGGCGATCTGCGCCGCCGCCGCCGTTCCCTGGACCGGCACCGGATAGATCGTGACCGGGATGAAGGGCGCGCGGCGCCGGAGCACGCTCAGGACATCGCGCAATGCCGCCCCGGTCGGTGAGGTGATGACGCCGATGGCCGCCGGAAAATTCGGGATCGGAACCTTGTGCGCGTCGGCGAAGATGCCCTCGGCGGCGAGCCGCTGCTTCAGTTGCTCGAATTGCAGGCGCAGCAGGCCCTCGCCGCCCGGTTCCATGTGCTCGGCGATGAGCTGGAATTCACCGCGACCCTCGTAGAGGCTCACCCGGACCCGCAGCAGCACCTGCATGCCGTTCTCCGGTGTGAACCGGAGCAGCCGGTTGCGGTTGGCGAACATCGCGCAGCGGACCTGGCACTGGGCGTCCTTGAGCGAGAAGTACCAGTGGCCGGAACCCGGCCGCGAAAAGTTCGACACCTCGCCTTCGACCCACAGCAGCGGGAAGCTGCCTTCGAGCAGGGCCTTCGCCTCGCGATTCAGGCGCGAGACGGTGTAGATGTCGCGGCCGGCGGCCGGCGTAGCCTCGATATCAGACGGACGATCCACGCCGGCATGATACGGCAAGCGGCCGCCGTCACGCAGGCTCACGGGCAATCCCGCCCGACTGCCACCGATCCTGGCAATTGAACCGTGCGCTTCCGCCTTGCCGTATAATTCGCGGGATTAAACGAGATAAAAGGTTCGCGTTATGCGTGTCGCCGACGAAGCCCTCACATTCGACGATGTCCTGCTGTTACCCGCCTTTTCGAAGATCCTGCCGCGCGAGGCGGATCTCTCGACCCAGCTGACCCGCGCCATCCGGCTCAACATCCCGCTCATGTCAGCGGCCATGGACACGGTCACCGAGGCGCAGCTGGCTATCGCCCTCGCCCAGGAGGGCGGCATCGGCATCGTCCACAAAAATCTGAACCCGGCCGACCAGGCCCGCGAGGTGCGCCGGGTCAAGCAGTTCGAGAGCGGCATCATCCAGAACCCGATCACGGTGTCGCCGGCGACCAGCATCGGCGAGGTCATGGCGCTCACCCGCGAGAAGAAAATCTCCGGCGTGCCAGTGGTCGATGGCGAGGCACTGGTCGGCATCGTCACCGGTCGCGACCTGCGTTTCGAGACCCGCTTCGGCGAGCCGGTGGGCAGCATCATGACGCCCAGGGAACGGCTGGTGACGGTGAAGGAGGGCGCCAGTCAGGAGGAGGTGATCGCACTCCTGCACAAGCACCGCATCGAGAAGGTGCTGGTGGTCAACGATCGCTTCCAGTTGCGCGGGCTGATCACGGTCAAGGACATGCAGAAGGCCAAGGACTATCCCTACGCCTGCAAGGACTCCCAGGAGCGCCTGCGGGTCGGCGCCGCCGTCGGCGTCGGCAAGGGGACGGACGAACGCGTCGCCCGGCTCATCGAGGCGGGCGTGGACGTGATCGTGGTCGATACCGCCCACGGCCACTCGCAGGGCGTGATCGAGACCGTGCGCTGGATCAAGCGCGAGCATCCGGACGCTCAGGTCATCGGGGGCAACATCGCCACCGCCGATGCGGCCCGGGCGCTGGTCGAGGCCGGCGCCGACGCGGTTAAGGTCGGCATCGGTCCGGGCTCGATCTGCACCACCCGCATCGTTACCGGCGTCGGCGTGCCCCAGATCACCGCGGTGAGCGGCGTCGCCGCGGCGCTGCGCGACAGCGGCGTGCCGCTCATCTCCGACGGCGGCATCCGCTATTCGGGCGACTTTGCCAAGGCCATCGTCGCCGGCGCCCACGCGGTCATGGTCGGCGGCCTGTTCGCCGGCACCGAGGAGGCGCCGGGCGAGGTCGAGCTGTATCAGGGCCGCACCTACAAGTCCTACCGCGGGATGGGCTCGCTCGGCGCCATGAGCCAGCAGCACGGCTCGGCCGACCGCTATTTCCAGGAGGCCGGCGAAATCGAGAAGCTGGTGCCGGAGGGCATCGAGGGCCGGGTGCCGTACAAGGGCCCGCTCGCGGCCATCGTCCACCAGTTGATTGGCGGCCTGCGCGCCGCCATGGGTTACACCGGCTGTGCGATGCTGACCGAGTTCCGCACCAAACCGCAGTTCGTGCGCGTGACCGCGGCGGGCATGCGCGAATCGCACGTCCACGACGTGCAGATCACCAAGGAAGCCCCCAACTACCGCATGGAGTGAATCAGAGGAGCGTGGCGAGGCCGCGCCAGGCGGGCGCCGGCGCCACGATCAGCCGCGTGGGGATGGCCGCCAGATAGGGCCGGTAGCGGCCCTTGGCCTCGAACCGTTCGCGGAAGGCGGATGCGGCGAGGGCCCCGGCCAGCCGCGGCAGGATGCCGCCGGCGAGATAGACCCCGCCGCGTGCCCCCAGCGTCAGCGCCAGATTCCCGGCAACGTTGCCCAGGAACGAGAAGAACAGCTCCAGCGCTTTCGCGGCGGCCGGATCGCCCCCCTTCAGCGCCAGTGCCGTCACTTCCGCGGGGTCCGCAACCGCGGCCGGGGCCGCCAGCAGGCGGTAGAGGTCCACCAGCCCGGGGCCGGAGAGCACGCGCTCGGCCGATACGTGACCGTACCGCCGCCGCAATTCCCGCAGGACCTCGGCCTCCGCGTCGTTCGCCGGCGCCAGGGTGACGTGCCCGCCCTCGCCGGCGATGGCCGCCCAGCCCTGCGCGTTCGGAATCAGGCCCGACACGCCGAGCCCGGTGCCGGGGCCGAGCACCGCGATCGGACTTTGCGACACAGCGCCGCCGCCGCCGAAGTCCAGGCATTCGCCGGCCGCGAGGTGCGGGACGGCGAGGGCGACGGCGGTGAAGTCGTTGATGACCGGCAGCGGATCGAGGCCGAGGCGGGCGGCCAGCGCCGCGATCGAGAAGCGCCAGCCGCGGTTAATCATGACCACCTCATCGCCGCCGATCGGCGCGGCCACGGCCAGCGCGCCGCGTTGCGGCCGCAGCGCGGCGGGCAGAGTGCCGAGATAGGATTCGATCAGCGGCGCGAGGCCCTCGTGCGCGGCGTTGTCCAGCACGCAGGGGTGCGATTCGGCGCCGCCGGCGAGCACGGTGAGGCGGGTGTGGGTGCCGCCGACGTCGGCGAGCAGGGCGGGACCTGAAGTCACCGGTTCCTCACAGCGCGCGCAGGACGCCGACGGCGATGCCCTCGATCGCCAGCGCCCGCTCGCGCAGATCGATCTCGATCGGCTCGAAGTCCGGATTCTCGGGCAGCAGGCGGACGAGATACGCGCTGCGCCGGCGGAAGCGCTTGACGGTCACTTCATCGTCGTCAATGCGCGCGACCACGATGTCGTCGCTCTCGGCGCGCGTGCGCCGGTGCACGGCGAGCAGATCGCCGTCGAGTATGCCGGCATCGCGCATGCTCTGCCCGCGCACGCGCAGCAGGTAGTCGGCGCGGGGCCGAAACAGGCCGGGGTCAACGCGGTAGTGATCCTCGACGTGTTCGACGGCGAGGATGGGCTCGCCGGCGGCGACGCGCCCCACCACCGGCAGCGAGAACTCCGGGGCGAGCCGGCCCTGGCCGACGAGACGCAGCCCGCGCGAGGCGCCCGGCAGCATCTCGATGACGCCCTTGGCGGCCAGCGCCCGCAGGTGCTGCTCGGCGGCGTTCGGCGAGGTGAAACCGAAGTGCGCGCAGATCTCGGCGCGCGTCGGCGGCAGGCCGGTCTTCTCGATCTGCCGGCGGATGACGTTGAGGATCTCGGTCTGTCTGCGGGTGAGTTCGGTCATGAATGCACCTGGAAAGTGGTGTAGCGACTCTGGAAACCTTGCGCAAACTGCCGCGCCAGCAGGGCAGTCTCTCCCTCCATGTGCCCGAGCAGTCCGCGCACCTCCTCGACAGTCAGCACGGCAGGGATGCGCCGCGGCGTGGTGGGGCGCGCCAGTTCCTGCATCCATGGCAGATCCGTGTCCAGTACCTCGCGGTAGAGAAAAAGCAACGCAGCTAACTGCCTGTTTGTGCGTGGAAACAGAGACGCGGCGCGCCGTAGCCAGATGAGTCAGGAATTGTCCCACCTCAGGCGCTCCCATCTCCCGCGGATGCCGCAGTCCGTTCCAGCGGATGAAAAACCGTGTCCAGTAGACATAGATTTGCTCCGTAGGTAAGCTGTAATGCATGTAACGCAGGCGTTCGCGCAACCGATCCAGCAGTCGTTGCGACCGTAGCGGCTGCTTGCAGGGTCTGCCGGCCCGTTTAATACTGTACATGATTACAGTATATAGGATTAAATCCGAATATGGCAAGAGGACTTGCATCACATCCGCCCCGCCAGGTTATCCGTCACCCGGACAGGTTATTTGTCACCTGCCCGCCATCTAAATTACGTTAGACGCCGAGAACCTACCTTCCCAGCGCCACCAGCCGAAAACGCAGACCGCACTCACTCGAAAGACAACCTCATCGCAGGCTGCAATTCCTACTGAATGCTTTCTGCCCCGTCCCAGCAACTTGAAAGGAGAAAGTAAATGAACTTCAAGTCAGTTGCCTCATTAGCAAGCGTTGTCACTTTTTTGTTTGGTATTGCCTTCTTGCTTTTGCCTTTTCCGAGTCTTGTGATCTACGGATATCAGGGCTCAGATCCCGTCGTAGCAATCATGACGCGCTACTTTGGATCGGCATTCATCACCTTTGGGATGTTCGCCTGGGGTGTCCGCAGCATTGACAACACCGACGTACAGCGCGCCACCGCAAGACTCATCGCCATTGGTAACCTCACTGGCGCGGGCGTCAGCATCCTCGCCGCTCTGTCGGGTGTACTTAACGCGATGGCTTGGTCCAGCGTAGCGATTTACCTCATATTTGCTGCGCTGTGGGCGCGCGTCGGGTACATGCGCTAGCACGCACCGGCGTCAGCCCTTTAGCGCAGTTGTCAGCAATATCGGCGTCCAACCCGCCGCTCAACCGGACCGCCCACAGCCGGCTTCGCCGTCTGCGTTCGGCCGGTTAGCGGCAACGTTATGTCGCGGTAGGCTGGCGACACTTGTTGCGTGGTGCGCAACACGCGTATGATCAAGCATGGTCAAGACATTCCGGCACAAGGGACTGCAGAAGTTTTATGAGTCGGGAAGCTTGGCCGGGGTCCAGCCGCATCACGCTGCCCGCCTGCGGATGCAGCTCGCGGCCTTGGATACGGCCCAAGAGATCGAGGACATGAGCATCCCGGGTTTCCGCCTTCACCCATTGAAGGGGCGGGGAAGGGGTCGCTGGTCCATCTGGGTCAACGGAAGCTGGCGACTGACGTTTGAATTTCGCGACGGCGATGCTTACGTTCTGGACTATGAGGATTACCACTGATGGCTATGCACAATCCCCCTCACCCGGGCGAGTTCATCACTCGGGTCTACCTTGAGCCCAACGGTCTGAGCGGGCGGGAACTCGCGCTAAAGCTCGGAGTGGCAGCGTCAACGCTGAGCCGCATACTGAAAGGGTCGAGTGCAGTGTCTCCGGAGATGGCGCTTCGGCTCGCGAAGGCTCTCGGACGTACGCCCGAAAGCTGGCTCGCGATGCAGTACAACTACGATCTGTGGCACGCGCGGCAGCGAGTCAAGCTTGCCGATGTCGAGAAGATCAAACTCACCGCGGCATAACAAGCCGTTGCACCCGATCCTCAGGAGCGGCGCTGTGCGCCGTCCCTCGGCCGGGTGACCGGCGACGTTAGACCACGACCTCGGAGGCATCAACGGATGGAAAATGACGCATTGCTCTATCAGATCAAGGTGACGCTAAATGGCGCACGGCCACCGATATGGCGGCGGCTGCTTGCGCCGAGTTCGTATTCCCTCAAAGATTTGCACGACATGCTCCAAGTCGCTATGGGCTGGACGGACTCGCACCTTCACCAGTTTGTCGCAGGGGAAACGATCTACGGGCAACCCGACGCCGAATTCGGGACCGAAACGATCAACGAGAAGCGTGTGCGCTTGGATGAGGTCTTGCGAACCGAGAAGGACGCAATGATCTATGAGTACGATTTCGGCGACGGGTGGGAGCATAAGATCGTCCTCGAGAAGGTCTTGGGCAACGCCGCAGAGGAAGCGATTCCGTCTTGTATCGCTGGGGCCCGGGCGTGCCCGCCGGAGGACTGCGGTGGTGTTTGGGGCTACGCAAATCTGCTGAAGGTCATCGGAGATTCGTCGCACGCGGAGCATGAGGAGATGCTTGAGTGGGTCGGCGAGGGGTTTGATCCCGAACGCTTCGACGCGTCTGACGTAAATGGTGTCCTGGCGAGAATGAAGCGTCGAGGTCTAACAAAGCGGCGCACTCGGACGCGCGCAAAAGCGGCGCGCGCCGGTGATGCTGAACGTTAGCCGGCTGGCATAAGGGGTAATGAGAGTCGTGAAAGAAGAACCGGTGGCGCTGCCTGCGATTGAGCGACAAAATGCTGCCAGGCGCTGAGAAGAAGCATGTCAATTCAGGGTTGCGCTTGGTGCTCGGCCTTTGACACCGAACACCCCGTGGCAAAAATCACCGCCTGCTCTGGTAGAACGCTTCGCGGCCGTGTTACCCGTGCATGCGGACCTGGTGCGCAGGCCCATGTTCGGTTATCCGGGAGCGTTCGTGCACGGCAATTTGGTCTGCTGCCTGTTCCAGGACTCGGTCGTGGTGCGACTCGGCAAGGAGGGCGTTGCGCGGGCGATGGCCGAGGAACAGGCGACTCCGTTCACGCCGATGCCTGGCAGGACGATGCGCGATTATGTGGCGATCCCAGCCCGCGATGCGCAGGACGAGAAGCCCCTGTCCGAATGGTTGCGGCGCGCGCTCGACTTCACGCTTACCCTGCCGAGGAAACCACCAAGACCGCCCGCAAAGCGGGCACCGCGGGCCAGGACGAACCGATCTCGCTAGGTTGAGCGTGCGCACCCGCCATCCCGTCGGCGGGAGGACTGGGCGCGAAAAGCCGGGTATTCTTGCGCCATGAGCGACATCCACGCCGACCGCATCCTGATCCTCGATTTCGGCTCGCAGTACACGCAGCTCATCGCCCGGCGCGTGCGCGAGGCCGGCGTCTATTCCGAGATTCACCCCTACGATATGGAGGAGGGCGCGATCCGCGCTTTCCATCCCAAGGGCATCATCCTTTCCGGCGGGCCGGAATCGGTGACCGTGTCGCTGCACGTCAAGGCCCCGGGCTGCGTCTTTACCCTCGGTGTGCCGGTACTCGGCATCTGCTACGGGATGCAAACCATGGCGGCCCAGCTCGGTGGCCGGGTACATCCGGCCGACCACCGCGAATTCGGGTATGCGGAGGTGCGCGCGCGCGGCCATTCGCGGCTGCTGGCCGACATCGAGGATCGCACCAATGACGACGGTCACGGCCTGCTCGACGTCTGGATGAGTCACGGCGATCAGGTCACCGCGCTGCCGGACGGGTTCAAGGTGATCGCCTCGACCGCAACCTGTCCGATTGCCGGCATGGCCGACGAGGCGCGTCGCCTCTATGGCCTGCAATTCCACCCGGAGGTCACCCATACCCGCCAGGGCACGCGCATCCTGGCGCACTTCCTCCATGACATCTGCGGGTGTGCGTCCGACTGGACCACCGCCAACATCATCGACGATGCCATCCGCCGCGTGCGGGCGCAGGTCGGATCGGGTGGCGTGCTGCTCGGCCTGTCCGGCGGCGTCGACTCGTCGGTGGTGGCAGCGCTGCTGCACCGGGCGATCGGCGATCAACTCACCTGCGTGTTCGTGGACAACGGCCTGCTGCGCCTGCACGAGGGTGATCAGGTGATGGCGACCTTTGCGAGCCACATGGGCGTGCGCGTGATCAGGATCGATGCCGAGCAGCGGTTCCTCGCGGCGCTGGCCGGCGTCACCGATCCGGAGGACAAGCGCAAGATCATCGGCCGCCTGTTCATCGAGGTGTTCGAAGAGGAGGCGGCGAAGCTGCGTGGCGTCGACTGGCTCGCTCAGGGCACGATCTATCCGGACGTGATCGAATCGGCCGGCAGCAAGACCGGCAAGGCCCACGTCATCAAGTCGCACCACAACGTCGGCGGCCTGCCGGCGCGGATGCGCCTCAAGCTGGTCGAGCCGCTGCGGGAACTGTTCAAGGACGAGGTGCGCAGATTGGGCCTCGAACTCGGCCTGCCGTACGAGATGGTCCATCGCCACCCGTTTCCGGGACCCGGACTCGGCGTGCGCATCCTCGCTGAGGTGCGCAAGGAATACGCCGATACACTGCGCCGCGCCGACGCCATCTTCATCGACGAACTGCGCCGCGCCGGACTCTACGAAAAGGTCAGCCAGGCGTTCGCGGTATTCCTGCCGGTGCGCTCGGTGGGCGTGACCGGCGACGCGCGCCACTACGAGCACGTCATTGCCCTGCGCGCGGTCGAGACCGTCGACTTCATGACCGCGCACTGGGCGCATCTGCCCTACGAACTGCTCGATCACCTGTCGCGGCGGATCATCAACGAGGTGCCGGGCGTGTCGCGGGTGGTCTATGACATCTCCGGCAAGCCGCCGGCGACCATCGAGTGGGAGTAGGCAGTCGCTAAGATGAGATGGCTCTGGCTCGCGGCGGTCGTGGTCGTCCTCGACCAGTGGACCAAGGCATTGTCGGTGGCGCACCTGGAGCTCCATCAGCCGCTGCCGGTGCTGCCATCGTTCAACCTGACACTCATGTACAACACCGGCGCCGCGTTCAGTTTCCTGAATGACGCCGGCGGCTGGCAGCGCTGGCTGTTCATCGCGCTGGCGATGGCAGTGAGCGGCGTCATCGTCATCTGGCTGCGGCGCGCGGCCACGGAGGGGTTATGGCTGCCGATCGCGCTGAGCCTGGTGCTGGGCGGGGCGCTCGGGAATCTGTGGGATCGGATTACGCTTGGCCACGTCGTCGATTTTATTCAGGTGTACTACGCCCGGTGGTACTTCCCGGCCTTCAACGTCGCCGATTCGGCGATTACGGTGGGCGCGCTGATGCTGCTGATCGATGCCTTCCGGCATCGCCCGCCGGGGGGCGGCGCCGATCGGCCGTCCGGTTGACAGCGGTTCGCCGGGAACGTACTTTGCCGGCGGTCGTCAAGTATCGAGGTCCTCATCGCATGCAGATCATCCTCGCCAATCCCCGTGGTTTTTGTGCGGGTGTCGATCGCGCCATCGGCATCGTCGAGCGGGCGCTGGACATGTTCGGTGCCCCGGTCTTTGTCCGCCATGAGGTGGTGCACAACAAGTATGTCGTCGACGGCTTGCGCGACAAGGGCGCGGTGTTCGTCGATGAACTCGATCAGGTGCCCGATGGGGCGGTGGTGATCTTCAGCGCCCACGGCGTCGCCATCTCGGTCCGCGACGAAGCGGCGCGCCGCGGCCTGCGCGTCTTTGATGCCATCTGTCCACTGGTGACCAAGGTGCACATGGAGGTGGAGCGTTATCAGCAGGAAGGCCGCGAGTGCATCCTCATCGGCCACGCCGGGCACCCCGAGGTCGAAGGGACGCTCGGCCAGTACCGCCGCAACGGTGGTGTCGGCAACATCTTTCTCGTGGAATCGATCGAGCATGTCTGGGGGCTCAAGGTCAATAATCCGGCATTCCTGGCATTCGTGACCCAGACGACCCTGTCGATGGACGACACGGCTGGTGTGATCGAGGCCCTGCGGACACGGTTTCCGGCGATCGTCGGGCCGAAGAAGGATGACATCTGTTACGCCACCCAGAATCGCCAGGATGCGGTAAAGACGCTGACCCGCGACTGCGATCTGGTCCTCGTGGTCGGCTCGCGCAACAGCTCGAACGCCAATCGCCTGCGCGAAATCGCGGAGAAGCACGGCAAGGCCGCGCATCTCATCGATCGCGCCGATCAGATCGAACGGTCATGGCTCGCGGGGGTGGAGAAGGTCGGCGTCACAGCCGGTGCCTCGACGCCGGAGGTGCTGGTCGGCGAGGTGGTGGCCCGTCTCAAGGAATGGGGCGGTCGCGAGGCGGAGGAGGCACCCGGCATCCGCGAACAGGTGGTCTTCAGCCTGCCGAAGGAACTGACCCGCGCCGCCGCCGGCTGATGGCGGCGGTTATTGCGCTTGCGGCGCCGGCGGTTGCGGCGTTGCCGGCGGCCAGTGGTATACCCGTTTCAGTACCTCGGCAACAAAGCGGCTGCGTTCCGGCTCCTTCTCGGTGAAGGCGTTACCGATGTCGATGAGCGCCTGTTTGGCCTGCTCGCTCTCCATCAATCCCAGTCCGGTCACTGCGGTCTGCACCACGTAGCGGTTCTCGCCCTCGGCATAGCTCCGCAACAGGGGGATGTCCACAGGGTCGCCGTTGAATCCCAGGGCGACCGCGACCTGGGCGCGCACGAACTCGTGCGAATTGTCGCGCTGGCTGCGGATGTAGTCCTGGAAAGCCTTCGTATCGACGATCTGGATGCGATTTAGTGTGCTCGCCAGCGCGACCCGCGCCGGCGGCTGGGCAATCAGATCCCAGGCGAGTTCCGGATACGCCGCGCGGTTGCCGGCCCACAAGCCGTCGAGCAGGTGCAGCACACCGCGGTGCCAGCGCATCGCGAACAGCGCGTGCAGGGTGTTCGTGAGTGCGGCCACGTCCTGTTCCGTGAGGGCCTTGCGCACGTCGGCGAGGCTGGCGCGACCGAGGAGTATGTTCTTCCGGCGTTGTTCCGCAGCGGGATTGCCCGTGGCCGATGGTGGAGCGGGGGCCTCGACAGCGCCGTCCGTGGCCCGCGTGGTGGCGGCTGGCGGCTGTTCTGTCGCCCCAACGCCACCCGCAGCGCCGGCCAGTAGCGCCAGCGCGAGCAGCCGACCGCGCGACACGGGGCTACCGACCCCAGCAAATCTCCGGCGGCGGATCGCTGATGCTGCTGCCGCGCGCGCCGGTGTTGTCGAGGGTCAGGTTGCCGCAGGCATTGTCCGCGAAGCCGGTCGGCGTGGCGGTAAGGACGAACGTCTGATCGACGGTTCCGTCCGGGCTCACGTTCAGGGTGTAGTAGCCGTTCTCGCTGGTCACGCCATCGAAGGTTTCGGTGTACTGATTGTTGTCCGAATAGAACCGCTCCTCGCGCGCCGCGTACTCGGACAGGAACGCCTTGCCTTCGGCGCGCTTGCCGCGCAGGACATAGTCGCTGTAGGCCGGCAGGGCAATGCCAGCCAGGATGCCGACGATGGCGACCGCGATCATGAGTTCGAGGAGCGAGATGCCGGCCTGGTATGCCGAACGGTATGGGTTGCCTTTCATTTGACGGACTCCGATGGGTTAGCCTTCTTCATACCAGTAGGTACGGTAGCGCGGCAGATCGATCACCTTGCCCAGGTTCTCGGCGCCGCCGCCCGTACCGATCAGCAGGGTCACGCCCTCGGCCGTGAACACCGGCACCACTTCCGAAGGAATGCCGGCGCCCAGTTCCTGCGAGCGGTCGGCGAGATCCGAACCACCCGTGGTGTCATCGCCGTCCCAGTTGTAGGCCGCGGCCGTCGTCAGGACGTCGAAGTTGTAGGCGCGACCGGAACCTTCGAGCGCGGTATTTTCGCACGGATTTTCAGCCGGGGTCTCCGGCAGGTAGCTGGTGAAGATAACGGTGCCGGCGATCGTCACCGGCGCCGACAGGCCCTTCTCGCCCGCGTCGAACTCGTAGAACCAGCCGAGCGAGGCGCGGATCGCCGCCAGGTCGTCACCCTCCGCGCCCAGAAGTACGCGATCGGTGACATCGATCAGGTCACCGGCGGTGACATGGCCAATCGGATCGCCTCCCACCCGCGGATAGTCGGCCGCCAGGTTGTTGGCGTCCTCGGTCATGCCGCCGATCTGCTCGTCGCGGAAGGCGTAGAAGCGGTCGGTCACCGACGTGTCGAGCGGGTGGCCGCGGTTGCCGGTCGGCAGGAGGATGTAATCGTACTCGCCGTTGGACGCATCCGAATAAACCGAGTCCTTGACCTGGACGATCGACGGCGGATAGAAGAACCGGCGTTCATCGGTGTGCGGGCCGGTGGAATCCGTTCCCGGTGTCGAAATGGACGCCAGACGCCCGACCAGGGAGTCGCCGGCCTTGGCACCGGTCGTGCGGACGCCGTCGAAGTCCACGCGCCAGACCTGGCCGCCGGCATCGCCGACATAGAGGCGGTCGATCAGGTCATTGCCGTCGTTGTCGAGCACGGCGACATCCGAAGGAATGGCGTAGGTCATCGCCGGGACCTCGATGTCGGCCCCCGAGCCGTCGTGACTGATCCACAGTATGCGATCACCGGTGTCGGCATTGACGACGAAGATGGCATTGCCGCTGTTCGGATTCGGCATCGGACTGACGTTGCCGAAACCCTCTTCCAGACTGGGATCGTAGCCGCCGGCGAAGATCAGCACCGCCGTCGGGTCACCATTGACCGACATGTTGACCGACTGCGGCTTGGACCAGGTCTCGGCCAGCCGGGCGAAGTCGCCGCCGCCGCCGTCGATCCGCCACAGGAACTTCGGCTCGATGATGTCGTCGGTCGAGGTCAGCGTGCTCGCCGGCGTGATGTCGAGGGCGTAGTAGTTGTTGCCGCCGCGGCGCATGCCGATATAGACGTAGACCTTGTCGCGCTTGCCATCCGCGTCTTCGGGCTCGATGAAACCGTCGCCGTCGTTGTCGATGACGCGCAGCGTCGGCGTCATGTCCAGGCCGTAGATATGATTGCCTTCGGGGTCGTTGTAGAGGTTCTGCTGGTTGCCGAGCACGACCTGCGGCATGAAGGCCCACTCCTCGACGCCGGTCGTGCCGTTGATCATGTGCAGGGCGCCGTCGTTGGTGCCGACCAGCACCTTGTCGATGATGTCGCTGGCCGGATCGTCGGCGTCTTCGCGGCCGTAGGTCACGACGATCGGGCTGGAATGCAACACATCGCTGAACGCCCAGCGGGTCTCGTCGAGGACCGTATCGGCATCGTCGTCCTTGAGGTCCTTGCCGAGCACCCACAAGAGCAGGTTGTCGCAATCGGTGTTGCCCACCGCGCCGTCGGTACAGGTCCGATCGCGGATGGCCTGGACCTCGGCAACGGCGGCGTTGGCGGCCGTCAGTTTATGGCCGGCCGTGGTCAAGGCTGTGCCGCTGACAGGTGCGGTCCCGTCGGCCGTGGCATCGGAATAGATGATGCGGTCGTTGAAATCCGTCATCTCGCCGCCGGAGCCGCCGAGTATGGTGGCGTTGCCATCGACCAGGTCGCTCCACACGCTCTGGGAGTCGGCCTTGAACTGGCCGTCGTTGGGGTCGGCGGCGTCCTGGATGATGGCGGCGTTCGCGTTCGCATCGAGCACGTCACCGAGCGCGCAGCCGGTGGTGGAATCGACGCAGATGTTGTACTTCTTCACGTTGCCGTCCCACTTCTGGGTCAGCTCCGGCGTGAACAGGCCGAAGTACACCTCGTCGCGCGAGAACAGCCGGTTGAAGGCGTTGGCGGCGATGGCCGGGGAGACGAAGGAGGTCGAGCGCGACAGCACGTCCTCGAAGATCGACTGGAAAACCACCGTCAGTTCGCTCGCCGACCGCGCCTCGAAGAACGAGCCACCGCCCGCCGCCGCCAGCTCCTTGAGCCACTTGACGGCGTTGCCAGCGCCGGAATTGGTCTGGCCGGTCGGACAGGCGCGGACGACGCTGGCGGACGGGCAGCATGTCTGGGTGGAGGAATCGGCACTGCCGTCCTTGGCGAGTTCGGTGCCGGCGGTATCGCAGACGTTGCCGTCAGAAGGGACGCTGGTGTCACCGTCGGCGGCGTCGGCCGTGTCATCGGTAGTCACCGAAGTCGGGCAGATGGCCTTGTCCTGACCTTCGTTGCAGCAGACCTGCACGCCGGTCTCGTTGACGGAGGGCACGAACTCGCCGTCGCAGAGGTTGAAGCCGATGGTGTAGGTGGTGATCAGCTGGTCGGCGGTAAGGGCGGATTGATCCTCCGTATGCAGGAAATCGATCAGCTCCGCGCCGCATTTGCCGTTGTCGCCCATGGAGTTGTCGAGCGTGTCGAATGTGCCGTCGCCATCGCTGTCATGGATCTGCGACTCGGTGCTCCAGTCGCTGGTGGTGGTGCAGGTGGCGCCGGTCAGTGACTCGATGAGGCCCGGCGCTTCGGGATTCTGGGTCGGCTGGCCGTCGGTCAGGAACACCATGTAGTTGTTCTGGCATTCGAGCGTGATCGGGCTCTGGTAGGTCGCCTGGGCCGTGATGTGCTCCTGCTCGCAGCCGGTGGTGTTGCTGAATTCGCAACCGGCCGGATCGCGGGCGATGGCGCGGCTGTCGGCGGTGAGCGAGCCGGGGTGGCTGACGTTGGTCTTCCACAGGTCGGTGACGTAATTGGTGCACTTGCCGGTGGGGCTGGTGATGCCGGCCGCCGCGCAGTTGGCCGCGGAGGGAGTGCCGGCACCGCTGCCCGTGCCGCCGGTCGGTAGCGTACCCAGAAGCGCGTTGCCGCGCTTCCAGCCGTACTGGAGATCCTCGCCGCGCCAGTAGCGGGCGGCCTCGTAGAGGGTCTCGACGCTGGGCGTACGGTTCAGGGTGTAGAGCAGGTTCTGGTTGATGTCGCGCAGCCGCTCGCGCACCGTCAGGCTGGTCGAGGCGTCGGCGGTTTCGGCGACCTGGATGCGCAGGCGTGGCGACTTCAGGATATTGGTGTTGTAGGAATAGAACTGGCGCTCGCCGCTGCCGTCGATGAAGAAGGCGGCGTTGTTGCCGTAATGCCATCCGGCCCGGTCGACGATCGCCTGCAGATGCGCAGTCAGGTCCGGCGTCTGGACGACGTCTTCGGTGCCGAGGTCGCCGGGTGACCAGGATACGGCCGTGACGCTGCTCTCGGTACGATCGGTGATGTTATTGCTGGTGCTGGTGAAACGCAGGGCGTTGTCGCTGTCTTCGCTGGTGATGCTTAACGAGGTGGCGCCGGACTTGTTGGCCGAGGCGGTGAACTCGATGATGGCCGAGGTGATGGTCGCGCCGGGGGCGACCGGCACGCCGAAGAATACCAGGCCGATCTTCTGGCCGGTGGCGCCGTTGTTGGCGACGTTCAGATCGGTGCCCAGCGTCATGGCGCCGTTGCTGTCGCGCTCCTCGGCGTCGTCGTTGCCGTTCGAGATCTGCACGACGTGGGTGCGGGTGTTGCAGCCGGTATCGCCGCCGCCGATGCCGGTGCGGTCGTAGGTGATGCGCAACACCGGGGCCTTGGACGGGTCCTCGTCGTAGGCATAGGCGGCGCGCGTGATGTCTTCAGATTTACGGAACAGGATGGTCATGGCGTTGCCGCCGCACCAGCCGCCGCGATCGACGACTTCCTGCACCACCGTCGCAAGATTGGGAGTCGTGTATTTTTCGTCCAGCGTCCATGCGCCCATGGTGGGGGCAGTCCAGTCCACGGAGGCGGAGGTTCGGTTGGCGGACGAAGTCCGATTCCCGATATTCGACGCCGCGGCGGTCAATACCGGCGAATCGTCCACGTCGTGGGCGTTGATGCGCACCACCTCGTCCGTTGCAACGAAACCGGCGTTGTTGGCGGGGTCGGCGGCGATGAAATCGACATAGGCCGAGACGATGGTCGCGCCCTGCGGGACTTCCACGTTGTCGAAGCGCAGGGCCACATGCTGCCGCTCCTCGGAAGTTCCTGGGACGGTGTAGTTGATGGTGAGTTGAGGGGCCGCATGGCCGGTGGCCAGGTCGGCGGCGGTGTTGTCGCAGGTGGTGTTGTTGCAGTCCCAGCTTGCGAACACGCGGTTGGCGGTCGTGCCGGTGCCGGCCTGCCGCTTGAGGGTCAGCACCAGGGCATGGTTGTTATTCCAGCCCCCCTGATTGACGATTTCCTGGATGATGGTCTTGATGTCGGTGCTGGTCGTTGCCGCCGTGTAGTTGTCGGTGGTGTTCCAGGCCGGAGTCACCCAGCTCACGACGGCCGTGGTGTCGGCGCGCGCGGTGATGTCGTTGCTGGCCGAGGTAAACCCGTTGGGGTCCGGCGCCAGCTCGCCCTGTATGCGCAGCGTGACGGTACCGGCGTTGGCGTTGCGGGAGGCGAAGGAGAGATACGCGGAATTGATGGTCGCGCCGGGCGGTATGTCGATGTTGTCGAACCGCAGGCCAACCGTATTCGCTGCGGTGACGGTGATCTTCTCGCCGTTGGAGGTGATGGCGCCGGTACTGGCCTCGGCGGCGTCATCGAGAGATGCCGCAACCTTTACTGTGACCGACTGCGTGATTGCCGTGGTCCCTGGGCGATTCGTCACCTCCAGGACCTGGTCGTTCAGGGTTACGTCATTCGTGTCGGAATCCTCTTCGCCGTCGTCGTTGGCGGTGGCGATGGGGATGGCGATGGTGTTCTCGGCGGTTGGCGCCGGCTCGCCGGGCACGTCCGTCACCTCCGCGTCCAGATCGGCGACCGGGAACAGCACCGTGCCGCCACTCGGGAAATAACACTCGCTATTGGTTCCGGCGGCATTGAGGGTTTGCACACCGCCGGCCGCCAACTCTTCGGCCGAGCAGGTGGTGCTGGTATTGCGCCGGCCGTGGAAGCGCATCAGGCCGACGTTGACGTTGTCGAGGCTGGTCAGCAGGCTGTCGATGGCCAGGCGCATATTGGCGAGGCGCGACAGGCCGGTACCCGCGACGATGTTGTTCATGGAGTCCGAGGTGTCCAGCACCAGGAGCACGTTGGCGTTGATGGTGCCACTGCCGCTGAAATAGATCTCGGTGTCGTCCGCCGAGGCCGGAAGGCTGGCGAAGGCGCCAAGCAGCACGGCAGCCGACGTATGGGCAAACTGGCGTAATCTCATGGTCATGCGCTTCATAAACGACTCCCGATCAATAGTCATCAACTCCCCCTCGTCCTTGCCCCGCGCCCGTCAGGGCGAGGGAAAATCGATCCGGAAACTGCCTTTCCTGGCTTACTACTTCTGGGCGACCTGGTAGGCGCCGGCATTGACGCTGGTATGCACGCCGTTGCTGGTCGCCCCTTCGGCCGACAGATTGAAGTAGTAGAACGCGAACCGGGCGGCGTCCCAGCCCGAGCCGCGCTTGGGCGAGGTTTTCTGCAGGAAGACGGAGCTGTAGGTGGCCGTGGCGGCATAGTCACCAATGGTCACTTCCTCGTCGGTGACCGGGGCCGCGGTGGTAAAGGCGTTGTTGTCCGACAGGGCGGCATTGAGACCGGTTTCGGCGGCCTGGAAGGCGCGGTTGACCTCCTGCGAGTTGGCGGCCATGCGCTCTTCCATGGTGTTCATGTTCATGGCGGTCACGCCGAGCAGGGTCATGATGGCAAGCAGCACCAGCGAGATGATCAAAACCGCGCCGTGCTGGGCATGGGCGGGACGGATGTCGGGTGTATGGGCGCGCATGGAGATTCCCCGGTTTCAGAAACTGCGGTTGCGGATCTGGATGGTGCCAGTGAAGACCCGGCGGCGACGCCGGTCGTCAACCGGATCGATCACGTCGCCAAGCAGGTTGTAGGTGGCGGCATCGGTGTCCGTGCCGTACTCGTCGACGGTGCGTGCCAGCAGGGCCAGCTGCACGCTGACCACGTTGTCCCAGGTGGCGGCCGGATCGAGACAGTCCGTGGTATCGACATCGTCGGCGACGCAGTAGAGATCGGCGATCCTGTCGTCGTTGCCATCGACCCCGTAGAGAATCTGCATGTTCTCGATGCCTTCCACCAGCTCCTCGGTGGCGATCTCGGCATTGCCGGCGCCATCGGGACGCACGTGGTTGCGGCAGAGCGAGGGAACGCCATCGCCATCGGCGTCGCAGATGAAGTAGCGGCGGGAGATGAAGAAGACGATCTGGGCGTCGGTGCCGTACTCCTTCGAGAAGCAATTGCTGGCCGACATGCTGGGGCAGTTCGCCGGGTCGAAATCGTCATCGCCGTTCTTGAGGTTCCCCGGACTGCTGCCGCCGCCGGTGTTGTGCTGGATCTTCTGCGCCCCCGCGGCCTGGACCTGGGTGATCTGGAAGATGTCGGTGTTGGCGCAATCGGAGATGGCGACGATCTGGCCCTCGGCCAGGCCGTCGACCTTGTTCAGATCGATCTCGGCGGAGGCGTTGTTGTGGCCTTCCACCTGGTAACCACCGGGTTGGAGATAGCGGATGGAAATCCCGTCGCCGCTGTCCGCAGTGTAAGCGGCGTCCATGTCCGTCCCCGACGGTTTCCAGTCGGCGCCCGCCTCCGAACCCTCGACGGCGATGGTGCTGTCGTAGAGATCGGAAACGCCGTTCTTCTTGACGTGGTTCAGCACCGTATCGGATTCGTCCGAACAACCGAAGTAGCCGGCCATGCGGATGTCGTACATCATCATCTCCAGCGCGAAACGGGCATTTTCCTGGAGGCGGCCCATCTCCTCCTGCTCGGAATAGGCGCGTTTGTTGCCGACGAAGATGGAGACCGTGACCGCGAGCAGGATCAGGGCGATGACCACCGCCACCATGACCTCGATCAGCGTCAGTCCGGAGTGCGCACGGGGAAGGTTCGTTTTCGGGTGGGCTGCAAACATGGCAGGCATCAGGGCTGGAAGGTGTAAAGGATGACGGTGGGGCCGTCTTCGTCGCGGCTGGTCCAGCGCAACGTGATGTCGTACTGGTTGGCGTCATCGGCATTGACGGCGATCTCGGCACTGGGGTCGCCATTCGCATTCGGCGGCAGGGTCCGGTCGATCTGGTCGTACCAGCAATTGAGGTCGTTGGCCGCATCGGACGCGGCGGTCGGATCACAGGCGTCGTGATCGGCGCGCGACACGTATTCGGAGACGTAATCGCCGGCATTGGCGCGGTTGAGCCGCATGCGATCGGTGATTTCGTAGGCGAGCGCGCTCCCCTGGCTGCGGAGGTAGGCGTCGTGATTGAAGCGCACCCCCTGGACGAGCAGGCCGGCGAGCCCCAGCAGCCCGATGGCCAGTATCAGCACCGAAACCAGCACTTCGAGCAGGGTGAAGCCGGACATCTTGCCGGGAGAGGAGGAATGGGCGTTCATGGGCATACCAAGGCCGCGTTAGTGTGGGGTCGGCCGGTGGCGGAGATGGTGATTTGCCGTCCGGTCTCGCCGGTCCGGTCGTCGCAGATGTCGAAACTGCCGGCGGCATCGATGAAGCCGGTCTGGGAATACTCGAAGTCCGTGTCGGCACCCGCCTCGACCACGCTGGTACTGCCGCAGGTCAGCGCCTCGGTGCGCAGGGTGGTTTCCGTGCCGTCGTCAGCTTCCCAGATCACATCCCAACCCGTGCCCCAGTCGCCGCCAGTCCTGACATGGACGATGTCGCGGCGCTTGATGGCCTCGCTGCGGGCATACGAAAAACTCGCCACCAGTTTGTTGGCGTTGGTGGTCAGGCAGTTGTTCTTGACGAAGACCGTATAGTTCGGGATCGCTATCATGATCAGGATGGACCCGATCAGGATCACGCTCATCAACTCGATGATGGTAAACCCCTGCTGTTCGCGCATACCGGCTATCTATAGCCACCGGGGCTGGTGGTGTCATGTGCCATCCGATGAACGGCGGTTACCCGCCGACGAACGGTTGCCGGCGGGTGGTTGGATGTGAACTGCGTCATCATCGGCGGTGGCATCATCGGCCTGCTGACGGCCCGCGAACTGGCCGCGGCCGGCTTGCGAGTGACCGTTGTCGAACGCACTGTCTGTGGTCAGGAGTCGTCGTGGGCCGGGGGCGGCATCCTGGCGCCATTGGAACCTTGGCGGCTGCCCCGTACCCTGAAGCCATTGCTGGCCTGGAGCCGGATGCTCTGGCCGGACTTGGCAGCGGAGTTGCACGCCGAGACCGGGTGCGACCCGGAGTGGATAGCGAGCGGGTGTCTCGTCCTCGATCCATCCGCCGAAGCGATGGCCTGGGCCAGCCGCGAGGGTGCGGACGCCGAGCCGGTTTCCGGGGCGCGTTTGGCCGAACTGGAGCCTGGGCTCGCGCGCTCGTTCAGTTCCGCGATCTGGCTGCCGGGGGTGGCGCAGGCCCGCAATCCCCGGCTGTTGCGTGCCGTTCGCCTTTCCGTTCTCGCCCGTGGTGTGAATCTTGTCGAAAACGTGGGGACCCTGCGCCTGCTGGTCCGGTCCGGATCCGTCACCGGGGTATGGGCGGACGGTCGCGAAATCATGGCCGATGCGACGATCATCGCGGCCGGGGCCTGGAGTGGGCAGATCATGGCGGAAGTCGGGCTGGAGCTGAGGGTAAGGCCGGTGCGTGGCCAGATGATCCTCTACCCGCCCATACTGGCGTCCCCCAAGCGTATCCTGATGCACGGCGATCGTTATCTGGTGCCGAGGCGGGACGGGCGGGTTCTGGCCGGCAGCACGGTCGAAGATGTCGGTTTTGACCGATCGGTGACGGCGGACGCCCGCCACACCCTGATGGCGGCAGCGGCCGGCATGATCCCTGCCCTTGCGGGACGGCCGATCGAGCGCCAGTGGGCCGGTCTGCGGCCGGCGGCCCCTGGCGGCATTCCATATATCTGCCAGGTGGATTCGGTCCCCGGCCTGTTCGTGAATACCGGCCATTACCGCAACGGAGTCACCCTGGCGCCGGCATCGGCCCGCGTCCTGACCGATCTCCTGCTCGAACGGACTCCAGCGGTTGACCCCCGGTCGTTTGCCTACGATGCCCAGCGTGGCGACCATTCGAGCGCGGCCGGGGACTGAGGCACAATTGCGCTATACTCGCCAACCACGGGCGCCCACCAACGGGTTGGCATCGCTCCGAGGCAATGGCTTATGAACAGACAGGACATCTGCGCGTTACTCGATCGCAACGGCATCACTCCGACCCCGCAGCGTGTCGAAATCGCCTTGATCATGCTGGCCGTTCATCAGCACATGTCCGCGGATCAGGTACTTGACCGGGTAAACCAGCAGGGGCCGGCCGTATCCAAGGCGACGGTCTACAATACCCTCGGCCTGTTTGCCGCGAAGGGTTTGCTGCGGCAGGTGATTGTCGATCCGGCCCGGATTTTTTATGATTCCAACCCCGCACCGCACCATCATTTCTTCAACGTCGATGATGGCAGCCTCATCGATTTCAGCGTCGACGAGTGCCTGATCGGACGGCTGCCAGCGCTGCCGGAGGGGACCTCGGCCGAAGGTGTGGATGTCATCGTGCGGATCCGGAACGACCGCAAGGCGGCGTAGCGGCTCCGGGCCCGGGTTGGAACAGCTTGCAATTGCCGGCGTAGCTCAGTTGGTAGAGCAACGCATTCGTAATGCGTGGGTCGGGGGTTCGATTCCCTCTGCCGGCACCATTTAATCGATTGTGGTGCGAGCATGAACGCAAACTTTCGGTCCAACAGGCAGCCAAGCCCCGCCGAACTGCAAGCGGTCTACCAGCTTTTCCAGAGCGGTCAGGTCGCACACGCAGAGGCGAAGGCGCGGGCGATGTTGTCCGCCTTTCCGGATTCTCTCGCCGTTCATAACATCCTTGGTCACTGTCAGGACGTCCTGGGGAAGTATGCCGAGGCGGCGGCGAGCTATCGGCGGGTGCTGGCCCTGGATCCGCGTATCGCCGAGATCCATTTCAATCTGGGCGTGGTCCTCGGCCGGTTGGGCGACCCGGAAGGTGCGATGGCCTGTTATCGCCAGGCGCTCCAGATAAAGCCGGGATTGGCGGTCGCGCATTTCAACCTGGGCGCACTACTGCAGGCGCGCGGGCAGTTGCAGGAAGCCGCCCACCACTATCAGCAGGCCATCGTCAGCGAACCGCGGTTCTTCGAGGCCCACGGCAATCTGGGCACCGTCCTGCAGCAGCGCGGTCAACTGGCCGCGGCGGAGAAATGCTACCGCCAGGCCCTGACCCTAAAACCCAATGCGCGGGCCTACTTCAATCTGGGTACCGCCCTGCACGATCAGGGCGAACACGATGAAGCCATCCGCCAGTTCCGGGAGGCGGTGGCGCTCGATCCGCAGTTCGCCGATGCCTGGAACAATCTCGGTGAGACCTTGCGCGACCACGGCGACATGGACGAGGCCTTCCGTTGCTACAAGCAGGCGCTCGTGGTCCAGCCCAATCATGGGCGTGCGCTATACAACGTCGCCGAGACCCTGTACCTGGGCGGCAAGATCCAGGACGCAGCGGGATATTTCGAGAATTCGGATTTCGCCGACGCCCCGGATCGGGCGATGCAGTGTCTGTACAAGACCAGCCAGTTCGATACGTTCAAGCAGAAATTCGACCGGCTGACCGTCAGCCGGCGCCACGCCTCCATCCTGCTCGGGACCCTGTCGACGCACCACGCCACAAATTTCCGGCAGGAAGATCCGTACAATTTCTGCAAGGCACCGATGGACTACGTGTGGCATACCCGGGTCGACGAGGTGGCCACCCCGGGAAGTGCCCTGCTGCAGGAAATACTGAACGACGTGCAGTCCCTGCATATCGCCGAGCGCAAGCAGGGCCGCCTTTACTATGGCATCCAGTCGGCCGGCAATCTCTTCAAGCGGCCGGAAGCGTCCTTCCAGAAACTCGCCACGCTTATTCGCGGCAAGGTTCGCGACTATCAGCAGCGCTACAACGGCAGCGCCTACGAGATCATCATGGGATTCCCGCGCGAACTCGAGTTCAGCAGTTCATGGTATCTGCGCATGAAGAAGGGCGGTTTCCTCGGTTCCCATATCCACGAGGAGGGTTGGATCAGCGGTTGCGTCTACCTGAAGCTCCCGGACAAGAACAACGCCCATGAAGGCAGTTTCGAATACAGCACGGATGGTGACGACTATCCACGGCTGCACGACGAATTCCCGGTTCAGGTGGTCGATCAACAGGTGGGCGATCTGGTGATGTTCCCGTCTTCCCTGTTCCATCGCACCATCCCGTTTCACTCCGATCAGGAGCGGGTCTGCGTCGCCTTCGACATCAAGCCGGCAGCGTTCGTATCTCCGGCACAGCCCGCGCCGTAACACTTATTCCGGGCCAGGGTCGGGCCGCAGTTCCATCACCATCATCAGAAACAGGGCCCGGGCGACCAAGCCACCCTTGAGCGTCACGGTGTAGCCGCAGCCGCCGTCCCGCGCCATCGGCCTGATCAACCCGCGGCGGCGGTGCCAGCGTTGCTGCGGCTCCGAGAGCGAGCGGATATACCCGGCGGCGCGGCGGCGACCGAGTCCGGTCTTGGCGACCAGTTCGTCGAGGGTGATGTTCGGTTGCGTGGCAATCACTGCGAAGGTCAAGAGTTCACCAACCGTTGTCCCCATGCCAAATTCGCCGCCGAAGCGCGCCAACGCAGCGGCGAGGCCTTTCTGGAACTCGATCTGATCCAGTTTCCCGTCGTCGCGGGTCGGCATCGTCATGCGTAGCTCTCCAGCATGGCGCGTTCTTCGGTGCTTATGGCCGGGTTGGCAAGGCGGTTGCGGATGATCTCGGTTGGCACCAGACCCCGATCGATCAGCAGTCGTTTCTCGTCGGTGAGCAGGTTGTCCATGTAGATGGCATTCGGCGCCGGGATGAAGTTGTTTTCGACGATGACCGCCAACTCCTCGGAAACCAACCGGAAACGACCGAGGTTGTCGCCAAGCCGCTTGCTGGCGAAATCCTTGTCGGCCAAGCCACCGTTATAGATGGCATGAATCTCCATCCGGTAGCAGACCTCGGTCATTGGATCATCACTGGTTCCGATACGGGCCTCGACTGTCGCCAGGCGGCGCGGAAGATTCTCGCGGATGGCCGCGGTGAAATCCGGATCGGTGGCGACGGCACCATAGACGTCGAGCACGTTGTCGATATCGAGCTGACCGTAGACGTCGGTCGCGAACAGTTCATTACGCCTGATCGACAAAGCCTTGAAGGACGAGAATCCGAGAATGGCCAGGATCTCCGTCAGGTTGCGGGCGTTGCCGTTGAACCCCAGCGCACATACTAGCTGGGCGTGATTGAGTTGTAGCTGGGTTGCGGCCCAGTCGATGCGGACGATGAAATCGGCCGTCGGCGCCGGGTTTATCCGGTAGAAATAATTGATCAATCGTTCCGGTGAGGCCTGGATCACTTCGCGGAAGCTCGCCATATCGATGGGCCCGCGTTTTTTAGCCCTTGTTCAGGCGCAGGTAATCTTCCAGCATCCGCCGTTCCTGCGGCGAGATCGCTGCATCTTCAAGCCGGCTGCGGACCAGTTCGATCGGCACCATGCCCCGGGAAAGTATCTTGCGTTTCTCCTCGGGCAGGATGGTATCGCGGAAGAAGATGTCGCCAACCGGGATCAGCTTGGCATCGATGATGATTGCAACTTCGTTGATCAGGGCGCGGAAGCCGCTGTGTGTGTTGGACAGTCGAGCCTCGGCAAAATCGATCTGGGCAATGCCGTCGGAATAAATCGTGCGCATCTCCTTCTTGTAACGCTCGATGACGAAGGGGTTGACGGTGGCCTCGATGCGCTGTTCGATGTGGTCGAGGCGGCTGGTCAGCAGGTACTGCATGACGTCGATGATCTGCGGTTGCTGGCGAACCGCCTGATAGATGGCGAGGATGTCATCGATACTGAGATGATGGTAGATATCGCTTATGAACAGGGAATTGCGCTCATTCGCGAGGTCTTCGTAAGCGGGGAACCCGAGGGCGTTCAATACATCGGGCAGGTCGGCGATGGCGGGGTTGAATCCGAGTCCGCAGATCACCTGGTCGGGGTGTAAGCCCTGCCTGCTGCCTATACGTTTGAGCTTCTGCTGCCGGGTCGCGCTTTGGTCCGCGGCTCCGGTATAGAAAAAGTTCACCAGGCGTTCGGCTGGCGCGGTAAGAAGTTCCAGAAAGGTGGCCATCCTATTGGCCTCTATTCATTGGCGCAGATGCTGCTGGATTACGGCAAACTTTCTTATCCACGGATTGCCCTTCTGCACGTCGGCCGGGAGTCGGCTCAGGGCGTTCTTGGCATCCGTATAGTTGACGAAGACACCGTACAGGGCCGTATAGCGGGCCTGCTCGTTGTCGGCGGTGGCCTTGAAATAAGCGACATCGGTGCCGGCGTCGAGCCGGTGCAGCAGGTTGAGCACCGCACGCTCATCGGGGCCCGACGAAATCTGCAGGGTGAACCGGGATGGGTCCTGGGTCGCAATCCAGTCCTCGCGGTGGATGGGGCGGCCCGCGACGGCCGGTGCCGCCTGCGGTGTCCCTGCCGGCGGGCCTTCGGTTTGCAATGAGGGCTGCTCGGTCCCCGCCAGTTTCTTTATCGCCGGTTCCAGGCCCTGGCTCGCCGCCTTCTGATACCACTCCCGGGCGGCGATGGCGTCCTTTGCCACGCCCTGTCCGTTTTCCATGAGCACGCCCAGATTATATTGCGCCTGCGGCATCCCCTGGTCGGCCGCCTTGCGAAACCACTCCGCCGCCCGCGCGTAATCGGCCTCGACCCCGCGGCCGAACGCAAATAGCACGGCCAGGCTGTATTGCGCCTGAGCGTGATCCTGCACGGCGGCCTTTTCATACCAGGCGGCGGCGGCCTTGTCGTCCTGCCCGACGCCCAGACCCCGCGAATAGAGGTAGCCCAGGTTGTACTGGGAATCCGCCAGTCCGCCCTCGGCCGCCATGCGCCACCAGTGCACCGCCTTGGCGTAATCCTGCTTGATGTCCACGCCGCGGAAGTACTTGACGCCCAAATCGTGCTGAACAACGGGTATTCCCTGCAGCGCAGCCTTCTCGTACCAGTCGATTGCCTGCGCGGGGTCCTTTGCGACGCCATGGCCGAAGTCATACATGATGCCGACCGTGACCTGGGCCTTGGCGTCGCCGCCCTCGGCAAGCGGCTTCAGTAATCGCATGGCCTTGGCATAATCCTTGGCCATGAAGGCCGCACGCCCCTCGCCGAAGGCGGCTGATCCGGCCGGCCCTGCGCCCGTGCCCGCCCACGCAAGGCTCCAAGCCAGCAGCGCGATTCCTATGACGAGGTGGCGGGTCAACGCGGATCGCATGGCGGGCTCTGCCTCGGGGGATCGGCCGGCGTTATTCTGTCAGGCCATTTCCTTGGCCAGGGCGTAGATCTGTGGGGCGTCGAAAACCTGGTTGTTGGCCTCGAACAACTTGCCGATGCAGCGCCGGTGCAAGGCAAGCTTCAGATTGCCAACACCCAGCGCACCCCAGCAGAGCTTGCCATGCCGATTCTCGCCCTTGTCTTTGGCCTTGACACCCTGGAGACCGAGGGGTGGAGTGGCGTTGGCGTCCGACAGGGCTTGAAGTGTCGGGTGGTTTTCCCAGCTGTCCTCGGCCAGGAGTTGCACGCCGGCGGCCCCCGTCGCCAGCACGATATGCGTGCCTTCGAGAATTTCGACAGTCGATGCCTCGTCCGCGGCTGCCGCGGCCATCATGGACACGTTGAAAGCCTTGTTCATCGAATAGCAGGCGGCCTGGGCCCGATCCAGTTTTCGCGAGGTCAACACGACTTCGGCGCCTTCCTGGGCCATCATGACCCCCGCGCGTTGGCCGACGGGTCCCGTACCCGCGAGGATAACGGCCCGTTTCCCTTTAAGTGGGATTTGTTTTTGCAGCAAGGCGACCATTGCCGCGGCCGTCGTGTTGCTGCCGTTGCTGTCCAGCATGACCGAGACCCGAAAATCGCCAAAAAACTGCTTCTGGACGGCGTCAAAGAGCTGTTCGCCCGACTGCATGTTGCTGCCGCTGATGAAGATCGCGGAGTTCTTCTTGTCGCCGCGGGTGAAGATGGTCCCGGCGACCAGCGGCGTGACATTTTCGGGGGTAACGCTGCCGTAACCATGTACGGCGTCGGCGCCGCCGTCGTGAGCCACAACCGTATCGAACACGCTCGGCATGGAATCGGTATCAAGATGAAACAAAAGCTTTTTCATTGGTTTTCCTCGACAAATGATGAAGTCGTACCCAAGGTCCCTTTTCTAAAGGCGGGATATGGTTTTGCGGTGATTACCGCCACTGCGATATGGCAACGGTGGTGGCGCGGTAACCTTAGCGCAAGACCGGTTGCGCCACAACCTGGCCGGTACCTTCGGGCGCAACGTCCGGCATGGATACCGCCGACGATGGCGCGGGACCGCAGTCGCGGTAACTTTTTGGTAACTATTGACACCGGAACCCGTACTTTAAGAGAATTACCGGCTACCATTTTGGAGGGGTACTCAAGCGGCCAACGAGGGCAGACTGTAAATCTGCTGGCTTAACGCCTACGTAGGTTCGAATCCTACCCCCTCCACCAGAACCATATTGGGGCGGGCTGTTTGGTTTGGGGCGGGTTCGTTTCGTTGGGGGCATGCTTGGCGGGTGTAGTTCAATGGTAGAACCTCAGCCTTCCAAGCTGATGACGTGGGTTCGATTCCCATCACCCGCTCCAGAATTGCCGAGCGATGTGCTGTGCGGGCAGTAGATACGAACATTGTTGAATTCGCCCATGTAGCTCAGTCGGTAGAGCACACCCTTGGTAAGGGTGAGGTCGCTGGTTCGATTCCAGTCGTGGGCACCAGAATTTAGTGTGTTTGTGAACCAACCGGGGGAGTCCGAAAGATGTCCAAGGGCAAATTTGAGCGTACGAAGCCGCATGTCAATGTTGGGACGATTGGTCATGTGGACCATGGCAAGACGACGTTGACGGCGGCGATCACGACGGTGATGTCGAGGAAGTTTGGTGGTG
>Ga0233425_10000965_pt1 | contig 68871 bp, 52 predicted proteins | sample Watercolumn_Towu_2_FD_181712 | JGI IMG/M metagenome (GOLD analysis project Ga0233425, IMG submission 181712) | Freshwater microbial communities from Lake Towuti, South Sulawesi, Indonesia - Watercolumn_Towuti2014_140_MG | ecosystem: Environmental > Aquatic > Freshwater > Lake | place...
CGGGCAGGAACATAGGTTTCTCCTGGGTTGCAGAATGGTCATTCAGCTCTATTCTAACCCAAGAAACCCATATTCCTTCAATTAATACCTGTTAAAGTTCGCGAAACGTACAAAGTCGAGCTCAGATTTTACTCCACTGCTGATCAAGGTTCAAGAGATGAGTTGGTAGTGGCGACTTCAGTCGCTCGTCCACGACTCAAACGACTGAAGTCGTTACTACGAACCCATCAAATCGGTTTGCCTACTCGATGGCGCCGGCGGTCAGACGCAGCCCGCGCACGTCGCGCAGTTCGATCTTCCGGTAGCCTAGCTCGACCAGGCCATCATCCTTGAAGCCGCGCAAGATGGCGCTGATGGTTTCGCGATAGGTGCCTAGCATATCCGCCAGCGATTGGTGGCTCGTCCCGCGAATCAAGCGTCCATCGTTTGCCAACTCCAGGAGCAACCCGGCCAGACGCTCCGGCAGCCGTTTGTAGGCCACCTCTTCCATCCGGTTCTCCACCTGCGCCAGCCGGTGCCCGACCGTCTGGAGCAAGCCCCAGCTCAGGACCGGATAGCGAAACGCCAGCGTTTCCGCTTGGGGCGCCGGCACCATCCAGACAACACAGTCGGTTAAGGCTACCGCCTTCACACACCAGTCGGTCGCGCCCAAGAGCGCGCCCTCGCCAAAGACCGCGCCCGGCCCCAACGAGGCGATGGAAAGCCGCCGGCCGTTCGATCCCTCTCGGATCAGTTGCACCCGGCCCTTCATCAGCGTGAAAAGATTACGGCTCAGGATGTCCGGCTCGGCCACCGTCTGACCGGCCCGAAACGAGTGCGCCACTATCGCTTGCTTGAATTCCGCATCATCCTCACGCAGCTCAATCAACACTTCCGGCACCGATTTCTGCTTTCCTCGGTACGCCATGTCATCCTCCTCAATCCTTTGCTAAGCCCTGCCGTTGCGATCAACTCCTGAATCGGAGTTTTTATAGATTCCGATGAGTATTATAGATGAAATCTCGCGTTAAGTCAATAGTTTGTCTAAGGCTCTAAGCAAATTTTAACAAAGTCATCGGCTATCTTGCTGGCTCAGCCGTCGCTGACCTGACCATACACAGTATAGCACGGCGCAGACGACTTGACAAGAGTTTGTTTACTCTTTGTGGAAATTTAATGTTGGGGACGGGCTGAAGCGCAGCCTCAGGCTTTGGCGAGGGCGGTCATCAGCTCACGGGGGGTGGCGCCCAGGTACGCGCCGGAGAAGCGGGCTCGCAGGTCTTCATGGAGGTTCAGGAGGCGGCCGCCCAGAGCCAGGCGAGGCTGCGGGGGCGGCAGGCTGTCAATCGCTCCGGCCGCCGCGACCAACCCATCCGCACTTTCGGTCGTTGTGGCTGAGAGGCACACCAGGTTGGGGTGCAAATGTTGGATCTCCTCGGTCAAGCGCGTGGCCGGCACATTCTGGCCGAGGTGGATCACGCGCCAGCCATGCCGGCGCAGCGCCAACGCCGCCAGCAAGATCCCGACATCGTGCCATTCACCCGGCGCGGCGCCGGTGATCGCCAACGGCCCGGCGGCCGGCAGCTCATATGCGCGGAACAAGGCCGCCAGCCGATGCCGCAGGAAGGCAGTTGCGAAATGTTCTTGCACGACCGAAGCCTCGCCCCGGTGCCACCGCTCGCCGATCTCGACCAGCACCGGAGTGATGATCCCCTCGGCCACATCTTCGACCGAATAGAGCGCGAAGGCTTCGGCCAGGATCGTTTCGGCCTCGGCCTCGCGGAAGGCGAGCAGCACGGCCAGCAGCTCGCGGATGATCATGTCGGCGTGGCGCGGGCCGTGCGGCGTCTGCGGGCTGAGGCCAGGCAGCCTTTCCTGGCCAGGCCCTTCGCCCGCCTGCCGGTGCTCCAGGAGCGTCACCGCGCTGCTGATCGAAACCCCCGCATCCACCTGGCCCTTCAGCCAGCGCAAGGTGGCGATATCGCGTTCGGAGTAGAGCCGATAGCCGCCATCGCTGCGTCCTGGCGACAGCACGCCGTAGCGGCGTTCCCAGGCGCGCAAGGTCGCCGACGTGATGCCAGTCTGTTGCACAACGGTTTTGATGGTATAGATGGGGGTATCGTCATAACTGCCGAGGCGGCCTGAGTCTGCCATCACAACACCTGCCATTTACGATGCAAGCCGATCCGCGATGCGTGCGGCCGCGGCGACCAATTCGGGCGCTTGATCGAAGACCGCCTGGCCGCCCTGATCGGCCGCCACTGCGGCGACCGAGAAGGGGAGGCTGCCGAGGAACGGCAGATCGGCCGCGTGCTGGCGCACAAACGCCTCATCTTCCGGCCCGCGCGCCTTGTTCGCCACCAGGTAGAAGCGCTTGATGCCGATCTCCGATGCCAGGCGGTGGATCTGCTCGGCGGCGCCCAGGCTGCGCAGGCCCGGCTCCACGACGATGATGAACGCATCCACCGCGCCGGCCGTCCCGCGGCCCAGATGTTCCACACCCGCCTCCATGTCCAGGATCAAAGTCTGATTGCGGCGCAACAGCAAGTGCGTGACCAACGCCTTGAGCAGCGCGTTCTCCGGACAGAGGCACCCGGCTCCGCCCCCGCGCACCGTGCCCAGGCGCAACAGCCGCACGCCCCGATGCTTCAGGCTGAAGTTTTCGGGGATGTCATCCACTTTGGGGTTCAGCCGAAACACGCCGCCGATCGTCCCCTTCTGCGCGCCGGTGCGCTCATAGATCAGGTCTTCCATTTCGGCGATAGGCTGCAGTCGGGCGTCCAGGTTTGCGGGCAGGCCGAACGCCAGACCCAGGTTGCCCGCCGGGTCTGCGTCAATGGCGATGACATCTTGCCCGCGTTGGGCGTACACATAGGACAGGAGCGCGGTCAGTGTCGTCTTGCCGACCCCGCCTTTACCGGTGATCGCGATTTTCGGCATGGTTTACCTCAAGGTGGTCGTGATAGGGTATGATGTGAAGATGGCTCGCGAGATCAATACTTTATACGATCTTACCACAAAGCACGTGCAGAAACAGGATGATGGGCTACATTTGCGTAGAACGCCGGCCGTGGCGAACGCGCACGCAGGGATGACCAAGTTGACGGTTTTCAGCGTGGCCGTTATGATCCTGGACAACGCCATACCGTGAGGAAAGCCTGACATGAGACGAAATACCGCGCCTGCGCCCATCTGGTCCACACTCAGCCTGCCCGACACCCTGGCGCGTCTCCATGTAGACGCCTCGCAAGGTTTGATCGCCGCGGACGTTGCGGCCCGGCGTCAGCGATATGGGCCGAACGTGTTGAGCGGCCGACTGGGCCAAAGCGGTTGGCGCAGCCTGGCGGAGCAGTTTCGCGCCCTGCCCGCGGTGATCTTTCTCGTTGCGGCGATTGTGGCGGCGATTGCGGACCGCCCCAGGGAGGCTGGGGCGATCCTGGCCGTCGTCGTGCTCAATGCACTGCTCGGTTTGGTTCAGGCCCGCCGCGCGGGGCGGACGCTGGCCGCGCTGCGCGGGGGGGCGAGGCCAGACGTCCGCGTGCGCCGGGAAGGACAAACGCAGTGGGTGTCGGCCGCGCAACTCGTGCCTGGCGATATCATCCTGCTGGAGGCTGGCCGCCCCGCGCCGGCCGATGGCCGCCTGATCGAAGTCGTCGGCCTGCGGGTGCATGAAGCCATCTTGACCGGCGAGCCGGCGCCCGTCGAGAAGATCACAGCGGCTATTCCCGGCCCTGATGTGGCGTTGACCTACCAACGCAACATGATTTTCATGGGCACGACCGTGGTCACTGGCCGCGGCCTGATGGTGGTCACCGAGACCGGTATGCGCACCCAATTAGGCCGCGTCGCCGGCATCCTCCAGGAAATCGCCGTCCCGCGCACGCCATTAAAGCGCTGGCTGGAACGCCTGGGCCGCGATCTGGCGCTCGTCATCGGCCTGTTGGTCGCCGTGATCGTCGGTCTCGACGCGCTGCGGGGCGCATCATTTGATTTGACGATGTTGACTGCGGTCAGCATGGCGGTCGCGGTCGTGCCCGCAGCCCTGCCCGCGGTCGTGACGCTGGCGTTAGCCCTCGGCGCCCGGCGTATGCTCCTGCGCCGGGCGCGCGTCCACACGTTACACGCCGCCGAAACCCTCGGCGCGGTCACTGTGATCTGCGCGGACAAGACCGGCATCCTGACCGAAAATTGGACGCACGTCGCCGCGTGCGATCTAACCGGCCGGCGGGTGGATTTGACCGAGACGTACCATAACCGCGAGCCGGTGATCTTGTCGGATGAGCCGTCGCCCCTGGCGGACGGCGACAACGCGTCGCTCGGCCTGCTGTTGGGCGCTTGCGCCTTGTGCAACAACGCCAGCCTGCGTCCTGACCCCGGTATGCCCGGACATTTCCATGCCCCGGGCGATCCGGCGGAAGGCGCGCTGGTCGTGGCGGCGGCTCGCGGCGGGCTGTGGAAAGCGACGCTCGATGCGGCATTGCCCCGCGTGGCCGAATTGCCGTTCGACGCCGAGCGCGGTCGCATGACGACCGTGCACCGGGTCATCAAGGGCGCCGGGGCCGACACCCCCCTCGCCCCCTTCCTGGCACGCCAGTTCCCCCTGCTCCCTGATTTCTGGATCGCATTCAGCAAGGGATCGGTCGCGGGGCTGGCCGAAATCGCCGAGTCCGTCTGGGTCGAAGATCACCCCGAGCCACTGGATGAGACGTGGCGGGCGCGGCTGGCGGCCCTCCACGACGAGTTGACCGGTCAGGGGTTCCGTGTACTCGGCGTGGCGTTCCGGGCCATCGCGCCCGAGCTGGACGACTTTGCCGAGGCCGCCCCGCAGCCCCCCGGCGGGCCGGATCTGGAACGCGGGATGACGTTGGTCGGCCTGGTCGGCCTGCTGGACCCGCCGCGACCCAACGCGTCGGCCGCAGTGGCGGCCTGTCGCGCCGCGGGCCTTCGGCCCGTGCTGCTGACCGGCGACGCGCCGCTGGCGGCGGGCCAGATCGCCGCCGCGCTTGGGATCGGCGCCGACGGCCGCATCCTGACCGGCCCGGAGATCACGCAGATGACGCCGGCGGCCTTGCGGGGCGTGATCGAAGATGTTTCCGTGTTTGCCGGGGTCGGGCCAGAGCACAAGCGGAGTATCGTTCAGGCCCTGCAGAGCCGCGGCCACATCGTCGCGCTGACGGGGGATGGCGTGGACGATGCGCCGGCGCTCAAGGCCGCAGACGCCGGCGCGGCATTGGGCGTCGCCGGCACCGATGTATCCAGAGCGGCCGCGGCGCTGACGCTGGACGACGACCACTTCGGGACGATCCTATCCGCCGTCGAAGAGGGCCGCGGCGTGGCCGACAGCATTCGCAAATTCGGCGGATTTGTCCTGGCGGGCAACCTGGGCAAGGCGCTGGTCGTGCTGATCGCCCCGCTGCTGGGATTGCCGTTGCCGCTCAACCCGCTTCAGTTGCTCGCCATGAACCTCGTCGCCGATGGCGTGCTCGGCATCGGCCTGAGCGCGACGCGAGATGAGCGCGGCGCGCGGCGGCGGCCGCCGGCGCCGCGCGCCGCGGGCCTCTTCAGCCGCCGCCTGGGCCTGCAAGTCCTCGGCGGCGGCCTCCTGATCGGCGCGGTCGGCTTGAACGTCAGCCTGGCCGCGGGCACGCGGGAGATGAGTGAGCTGCGCTGGGACACCCTGGTGATGACCACCCTTGTCTTTGCGCAGGCTTTCCGGGCGCTCGCCCTGCGCGCCGGGCGGGATGCGCCGATGAGCCGGAGCCTGCCCGCCAACACTTCACTCCTGGCCGCTGTGCTGCTGGTCGTCGCGCTGCAACTGGCCGCGATCTATACGCCGGCGCTGAACAGTCTGCTCGACCTCGCGCCCCTCGCCGCCGACGAGCTGGCCGTCGCCATCGGCGCGGCGTCGCTCGTGTTGTGGATCAACGAGCTGGTCGGGTGGCTGAGGCGCGGGTTGGGGCCGCGCGCGTAAGCACACGGGCAGCACAAAGACAGATGTCGCGGGGTTGTTTGACCCGAACCCTTCGGGGAGGGTATAATGCCACCCTAGAGGTACACGAGATGAAAGCGCCAGCCACCGATCAGAAGCTACGTGGAAGCTATTACGCACCGGACCGAAACTCACTCACGTTCGCTTTCGCAGAGGTTATGGGGCGCAGCTATGGCGGGGGCGTGCTGAAGCTAGAGCCGAATGAAGCCGATGATCTGCCACTCCCGCTATCGAATGCGGATCAATTGGATTTTGCACTGATAGATCGGCTCGTGCAGCAGGGCGATATCGAGTCGGTTCTCGATCTGACCGACGGAATCCTGCTGGTTCAGGGTCTAGGGTTGAGTCAACAGGATGTTGCTTGTCTCCGCAACGCCTGGCGCAGGCTTCGAGACCGCCGGATCAATCGCAATCATGATGGAGAAATAACATTGACACGCGAACAAATCATCAAACTCACCTCTCTCAGTTCTTGCGCGGGCTGAGCGTCCAAGCTGCCGCCCGCGCAGCTTGCGCAAGTCTTGCGCAGCCTGGATCAGCTTTTCCCCGTGGAGGCACACCCGAACCTGCTGGTGGGATTGGGCGCGCCCGATGACGCGGCCGTGTATCGGCTGAGCGATGAGCTGGCATTGATCCAAACGGTGGACTTCTTCACGCCAATCGTGGATACACCCTACGAGTACGGTGCCATCGCCGCGGCGAACGCGCTGAGCGATGTGTACGCGATGGGCGGCGAGGTGCTGTTCGCCCTCAACCTGGCCGCCTTCCCGCCCGATCTCCCCGCCAGCCTGTTGGCCGACATCTTGCGCGGCGGCGCGGAAGTCGTGCGGTCGGTGGGCGCGGCGGTGGCAGGCGGGCACACCATCCAGGACAGGGAGCCGAAGTATGGCCTGGCCGTCACCGGCGTCGTGCATCCGGCCCGGATCTTCACCAAAGGCGGCGCACAGCCCGGAGACACCCTGATCTTGACCAAGCCGCTCGGCGTCGGCACGATCACGACCGCGCTCAAGCGCGACGCGGTCGAACAGGCGCATCTCGACGAAGCCGTTGCCAGCATGATGCGCCTCAATCGCGCAGCCGCCCAGGCCGCCCAGGCGGCCGATGTGCGCGCGGCCACCGATATCACCGGCTTCGGGTTGATCGGTCATGCGTCGGAGATGGCGACCGCGGGCGATGTGTGCTTCCGCATCCGCTTCGACGCGCTGCCCTGGCTCCCTGGCGCGCTGGGTTACGCCGAGAATTGGATCTTCGCGGGAGGCGCACACAACAATCACGCGTACTACAACCATCTGGTGCACTACACCCGGCCCGTGAGCGATTGGCAAGAGACGCTGTTGCACGACCCGCAGACGTCCGGCGGCCTCCTGATCGCCGTGCCGCCCCGCGGGCTGGACGCGTTTTGGGCGGGCTGCGCCGAACGCGACCAACCGGCCTGGGCCATCGGCGATGTCATCGCGGGCGCGGGGATCGAGATCGTGTGAGAGATTCTTCGCTGCACATGCCAACGCTCCACCGAATCCGCGCCGGGCTGGGCAACATATTGCTTGGTCATGGCGGCCGCACCGTCGAAGAGCGGAACTATCGTAACCTGATGCTCAGCGGCCTTTGGTTCGGCCCGATCGAGGGCGGCATCTTCACCTACCTGCCGGTCTTTCTGGCCCGTTTGGGCGCCTCGGCGTCGGTCATCAGCCTGCTCACTTCCGCGCCATCGTTTCTGGGCATCGTGACGTATCTACCCGGCGGCGCGTATGTCGAACGGCAGAGTAACCTCGTCCGCGTTTTGGTGCGCGCCGTCCTGATCTCGCGCGCCTTCTATCCTCTGATTATCCTGGCCCCCTTGATTGTGCCCGGACACTTCCTCCCATTGGTGATCGCCATCCTGTGGACGTTGGCCTCGCTGCCCGCAGCCATCCATATGCCCGCCTTCGCAGCCATGATGCAACGGGCGATCCCCGCGCAGCGTCGCGCCAAGTTCAACGGCACGCGCTGGGGGCTGATGTCGCTCATCTCCGGCGCCATGATCGTATTCTTTGGCTTCATGCTCGATCGCACAGCCTTTCCACTGGGCTATCAGATCGTCTTCATGGTCTCTCTCGGCGCCTCTTTGATGAACCTGTATTACTTCAACAAGGTTGAAGTTGCGCCGGTCGAGCGCGTGCCAGATGGCTCACAGCGCCAGTTTTCTGGAGAAACGGCTGCGCCCAACAGGGCACGCGAGCGCCTGGATCGGTTGCGCCACTTCCTGCTCGATTTCGCCGCCCATCCGTCATTCATACGTTTCAATGTCGCCAGCTTCAGCTTTCGCGTCGCTCTGATGATGCCCGCCGGGTTATACAGCATCTATTGGGTGCAGGAGTTACGCGCGAATGATAGTTGGATTGGGTTGCGCGGTACAGCCGGCTATGCCGCGTTGGTGCTAGGATATGCGCTTTGGGGGCGCATGGCGAACCGAATCGGCCATCGGGTCTTGCTGTTGGCTTGCGGCATCATCGGCGCGTTATATCCGGTTACGACGGCGTGGGCGCCCTCGGTCGAGTGGCTCTTGTTAGCCGCTGCGTTCTGGGGCATCACGATTTCAGGCGTTGACATCGGCCTGTTCGACATGATGCTCATTTCCGCGCCAGCAGATCGGATGCCCAGTTTTGCCGCCTTCGCGAACGTGCTGAACAACATCGCGTTGGCGGTCGGCCCGCTTCTGGGCGCAGGATTGGCCGGGCTGGTCGGAATTCGAACCGCCTTGTTGGTGATCGGCGGCTTACAGTTGATGGCAACAGCCGGCTTCCTATTATTGCCGAATCGTGAACAAGAGAAGGCGACTGCGCACTAGGATTTCTTGGCTTTTTGTGGCATACTTGCGATAATGATTGTATTTGTATCCGCTCGTTCAGGAGGTTTTTTGACGTGGCACGAGCACTGAAAGATTCTGACCTGCTGGAACTCTACCGGCAAATGGCGCTCATTCGACGCTTCGAAGAGAAGTCGGCGGAGTTGTACGCCGAAGGCAAGATCGGCGGCTTTCTGCACCTCTACATCGGTGAGGAAGCGATCGCGGTCGGCAGTTGCAAAGCCCTGGGCCAGGGCGATCACCTGCTGACCGCGTACCGCGATCACGGGTGGGCGATCGCGCGCGGGCTGGCCGCCGGCCCGGTGATGGCCGAGCTGCTGGGCAAAGCGACCGGTGTCAGCGGCGGCAAGGGCGGCTCGATGCACCTGGCCAGCGCGGAGCATCGTTATTGGGGCGGCCACGCCATCGTCGGCGGCCACCTGCCGCTGGCGGCCGGGGTGGGCCTGCGGATCCGCTACAACGCGCTGCCGGACGCGGTGCTGTGCGTCCTGGGTGAAGGCACGACCAACATCGGCTACTTCCACGAGTCCATGAACCTGGCCGCGATCTGGAAACTGCCGGTGATTTTCCTGGTCGAGAACAACCAGTATGGTATGGGTACCGAGGTCGGCCGCGCCTCCGCGTTGACCAACATCTACGAAAAGGGGTGCGCCTACGGCGTCGAAAACCAGCAGTTCAACGGCCAGGATGTGATCGAGACTTACGAGGTCGTGGCGAAGGCCCTGGCCTATGCGCGGCAGGAAGGTCCCGTCCTCCTGGAGGCGGTCACGTACCGCTATGTCGGTCACTCGATGGGCGACCCGGAGCGGTATCGCACCAAGGCCGAGATCGAATTGTGGCGCGAGCGCGATCCGCTCTGCCGGGTCGAAGACAAGATGACCGCCGAAGGCACGGCCAGCTTCGACGACTTCACCCGCATCCAGGGCGAGGTCGCGGCCGAAGTGGACGCCATCGTCAAATTCGCAGAGGAAAGCCCCGAGCCTGAAGACGCCGCGCTTTGGGAGCACATTTACGTCAACCCGATAGAAGATCGGTGAAATTGTGAAAGATAGCGGAGCAAGCACCCTGAGCGAAGTGAAACGGAGTCGAAGGGCGCTTGCGGAGCGGCCGAAGGGATGGCCGCCTCCTTCGACTCCGCTCAGGATGCTTGCCTGATTGGGAGATAATAGACTATGGCACGCATGTCAGTTCGAGAGGCCATCAGCGCGGCGCTGCGCGAAGAAATGTACCGCGACGAGCGGGTGTTCATCATGGGCGAGGAGATCGGCAAGTGGGGCGGCACCTATGCCGTCACCCGCGGCTTCCTCGATGAATTCGGCGAGAAACGCGTCCGCGACACCCCGATCGCCGAGGGGGTGATCGTCGGCGCGGCTGTGGGCGCGGCGATTGCCGGCCTGCGCCCCGTGGCCGAACTGATGACGATCAACTTCGCGTTCCTGGCGATGGATCAGATCGTCAACCACGCCGCGAAGATGCACTATATGTTCAACGGCCAAATCCGCATCCCGCTGGTGATCCGCACAGTGGGCGGCGGCGGACGGCAACTGGGCGCCACCCATTCCCAGACGCCCGACGTGGTCTTCGCGCATTTCCCCGGCCTCAAAGTCGTTGCGCCCGGCGCCCCGGCCGACGCCAAAGGGCTGCTCAAAGCGGCCATCCGCGACGAGGATCCCGTCTTCTTCATCGAACACGCGACCCTCTACCAGGTGAAGGGCGAAGTGCCGGAAGACGAAGATTTCATCGTGCCGATCGGCGTCTCCGATATCAAGCGCGCGGGCAAGGACGTCACCATCGTCTCCTACTCGAAGATGCTCCAGGTCTCGTTGGAGGCGGCCGACAAGCTCGCCGCCGAGGGGATCGAAGCCGAGATCGTGGATCTGCGCACGCTGCGGCCCCTGGACGTCGCGCCGGTCATCGCGTCGGTCAAGAAGACCAACCGCGTCGTGGTTGTCGAAGAGGGCTGGCGGTCGTTCGGCATCGGCGCGGAGGTTTCCAGCCGCGTCACCGAGCTGGCGTTCGACTACCTGGATGCGCCGGTGCGCCGCGTGGCCCAGGCCGAAGTGCCGCTGCCCTATAACCAGCGGTTGGAGCAGTTGGCGCTGCCGCAGGTGGCCGATGTGATCAACGCGGTGAAGGACGTGATGTATCTGCGGTAGGGAGCAGGGGCAGGAGTCAGAAGCGATGGCTGAACTAATCAACATGCCCAAGTTGGGCTTCGATATGCGCGAGGGGAAGCTCGGCGAGTGGGTGAAGAAAGAGGGCGAGCCGGTGGGTCAGGGCGAGACGATCGCTTTGATTGAGACCGACAAGGCCAGCGTCGAGGTGCCGGCGTTCCGGGCCGGCGTCTTGCGCAAGATCCTGGTATCGGCCGGCGACAGCGTGCCGATCGGCGTGCCGATCGCGGTGATCGGCGAGCCGGGGGAGGCGATTGATCTGGTCGCGCTCGGCGTGACAAAGGCCGAGGTTAAGGTTAAGGCTGAGGCCAAGGTTGAGGCCAAGGTTGAGCCGATCATACGAGCCGCGGAAGCAGCCCCGGCGCTGGAAAGCGGCCGGTTGGCGGCCTCACCGGTGGCGATGCGCATGGCCGGCGAGTTGGGGATTGACCTGCGCAAGGTGGCGGGCAGCGGCCCCGGCGGCCGGATCATCAAGCGCGACATCGAGGCGTACCTGGCCGCGCAAGATCGCGCCGCCAAGGAAGCGCAGGCCGCGCCGGCCCCGGCCCTCACCCCGCCGCTGGCGATCCCGTCGTATGAGCCGACCGCCGAAGGCTATCGGGCCGTGCCGCTCACCGGCATGCGCCAGACCATCGCCCGCCGCATGGTGGAGAGCAAGACCACCGCGCCGCACTTCTACATCACGGTGAATGTGGATATGGCCGCGGCCATGACGCTGCGGAGCCAGCTCAACGCGCTGCTGCCGGAGAGCGACAAGATTTCGGTCAACGACTTCATCGTCAAGGCCGCGGCGGTGGCGCTCAAGCAGTTCCCGAACATCAACGCCTCGTTTGCGGGCGACGAAATCCGGGTGCACGAGCAGGTGAACATCGGGATCGCCGTGGCGCGGGAGACCGGCCTGGTCGTCGCTGTCGTGCGCGAGTGCGACAAGAAGCCGCTGGCGCAGCTCGCGGTGGAGTCGCGCGAGCTGGTGGGCCGGGCGCGCGAGGGCCGGATGAAGCCGGACGACATGGTGGGCGGCACCTTCACCATCTCCAACCTGGGGATGTTCGACGTGGACAACTTCATCGCCATCATCGGGCCGGGCCAGGCCGCGATCCTGGCGGTCAGCACGGTGAAGCAGACGCCGGTCGTGAAGGACGGCCAGCTCGCGGTGGGCACGCGCATGAAGGCGACCATCTCGGCCGATCACCGCGTGACCGACGGCGCCGAGGCGGCGAAGTTCATGCAGGCGCTCAAGGCCGCGTTGGAACAGCCGTTGCGGCTATTGTTGTAGGGATGTGGCGACGTGCCAGGCGCTTCCGAAAGCGCCTGGCACGTGTGACTACCGGCCCTACACCCCCTGATACGTCATCCCCTGTTTCTCTTCGCTCCAAACGACGGGCCTGCCTATGACAGGTCGCTGCGCGCGTCTTTTGCGAAGCAGTCTCCCCGTGAAGGAGATTGCTTCGGCCCAAACCATGTCCTGAGCAGAGCCGAAGGAGACGGGCCGCAATGACACTCGTATCTTACCCCGCTGGCCGTGTTTTGTCCATTGCCGAGACATGGTGTTTGTGGTATGATCGAGCTATGAACCCATAGCGAGGTAACAGATGCCAGCAACACCGCCGGCCCCCACCTACGACGTCTTCATCTCCTACAGCCACGCCGACCAGACCTGGGTCTGGGACTGGCTGATCCCCCGCCTGAAGGACGCGGGCCTGGCGGTCTGCACCGACCGGGAATCGTTCGAAATCGGCGTGCCCAGCCCGATCAACATGGAGAACGCGGTGGCCGCCAGCCGACACACCCTGCTGGTCTTGACCAAAGCCTGGATCGCAAGCCGTTGGACACAATACGAGTCGCTGCTGGCGCAGACGGAGGACCCCGACAGTCATTTCCGACGCTTGCTGCCGGTCCTGCGCGACCCGTGCGACCCCCCGAAGCGCATTGCCATGCTGACCTACGCCGATCTCACGGGGCGTGGGGACACGGAAGCCGAGTTTGCCAGACTGCTCGACGCAATCCGCGGGGTGCGCCGGCTGGCAGACGCGGGCGCGACGCATCGCACTTTGGGGGTGCAGCGCGATCTCGCCCAAACCGGCTGGGCCGCTGAGGCGGCAGATGCCGAATCCGGCTACCGCGATGAATTGATCCGCGACCTGACCTGGCATGACTTTCGCGGCATCTACCAGTTCAAGCAGAACATCCGCCTGCCGCTGGCCGACATCTACCAGGAACTCGGCTTTCTCAAGGTGGGCGGCGCGGCGGAGCATCGCCAGGCGCGCGAGAAATTCTTGACCCTGGACGATGCGGCCAGGATGGCGGAAACCGAACGCCGCATAGATGACCGCGTCAGCGACGCGCTAGCCCGCCATCAAAAGCTCGTGCTCCTGGGCGACCCCGGCGCGGGCAAGACGATCACCTTGAAATACATCGCGCTCAACCCTGGCGCGCGGCCGGGGCGGCGAGCGATTGGGGTTGGCCGCGCCCTATCTGCCGGTGCGGGTCCGACTGGCCTACTTCGCCCAAGAGCTGACGCAGAAGCCGGCGCTGACACTCGACAACTGGCTGTTTCAAGTCGTGCCGCAGCAACAGGCCAGCCATCCGCGCCTGGGCGACTTCGTGCGCCTGACCTTGCAGCGCGGGGCCGGCATGATCTTGCTGGATGGGCTGGATGAGGTGGGCAACGATCCGGTGAACGGGCAGACGCTGCGCAAGACCGTTGTGGCGCGGGTGCGGCAGTTCGCCGACCGCTGGTGCACTACGGATCGCCCCAACCGGCTGATCGTCACCAGCCGGATCGAGGGCTATTGGGACGAGGCGCTGAGCAACTGCGATCACGTCGAGTTGAGTCCGCTCAGCCCGCCTGACGAAGTGGAACAATTCCTGCTGCGCTGGTATGGCGCGTACGAGCGAGAGCGCGACCCCGCCCTGATGCCGGAGGCCGTGCAGGCCCGCGCGGCCGGGCGCGTCGGCGGCTTGCTGCCGCAACTGCTGGATACGCCGAGCGTCAAGCGCCTGGCGGCCAACCCGCTGCTGCTGACGATCTTGGTGCTGATCTACGAAAATGTCGGCAAGCTGCCCAACCGCCGCGCGAAGCTCTATGATACCTGCACCAAGACCCTCCTTGAATCGTGGCGGCAGGAACAAACCGAGCGCCAGAGCAAACTCCTGGATGACCTGGGCGAAGAGAGCGAGCAGATCGTGACGCGCGTGGTAGCGGCCCTGGCCTACTGGCTGCACGAACGTTACCCCGGCGGCGCGGCGCCCCTCGCCGAATATCGTGAACGACTGCGCACGATCTTGATCCAGGACGAAGGGTACGAGCAGCGGCAGGCAGAGGCGATCGCCGAATCATTGCTCGATTATGCAAGCTGCGAAGCCGGGTTGTTATGCGAGCGCGGCCTGGGGCGCTATGGCTTCTTCCATCCGACCTTCGAGGAATACCTGGCCGCCTATCACCTGGCCCGGCAAGATCCCAGGAAACGTGCCGGGATGCTGGTCGCCCATTGGGAAGATGATCGTTGGCGGGAGGTGCTGCTGTTGGCGGCCGGCGTGTTGGGCGTCGTTGACGGCCATCAGAGCGACGCCAGCGCCTACGTGACCAGTCTACGCCAGATGGAGCCGGCCGATCCGGCCAACCTGGGCCGTGGCGTCGTGTTGGCGGGCCGGGCGCTGGCCGATATCGGCCAGCGCAACGTCAACCCGATTACCCGCCGCGATGTGATGCGCGACCTGCGGCTGACCATGCAAGATCGCGACCTGGAGACCGAGCAGCCGCACGACCCAGCACACGTTGAGCCACGCACGCGCTACGCCGCCGGCGAAGCCTGGGACGAGCTGGGCGGCCTGCCCGAAGACCTGGACGCGTGGGTCTATTGCGCGCGTAACGTGACCGGCACTTCCGAAGTGCCGGTCACGTGGCGCGGACTACTCGCCGCCAAATACCCCGTCACCAATCTTCAATTCGACCGCTTTATCCAGGCCGGCGGCTACGACACCCCCCGCTGGTGGGGCGGCGAGGAGAGCATCGGTTGGCAGTGGCGTGCCAAAGGACAACGTCTTTACTCATCAGCAGGGACGGATCAACCCGAATACTGGCAGCATCCCCGTTTCGGCAAAGACCGCCGCGGCTACCCGGTGGTCGGCGTCTCATGGTACGAAGCCGCGGCGTATGCCACGTGGCTGACGGAGCAATGGCAAGCTGCAAGTAGCAAATTGCAGGTCTGGCGCGACGGCCGGCTTGAGACCTGGCCCCTGACTCCTGACTCCTGTTTAGTCCGCTTACCCACCGCGACCGAATGGCTGTGGCTGGCCGGCGGGGAGAAGGAGGGCGGGCGAAAACGCTATCCTTGGGATCCGCCGGGCAAAGGTCGCGTGACAGATTCGGCAAGTGAAACAGGCCAAAAGACGATCCTGGCGCGAACCAACACCACTGAATCCGACCTTGGGGGCACATCGCCGGTCGCGATGTACCCGTTGGGCGCGAGCCAGCCGTTCGGGCTGTGGGACGTGGCCGGCAATAGTTGGGAATGGACCGACTCGTGGTATGATCAGCAGCAAAGGGCCCGTGTGGTGCGGGGCGGGTCGTGGCTCGACCGTCAGAGGAACGCCCGCCCGTCGGTGCGCGGCGGGAACGATCCAGGCGGCTCGTACAGGCTCATTGGTTTCCGCCTGGTCTCCCCCATTAGTTCTGAATTCTGATTTCTGGACTTCTGGGTTCTGAAGCGGGGGTCTGGGGGGCGCGCCCCCAGGGGCGTTAAACGCGATCTTTACATAATGAAAAGTTATAAGCATCTCTACGAACAGGTTTGGGACTGGGACAACCTCTATCTGGCGTATCGCAAGGCGCGCAAAGGCAAGCGTAGCCGGCCGCCGGCGGCTACGTTCGAGTTCGACCTGGAGACCAATCTCGTGACGTTGCAGCAAGAGTTGCGCGAAAAGAGCTATCAGCCCGGCGCATACGCCTCGTTCTATATCCATGAGCCGAAGCGGCGCCTGATCTCGGCTGCGCCGTTTCGAGATCGGGTCGTGCATCATGCGCTGTGCAACGTTATCGAGCCGATCTTCGAGCGCAGCTTCATCTTCGACTCTTACGCCAATCGCGTTGGCAAGGGCACGCACGCCGCGCTGGATCGCGCCCAGGAATTCGCCCGGCGCTATCCTTATGTCTTGCAATGATCTGAAACCCTCCCGCCTACATCGTCAACGCCATCACTGCCTTCTGCACATGCAACCGATTCTCCGCCTCATCGTACACCACCGAATGGGGGCCATCAATCACCGCGTCAGTGACCTCCAGGTTGCGGTCGGCGGGCAAACAGTGCATGTAAATCGCGTCCTCCCTGGTCAGGCTCATGCGGCGTTCATCGGTGATCCAGGAGCGATACTTCTCGATGAGCGCCTTGCCATCTTCTTTGCCGGTCGCGGTGAGCAACGGACCCCATGACTTGGGATAGACCACATCCGCGTCCTTGAACGCCTCGTCCATGTTATCGCTCACATCGAAGCCCACGCCGTACTTCCTCGCATTGGCGCGCGCCTGATCCATGATCTCCGGCATCAGCTTGAACTCCGGCGGATGCGCCAGCACCACATCGCAGCCAAAGCGGGTCATCTGAAGGATCAAGGACTGGGGCACGGAAATGGGCTTGCTGTAGGAAGCCGCGTAGGCCCAAGACACGACGACCCTCTTGCGGCGCAGGTCGCGTCCCTTCTTCTCGATGATGGTCATCAGGTCGGCCAGGCACTGAAAAGGATGATACACGTCGCACTGCATGTTCAGCACCGGCACGCGACTCGCCTTCGCCACATCGTTGATATATTGGTTGCCGAACTTCCAGTCGCACTGGCGGATCGCAATGCCGTCGAAATAGCGGCCGAAGATCTCGCCGATCTCCTTGGCCGTGTCGCCGTGGGAAATCTGCGTCGTCTCGGAATCAATGAACGCCGCGTGCCCGCCGAGCTGGGCCATGCCCGCCTCAAACGAGCCGCGGGTGCGCGTGCTGGTGAAGAAAAAGAGCATCGCCAACACCTTGTCGCGCAGATACGCGTGGGGTTCGTTCAGCGCCCGCTTGCGCTTCAGATCGAACGCCACATCCAGGACGGTTTCGACCTCTTCCTTCGAGAAGTCGAGGTCGCCGATGAAGTCACGACCGTGAAGATAAGTCTGCATAGTCTTGTAGTCTCCTGGTTTTGTAGTCCGGTAGTCCGGTAGTCGGGTAGTCGGTCCGACCATTCGACTACTCGACCGCGCCCAGCACCAACGCCAACAGCGCCATGCGCATCGTCACGCCCTGGAAGGCTTCCTGCCAGTAGCGCGACCAGTGGGTGAGATCCACATCGAGCGGGATCTCGTCCATGCGCGGGAGCGAGTGGAGCAAGATCGCATCCGACCTGGCCTTGCCGGCCAGCAGCTCGCGGGTGATCTTGTAGGCCGCCGGGGTCAGACTGCGGTCTTGGCTGGCTTCCTGGCGCGCCTGGGCGTAGTCGGGTTGGATCACCGGCTCGACCAGGATCACATCGGCCTGGGCGATGGCTTGCTCGACGTGCTCCGCCTCGCTGAAGTTCAGCGCGTACTGGCGGAAGTCGGCCTTGTACTCTTCGGGCATACGCATGTCGGGCGAGCCTGGGAAGAGCGCGTCGGCGGTTGGGCCGACGAAGGTGATCGGGCAGTCGAACTGCGTCAGCGCGTAGCCCAGCGAGTGCATCGTGCGCATGCGCATGTCGCCCACCGCCAGCCAGCGCAGACCGTCAATGCGGCCCTTTTCGCGCAGCACGGTGTAGAGGTCGGTCAGGATCTGCGTCGGATGCTCGCCCCAGCCGTCGCCGCCGTTGATGATCGGCACCGACGACCACCTGGCAGCCTCGTGCGGCGCGCCCTTCTGGAAGTGGCGCATCACGATCACATCGCCGTAAAACTCCAGCATCTTGACCGTGTCCTTGATGGACTCCTGGTACCAATCGCCCGCGCGCGTCATCTTCGAGTCCGAGAAGCCGGTGACGTGGCCGCCCAGGCGGTGCATGGCCGCTTCGTGCGCCAGGCGGGTGCGGGTAGACGGCTGATAGAACGCCGTCACCAGCGTCTTGTCCTTCAGCAAGTCTCCATTGCGACGGCTGCGCGCAATCGGCTCCATCCGCTCCGCGATCTCAAAGACGCGGAAGAACTCCTGCCTCTCGAATCCCTTGAGCGAGAGGATGTCACGACCTGCAAAGCTGCGCATTGTGAAACCTCCTCGTTGAGTGAATGTTTTCCCTTATCACGCGCCATTCAGCTTTTCCCTTCTGCCAACACCATCGGCAGCAGCGCGTAAAACTCCGCAGCGCGCACGACATCATCCAATGGCACGTTCTCGTGGCCGGTATGCGCAGTCTTCTCGTCTCCCGGGCCGAAACCGATGGCGGGGATCTGCGCCTTGCCGGCCCAGTAGGTGCCGTTGGTCGAGAAATCCCACGTGCCCAATGGTCGCGCCTCGCCCCATAGCTCTCGGATCGTCTGCTGCCCGGCTTGCGCCAGCGGGTGGTTGTCTTCGAGCAGCCATGGCGGGTAAAACTTGCTCACCGGGAAGACAAAGCCCGTGTACGACGGCTCTTCATAGAACAGCTCCTGGACGATGATCTCCTCTTGCAGATAGTCGGGGATCAGCCCCTTGATCTGCGCGATCACCTGATCGCGCGGCTCGCTCAGCGTGATGCGCCGATCCAGATAGATCGTGAACATGTCCGGCACCGCGTTGATCGAAGCAGTACGCGCCGCGACATCCGTCACCGCGATGGAGGGGTGGCCCTGCACGGGATGGCTGCCCATACCGAAGCGCATCCGCCGATCCAGCTCGCGGATTTGCGTGATGACCGCCATCATCTTGTAGATCGCATTGTCGCCCAGGTAGTGCGACGCTGCGTGCGCCGATCGGCCGCAGGCGGTGATCTTCAACTCGCTGCGGCCTTTGTGTCCACGATAGACTTGCATCTTGGTTGGCTCGCCGATCACGACAAAATCGGGCCGCACCTGCGGATCAACCTCCACGAAGGCGTTGGGCGCGATGCCGTCGCACCACTCCTCCATGTTGCCGAAGTAATAGACCGTATAGCCGTCGAGCAGACCCAGGTCGCGGGCGATGGCCAGACCGTACACCATGCCGGGCGTGCTGCCCTTTTCGTCGCAGGCGCCGCGCGCATACAGCCGGCCATCCTCGATCTTGCCGACGAACGGATCCCACGCCCACTCGCTGGGGTCGCCGACGCCCACGGTGTCAATGTGCGAGTCGTAGACGATCACCTTCGGCCCGTCGCCGATGCGCCCCAGGGTGTTGCCCATCTTGTCGAAACGCACTCCCGCCCAGCCGAGCTCCCGCATTTCGGCCTGGATGCGCTCGCCGACCGGGCCGATCTGCGAGTTTGTGCTGGGGATCGCGCAAATGTCGCGCAGGAATTGGATGATGTCATTGCGGCGCTGGGCGACCCGTGCGGCGACCGCCGCGGCCTGGTCTGAAGTGTGCTCGTCTGTCATGTACTGTCTCCTGGCTGTCTCTGTGTGCAGTTATCGTGCTCGGCGGGGTGAAAATGCCCGGCTGTTCTCAAACGCCAATGCAAGGCACGCGCCAGCTCGCCAGCGGCGGCTTCTGCGCTCAACTCAGTGCGCGAGTGCGCCAGCGCCGGCCAGCCGCGGGCCATCTGACAACTGAGATTATACGCCGAATCGCGCAGAAGACAAAGCCATGGGTATCTTCTCAAACAAACGGGGAGACTTCGGAAGTCTTGCACCCAAAAAATTGAGAAGATACATCCAGAGAGCGCGTCGCGCAAAAAACAAGTAATCTTTTGTGTTATCCACACGAGGAGATATTGTGAGTGATGATGATACCACTAACTATAGGGGGCGTCGGCGCCGCAAAACCTAATCGAGCCAGTCTGGTGCAGGGTTGTCCACAAAAGCGCCGACTTATCCACAGCAGGCCCGAGAGTTATCCACATGCGGCATATAAATCGAGCGGGCACCATGTATCTTATCGCACGCGCGCCGGCTCGTAGAGGCGCGCGCGCAACTCGGTGATCTGGCGGCTGATCTCGGCGTTCGCCCCCAGCTCGTCGGCGATCCGTTCGCAGCCGTGGATCACCGTGGTGTGATCCCGGCCGCCGAGCAATTCACCGATTTGCGGCAATGAGGCGCCGGTCTCCTCGCGGATCAGGTACATGACGATCTGGCGTTGGATCGCGATCTTCGCGATGCGCGAGCGGCCGACCAGCTCGCTGACAGTGATCCCGAAGTAGTTCGCGGCCAGATCGAGGATCACCTCGGGGCTGAGCCGGGCTTGTGTCGGGGTCAGATAGGCGAGAGCGTCATCCACCAACGCCACGGTCAGGGGGCGCCTGGCGACCTCGGCGTGCGCCAACACGTTCGTGAGCGCGCCCTCCAGGTCACGGATATTGCGATGCGCGCGCTGCGCGATGGCGGTGAGCACTTCATCCGGCGCCTGGCAACCCAATGACGCCGCTTTCATCTGCAAAATGGCGATACGGGTTTCCAGGTTGGGCGGCTGGATGTCGGCGATCATGCCCCACGCAAAACGCGAGCGCAGGCGTTCTTCCAACAGTGGAATCGCCTGGGGCGGCCGATCGCTGGTCAGGACGATCTGCCGGTTGGCCGCGTGCAATGCGTTGAATGTGTGGAAGAACTCCTCTTGCGTCTGTTCTTTGCCCGCGATGAAATGGACATCGTCAATCAGCAGCAAGTCCATCGTGCGATACTTGGCACGGAACTGATCGGTGGATTGGGTGCGGATCGCATTGATTAGCTCGTTGGTGAACAGCTCAGACGACACATAGAGCACGCGCAGGTTGGTCTGCTGGGCCGCATGACCGATGGCCTGCAGTAAGTGGGTTTTGCCCAGCCCCACACCGCCATAGAGAAACAGCGGGTTGTAGGCGCGTCCGGGGCGCTCGGCGACTGAAAGCGCCACCGCATGGGCCATCCGATTCGATGGGCCGACGATGAAATTCTTGAAGGTATATCGCGGGTTCAGAAGCGCCCCCTCATGAATTGGTTTCTCGTTCACGCCCGCTTCGACCCGCGGCGCCAGTTCCAACAGCGGCACGGCGGCCGCCTGGGGCGCATCCACTACCGGCACAGGCTGCACCACAAAGATAACCTCCACCGCCCGGCCAACAATACTGGCAAGCGTTCGCTTGATCGTCGGGCGCAAGCGCAGCGATAGCCAATCTTTGGCATAGGCATTATTGACGGCGACGACGAAGGCGCCATCTTCGTGGGCGATGCAGGTCGTGTCTCTGACCCACGTTTCGTATGTGCTTTTCGTCATCTGCAGACGCAGTTGGCTGCGCGCAATCTCCCAGATCTCTCTCGACTCGCGGGCAACAAGAGCATCAGGAGTAGTCATAGGCCACTTCCCCGGTCAAGGTTACGATGTCAGGTTGGAACGGCGCGGGCGGACCTGACGCCGCCCCCATATAGCGAGGTATGGTCGGCCAATCATAAGACCGATCGAAGAATCGTCATAGACGTGACCGCAGTCATAATTATCACGGAAAATTGTACCAAACTCAAGGCCGGGGCGCAAACGACAGTCCGAAGGCAACTGGCGAGTCCGCATATTCTTATGTCGAAACCCAAGAAGCGCACACCTGTTCTACGCGAGCGATAGTAGCTGCCGCATCCCAACATACACCCCACAGGCATTCGTGTCGGCGGAAAGCCTAACCTTAAAGTTAGACAGCGCGCGAATTCTTTAAGGTACATTATGGCAACCGGAAAGCAGACGTTCAGATCGCCCGGTAGAGGCGCCACAGGCGTGCGAGGGTCTGCTCCAGCCGTTGGCCCAACGCCAGCCCCCGCGCGGTCGTCACGTCATCTTCGTTCGCAAAGACAATATAGGGTACCGAGACGCCCTGGATCGTGATCCGTTTCGGGTCGGCGCCGCTGAATTCCCCCCAATCGCTCTCCCGATAGAGCTGCGCCAGCTTCTCATCCGAGAGGCTGTGCTGCAGGATGCTGTCCGGGCGCTGGGGGTTGGCGCGGGCGCGATTCTTGCGCAGCGACTCCTCCCATGATACGTCAATATAGAGGACGGCACCGCGCTGCAACATCGCACGCGGCACATGCTGAAAAGCCTGGCGGAACCCGCCATGCTCCGCGCCGCGCGCGAACTCAACCACGACGGTGCCGCCGCGCGCGTGAAAATCAGGCCGGTCGCGGATCAGCTTGGCATACTCCAGGCCCAGCCGCTCGATCAAGACATCCCACAGATAGCGATGGCTGAAGTGCTCAGTAGAATCGGTGTGCAGCCGCGGATGCCCCAGGCGGGCCAGGATCCGATCCTCTTCGAACCAGGCCCACAACATGGGGAAGTCGTCTAACTCGATAAACGGCCCTACATGGAAACGGGCGCGGCGGGCCGGCTCATCGGTGCGTTTGAGGTAGTCAATGATCTCGCTCTTGCCGGCCGCCGGCCGCGCGAGCAGGAATAGGATGTCAAACGTGTTGTCCATCGTCCGTCCAGTCAAAGCAATGCTCAAGTTCGCCGCCAGTATAGCATCGCGGCCCGCCCTTGCCAAACCGCCGTCACCGCGACACCCACCTGCATTTTTGTTATTATGCAAAGTTGTGTTAGAATCGGGTCGTTCGACGAAACACTGGCGGCGGCGCGCCGCGGCGGAGGAGGAGCGTCAATGGATACTCATATCCAGGAGTTTCTGGACCACCTGATCGCGGAAAAGGGCTGTTCGGAGAACACCATCGCGGCATATCAGAACGACCTGACCCAGTTTCACGCGTTTTTGTCGGATCATGGCTCGCTGAAGCAGACCCCGGACTGGGCGGCCTTGACGCGCGACGACCTCGTCAGCTACCTTTTGTACCTGAAAGAACGTGAATACGCCTCCGCGACTGTCGCGCGGAAGGTGGCGGCGATGAAATCGTTCTGCCATTTCCTGCTGCGCACCGACGTGATCAACGATGACCCGGCGGAGAAGCTGGATTCGCCCAAGGTCAAAAAACAACTGCCGAACACACTGACCACGACCGAAGTAGATCGTCTGCTGGCGCTGCCGGCGCGCGGCGACGCCAGCCCAAAAGCGTTACGCGATACCGCGCTCTTGGAGGTGCTCTACGCCACCGGGATGCGCGTGAGCGAGGTGGCTCAGATTACGCTCGATGATCTCGACCTGGAGGCCGGCACGATGCGTTGTCTGGGCAAGGGCAGCAAGGAGCGCGTCATGCCGCTCTACGCCGAGGCGATTGCGGCGGTGCGGGCTTACCTGGACAAGGGCCGCGCCGCGTTGCTCGGTGGTCATAGCCAGGAGCGTACCCTCTTCTTGAACCCGCGCGGCGAGCGGCTGACCCGCCAGGGGCTTTGGCTGATCATCAAGGGCTATGCCAGCGAGCTGGGCCTCGAGGATCGGGTGACGCCCCACACGCTCCGCCATTCCTTTGCCACGCACATGCTCAACGGCGGCGCGGGGCTGCGCGAGGTGCAGAAACTGCTCGGCCATGCTAACATCTCGACGACGCAGGTCTATACGCACATCTCCCACGACCGCCTGCGCGAGGTCTACGACGAGGCGCACCCGCGCGCGCGTTAGACGCGATGCCGGCGTTCTTCGCCATTCTGTAGGGGCGCGCCCTTGCGGACGCCCCAAATGAGCAGGCGCAAGGCCGTGCCTTTGCCCTTCTTCGGGAGCACGATGACCCAGCCACAACCTTTCACCCGCGCGCACTATCGGGAGGCCGCCGCCGCGATCCGCCGCTGGACGCGCCATCAGCCGAAGATCGGCGTGATCTTAGGCTCCGGGCTGAATCCGCTGGCCGACGAGGTGGAGAGCGCCAACCGCATCTCGTATGCCGAGATCCCCCACTTCCCACCGACCGGAGTGGCCGGCCATGTCGGGCAACTCGTGATCGGCCGGCTGGCCGGCCGCGCGGTGATGATCCTGCAAGGCCGCGCCCACGCCTATGAGGGGATCTCGTTGCATCATGCCACCTTGCCAGTGCGGGTGATGCACGAGCTGGGCATCACGCTGCTGATCGTGACTAACGCGGCCGGCGGGCTCAATCCTGATTTCCGAGCGGGCGATCTGATGCTGCTCGTGGATCACATCGGGCTAAATGCGTTGGTCGGCCATAACCCGCTGTGGGGGCCGAACGACGAAACGCTCGGACCGCGCTTTCCCGCGCTGTCGAAAGCCTACGATCCGGCGCTGCGCCGCCTGGCGCTCCAGGTGGCCGCCGACCAGGGCATCCCGCTGCGCCAGGGGGTCTACTGCGGCCTGGCCGGCCCGGCCTTCGAGACCCCGGCCGAAGTGCGCTTCCTGCGTCTCATCGGCGCCGACGCGTGCGGCATGTCCACCGTGCCCGAGGTGATGGTCGCCCGGCATATGGGGATGCGGGTCTTGGGCTTCAGCGCCATCAGCAACATGGCCGTGGATGACGTGGATGCTGAAGCGGAAGCCAACCATGAAGAGGTGTTGGCGGCGGGCCGGCTGATCGGGCCACGACTGATGGCGCTGCTGCGCGGGATTTTGGCAGCCCTGCCGGAAGGCTGAAGTAGCCGGGAACCAGAACGCCGGCGCAGGCGTCCAAAGGCTGTAGCCGGCGCGGTGCTTCTTGTACATGACTGACGGATGACATGACTGTTGTCATTAACCTGATTCGCGAATATGCCCCCTGGATTTACGGCGCCTGCGCGCTGATCGCCCTGTGGTATCTGCGCGCGGCGATCCTGGCGCGCGCCGAGCGGCGCTATGCCGTCTTTTCCCTGGAGCGCGAGACTGCGCTCAATCGCACCTATGGCGCCTGGGCGGTCGCCATCGCCCTGGCGGTGGTGATGGGGTTGGTCTATCTGACCAGCACCGTTGTCTCGGAAGCGGTCAAGCCGATTGCGGAGGAAATCAGCACGCCCACGCCGATCATCGTGACGCCTTCGCGGCCGACCCCCACCCTGCCCGTGCCCGAAGTGACCCCGACCGAGGTCCCCACCGCGCGCCCGCGCCCCACGCTGCGGCCCCAGCCGACCGTGGGACCGACGGCGACGAGCGCGCCCCTCGTGCAGAGTCCCCGGTGCGGCGACCCGCGCGCAGTCATCACCTCGCCGGGGCTGAACGCGGCCGTGTCGGGCATGGTACCGATCTTCGGGACGGCGATGCACGACCGCCTGCAATACTATAAGCTCGAATACGGCGCCGGGGCGAATCCCACGATTTGGTCTTACTTCGACGGCGGTGATCGGCCGGTGCAAGGCAATCGGCTTGGCACGCTGAACGCCGGCGCATTGGCGCCGGGGACCTACGCGATCCGCGTGATCGTGGTGGATAAAACCGGGAATTTCGTGGATCCGCCGTGCCAAACCGTGGTGGTGGTCCGCTAAAGGTATCTGAAGCATGACCATGTACGCCGGAAGCCGCGCCTCGCAGTGGTATCGCCGCTATCTCCGCCCCGCGCTGAAACAGGTCCGACGTTGGGCGCGCGACCAGGCCGAAGCTCTGGCGGCCCGTCGCGCGACCGCAGCCGGGCTGACCGAGGCGGCCGCCCTGGCCGCGTTGCGCGCGCCGGCGCCGCGCCAGCGTTGGGAAGGCGCCATGGCGCTGGGCCGGCACCCGCAGCGCAGCGCCGAAGCGATCGCCGCCCTCATCGCGGCACTGGCCGACCCGACGCCTTTCGTGCGCTGGAAGGCCGCCACCGCGCTTGCCAGCCAGGATGTGACCTGCGTCTTTCACGCGCTGACCGATGCGCTCATCGAGGGACAGCCCCTTCAGCGCGCGGGCGCGGCCGAAGCGCTGGGCCGGATCGGCGGCGAAGCGGCGACAGATGCGTTGTGCCGGCAAGTCAATGACCCTGAGCCGGGCGTGCGCCGGGCGTTGGCAAGCGCGCTCGGGCAGATCGGCGACCCCACGACGGTCGTGGAGCTTGTACCGATGTTGGAGGATGACGATGTGGAGGTCCGCTGCGCCGCGGCGCGCGCCCTGGGCCAGATCGCCAGTCCCGGCACGGCGGCGCCCCTGGCCGAGGCCCTCGCGCGGCCGGCGCAGCCGCTGCTTTTGCGCCGGGCGTTGGCGGCCGCCCTGACGCGCGCGCAGCACCCCGATGCGCAGCCCGCGCTGCTCGCAGCCCTGGCCGATCCGGATCCGCAGGTGCGCGGATACGCCGCGCGCGCGCTGGGCCATGTGGGGAACGAGGCGGCCTATGAAGAGTTGGCCGGCCTGTTGGCCGACCGCCACGCGCTGCTCAAGGGCACGGTCAGCGATGAGGCGCAGGCGGCGCGCACCATGCTGGAACACCGCGGCCGCCGCGCCGCGCCAGCCGCGCTGGACCCGTCAGGGAGCAATCCGCTATGACACCGCTTACCTACCAGGTCGGCGCGCTGCGTGTCCATCTCATCAGCGACGGCGTCTTTTTGACCGACGGCGGCGGCGCGTTCGGGGTCGTGCCGCGCCTCCTGTGGGAGAAGGTCATCCGGCCTGATCCCCTCAACCGCATCGCCATGGAGCTGCGTTCCTGCCTGATCGAGACGGAGGATGGGCTGATCCTGGTGGATACGGGCCACGGCACGAAATTGTCGAGCAAACGCCAGGAGCAGATCGGGCTGGCTTCGCCCTATCGGCTGCTGGATGAGCTGGCCGGCCTGGGGTATCGGCCCGAAGACGTCCGCACCGTCATCAACACGCACCTGCACGCCGACCACTGCGGCGGGAACACCGTTTACGCCGCCGATGGTCGCCTGGCGCCGGCGTTTCCCAAGGCGACTTACGTCGTTCAGCGCCTGGAATTGGCCGACGCCGCCTATCCGAACGAACGCACGCGCAACACCTATTTCAGTGAGAACTTCCTGCCGTTAACCGACCTGGGCGTCCTGCGCATCGTCAGCGGCGACGCACAGATCACCCCCCAGGTGCGCGTGCAGGTGACTCCGGGGCACACCCGCTCGCATCAGGTGGTCAGCATCGAGAGCCAGGGCGAGCGGGCCGTCTTCCTGGGGGACGCGGCAGGCCTGGCCGTCTATCTCGAACGGCTGGCCTGGGCGCCGGCCTTCGACGTCGAGCCGCTGGTGAGCATCGAGACCAAGCGTGGCCTGCGCGATTGGGCCTGGCGCAACGATGTCCTGCTCATCTTCCAACACGATATCGGCATTCCGGCGGGCCGGTTGCGCCAGGAAGTGGGCGCCGGCCGGGCCGACGGCCCGCAGTGGCGCGTGGCGCCGACCGCGCCGATGATTGCGGCAAATCAGGAGTCATCCCGATGAAAACCGACCGTCCGACCCTTTCCGTCGTCGCTCCGGTCTTCAACGAAGAAGCCATCCTGCCCGAGCTGTATCGGCGGCTGAGTGAGGTGTTGGATGGCGCCGGCCTGTCTTGGGAGCTGGTGCTGATCAACGACGGCAGCCGTGATCGCTCGCCGCAGATCATGCGCGAGCTGCACGCCCGCGACCCACGCGTCAAAGTGGTGGACTTTGCGCGTAACTTCGGACACCAGATCGCGATTACCGCCGGCGCGGATTACGCGACCGGCGACGCTGTGGTCATCATTGACGCCGACCTGCAGGATCCGCCGGAGACGATCCTGGCGCTGCTGGACAAATGGCGCGAGGGCTACGAGGTCGTTTATGCCGTCCGCGGGGAGCGCAAGGGGGAGACCTGGTTCAAAGAGTTTACGGCGAAGGCGTTCTACCGCATCATCTATCGGATCACCGACATCAGCATTCCGATGGACACCGGCGACTTCCGGCTGATGGATCGCAAGGTGGTGGATGCCTTGAAGCAGATGCGCGAGCATCACCGGTTCATGCGCGGCATGTCGGTGTGGGTTGGTTTCCGCCAGACCGGCGTCAAGTATACGCGCGCCGAGCGGTACGCGGGCGAGACCAAGTATCCGCTCAAGAAGATGATCAAATTCGCTCTCGATGGCATCACGTCATTCTCCTATCTGCCACTTCAGTTAGCGATGTATATCGGCTTTATTTCGGCGGGTCTGGCGATCCTGGGCATCCTCGCGGCGGTGATCTTGCGTCTTTCGGGCAGCCACGCGTTCTACGGGCAGGCCACCACCCTGGTCAGTGTCCTTTTCCTGGGCGGCGTGCAGTTGATCTGTCTGGGGATCATCGGGGAATACCTGGGACGGATCTATGACGAGGTGAAAGGGCGGCCATTGTATATCGTGCGCGAAGCAGTGGGGTTTGAGGAGTAGTATCCGCCCATCTGCAACAAAACTATAACGCGCCGCGTGCCGCGCGCCCTCACAGGCTCACGCGGCACGCTTCGCATTTCACGTTTGACGCTTCACGCCTAGAACATCGGCTCCATCAGCAGCGCCGGATGCCCCGTCGCCTCCAGATGCGCCAATAGCCCATCCGTGTCGGTGCAAATCGTCTCATCGGCGATCTTGCTGATGAGATCAGGATCGCCCTCGCGCTCGGCCACGGTCTGTAGCTCGGCGGCCATGGTTTGCTTGAGAATGCTCGACATCCAGACGACCCGCTTGAACCCCCCATCGGCCGGGATGAACTTGGGGCTGGTCAGGTAGTACTTGCCCACGCCCATCACGCCAGGCGTCTGCAGGCCGCCGCCCGCCATGCCCGCCAGTGTGCTGAAAGTCATGCCGGCTGGCGTCATGCTGGTGTCCTCGCGGCTCACCACCATCACGCCGTTGGCCTCCGGGATCAACATCACGATGCACTCGAAGCAGCCGCACGCCGTCATCGGGCTGGTCATGATCGAGTACATGGACACTTCCTGCACCGTCCCCTGCGATTTCTGCTGCGCAATCGCGTTCAGGCCGCTGTAGATGCCCTTCTCCCGGTCAATCATCATCCCCTTGCGGATCGGCTGGTTGGGCCCGGTCGGGTTGATCTGGAAGGAGGCCGCGCAGTCCAGGTAGTTGTAGGCGCCGCACAAGCCCAACCGCTGCGGGCTGACCAGGCACAGGTGCGTCGGCGCAAAACTCTGGCAGAGCGTGCAGGTGTAGAACTCGTCCACCGATTCATCGGTCATGTCGGCCAGGCGATTGTTGCGGTAGTCGTAGGCGGTCCGCGCCTTCTGGAGCCATTCGGCGTGTAAGGCCGGATCGGTGATGATCTTGACCTGCACCTTATCCACGATGGCGCCGAAATCGGCCATGAAGCGGGCGTGCAGGATCTCGCCGAAGTGTTTCAGGTCGAAGCCCTTGTCGGCCGCGGCCTGGCTGATGCGGATCCAGGTGATGTCGCGCTGACCGATGTGCTGGATGCCCGACGCGCCGTTGACGAAGTAGTGGATCTGGCGCTCGAGCACCGGCTCGAAGTCCCCCTGCATCCTGCGGCCGGCCACCTCGACCAGGATGCCCATATCCATCGCGCCGCCGACCGGGATCTGGGTGAAGCTGGGGCCGATCACCTCGATCTTGCCGTCTTCTACCTGATCCATGTCTATCATGCGCAGATACTCGAACGCGCGGCTGTATTTGCCGCCAAACTCGACGCGCATGTCCTTCTTGCGCACCACCTCCCCCTCGAAGGCCGAGCCGTAGGGCACGGGGATCGGCACTTCGGCCAGCTTGATCTTCACCCCGCGGGTCTCGATGCACTTCTGCACCAGCTTCTCGGCCCGTTCCAGATCGTCCTTGCCTTCGATCTCGTTGAACGGCATCGAGATGACGTGCTCGTAGGTGGTGACGCCGGTCGGCAGGATTTGCGGGATGCGGGTGTCGGCGATGACGGGGAAGCCGTAGTTGATGGCGCCCGCCGCCGCCGCGTACTTGAGGTCATCCACCTCGCCCAACGCCAGCACGAACGCGAAGACGCGCTGCCGGTTGTAGAGCAGGATGTCCTTGGCCTGGCCGCCCTTCAGGCCGCCGAAGGTGAGCGCGGAGCGGGTGGCGAAGCCGATAGGATAGATGGCGGAGAGGGTGTCGAGGCCGAACGGCACGATGTAGGTGTCGTAGCCCATCTCCACCCCTTCCTCCTGGAGCTGGTGGATCATCGAGCGGCCGTTGGTGTTGCCGCACAGGAAGATCAGGATGTTGCGCTTTTGCAGCTCGCGCACAATCTTGACCGCGACCTCGTTGCTCTTGGCCGCGCCGACGATCGCTGCAAAGCCCGGCATGCGGCCATCCACCAGTTGGATGCCCCAGGCGCGCAACTGGATATCGTCAATCGGACCGTTCAGCCGACCCGCGCCGTTGCCCCCCTCGCCCATATCGGGGCTGGTGAAGCTGCCACCCGCGGCGTGAAAGCCGGTCAGCAGACCCGGCTCCTCGCCATAGACGAAGCGCACCGCCTCGATGATCTCGGCCGATAGCAGGGTCGCCATGCCGGAGTCGAGCGTCTCGCCCAGGTAGGGGGTCCAGCACTGGGGCGAGGGGATGGGATGCAGCAACTCTTTGGCGTGCTCCAGCACCGGCGTCAGCTCGTCCAGCCTGGACACTTCGCGGCCGGTCATGCCCAGAATCGTCGGCAAGTAGTAAGCTGTATTCGGAAAAGCCACCGGCGTCTCCGGCCCCTTCTCGTTCAGGGCCTTGTTGAGCAACGCTTCGGCTTCTTGGGTGATCAGATTCGCGCCACGGATGGCGCGAGTGGCGATGTATCGAGACATGTAGGTTCCTCCGTCCTTTCGCACGTGACACGGTCACAAGGCGACCGGGTGACATGGTGAAAGCTCACCCTGTCGCCTCTTCACCTTGTCACCCGGTCAACCGTAGATCTCCGCCATCTGCTGTTCCAGCGGCAGCTCAAAGTACGCCTCCAGCGGCACGTCGCCCGACTGGCCGAAGCGATTGGAATCGTAGGCCGGCAGCTTGAGCGCGGCGCGCTTCTTGTCAATGTGCTCCAGCGCGCGGCGGACGACCTCGGCGGAATCACTGACGAACTCCAGCTTGCCGCCGTAGACCTGCTCCCATCCCTTAGATAGCAACTCAGTCACGCCATCAGAGAAATCCACCGGCGAGCGGATGCCCATCATCACATATGCGCCGGAAGCTGCGCAATAGCTGGCGATGGCGAGCGCCTTCTCGCTCATCCATTCCGGGGCCAGGCCCACGGCCGGGATATCGCTCAGGTCGTCGCCCAGCCCGCCTTCGGTCGCCATCTGCGTGAGCACCGTCAAGATGCGCGAATTATCCACACACGAACCCATGTGCAGGACGGGCGGGATGCCGATGGTCTCGCAGATTTCCCGCAGGCCCGGGCCGACCTTGTCCAGCCCCGCCTCGCCGCGCAGGAAGCCGTACTTGCCGGCCGCAATCGCGCCGCACCCCGTGCTGACCACCAGGACATCGTTCTTCAGCAGCTCGCTGATGATCTCCAGGTGCTCTTTGTCTTGCGTCGCGCCGGGGTTGTTGCAACCCACGTCGGCCGCCACGCCCCGAATTCGACCAGCCGCAATCGCTTCATTCAACGGCCGGAAGGACGCCCGGTAGTAGCCGCCCAGCATGTAGTTCAGATACTCATGGCTGAAGCCGGGCACCACCTGCTCGGACATCTCCGGGATGCGGATTTCGCCGCGGTTAGTATAGTTATCAATCGCGCTCCGCACAATCTTCCTGGCGATCTCCGGGGCATGATGCTCATCGAACTCGATGTGCGTCGCGCCGAGCATTTTCACTTTCGGGCTGGTGGTGATGATCTGCGTGTGGAAATTGCTCGCCACCGTGGTCAGCGATTGCATGATGCACTGCACATCTACCACCATCGCCTCGACCGCGCCCGTCAGGATCGCCAGTTCTTGATGCAAGAAGTTGCCCGCCGACGGGATGCCCTGGCGCATCATGATCTCGTTGGAGGTGCAGCAGATGCCGGCCAGGTTGATCCCCTTGGCGCCCTTAGTCTGCGCATATTCGAGCAGTTCGGGATCTTGCACCGCGGCGACGATCATCTCGCTCAGCGTCGGCTCGTGGCCGTGCACGATGATGTTGACCTCGTCGTCGCGCAAGACGCCCAGGTTGACCGCCCCCACGCGCGGGCTGGGCGTGCCGAACAAGATGTCGGAGATGTCGGTCGCCCACATCGAGCCGCCCCAACCGTCGGCCAGCGAGGTGCGCAGCGCCGCGGTCAGGATGTGCTCCGGATCCTGGTCATCGCCCATGTGGGTGCGGTGCAGGATCTCCACGACCTCGCGGTCAATCCCGCGCGGCGCGATGCCGTGCTTCCGCCAGATCGCCTGGCGCTTGGTCGGCGCGGTGGCGAGATAGCTCAGCTCGCCGCGCTGCTGGCCGAACTCGCTGATGGCCTTGTTCGCCAAATCGAGCGCGATCTCCTTAGCCGCGCGGCCTTTGGTCGGGATGTTGTGCTTGGCGGCGACGGCCAGCAGCTTCGCCTCATCGCGGATCGTATAACCCGCGGCCTCATCCAGCGCGGCCGCTTGCAGGGTGAACGCCAGGTCGCGGCCGTGGTCCGAGTGTGCGGCCGACCCGGCGGCCACGGCGCGGGCGAAGTTGCGCGCCGCGATCGTGTCAATGGTCGCGCCGCAGACCCCCACCTGGCCGTCTTTGGTGAGGCGGCACGGCCCCATGTAGCAATTCTTGCAGCAAATGCCCGATTGCCCACTGCCGATGGGACACGGTTTCATTTCACTGGCGCGGGTAAACGCCGTCGAGATCCCCGCGACATTCGCGTAATCGAGCACCTGGCAGGCGGCCGGGTCAATGCTCGCGGTCATTTTGGTTTTTGCCATGAGGGTTTCTCCTTTTTTACCGCTTCGTTTTCAAGTCGCGCTCATCGGTTTTGTGCTGGCGCATGCCCAGGCGGAACCAGGCCGGATCGCGCTGCCCAGTTGCCACCGGCACGGTCTCGGCGATGACGCCCGTGCCATCGGTTGCGACAGAATAGCCCGCCTCCTCCAGCGCCGCCATGATCGCGCCGGGGCTGGCAAGGGTCGCATCGTAGCTCAAGGCGACCATGCGGAATGCAGAGCTGGCGATCACCTCCTGAACGCCCGGCATGGCGGTCAACACAGCGCGCACCTTGAGGACATGATGGTCTGCCCACATGTCGGGGAGGTTGAGTTGTAGCTTCTCCATAGTTGCTGACATATCTCCTTTGGTGTGAATGGGCAGCGGCGCAGCGGTAGAAGGCTGCGCCGACATGCCGGGATCTGAAAAGTGGTTTTCGGTAAGATGGCGCATCTCGGCAATCTCTCGCCGGTGCTCGATATAGAGGACGCAAAAATCACAGGTGACGTGGATGGCCGCGCAGCAGCAGGGGGCGCCGCTGTATTGCTCCCAGCACGATTGCACGCCGTTGAACGTCGCGCACGCAGCGCACTCCACCAGCCAGCCCTGAGCCGTGTCGAGCGACCGGCCGTTCTTGCCGTGCTTATCGGAGAGACCTTGCCTGATCTGCCAACAGTAGCGCACGCGTCACCTTGACAAAAAACGCCTGCCCATCGCGCGCGGCGAAGCGGGCAGGCGTTCACCACCTGTGTCGGGTGCAGGCCGTCATCAGCCTGCGAGGTTATGAGACAGAGTTAGTATGCCAGAGGGTGGGGTGAAGGGACAATGATGCGCGTCATGTTTAGACACGGAATGGCATATGCCATCGCCTACCACGGGTTATTGAGAGGCTACCGCCGATTCACCGGGCAGCGCCACGCGGCCGCGGTGGGACTGTACTTCTATCGGGCACGGTGGTATGATCCTCGGGTGTGACGCTTCCAGCAGGCGCACAGCATTGTGTCCCGTCCGAGGCTCCCTATGGAGGCCATTCTATGTCTTACCTGCATCATCTCGGCCGCGTCTTGCTTGCACTCCTGGTCGTGCAGTTGGCGGTTGTCTCGCCCTCTTGGGGTCAGGCCGCGCCGCCCCCGCCGCTGTACCTGGTGGTGTTGCCCGCAGCCGACCGCGAGGCGCGCTCCGCGCTGGCGAGCCAGGGAGTTGCGATTGACGCCATCGGCCCAGGCACGATCACGACCGTGGTGGACGCCGGCCGCGCGGTGGATTTCTATCGCCGTGGCCTCGCGCCCCTGGCCGTTATCCCTCTCGACTTCCCACCCACAGACAGCGCCTATCACAACTACGCTGAGATGTGGGCGGCGATCGAGCAGGCCGCGGCGGCCCATCCCGATATCACGCGCGTTTACACGGCTGGGGTCAGTCTGGAGGGGCGGGCCATCCCTGTGATCAAGATCAGCGACGAACCGGAGGCCGACGACCTGACCGAGCCGGCCGTGCTCTTCTTCAGCCTGACGCACGCGCGCGAGCACCTGACGGTCGAGATGGGGCTGGAGATCATCCGCCTATTCACCGCGGGCTACGGCGCCGACCCGCTGCTGACGAACCTGGTCAATACACGCGAGATTTGGGTGATCCCCAACGCCAACCCGGATGGCGGCGAATTTGATATCGCGGGCGGGGCCTATCATTACTGGCGCAAGAACCGCCGTCCGAACGCCGACGGCAGCGTCGGAGTGGATCTGAACCGCAACTACGGCTACAACTGGGGATGCTGCGGCGGATCGAGCAGCGTACCCAGCAACGATGTATACCGCGGCCCGACGGCCTTTTCCGAACCGGAGACGCAGGTCGTGCGCGACTTCGTGCTTGCCCACCCCCGGATTCGCGTCGCCATCACCTTCCACACCTACGGCGAGCTGATCCTCTATCCGTTCGGCTACACTTATGCCGATCTGCCGCCCGACATGCCCCCCGCGGATCATCAGACGTTTGTGGCCCTGGCCGGGCGGATGGCAGCGACTAATGGCTACACGCCGCAGCAGGCCAGCGACCTCTATATCACGTCTGGCGATGCCGTGGATTGGCTGTACGGCGCGCAGGGCATCTTCGCCTTCACGTTCGAGATGTACCCGCGTTATAGCGATCCCGGCTTCTATCCGCCGGGCAGCGTGATCGAGCAGGAGACCCGGCGCAACCGCGCCGCGGCGACCTACCTGGCCGCGGTCGCCGACAATCCGCGCAAGGTCATCGGGAGCGGCGGAGATGTCGTCTCGCCGACGGTAAGCATCGCGGCCTCGGCCGGGCCGATCATCGCCGGCCAGCCGATCACGGCGACAGCAGTTGTGACCGACGATGTCGGCGTGACGCTGGTCGCGTGGCAGGCGGATGGCCAGAACCTCGCGTTGCAGACGCAGCCGCCCTTCAGCCTGACCTGGATGCCGGCCAGCGCCGGGGCGCACGCGGTGCGGGCGCTGGCCTTCGACGCGGGCGGCAACTACGGGGCGTCGGCCCCGGTCACGATCACCACGGTCGGTCCCACGCGCCTCTTCTTTCCGCTGCTCCGTGCCGAACCTGCGTCAGGGAGTCATGTTGGCGAGCCGTAAGCTCGGGCGCCGGGCCGCCCGCGCGGGGAAGCTCATCGAATCACCGCTCCAGCACGTTCCGCAGCGCCATCCACTGCGCCTCGCTCACCCGATCCAGTTCGCCCGCGAACTGCGCCAACTTGTCGGGGGCGCCGACGATTTCGGGCAGCGCCCGGTCGAGGGCCAGCTTGGCGAGCGATTCAAGGCGGAACGTCCGCAGCATGGCGCGGCAGATCTCCACGCGGCGGTCGCGCTTCGAGAGCAGTGAGCCGGCCGTCGCGTCGAGGGTCAGCGCCAACTCATCCGCCGGGCCGACGGTCAGCGCCGGCAGCGTCAGCGATTCGGCGGCTGCGTCGTAAGTCCACTCGACCGGCTGCGCCGCGCCGTTGATCGCCAGCCGCAGCGCATCGGGCCGGCGCACCCCGCGGAAGACCAGCCGGTAGGCGCGGCCGGCGGGGATGCGCCCCGCGTTGCCTTCGACTTTGCCGATCTTGAAGGTCAGGCGGGTCTCGCCCCATTGCTGCGAAAGGCGTGTCACGGCGTAGTCCCCGTGCAGATAGCCGGTCGAGTTGCCTTCGTCTTCGTAAAGGGCGAACGCGCCGTCCGCGCCGGGGAATGCGTAGACCGTCAGCTCCTGGGGGCTGTCCACGCCGCCCCAGCCGACGCGCGGCCCCAGCGGCACGATGCCGCCGGCTTTAGCGAACACCGGGATGTCGTCCAGCGCGCCGTAGACCGCCACCGTCCGGCCGCCCGCGAAGTGCTCGCCGGTGGTGAAGGCGAACCAATCGCCGTCCGGCAGCCAGACGGTGTGGCGGCTCAGGTTGGTTTCCGGGTGGCGCGGAGACACGAACGGCGCGACCATCAGCTCGCTGCCGAACCAGAACTGGTTGCGACAGCGATAGGCCTCTGCCCGGTCGCCGTGCCAGTAGTAGAGCGGCGTGACGAGCGGGATACTTTCCTGGGTCATGCGCCAGGCCATGCTGTAGAGGTAGGGGATGAGGGCATGGCGCAACTGCATGGCATTGCGCGCTACGCGGAACGCCTCTGCGCCGTTGCCCCACGGCCGGCGGTCGTGGAACGGGTTGTTGGTGCTGTGCAGGCGCATGATCGGGCTGAAGACGCCGAGCTGCACCCAGCGCGCATAAAGCTCTGGATCTTCGGTCCCCGCGCAATGGCCGCCGATGTCGTGGCTCCACCAGCCGAACGCCACGTTCGAGGCGGTGGCGGTGAAGTAGGGCTGGAACGCCAGCGAGGCCCACGTCACGTGGCTGTCGCCGGAGAAACCGATGGGATAGCGTTGATTGCCCAGACCACCCCAACGCGAGAAGATGAAGGGGCGTTTGGTCCCGTCGCGGCCCAGATCGTAGAAGTGCAGGTGGTTGAGCCACCAGAGCGGGTCCATGACTTCGGCCACGGGCTGCTTCGAGTGGATCATGCGCTGGCCTTGCTGCCAATCGAGCCACCAGAAATCTACCCCGGCGGCTTCCATCGGGTGGTGCAGGATGTCGAAGTAGCCTTCGACGAAGCGCGGATCGGCCAGGTCGAAGTGCACCGGCTTCCCTTCCGCCGGGTCCTGCCCCATCCAACGCGCCATCGCCTCATACTGCGCTTCGTGCGGCCAGACGCCATCGGCCGGGTGGAGGTTCATGGCGGTCCGCAAGCCCTGCGCGTGCAGCCAGGCGATGAAGCCATCGGGATCGGGCCACAGCTCGCGGTTCCAGGTGTAGCCGGTCCAGCCGGAGGACGCGTTGCCGGTCTCGGTGATGTGCCAATCCATGTCAATGATGCAGACTGACAGAGGCACTTCTTTCTCCCGAAATTCGATCATCAGGTCACGCAGCTCATCCTGGCGATAGGCCCAATAGCGGCTCCACCAGTTGCCCAGCGCATAGCGCGGGGGCAGCGGCACGTGGCCTGAGACTTCCGCGTATTCCTTCAAGCAGCCAACATAGTGGTGGCCGTAGCCGAAAAAGTAGAGGTCGCGATAATCGGCATCTTTGGCCGCGGGGCGCTGCATCAGCCAGCCGTCCGCGTCGAAGACCAGGCTGTGCGAATCATCCACCACCGACCAGCCGGCGCGCGACATCAAGCCCGGTTCCAGGGGGATTTCGCCGTCCGCGCCGTCGAGCGTGCGCGCAGTGCCACGCAGGTTGTGGCGATCCCGGTCACCGAAGCGCCAGGTCACGCCGGTCTCTTTGAGCACGATCGAGAGGGTGTCGGCGGTGAAGCCCTCCGCTGTGATCCGGTGGCGCAGGCGCAGGGCCGCGGTCTCGATTTCGATCTGCTCCGCGGTCTGGGTCGTCGTGAACGCGGGCACGGGCTGCCGGCGAGTCCAGAACGCCTGGCTGGCGCGATCCTCGAAAGTATTCGTCCGGCTATATTCCAGCCGGATCAGGCGCGCGGTCAACACGGTGAAGCGCACGCCCGGCCCGGTCACGACGACGGCCGGGTCGGCTTGGGACGGGAACGATCTGGGGATGGCGAGTTGGGTCATTTGGGCATCCTCGAAAAGGGAATCTGGCGTCATTTTACCCTGTCCGTCCCCGGCTCGCAAGCTGCTCTTGGGCTGCGATTCCAACTGCCCCGACTTTGCCAAACCTCCGCGCCAGTGATAGAATTTACACAGCCTGCGATGCTGGGAGCGCTTCTGCCATGCACATCTACCGCGCCGATCTGCGCGATTTGACGGCCTGCCTGATGCTCGACGGTTCCTATGAAACCGATCATGTCTGGCAGGTTGTCCAGCAGCAGGAGGGGGACGATGTCGTGGCGCGTTTCCGCAAGGTGCAATTGCCCCGCACCATGCGCGTGCGCTACCCGAGTTGGAGCGAGGCGCTCCTCTCGCACCAGGAGCGCGGCGATATGATTCTGGTCGCCGCGCAAGCCACGGAGGTGCTCGGATACATTGATCAGGAGACGCAACACGATCAGGATGTCGCCTGGGTGCACCATCTGGTGATCGCTGCGCCGCACCGGCGACAGGGCATCGGCACGGCGCTTCTGCAGCGCGGGATACAGCATGCCCGTCAGGAAGGTCTCGCCCAGCTCATGGCGATTGTGCAAAGCAAGAATCATCCAGCTATCAGCTTCTTCCAGCGGCATGGCTTTAAGTTCTGCGGCTATAACGAGCGATATTATCGAAACCAGGATATTGGATTGTATTTTGGGCGTGGATTGTAAGGTATGGGGGAGCTTCCGGGCCTGAGTTGGCTCGTAGTATTGGCGTTCGTCAACCTCATCCTCTCCTCGGCCATCGTCATCACGGCATTCTCCCTGCTCGGCTACGTGCTGACGCACAACCTGCGCAGCAGCGTGGCGCAAGCCTTCAGCGTGTTGCTGGCGTGCGTTTTGCTGGTATACGCCTGCGACATCATCATTCCTCGCGTTGAGGGCGCGCTGGCCGTTGTGATGTGGCTGCGGGTGCAGTGGATCGGCATTGCCATGGTGCCGGCCGCCTATCTCCATTTCTCCGATGCTCTGCTGCGCAGCACACGCCACTTTTCGCAACGCCGCACGCTGGTTGTGATCGGCAGCTACGGGTTCAGCGCGGCGCTCATGCTGCTGGCGCTGGTCACCGATGTGCTGGTCAGCAGCGGCGACCTCCTGCCGCCCATCAGCCATCTGAAGGCCGGCCCGCTCTTCCCGCTGTTCGTGGCGTATTTCACGGCCACGGCGGTCTACGGCGCTTACAACGTCATCCGGGCGCGGCGGCGCTGCCTGACGCCGGCCCTGCGCCGCCGGATGCTCTACCTGGCCGCATCCTTCGCCGCGCCCGGCCTGGGCGTCTTCCCGTATCTGATCGTCAGCGCCGGCCTGGTGACGCACCTGGGGCCGGCGCCGGTGATCTTCCTGGCGATGCTTGCCAGCGTGTTCGTCGGCACGATGCTGGTCGTGATGGCCTATACGGTGGCTTACTACGGTGTGCTGACGCCGGATCGCGTCATCCGGCACGACCTGATCCATTATCTGCTGCGCGCGCCTATCCTCGGCACGATGGTGATCATCGTGATGCTCGTCATCCCGCGCGTCGAGCTGATCTTGGGTCTGCCGCGCGATACCGCGCTGATCTTTGTGGTCGTCGGGATGGTCGTGATCGGGCAGCTCGCGCTCGGCCTCTCCAAGCCGTATCTCGACCGGGTGATCTTTCGCCAGGATCGCGAAGAGCTGGCCTGGATCCAAACGCTGGATCGGCGGCTGCTCACCAGCAGCGACCTGCACCAGTTCCTCAACAACGTTTTGATCAGCCTGTGTGAACTGTTGCGGGTGGATTCCGGTTTTGTGCTGGTGCAGACCGCCGAGGGGCTGCGGATCGAGGTCAGCATCGGCGACCTGGCGGCGACCCGCCAGTTTGCGACCGGGCCTGCGGGCCGGGCTACCGCAACCGCGATATGGCAGGCGTTGGAACGGGATTCTCGCGAGCACGAGCCGCACTTCTACCCGGACGGCGTCTTCTGGTTCTGTCCGTTGCGCGGCGAAGATGGGGAGAAGATGCTGGGGCTGTTGGCCGTGCGCGCCCGCAGTCCACGGGTCGAGCTGGAGCCGGTTGAGGCCGCCGAGGTGGATAAGTTGCTGGCCCAGGCCACCGCGGCCATCGCCGACCGGTATGTCCAGGAGGGGGTCTTCGCGACCCTGCAGCGGATCCTGCCCGATCTGGAGCGGATTCAGGAGTGGCGCAGTGAGCTGCGCTACGCGCCGCCCCTGCCCGCCGAGCCGGAGCCGGCCGAGCCAGATGCGTCATCCGCCGAGCATCCCCTGCCGGCGCAAGGCAACGCGCTCTACACCTGGGTCAAAGACGCGTTGAGCCATTACTGGGGCGGCCCGAAGCTCAGCGATAGTCCGCTGGCAGGCTTCCAGTTGGTGCGCCGGGTGTTGGAGGCGCACGATGGGAATGTGCCACGGGCCGTGCGCGCCGTGCTGCGCGAGGCGATCGAGCGCCAACGTCCAACAGGCGAACGCAAACTAACCGCCTCCGAATGGCTGTTGTACAATATCCTGGACATGCGCTTCATCCAGGGCCAGCGGGTGCGCGACATCGCGTTGCGCCTCTCGATGAGTGAATCGGATCTCTATCGCAAACAACGCGCCGCGGTCGCCGAAGTCGCTAAGACGCTGGCCGAAATGGAAGCCGCGACCCAGGCGAATAACGAATAGCGAATAGCAAATAGCGAATGAGCAAGGTCGAGATTCGTTGATTTGCTGATTTGCCGGTCCTATCTATCGTTGGAGGAGGAAGGATGCTTGACGACGGATACTGGGAATCATTATTGCAGGATGCGGAAGTCGAGTGTGATTCGTGGCAGCCCAAAGGGGATTTGGAAGAGGCCCTGGGCGAGGTAGGAACTGTTGGCGGCGAGCCGGCGGCCCGGCGCGGCGTGGAAGCGCCGCAAGAGGATGAGGCGGATTGGCAGAGCGCCACGATGCTGCTCGAGAGCGGCGATTCTGTGGTGGTGACGGTCAGCGGCCACAACCGCGGCGGCTTGTTGGCGGATTTCGGCACGGTGCAGGGTTTCATCCCCGCCTCGCACCTGATCACCGCGCCTCCATCGCAGTCGCCGATGCAGCGGATGGTGGCGCTGGCCGCGCGTGCGGGCGAGAATCTGACAGTGCGCGTCGTCGAGATTGACCGTGAACGGCGACGCCTGATCCTGTCGGAGCGCCTGGCGCGCCAGAACGGGCAGGTGGATGCCTTGTTGTCTGCCCTGCAGCCCGGGCAAATCTGTCAGGGCCGCGTCACCAACCTTTGCCCGTTCGGCGCATTCGTGGATCTAGGCGGCTACGAGGGGCTGATTCACATCTCCGAGCTTTCTTGGGGCCGCGTGGGTTTTCCCGAAGAGGTCGTGCGGCCGGGGGATGATCTGCAATTATTGGTTTTGGAAGTCAATCCTGGCGAGCGCAAAATTTCGTTGAGCCTCAAGCGGCTGCGACCCGATCCCTGGCTGGGGGTGGAGCAGCGTTACACCGTCGGCCAGGTCGTCGAGGCGGTGATCACGAATGTGGTCAATTTCGGCGCGTTCGCCCGGTTGGAAGAAGGCCTGGAGGGGCTGGTGCACATCTCGGAGCTGGCCGAAGGCAGCTTCATGCACCCGCGCAACGTCGTGCGCGAGGGGGACCGGGTACGCGCCCGCGTCCTGCAGGTGGATGGCCTGAAGCGGCGCATCGCGCTGACCTTGCGCGGCGCCGAACCGTCTGCACGACCGCGCGCGCCCCTGCCGATGGCCGCCCGCAGCGTGGCAGTCTAGGATATCGCAAAAATCGTGAAGTCGCCCAGAAATCAAGTCATCGGTCTGGCTCTGTTGGCCGTTGGGCTGATCGCCCTGGCGCTGTTGCTGCCCGATCCGCTTGGCGGGCGAGGGCCGGCGCCACTGCGCGTCCTCTTCGGCTTGGGAGCGGTCGGCGTCCTCCTGGCCGTCGTCTTGGGCGGTGTGGCTGTGCTTTTCGCCGACAAGCTGGACTGGCAGGTGCGCTGGTCTGCGGTCGCGGCCGCCGAGGTGCTCTTCCTGGCGTTGCTGGCGGCCCTGCACCTGGATCAGTCTGCACCGCTGGCGGCCGCGCGCGCCGGCGAGGGCGGCGGGCTGGTCGGTTGGGCGCTCAGCCAACTGCTGCTCATGGCCCTTCCGCCTGAATTGGCCTGGCTGGCCATCACCCTCATCGCGATCGGCGCGGCGATCCTCTTGTGGCGGAGCCTGCCCCCCGCGTGGGCCAGCCGGCCGGTCGCCTGGTTCCGGGCCGCCGGCGCATTTGTGCGTGGCTTGCGGCGGCCGCCGCGCGTCGGCGCGCCGACGCGGCCGACCGCAGTCAGGCCAACCGACGGTGTAAACCATCCGCCCCCGCCCCCGGCGCCGCTCACCGAGAGGGCCGGTCGGCTGGCAGCCGGCGCGGCGGCGTTCATCCGGCAACTGGCGGGCGGTTTGTTGCCATCGCCCGAAGGCGCCGCGCCTGCAGCCACGGATGAGCCGCGCTCGCCCGTCCGTCGTTCGACGCCCACGGCCAAGCCTGCTCCTGCGGCGTCAGCCGAGGCTGCGCACGGGTCAGCCCCGTCCGCCGCCAAGCCCGCGCCGCGACCGGAGCGCGTTCCGCCGCCTAAGCCGGTGGAGCAGCCGGCGTCACGTGAAGCCGCGAAGGGCGCGGAGCGGTCCCCGCGGATCAAGGCCCGACCCGACGGCCTGCCCCCGCTGACGTTGCTCCGCGTTGAGACGGCCGGCCGCGCCGGGCAGACCGATAGCCGGCAGCGCGGTCAACTCCTCAAGCAAACACTGGCCGAGTTCGGGGTGCCGGTCGAGGTGGTCAGCATCAAAGAGGGGCCGACCGTCACGCAGTTCGGTCTGGAGCCGGGCGAGGTCGTCAAGGAACTGCGCGGGGGCGAGGTCGTGCGCCGCCGCGTCTCGGTGCACAGCATCCAACGGCTGTCTAACGATCTGGCATTGGCGCTGGCGGCGGCCTCGATCCGCATCGAAGCGCCGGTGCCGGGTCGGCCCTACGTCGGGGTGGAGATCCCCAATGCTGCGAAGACGATGGTCACGTTGCGCAGCGTCCTGGAGTCCGCCGAGTTCGCCAAAGTCCGCTCGCCGTTGGCCGTGGCGCTCGGCCGCGATGTGGCGGGCGACCCGGTCATCGCTGATCTGACCCGGCTGCCGCATCTGCTGATCGCGGGCGCGACCGGCTCCGGCAAGTCGGTGTGCATCAACGCGATCATCTCCAGCCTGCTGATGAACAACAGTCCGCAGCGGGTGCGCTTCCTGATGGTAGACCCCAAGATGGTCGAGCTGCCGACCTACAACGGCATCCCGCACCTCTACGGCTCGGTCATCACCGACGTGTCGCAGGTGACGGGCGCGCTCGCCTGGCTGACAGTGCAAATGGACGACCGCTACCGGATGTTTGCCGAGCGCGGCGCGCGCAACATCGAGGAGTATAACCACAAGCTCGGCCGCGCGAAGTCGGCCGAGCCGCTGCCCTACATCATCCTGGTGATTGACGAGCTGGCCGACCTGATGATGACCGCGGCCTATGACGTGGAGCGGCAAATCTGCCGGCTGGCGCAGATGTCGCGCGCCACCGGCATCCATCTGGTGCTGGCGACGCAGCGCCCCAGCGTGGATGTCATCACCGGGCTGATCAAGGCCAACTTCCCGGCGCGCATCGCGTTCGCCGTCACCTCGCAGATTGACAGCCGGGTGATCCTGGACACGCCGGGCGCGGAGCGGCTCCTCGGCCGGGGCGACATGCTCTTCATGGCTCCCGATTCGGCCAAGCTGGCCCGCATCCAGGGCTGCTTCGTCTCCGACCAGGAGATTGACGGGATCGTCGGCTTTTGGAAGGCCGACGGTGTAAACCGTCGGGGTGAAGACGATCCGCCCGCGGAAGACGCGGGTGGGGCCCCTTGGGCCGGCCTGATCCAGGCGGCGGAAGAGAAAGACGAACTGCTGGAGCGGGCGCTGGAGCTAATTCAGACCAAGCGCCAAATCTCCATCTCGATGCTCCAGCGCCAACTGCGCATCGGCCATCCCCGCGCGGCCCGACTGATAGAGCAATTGGAAGAGATGGGCGCGGTCGGCCCGGACACCGGCGGCGGCCGCAGCCGCGAGGTGCTGGCGCGCCAACAAGAAGACCTTTGAGGCAGTACCGCAAAACTCACTATTGGAAGCGATGTCACGCTTTGCGTGAGACCCGTCATGCCGCGCGGCGGCATGTGTAAGACCAAGAACGTTCCGGCCTGTCATCCCTTCGCCAGGCTCAGGGCAATGGCTGAGCGGGTTTGCTACGCAATTCCCATTGCGGCGAGACACCAGCGAAGCATCCTTCACTGCGTTCAGGACAAGTTCTCCATCTGGAACGTTCTGAGCGGCGGGTCTGCCCCTAAACTCCGGTTACGGCGTGACACCAGCGAAGAATCCCCACCATCAGTCGCGCCTTGTTGATTTGGGTGGCTAATGTTCCGGCTGGCATCGTGTTCCTCCGTTAAATGTGGGTTTATGCATTCTATCTGTCATCTGAGAAAAATCGCCTTGTTTCCCGTACGACGAAGAAGCCCGCCATACTGGACTGCAGAGTCACGGTGATCGGGTCTGTAGAGCTGATTGAACGCAATTTCACCAGATCATCTTTCCCGACAGCAGTGAGTTCTATGAGTTTGGCCCAGAACCGCACCTGATCAATATCAAGGCTGTGGAAGTAGTAAGACGGAATCAGCGGTTTCTCTTCTGTAGGGCATTCAGTCTTTACCTCGACGATTGTTCCACGATAGACGCCGTAGCTGCTGGCGGTCTTCTGGACAAGATAGAGATATGTCGGAGTCCCGCGAGCAATCTGATGGCTCATCTTTTGAAGATTCGGCTTCCCAACCGGTTTGCCTAGTTTTCCAAACCAGACAGCGCCGCGCTCTGTTAGTATCTTTGCGTGTTCGCTAATGGTGTCCTCAACTCGAAGTACGCGATCCGAAAACCGCACCACAAGATGCACGATGGGTTCTTGATACTGTATTTGCTTGTTCATATTCCAGTGAGCTTTCCTCAGTGTTAAGAATTCCAGTGTTTCCCTGAGCCAACCAGCAGGTATGTTTCACTATCGCGGTTCCGGCAGGTATCTCTCGTTTATTTCGAAACCAAGCCACGCCACTTCAAGTATCCTTTGAGATGACGATAAGGTACCGGAGAGTCAATCGCCTTGGCCATGTCCTCTGTCAGATAGTTCATCCAATAGTCGTCAAAAATCGTCTCACCATAAGGCTCAAAGGGCCCCTTGCCCTCAACTAAATCAGTGATTGCGTGGATTGAACCGATGTTTTTTGTGTTCCCACTTCCAGGTAGCTCACCTGCGATACGCCATTTTTCATGCACAATAAAGGTGAAGTCTTTGATCACAGAGACGATATTCGGCAGATCATCCAGTGTGTAAACATGACGTTCATCCGTGATCTCTTCACTTCGGCTGTAAATCACGCCCAGAACATAATGTGCTACATATTCACCGTAGGGGAAGGTGCTGTTTTTGGTTGAAGTGCGATCTCTGAAATATCCAGTAAAAGCCCCCAGGGTGAAGCCGCTTGCGGTTTGGGGCCCGGTCCGATACGTGCTCTTGATATCGAGCGCGAATTTGTTCTCGTCAGAATCTACGAATGTCAAGTCTGGATAGTGGTTTTGATGCTCGCAGAGGACGATCCGATAACCATACTTGTCTGCAAACTGCAGTATGAGGGGAAATAGCATGAGCTCAATAATTTTGGACACCACTTTTGTATCTACGGAGATAGTATAGATATTTCTGTAGACATCTATAAATCCCTTAACCGTCCAATCACCGACATCCGATGCAATGGCCTTCTGGAAGTCGCCAAAGTGTGCAACTAAAGCCTCTCGGAATTCGTCTTTCTGCATTCTTCCTCGCTTACCGCCCGATGAGTAAAACCTCCTCTGAGTTTCCGTTGGTGGAAAGAGCGTATTTGTACTGTCCGAAGTGCTCGATGCGGATTTTGGCTTTGTGTCTTCGGAGAATCCCGATCAGTTCTTCCACTGAAGGGATACCGTCGCTCCGATAAGATACGATCAGGATGCTATTCTTGTATCGCTCGAAGAGCTGATTGAATGCTGCGTGTATTCGGTTTTTATCGGTCCATTCATTGGGCCGGGGTGTTATCCGCAAATGCTTTGATCTGCGATCAATATGCTGTTCCCAATCGTTGTATGTGGCAAGGCCCTCTAAGAAGTGGTAAAAGTCCAGGTAGTCTACGCCAACCCCCGATTTTGGAATGTACGGCGTATCAATATAAACCAAATCGTAATCTCCTGGGACATCGAGAGCATCCACGTTCAGGGCGCGATTCTCTTGCCCATTGTCAAAGATCGCCTGATTGGCCTCCTCAACAAAGATACGGAACCACTCTTCAAATGGTCTGTCCCAACTCGCCTTGTTGCCAAATGAGCGTTCAACATCTGCAAAACGCACATAGAGGTTCTTGCGATGAAAAAGGTTGTATGGTCGTTTGACAATACACGCCTGGCATAAGGCAAAAAAGGCCAAATCGAAACGATGCGGCGCGTCTAACTGACCTATGTTTGCCATTGTCTGATCAAGCCAGGCGTTTTCAGCGTCCGTAAAATAGATATCATGGAAGTTATCTTGTATAAGAGTCGGGTACTGGACATGCAAATGACGGCAGAGGAGGGTCTGCACATCTTCCAGGCTCAATCTCACTGTGCTATTTGCAATCAACGCCTCGCCAATGTGATAGTTGAATTTGAGAATATCATTGTAGGTGACCGCCTTGCCGGCTTGCTTCAGGCGATACGCGACGCTGCCTGTCCCCCCAAAAGCATCAAGGCACGTCTCGCAGTCGAGTTCAGCAATCTGTTCCCAAATCCAATCCACGAGCTTGGCCTTGCTGCCCTGGTAGCGTGTCGAAGGAAACCTGGCCGCTTCAGGAAACAGAAAAGAAGGCTGAATGGCTTTCGAGCGCACGAATTGTTTTCTCCATATAGACTCAAATGGCGAGTTATCTGGTCGCCGCCTCGCTTACTACTGTCTACATTATAGGCCCGCGTACACAAGACGTCAAGGGCGGGGCGGGGCACAGCGGTTGTACACCGCCTGCCGGGTCTGTACACCGCGCATAGATGCTGTGCCCGGCATACAGTCGCCGTGCGTCCCGCACAGCAACCATATCCGCCGCACAAATGCTGTGCGCCGCATACAGGTTTTGTATGCGGCGCACAAGCGCTGTACGGGATGCATGGACGCTCAGAAACGCGGAACGAAAAGCGTGGCAGGCGATAACTTCGCCTGGAGCGCCTGAAGGATTTGCTCAAGGTCAACTCTGGCTTCGGCCTGTAGCCCCAGGCAGATCCCAATGCCTTCGGCATCGGTGCTCAGCCGGGATTGCATCGTCGGCTTGAAAGATCCGTTGGCGCGCTGATCCATCCGGTAGATATGAAAGTGCATCGAGTCGCCGATGACGGCGGGATTCTTGACATGACCGAAGTTGAACTGCCGAGCCATGTAGACCAGCAGCTTGTCCTGCACGATCAACACGAGCTTCTTGTTCACATGTTCGAAGGTCTGAATCTTGTGGTGCATCTGCACCAAAGTCGTTTTCGCCGTCATCTTCCAGTTCATGCCGTAGGACTTCTGGGAGTTTTCGTCACCGTCATCGGTTGGAACCCCAAGTCTCTGCAGCAAACGCTGGCGCTCCGGCCAGATCGTGCCCGTTGTATCAAGGGCCTGAATCTCGATGCCGACAAAATCCTTGACCTTTCCCGCCCTCACGGAAACGAGAAAGTAGTCAACGTTCCCGCCGGGAATCGTAACCTCGGGAACAAGATGCAGTTCGTTGCCCGGTTCGTGAGTGGTGAGGAGATGAAAGCAATCGGTGAAGATTTGCCCGTGCTCGATCAAACGGGCCGGACAAATCACAATCGGCTCTGGCCGTCGCCCATAGAGGACTGTGCATGAGCCGATCGCCGTGTTGGGATCGCTCTTTCTGACCTTGTAGCATTTCTTCTCCAGGAAAATGCACCGCTGTTCTTGAGCGATCTGGCCCCAGTTTTGCCCCTGTCCCTCCACCGAACGTCCGAAAAACTCAACGATGGCGCTCATAGCAACGTCGTACACCTTTCGTGAGAGATTGCGAGGTACTGCCGCGAGATGTCAATCCCGACCGACTTGCGGCCAAGATTCAGCGCCGCCAAAAGCGTTGTTCCGGTCCCGCAAAATGGATCGAGGACCACGCCATCCGCCGGACAGGTGGCGGCGATGGGAATCCGGCAAAGGTCAATGGGATACGGCGCAAAATGCGCGTCTCGATGCTGTGTATCCTCGGGCATGATATCCCAAACATCGGCCGGCTTACTGCCGTTCGGGTGATAGCGTAGAATATAAAACCCTTTGTCGCGCAATTCCTTCGCGCGGCCTGAGATCTTTTCGCTATCCGAGTGCGTCGTGCGCTGCTGACCACGGATAATCATCCGGAAGTCCGAAATCTGACCAGCAGCCACATCCACCAATGTTCGTTCAAGAGATTCATAGGCATCTTTCTTTTCTTGTTCGCTCAGCGCAGTCGAAAGCTCAATCTGGCGCTTGTAGCGAACCCCAGAAACGCCGGTGGCGGAGACGACCGCGCCATTGACGACTTTTGCTTCTCGGGGTTTGGAACGGATCGCATCGGCGTCATAGTGGTAATTCGATTGCTTTACAAAGTGAAAAACCAGCTCATGGACGTTGCCCAGGCGGTCTTTGGTGTTGTCCATCCCGCTCTTGACCTTGTTCCAGATGACGCTGTTGCGGAGGATCCAGCCCTGGCGGTCGGTCAGCTCGAACGCCACGCGCCACGGAATGCCGACAAGGCGCTTGTTCTGATAGCTATCGCCGATGTTAAGCCAAAAGGAGCCGGCCGGTTTCAACACGCGCTTGAGTTCGGCGAAGACTTCTGCCAGGTGGCGGACATACTCACGGTAGTCGGTCTCGAGGCCGATGCCGCCATTTGCATACTCGCGCTTGCCCCAATAGGGCGGGGAGGTCATGGCGCAATCAACACACGCGTCGGGCAACTCGCGCAGCACCTCGCGTGCATCACCGAGCAACAGGAGCGGTCGCAGGCGCGCCTCGCTGAGATACGACCGGACGGCCGCCCGGAATTCGCCCGCGACAATCGCATCTGCATCCCATTGGGCGGTAGCGCTCACCGCTGTTCGTGCGGTCTCAATATCGCTCATCGTGCATACCATTTACGGAATCCAGGGCCACCGGCTCAATCCAGAATCCACGGTTCATTCATCGGTCGGTGGGAGCGACCATGATAAGGGCAAGTATACGCCCCAAATCTTGCGGGGTCAAACTGTGCGCGACGTACAGGAGCTGTACATGGTCTACCAGGGCTGTACGCGGCGTACAGACACCGTACGGCGCGGACACCTGCTGTACCTGCCCCACAAAAGCTGTGCGCCGCGTACAGATCGTGTACACGGCGCACAAGCGCTGTACGGGGTGCGCGGACGCTGTGCGCCCCGTATCGGTCTATCGCGTCGCGCTTATAGCCCAAACTGAGTGAGCGCGGCCTTGTCCTTGCCGAACGCCAGGCGTACCAACGTCCGCATCATAGTATGAGATATCGAGCCGCGTTCATTGCTGAATCAGCGGCAGGTAGATGTAATGGTAGAGTGACAGTTTGGCGACCAAGACATCATTATCGCCGCTGTAGGGGCGCTCGGGCGCGCCCCAGACGGCCCCACTGAATCCTGTCAGATGCACATTTCTGCCCCCACCCACAGCGACCGCCCGACCGTCGTCCTGTCCGCTCCCGCCGAGAAAAGCGTTCCACATCAGCGCACCGTTGGTGTCCACCCTGGCGGCGAACGCGTCACCATTGCTGTGGTACGCGCGAACTGGGATGCTCCAGGAGGAGCGACTCTGGCCTGCCACATACACGTTTGCGTTCTCGTCCAACGCGATTCCATAACCATAATCTGCGCGATTACCGCCAAGAAAAGTGTTCCACGTGATCGCGCCGCTGTTATCCAGCTTGACGACAAATGCGTCATAGTCGCCAACGTGGGCGCGGATTGGACAAGTCGCACATGCGCCCTCGCCCCAACTTGCGTTGCTATCACCCGCCACGTATGCGTTATCATTGCTGTCCACCGCGATCGCCCGGCCATAATCGGTCCCGCTGCCGCCGAGAAAGGTGTTCCAGGTCAGCCCTCCGTTGCGATTCAATTTGGCCGCAAATGCATCGGCGCCGCTCGTGTAGGCGCGTATGGGCGAACCCCAGGCCGCGTAGCTCCGTCCCGCCACATATACATAGTCAATGTCCTCTACCGCGATGGCATGACCGTAGTCCCATGCGCTTCCACCGAGGAAGGTGTGCCAGATCAATGTTCCGTTGTTGTCGAGCTTGGCGACGAACGCGTCCCAACCAGCGGTGTAATTACGGACCGGGGTACCCCAGGGGCTATCGCTGGCGCCGGCTACATACACGTTCCTGTCACCATCCACCGTGACCGCAAAGCCTTGGTCCAGGCCGCCGCCGGTGTTGCCGAAGAATTTAACCCAAATCCCGCCGCCATCGCCGCCCAGTTTTGCGACGAACGCGTCAGTGCTGGATTCGCCCGTCACATACACATTTTGGGCGTCATCCACGGCGATACCATAACCGTAATCATCACTCACGTTCCCGCCGAGAAAGGTATTCCAGATCAGCGTACCGCTGGCATCCAGCTTGGCGACAAATGCGTCGAAGCCGCTGCCGCTATAGGCTTCGACAGGCGTGCCCCAGGTGGCATCGCTGCGTCCCACCACATAGCTGTTCCCGCTCCCGTCCACGGCGATGCCGGCGCCGGAGTCTTTCCCGGTTCCGCCGAGGAAGGTATGCCAGGTAAGCGTCGGGTCAATGAACAGCGGACGCGCGGGATCATACGCGGCCACGCTGAATCCGATCAGCTTGGCATCTTCTTCGCCGTCGTTTGCCTGGGACAGAGACACCGGGGTCACGGTGAACGCCACGTTGACGAATTCGCGAGCGCCATCGCGCTCTTGCCACGCCAGCGGCGCGCTTTCGCGCATGATGCCCGTCGCGTATGTCAGCGCCAGGGTTCCATACGCACAGGCGCCGTAGCTACCCCACAAACGCTGTGCGTCGCGTACAGCGTTTGTACACGACGCACGGGTACTGTACGGGGCGCACCGCAGGTGTGCGCCACGCTCACGTGCCAGGCACTTGCGAAGTGCCTGGCACGTCCGGCGGGGCTATTTTCAGGTTAGCGCACCTTCAAGTTGGACTGCAACACGCTCACGCTCAGACGGCACGAATCGCCGGCAGAGGTCCTCCACCAGCCAACGTTGGAGTTTCTGTCTGACATTATGCACCGTGATACCCACCAGTCGGTCATCCTTACCGTCATAGCGCAACATGACGCCCGACAGCCCTTCGGCGTCACTGTAGTAGGTCGGCCCAACAGGCGGTGAGAAGGTAATGTATAGCATATCCTGAATATCGTCATAATCGTAGTACACTTTACGATCGTCAAATCGAACCGTGGTTTCGTTCATATCGCCAGCCCTCCCTTCTTCACCTGATCCACAAAATAGACCGCGCTGACAAGCCCTGTCTTTTGCCATTGGCGCTCCGCCGGAAGGACATACTTGACCACCACTCTCAGGAACAATGCCTTGCGAAAGGGACGAATCTGTTCCGGTACATACCTGTAGTAGAGCCACACCCGATCATCCTCTGGGTCAGGTTGTCGTATCTGGCGTACCAGCCTTGCAGCGCGACCTGACCGGCCTTGACCTCGGCGGTCTTCGCCTGCAATTGGCTCTTCAGCGCCTCTTGCTCCTGGTCGAGGCGTTCCAGACGGGCGGCCAATTCTGCGCCCGTGGCCGCGTGTTCGGCCGTCACCCCGCGGCGCTGCAACTGCGTCAGGTTGGCCTTGATCCCCTCCGCCATGAGTCGTGCTTTGTTGATTTGGGCGGCTAATGTTCCTGCTGGCATCGTGTTCCTCCACTGAAAAGAGTTATGATTGGATGCTTGTGCGAGTACTTCGATAGCTTGCGGGGGGAGGCGCACGCCGTGGCTAGCACAAGTAGACCACGCAAAGTATTATAGGATTGGTATGCCGAAAATGTACCACATATTGCGAGGAGTGTAAAATTTCCTCGCACAAAACCACACTCGCCACACAAAAGCGGTGCGCCGCGCACAAAAACAGTACGCGGCGCACGAGCGCTGTACGGGGCGCACCCGCACAGTGCGCCACACATCAGTTATCCTCTTTCCCGATCCACCAACCTACCAATTTCCCAATCTACCCCTCTACCCACCTACCGGTTCAACTGCATGGGCATGATCACGTGCGTGAATTCTTCCGGCCCCGTGCCCACCGGCCGGAAGACACCGGGCCGGTCGGAGCGGGTGGTTTCCAGCACCACTTGCGGCGTATCAATCACCCCCAGCACTTCCATCAGGTAGCGGGCGTTGAAGGCGATCTCCAGCCCGCCGCCTTCCACCAGCGCATCCACTTCGCTCACGTTGTCGCCGGCCTCGGCCGACGTGGCGCGCAGGACGATCTGGCCCGGCTCGGTGTCGCTGCCGGGAACGACCTGGAACATGACCCGATCCGAGGCGTCGCGGGCAAAGAGCGAGGCGACCTTGAGCGCGCGCTGAAACGCCGCGGTGTCAATCACGGTGCGCGTGGTGAAGCCCTTCGGGATGATGGCGTTGAAGTCGGGGAATTTGGCATCAATGAGCTGCGAAACGAGATCCACCTGGTGGAACGCGCCTTTTTCCCCTTCGCCCTTGCCCTTCATGCGGAAAAGCACCTGGTTGCGCGCGGCCGCCACGGCCAATTCCACCGACTGGTCGGGGTCGCACTCGCCGCTGATCCGGCTCACATCCTGCAGCGAACGGGCCGGGATGATGACGCTGTGATCGGCCGGCACGGCCGCGCCCAACGACGTCCGGCGCAGCGAGAGGCGATACCCATCGGTGGCGGCCAGGGTCAGGCGTTCCCCCTCGAAACGCGCCAGCACGCCGGTGAGGGAGGGCCGGCTGGTGTCTTTGGCGTCGGCGGCCGCGAAGGCGACCTGGTCAATGATCTGGCGCAACGTCGCAGGCTGCAGACCGAGCGAGCGTTCGCCATCCGCGGTCGGGATCAGGGGGAACTCGCTGGCGTCAATGCCTTTGATGTTCGACTCGAAGCGGGCGCATTTCAGGTTGACGCTCATCGTGCGCACCACCATCTCCAGGTCAATCCGCTCGGCGGGCACCGAGCTGACCCACTCCGTCAGCAGGCGGGCCGGCAGGGTGATCGCGCCGTCATCCTCGACCTGCGCGCCCAGCCACGCGCTGACGCCCACCTCCAGATTGGTGGCAGCCAGCTTCAGTCGCCCTTCATCGGTGCTGAGCAGGATGTTGCCGAGCACCGGCAGCGTGCTGCGCGATGAAACAGCCCGACCCACGATGGAAAGCCCCTTGGCAAGGTTCTCTTGGAGGATAGATAGACGCACGGTGAAACCTCCTGGCGGTCAGTGGAAATCGTTTCCGAATGATTCAATCGTAAATCAGGCGTGAGTATAACACGAACTGGATACAAAACGCAACATAACACCCTGTCATCAGCCGGCCGTGCGATCGTCATCCATCACGGCTCCAACAATCGCCGCGATGAAGGGCGGCGCGGTATCCTCGGTGGATTGCGTGGGGCCGGCGCCGACGCGCACGATCACGAGATCGAGCGCGGGGATCACCGTGCACAGATTGGTGTTGTAGCCCAACGCCGAAAACGCATCGCGCGTGGCCGCGGGCCACAGCGTCCCTTGGGTGTTCACCCACCAGGTCAGCCCATATCGGCCGTTGGCTGCCTGCGACGTGCGCGTGCTCAGATCAATCCACCACGGCGGGATGAGCGCTCGTCCCGCCCACATGCCTTGGCGCAGCATCAGATAGCCGATGCGCGCCAACTCGCGTGCGGAAACATGCGCGCCCGAATAAGGGGTCGTATGCGACCCGATGCCGACACCTTCCTGCCCCAACGTATCCCACGTCAAGCTTTCGATGCCAATGGGCCGGAAGACCCGCTCTGCCATGAACGGCGCTAACTCCTGCCCGGTGATCTCGCGAAAGGCCAGGCCCAGGTGGGCGAAGGCCGGGTCGCAGTAGTCCCAGCGGGCGCCAGGCTCGGCGACGAGTTGAGACACCCATACCTCGGCGTCGGTGTCGCGGGCCACCACCGGCTGAAAGCCGAGCGCGGCTGCAAAGGGGTCAACCCCCGGCTTTGTCCGCACGCCGTAGACGCCGATGCTCTCGCCGGGGATGCCGGAAGACATGGAAAGCAAGTGGCGCAGGGTGATGCGTGCCTTGGCTGGGTCAGTCAGCGGGTGTCCAGCCGGAATGAACGCGTAGGCCGGGCTGTCCAGGTCAACCGCCTTGACGATCCGCCCGCGGCGCACATCGTCGAACAGGATGCCGTATGCCGTGCCGGTCAGCGACTTGGTGCAGGAATGGATGTTGAAGCGCGTTTCTGGTCCTGCGCCGTTCTCGTGCCACTCGGCCACCAGGTAGCCGCGGCGGATGATGATCACCGACGATGGAACGCCAAATTGTCTGTTCCAGTCACGGGCTGGCTTCAACGCTGCGATATCCATCCCGGCTAACGCCCGCGCCCGGGCGGGGTCATCAAGTTTGCGCCATCCGCCCACAGATTCCGGGGGTGGGTAGTACGTGGATGTCTGATCTGCTATTGTGGTCATCAGCGACCTCCTGGATAATTTCTGCGTTTTCCTGCCAGCGACGCTCCTCAGCCGGCCGGCCCGATCGTCGTGCGCTCCTCGACCAGCGCCAGCAGCCGCTCCAGCACCTGGCCGTCCTCATCGAGACGGAGTTGGATGGCGGCTGCGGAACAAGCGGCAGCGCACCGGCCGCAGCCCTTGCAGGTCTCCGCGATGGCCGCCCGGCCATCCGCCAGGCGGATCGCGCCCACGTAACACAAGTCGAGGCATTCGCCGCAGCCGGTACACTCCGACCCTACCTCGACGCGCAGCCCCGGCAGGCGCAAGACCGAATCCCAAAACTCGCGTGGGCCGCGGCGCAAGCCGTGGCGCACCGTGCAGCAGCAGTTGCAGCAAAAGCAGACCGCCAGCATCCGAGCATAGTCAATGCCGAGCAACTCCGCGTCATATGCGGCGTGCACGACCAACGGCACGAGGCCCAGCGCCATGGCCTGCCGCGCGTGCGCCAGCGCTGCGGCCGCGTCGAGCGGCCGCCCCAGCTCGGGGCTGATCTGGCCGGCGGCGTCGCCCAGGAAAAGGCAGCCGAGGTCGCGCGGATAGGTCCGGCACCCCTCAGCGCGACGGCAGAGGCATTGGTTGAGCACGACCTGATGGCTGGCCCGCGCCACCAACGTCTCAAGCAGGCCGTAGGGCAGCGCCACGCTCTCGGTCCCGCGCACCACCCGGTTCACCGGCAGGATGATGTGGCAGTTGCGCGCCGGGCTGACGTCGGCATGCACGAAGTGCTTGAGCACAGGCTGTTGCGCAGCCCAGCTTTGCACCTTGCCGAGCGGCCACAAACGCATCAGGAGGTCGAAGGAACGTTTCGAGCGGGACATGGTCAGGTGTCAGGAGTCAGGGATCAGCCGTGGCGGCGCACGAAGCGGCGCATCCGTTCCAGCGCCTCCTCGATCTGCTCTTTGGCCGTGGCGTAGCAGATGCGCACGTAGCCCTCGCCGCCCAGGCCGAAGGCCGGGCCAGGCACCACCGCCACGCGCTCTTCTTCCAGGAGGGTCCACGCGAACTGATCCGAGGTCATGCCGCTGATGCGGATGTCGGGAAACGCGTAGAACGCGCCGCGCGGCTCGAACGCCCGCAGGCCGATGCTGTTCAGCCCCTCCAGCAGCAGTTTACGGCGGACATCATAGGACGCGACCATCGCCTGCACGGCCTCTTCGGCGCGCGGATCGGTCAGCGCGGTGATGGCGGCGACCTGCGCGGTGGTGGATGCGGACATGATGGTGTACTGATGGATCTTGCGCATGGCGTCCAGGATATCGGCTGGGCCGAGCGCAAACCCGAGGCGCCAGCCGGTCATGGCGTAGTCCTTCGAGAACCCGCCGATGAGGATCGTGCGGTCGCGCATTCCAGGCAGGCTGCTGAAGGTGATGTGCCGGCCGCTCCCGTAGATCAGCCGGTCGTAAATCTCGTCGGAGATCACCAACAGGTCGTGACGTTCGGCCAGCGCGGCGATCTCTAGCATACGCTCCGCATCGAGGATCGCGCCGGTCGGGTTGTTCGGGTAGTTGATCAGTACCGCCTTCGTGTGCGGAGTAATGGCCGCCGCGATCTGCGCGGCCGTGACCTGGAAGGTCGTTTCGACGTGCGTGGCGATGGGTACGGGCGCGCCCCCCGCGAAGATCACCTCGGCCTCGTAGGCGACGAAGCACGGCTCCGGGATGATCACCTCATCGCCGGGGTTCAAGATGGCGGTCAACGCCAGATAGAGCGCCTCGGAGCCGCCGACGGTGATGAGGCATTCGCTCTCGGGGTCGTAGCCAGCCCCGTAGAGCTGCGCCCACTTGGCGACGACCGCCTGGCGCAGCGCGGCGATGCCGGAATTGGACGTGTAACGCGTCTCCCCGCGGCGCAACGAAGCGATGCCGGCTTCGCGGATCACATCCGGCGTCACAAAGTCCGGCTCGCCGATGCCCAACGAGATGACATCCTGCATCGTGGCAGCGATGTCAAAGAATTTGCGGATGCCGGATGGCGGTACATCAGCCACGCGACGCGAGATACGATCAGACATAAAAAAACGCCTCCTCTAAACACATAAATCCAGAATGATATCCCGCGCCATCTTGACGCCCAGGATCAGATTCTCCACTGAAATCCGTTCGTCAATCCCATGCACGCGGCCGAGGTCGGCCCGCTCCAGGATGGCCGGGCTGAAGCCATAGGCTGCATAGCCGCGCTGGCGGAAGTAGCGGCCATCGGTGGCGCCCGGCACCAGGAGGGGGAACAGCCCCGCGCCTGGCGCATGCGCCGTCACCGCCCGCTGGACGGCCGCATAGAACGGGCCGTCCAGCGGCGCGACCCCCGAGGGCGGCGCGACCTCGCCGGCCTCCACGCGCACGCGCTTGTCCCCGATCACCGCTTCGAGCCAACGGACGAACTCCGCGGCATCGGTTTCGGGCAGCAGCCGGCAATCCAGCTCGGCCTCGGCGCGCTCCGGGATGACGTTGATCTTGTAGCCGGCGCGCAGGATCGTCGGGCTGACCGTGTCGCGCAGCACCGCGCCCAGCAGCCGATCGGCCGAGAGCCGGCCGCTGAGCAGGCGCAAGATCGCCGGCCGATCCAGGTGGCGCAACAAGAACGAAGCTGGGAATCTCTGTGTGCCGGCCAGCGCGCGGAACATCCCGGCGGTGACGGCGTTGATGTGGAGCGGCCGCGGCGCGCGGCGCACCCGTTCCAGCGCGGCCGCCAGCGTGACGACCGCGTTGTTGACGTGCGGCATCGAGCCATGACCGGGGTCGCCCGTGGCGATCAGCCGGATATTGTGCGGCCGCTTCTCGGCCACGGCGATGCCGAACATGGTCCGATCGCCGAACATCCCGCGCAGCCCGCCGCTGCCCTCATCCCACACCCATTCGGGGTCGAGTTCGGCCAGGTGGCGTTCGGTGAGCCAACGCATCCCGGCGTGGCCGCCGGCCTCCTCGTCGGGCACGGCCAGGAAGATGATCGGCTGGCGGAAGCGAACGCCTTCCTTCAGCAGCGATTCGAGCGCCAACAGGAAGACCACGCCCAGGTTCTTGGTGTCGAGCGCGCCGCGGCCCCAGACGAAGCCGTCGGCCACCACGCCGCTGAAGGGCGGGTGCGCCCATTGCGCGGGGTCGGCCCCGACCACATCCATGTGATGGTTAATCAGCAGCGGCTTGAGCGGTTCGCGGCCGGCGATGCGGCCCACCACCAGCCCGCGGCCCGGCGCCGGCTCATGGATCGTCACATCGCGGGTGATCCCGCGGTCGCGCAACTGATCGCGCAGCCATTCGGCCGCGGGCAGCTCGTTGCCGGGCGGGTTGGTGGTGTCGAATTGCACGTAGCGGCTCAGCGTCGCGACGGCGTCGTTGCGGATGGCGTCCCAATTTGCGGCGGTTTCCATCTTGTTCTCCGTTCTCGTCTTTGGGCCTTCGCAGCCCGTGTTCCTCCATTGTTCAGTGTTCAGTTCAACCCTGTACGTCGCGCTGCTCTTCTCATGTCATGCCAACGTGCCCGGCAAGTACCGCGCCATCAGATACCGCGGTCTGTCCATCGGCGCGGCCCATCAACTCCACCGCGCCCCGGCACGCCACCCCACGGCCAAATCGCACATCCCCCTGCACGGTCAATTGCGCGCAATCCGCCAGCGAGGGCGGCCCGAAGGGGAAGCGCGCTTCCAGGTCGTCAATCAGCCGATAGAACCGGGGATCCAGCCTGACGACCGGTGGATCGGGCAGGCGGCGGGCCGGGTTGAGCACGATCTGCCAGTCGGCGGTCAGCACGTAGGCGTCGGAACGGATCAGCAGCAGGTCATCGCTGGTTTTCACCGGGGCGAAGCGCGTCCGCGGCACGTGCACCGCGCCCGCGCCGGGGAAAAGCTCGATGGCCGCGCCCATCGCGGTCTCAAGCTGATAGACCGGGGTGGATCCCGCGTCGCACGGATCCACCGGCTTGGCATTGCGGATCATCGGCAACCCCAGGATGCCGTTGCGCGCTTCCAGTGTGGCGGCCAACGCCGGCAGGTTCAGCCACAGGTTGTTCGTGTTGAAGTAGCGGTGGCGGCCGATGTCTTGGAACGCCGGCATGTCCGCGGTCGGGCATTGCGCGCTCTCGCGCAGGATCAGCCGGCCATCCGCCCGCGACCGGGCCAGATGCCCGCCCTTGCGATCCGCCGTGGTGCGCTCGGTGACCTCCATCAGAAACGGCAGACCTTCGCTCACGAAGTAACCGAGGATCGCCGGATCGAGCACCGCGCCCAGGTTATCCGCATTCGAGACGAACGCATAGCGATAACCGGCGGCTAGCAGCCGCGCCAGCATCCCGCTGGTCAGCAGGGCCGGGTAGATGTCGCCATGGCCAGGCGGACACCATTCCAGGTCGGGGTCGGCAGGCCAGATGACCGGAGTCAAGTCCGCCTGGACGACCTTCGGCGCCTTGTGCTGGACGAAATCCAGGGGCAGGCCGAAGCGCGCCAGCTCAGGATAACGTTGCAGCGCCGCCAGCGAATCGGCGCGCGTATTGAAGCTGTCCATCAGCACCAGCGGCACATCGCTCAGCAACGACTGCCGGGCGATGATATCCAGGAACGTCAGCCCATCCTTGGCCACCAACAGCGATTTTGCGCGGTCGAGACCCATGCCCGTGCCGAGACCGCCATTGAGCTTCAGCAGGATCGTGGCGGATAGCGCCGCCCGGCCCGTCTCGGCCAGCGCCGGTCCGAAGGTCTCAACATCAGGCAACGCTGTAACCGGCATAATGTCGCCTTCCGGAATCAATCCGGTCTGGCCGGCGGCCAACTGATGATAGTAATACTCGAACGTGCGGATGACGATGTCGGGCAGGCCCTCAGCGCGCATCCGTGCGGCAAAGGGGGTGAAGTCGGCGTTGACTCTGGTCATGATTTATCCTCAAGCAAAAGATGGGGCATCTTCATGCGGCCGCCCCAACCGGGATTGCGACGAATCGCGCGCGAGACATCTCAGCGCCATAGGCAATAGCGGCCAGAATGTCTTCCCGGGTTAGCTGCGGATATTCAACCTGGACATCCGCAACAGTCATCCCGCTGGCAAGCAGATCCAGGATCAGCGACACCCAGATGCGAGTGCCGCGAATCCGAGGTTCGCCGAAGCACACATCAGGGTCAACGGCGATGCGCCGCAAGAGCAAATTCATGGGCTTGTCTCCCTGCCTGGCATCGGTTTCCTATTATGCCAATCTGTCGCCTGTTCATAGGCGTAGGCCACTGATAGCAGTGTCCCTTCCTCGAAGTCGCCCGCGATCAGTTGCAGTCCGATGGGCAGCCCGGCGCGGTCGAACCCGCACGGCAGCGAGAGGCCAGGCAGCCCGGCCAGGTTGAGCGACAGGGTGAAGATGTCCGCCAGGTACATGCTCAGCGGGTCATCCGTCTTCTCCCCGATGCGGAACGCGGTGGTTGGCGCGGTGGGGCAGGCGATCACGTCCACCTCACGCAGCGCGGCCGCGAAGTCCTGTTTGATGAGGGTACGCACCTGCTGCGCTTTCAGATAGTAGGCGTCATAGTACCCGGCGCTCAGCGCGTACGCGCCCAGCATGATACGCCGTTTGACCTCCGCCCCGAAGCCTTGCCCGCGTGTCTTGCGATATCCGTCCCACAACGTCTCGCCCGGCACGGATAAGCCGTAGCGGATACCATCATAGCGCGCCAGGTTGGCCGACGCCTCGGCCGGGGCGATCAGATAGTAGACCGGCAGCGCCAGGCCGGTGTGCGGCAGGCTGATCTCCCGGACCTCGGCGCCCAGGCCGGCCAGCACGTCAATCGCCGCGCGCACCGCCGCCTCGACCTCGGGCTGGATCCCCGCGATGAAGTATTCCTTCGGCACGCCGACGCGCCAGGGGCGTCCTTCGACTGCGCAGCACAAACCGCTGCTCCGCTCAGGACGCTCGTCTCTTGCCCCCTGACTCCTGACTCCTGCCCCGTAGTTCGGCGTCGGCGCATCCACGCTGGTGCTATCGCGACGGTCGTATCCTGCGATAGCCGCCAAAAGGATCGCTGCATCCTGTACGTCCTTCGTCAACGTCCCGATCTGGTCTAGCGACGAGCCGTAGGCGATCAGTCCGTAGCGGCTGACGCGGCCGTAAGTGGGCTTGAGGCCTACGACGCCGCACAACGACGCCGGCTGGCGCACGCTGCCGCCCGTATCGGTGCCGAGGGCGGCCAGGCACTCATCCGCCGCGACCGCGGCCGCGCTGCCGCCGCTCGACCCGCCCGGCACCCGATCGAGATCCCACGGGTTGTGCGTGGTGAAATAGGCCGAGTTCTCGGTGCTGGAGCCCATCGCGAACTCATCGGTATTGGTTTTGCCCAGGATCACCGCGCCGGCGGCCAGAAGTTTCTCGATCGCTGTGGCGCTGAAGGGGGGAATGTAGTTCTCAAGGATCCTCGAACCGCAAGTCGTCCGCACCCCTTCGACGGTGATCACATCCTTGATCGCCAGGGGGATGCCGGTGAGGGGCGGCAGCTCGGCCAGCTCGCCCGTGGCCCGTGCGGCCCGCAGGCGCTCATCCGCCGTCGCGGCCTGTTCAAGGGCCACTTCCGGCAGCAAGGTCAGGTAGGCTTTGACCTCATTGTCCACGACGCAGATGTGGTTAAGCACGGCCTCGGTCAACTCGACCGCGGAAATATCGCCAGAGCGCAGGAATTGAGCAGCTCGATGGATTGTCAACGCAGGTAACATGTCGGTTCTCATAGATCATGCCTTCCGCGGCAGGTGTGAATCAAGCATCATCACGATCAATAAGACGACGATGCCCAGCAGGCTCAATCCGGCACCCACTTTCAGGGACGATGGAGAGAACTCAAAAACGACTTCATGTTTTCCTGGCGATAGCGGCACTCCACGCAAGATGTGGTTGGTTCTAACTACCGGAGTCGGACGGCCATCTACATAGGCTCGCCAACCGGCGTGGTATTGCTCTGCAAGCACCAAGAGTCCGTGTTGCGAGGCTGTGACAGCAATGGTAACGCGCCTGTCTGTATGGGTTGTAATCTTGGCCTGACTTGCTGGTATCATCGCTTTGTCAGGCAGGTGAATATCATCAGCAGTGATGGCGACATTTCGAATGTCGAAGGTTTCATCCAGCAAGCGCGTTATCGCGCGTTCATCGTGTGGAACATGTTCCGCGGCATAGACCACATATGCACGTGCAAGGGGTGTGAACCTCTCGAATATGTACATCTCCCCCTGATATACTTGAGCCCCTTCAGCGCCATAGACCGAAACGGCAGGTTTTCCATCCCCAGTAACGCATAGCGCGACCCCGGTTGGGGCCTGTGATTCATCAGCAGAGACTGTCCAGATGTAGGACTGTCCCGGCGCATCGCGTTCTGGAGCGAAGTACAAAGTGATTTTCCCTTCCATCAAATCGGATACCTTCTGGCGAGCCTCCAGCACCGGCTGCGTGGGATTTGCGCTCCGAAACAAGCGAATCACCATGGTACTGTCCTGTGATGGCGGTTTCAGGGGCCGAAAGCGCAAGTCCAGTCTGTTGATCGCCGTGTTGCGCACGGTAAAGGCGCCGGTCACAGGATGCGCAGCATTGATCTCGCCGCTATCGCCGTCACAGCCCTCTATCATTTGTTCGGCTCGGATGCCCGGATCATGGAATGGCTCGGACGATATGAGATACTTCACCTGTAGAAGATCCAACAGCCGTTGCGACGGATAGCTGAATGTCACCATATTGCCGTTACGGTTCATCCACGAGATATCTATTTTCGGATCGCCGGACGTCACGAGTTGATGAAAGCGAGCCACAATCAGAGATGAATAGCCGCCTGCTTCTGATACCCCATAGATTGACAGGACATTCGGGCCGAGGAGCACGTCATTGTTGCGTTGAAACGCCAGCACACGCTCGAAACCGGCATGTGTACGCAAATACTCGATGCCGGACGTGGCTGGCATCAGTTGCGCCACTGCGCCTACAGGATTGAAGTGGCTGCCGAACAGATATAGATCTGCAAACGCAAGTACAATCAGCCCCCATTCGGCGGCCGGCTTGAGCGCCGCATAGCGATAGCGCACGGCTAACAAAACAACCGCGCTGCCGAGCAAAATCCCAGCCCGAAGCACCTCGACTTGTAATTGGCTCCAATGATCGCGGGCGTGACCTGAATTAAGTTGAACGAGCGCCAGATAAACTATACTCAGCAGTGCAACACCTACCGCAATGACACTCCATTGAGGCGTCGTCGGCTCACTCAAGGTTTTGGCTGCCAGTAGCGCAATAATCAATGGCAGCAGAAACACGGTGCGGTGCAGCGAAATGTATTTGATGACAGGTATCGGACCCAATATTGACACGCCGGGACCACCCAGGATGAAGTAAACTGTCAGAGCTCCGACTGCTGATAAATAGAGTACAGGCATTCTGGGCGACGCCAATGGCGCAATGCCGGCCAACAACAAAGCCACAAGTCCCGCATAAATAGTGCTTTCACTATAGTTGCTTGCGCCCCAATATGCGCCGCCGCCAGTCGGTTGCCCGTAGAAATGCGGGACAATCAGCGTGATGAGTTGTTGCGCCGGCAACGGATCAACCAGGCCCCACTCCAGAACGCGCCGGCTTGAATCCAGAAACTCGGTGAAGGGAATGATTTGAACAGCACTGGCGATGAAGCCCAATCCTGGCATCATTGCCGCAGCCAGAAGCGGCCCAAAACTCATCCTACCTTTTGCTCGGGATTTCCGCCAGGTTGCGCCTAAGGCATACAAGACTAAGAACAAGCAAAACGTGACAACGAAAGAGATTTGTCCACCCAATGTGGCAAATGCCAGCGCCATGCCGCCAAAAGCTATATAGCGCCAACTCCTGCGTTGAATAGCCAACTCGTATGCCCACAGTATCCCGGGCAACCATGCCAGGGTACTTATCCAAAAAGGTGTCTCGAACCATGTCACCAGATAGCCGCTAAGCGCATAAGTCAATGCGCCAAAAATCGCGGCGCGCCATGCGCACTGAGTCGCTCGCAAAAAACCGTAGGTGAGCACTGCGGCTAAGATGGCATGCAGCCACAACCCGATGGCAAGCCCGCGTGCAGCCCCGAAAGCCAATCCCAGCACAAGAGAGACAGGGTAGAACGTCTGGAATAATGGATCCGCAGCGGTGGGATGTCCAAGCAAAATGCGCGGATTCCACAGAGGCCATTGGTGCGTGCTGCGCACTGTTTCGACGGCATTGACTAAGAAGGGATAATACTGGTATAGAGGATCAGAGATCAGCCAGTTCTGTAGCTGCACAACCGAACCGTTCCTCCAAGGCAGAATAAAATTAGCTAAGTCCACCGGCACAAAAGTTTGTCCGGGGCGGATTCCTCTTACGTGATAAGAAGATACGGCAAGAATCAGTATCGCACAAGCTATCAGATGTTGCCGCCTTGTAGTGTTAGCCCACGATCGTGTGATTAGATTCGCCATGAGCGCCTCATGCCTCAGTCATTCCCTTCCAGGATCGCTGTTACGCGGAAACAACCTTCCTCCGCGTCGGGCGCGTTCGCCAGCACATCTTCGATCGGCAGCGCCGACTGTACGGCATCCTCCCGCATGACGTTGCGCAACGGCAGCACGGTGGCCGTGGGCGGGATGGCTGACGTGTCCACCCCTTGCAAGATCGCCGCGTATTCCAAAATCGCTGAAAGCTGCCCGCGGTAGAGTATTTTCTCTTCTTCGGTCAAGGCCAGGCGAGCCAACTCGGCAATATGCTCCACCTGTTCGATTGTGAGACTCACGTTGTATCCTTTCTCTTTCATGGCCCCCACGCCGGATGCGTGTTGTCACCCGCGCCTCGGGTGAGCGCGATCGGCGGGCCGCCCCCGGCGGGAACGACGTAGATGTCCCAGCGCCCGGCCTCATTCGCTGCGAATGCCAGCCAGCGGCCATCCGGCGACCAGGCCGGATAGCGCGCATCGTAGGCGCCGGTCGTCAGTTGACGATAACCGGCGCCATCCAGGTTCAGGGTCGCGATCTGCCAACGCCCGCCGCGCAAGACGTTCAGAGCGATGGTCTTGCCGTCCGGCGACCAGGCCGGCGACTCAGCGTGCGGGTAGAAGCGCCGCGCCGCGCTGCCGTCCGCGTTCATCAGGTAAACGTTGATCGAGGCGTGCACCGCCTCATCTACGTCGAAGTCGGAGTCGAAGACGATCCGCCGGCCGTCGGGCGACCAGTGTGGGGCCTCGTTATTGCCGCCGGGCTGCGTCAACCGCGTCTCGCCGCTGCCATCGGGCCGCGCCACGAAAATATCCGATTGCCCATGGCGATCCGATTGATATGCCAGGCGTGCGCCGTCGGGCGACCACGCAGCCGCCCACTCCTCCGATGACCGCCGCGTCACGCGGTTCAACGCGCCATCAGCCAGACGCAGCGTGTAGAGCTCCGCGTCGCCATCGCGGCGAGAAGTGAACGCGAGCTGCGCGCCGTCGGGCGACCAGGCCGGGTGAAGATCGTCGGCCTGGTGATCGGTGAGGCGGCGACCGGCGACCGGCTGTCCCGCGGGCATGGCGTAGATTTCCCAGTTCCCGTCGCGGTTGGTTGCAAACGCCAGCCGGCCCGGCAGGTGCGGGATCGCCTGCGCGTCCCCCGGCTTGCCCGGCGGGGTCGCAGTGGCCGCGGCGGTCGCGGCCGTCCGCACCGGTTGGGCCAACGGCTGCAGCCGCCGCGTCAGATAGAAGAAATCGAGCTGGAACGGCCGCAGGAACAAGCCATCGAAGCCGCGCATATCATCGCGCAGCTTTTTCCCCTCCACGGCCGGCAACCCGCCCGGCTTGCCCGGCTTCACGCTGTAGGTGATGAACGCGACGTGAAACTCGTCCACATCCAACTGCATGGCATAAATTGCGCCCGCTTCCTGCAACGCGCGGGCCAGGGTATAGGCCGACAGCGGCTTGCCCACCACATAGATCAGGCGGCCGTCGGCCGTCAGGCCCAGGCCAGAGCGATACAGGTACACCTCATTGGCGACCGACAGCCCCCACAGGGTTAGCTTGCCGGTCTCGGCGGTGATCGTCCCGTTCTCGATCAGCGGTGGGCAGTTCTGACGATACGAAACCATGTCGGGGGTCTGCTTCAAGTCGGTCCCCCACGTGCCCATGCGCAACGAGCCATCCTGATAAACCGCCAATGTCGCGATCCCGTCGCGCGCCGGCAGGTAGACCTTGCGATCCACCATCATGCCGAACTTGCCGTGCATGGCCGCGAAGCCGCCGTTGAACCCCGCCACCAGGCTGCCCCAATCCTCCTGCGGGATCACCCCCGCGCCGATCAGCCCGGTGGTCGGCTGCGGCTCGATCGTGCCGGGGATCATTTTGATCTGCAGCAGGCGCGGGTCCAGCTCGATGACCTCCGCCTCGGCGTAAGGACGCTGGCTATCGGGCCGCACCTTGCTCAAACGGCGGATGCCATCGGCCAACGACACGCCGGCCGGGGTAGGCGACGGCGCGGCCGTGCTGGTCGCTGTCGGGCCGGGATCCGGCCGCGTCGCCAGCGGCGTGACCGCGCTGGCTGTCGGCGGCGCGGTATCCGCAGGCGTTTTGATCGGGACATCGGTCGCGACAGGGGGAGCGCCCGTCGCGCTGGCAGGCGCGGGCGTCTCTGTGGCCCCCGACTCTGCCCCGGCATTCGCGCCGTCCGCCTCAGCATGGACGGCTTCGTCGCGGGCCGGCGCAGTCGGTGGTGACCCGGCGATCCGGTACGCGACTCGCTCCACTTCATCCACCAGGGTGAAGAAGAGATTCTCCAGGAACGCGATCTTCTCCGGGCCGACGAAGGGCAGCTCGCGCACCCGACTGACCAGGTTCGGCAGCCAGGCTTGCTCGCCGCGCACGGCCGGGATGTAAGTCAGCCCGCTCCCCGGCGGTTCGACCGCGGCCGTCGCCAGGTCAATGACCGATTCCGATGATTCCCGCGGCCCGCGCGCCGTCACAACCAGCCGCGACGCGCCAGCCGAGCCGCGCCAGCCGAGCGCAACCTCCTGCGCGGGCTGCTCGAACACAAAGACCAGGCGGCGATCCAAATCGGCCAACGCCGCGGCGGTCACACTCTGATAGCGATCCTCCACGCGTGTCGCGTAGGCCAGCCAGCCGCCGGACACCACGGGCGGCTGTTCATCTCCGCTGGGGGTGTCGGTCACGCGATGGGGGCGCACGCCGCTGGCCACTGCGCCATCCGCGTTCACGCGCAGATCGACCGCGAAGATATCGCTGTCACCCTCCGGTCGGGTCGCGGCAAAGAAAACCCGATAGTTCCCCGGCGTCCGCCATTCCGAAGCGCCGCCAGCCCAGGCCAGGGGGCCGGCCGGCGTGACGCCAGCGGACTGCAGCGCGACGACAGCCCGGTCGTTGGCGTCCGCGGGCGCGGTCAGACCGACTACGGGCGGCGCGCTGCGATTGGCCGCGCACCCGGCCCATATCATCACGACGAACAACAAGGCGCAGCCTGGCGCTGCGATTCTGGATAAAGCGTTCAGCATTGCACGATCCACCGCCGGAATTTGCTACCGCCATTATAGCATCGGCGGGCAACCCTGCCAATTGGGACGCGCTACGCTGCGGTGTGGTATAATCTATCCAGCACCGATCCTCGCGGAGGTTTGGATGGCTCGCACGCATCATCGGCTGGTCCTGGCTGTGGCCTTGGGCCTGCTCCTGGCGGCCCTGACCCTGGCCGGCTGCATGTTTTTGCAGCCGGCCAGGCCGCCTGATCTTCTGGCCGCCTACCGACCCGGATTGCGGCCGGGCACAGCGGTGGAACCGGGCCTGCTGGCAGCCATGCCGCGCTACAGCATCACCGTCCAGATCAATCCGCCGGCCGAGACCTACACCGGCACGCTGGAGGTCGCCATCCCCATCACGGGCACCGCGTCGCGAAACGACCTCTATTTCCGCCTCTATCCCAACCTCCCGCAGTTCGGCGGCGGCCTGGAGGTGCGCGGCGTGCGCGTCAACGGTCTTGTCATCAACTACGGCTATGAGGCGGACGGTACGGCCCTGCACCTGGTGTTGCCCAAGCCGCTGCCTGTCGGAAAAGATGCGCACGTCTGGATGAACTTCGTCGGCAAAACGCAACAGCGTAAGGCCGGCGCCTACACCATCTTCGGGGCCAGCGAGGGCGTGCTGAGCCTTACCAACTTCTATCCGATCCTGGCCGGCCGTCGCGGTGACATCTGGGCGTTGGATGTCGCCAGCCCGCTGGGGGATGTGGGGTTCCATGATGCGGCGCTCTACCGGGTGGAAGCGACAATGCCGGCGGATCAGATTGTGGCGGCTACCGGCGTCACGATCACGGAAGCGACGCGCGCGGGCTGGGTCACCCGCCGGTATGTGCATGGCCCGGCGCGCGAGTTCACCTTCATGCTCAGCCCGCGCTTCCAGGTGTTGGCGCTCGACGCGTATGGCGCGACCGTCCGCTCCTATTTCCTGCCCGAAGACGCCGACGCGGGCCGCGCCGCCCTCTATCAGGCGGTCGCCGCGGTCCAGATCTACAGCGATCAGTTCGGCCCCTACCCCTATCGCGAGATGGCCGTCGTGCAGGCGCCGTTGACGTTTCGCGGGATGGAATTCCCGGCCATGAACCTGATCGGCAGCCAGGTCTACAACAAGTACCGGCAGGACTTGGAGAATCTCGTCGTCCACGAAGTCGCGCATCAATGGTGGTATAACCAGATCGGCAGCGATCAGACGCGCAACCCCTGGCTGGATGAGGGGCTGGCCGAGTGGACGATGTATGCGTACACCCTGGACCGCTACGGCTATTACGCGGCCGAGCGGTTGCGGGAGCAACGCTGGCAAATCCCGATCCGCTACGCCGTGCAGACCGGCGCCGACCGGCCGATCGGGCTGCCGGTCAAAAGCTACGGCCGCGACGACTATGAGCGGACGGTCTACGCCAAAGGCGCGCTTTTCTTCGCCACCCTGCGCGACGAGATCGGCGCGGAAGCCTTCCAGAAGCTGCTCCGCGTCTATCTGGACCGCTACCGTTGGCGCGTCGCCACCCCCGCCGATTTCCAAGCCCTGGCAAGCGAGATCGCCGGGCGCGACCTGAGCGCCTTTTTCGATCGGTGGGTCGTTGGAAAATAGGGGCCGGATGTGGTATGATAGTTGCGGTGAGAAGATGCTATTATGGAGGTATAAAAAAGGCGCTATGAACCTTGACACATACTTCGAGTTTCTGGGGCCGGATGATATTCGAATTAGAGGACACCGGGTCGGGATTGACGATGTCTTGAATTATTACCTGGACGGTTACTCGCCTGATGAAATCGCCGCGCAATTACCAACACTGAGTCTAGTAGCTCGTCAAGGCTCAAGTGATGGATAAAGCCGCTTCAGTTTGATGCGTGCCTCGGCAGTTGTGAAGCGCCAGTTGACCGTGGCGCGGCGTTCGTTGCGGGTCTTTTCCCAGGCGGCGACT
>Ga0233425_10000966_pt1 | contig 68826 bp, 64 predicted proteins | sample Watercolumn_Towu_2_FD_181712 | JGI IMG/M metagenome (GOLD analysis project Ga0233425, IMG submission 181712) | Freshwater microbial communities from Lake Towuti, South Sulawesi, Indonesia - Watercolumn_Towuti2014_140_MG | ecosystem: Environmental > Aquatic > Freshwater > Lake | place...
CGACGGTGTACAGCCAGAGTGGTTTGACGAGCACCTCGCAGCAAGTGACCGGCCTTACCAACAACACGCCCTACTACTGGAGAGTCAATGCGACGAATGCGGGTGGCACGAGTGCGTGGTCGGAAGCTCCGAACTATCGGAGCTTCACGACAGTCGGTGTGCCTCCACCACCTGCGCCGACGCTAGTTTCTCCTGCTAATGGATCTACGGGCGTATCGACGAGTCCGACGCTGAGCTGGAATGTATCTTCAGGAGCGACATCGTATCAGTTACAGGTGTCGTTGAACCAGAGCTTCTCAACGACGGTGTACAGCCAGAGTGGTTTGACGAGCACCTCGCAGCAAGTGACCGGCCTTACCAACAACACGCCCTACTACTGGAGAGTCAATGCGACGAATGCGGGTGGCACGAGTGCGTGGTCGGAAGCACCCAATCACAGGAACTTTACCACGGTGCTTGTGCCGCCACCCGCGCCCACGGCATATGCCGCCACGAATGTGGCGAGTGCCAGCTTCACGGCAAATTGGAGTAGCTCCAGTGGCGCAACCGGGTATCGTCTTGATGTATCGACGACAAACACATTTACGAGTTATGTGAGCAACTATCAGGATGTGGATGTCGCGAACGTGTTGAATTGCAACGTAAGTGGGTTGAATGCAGGCTGGACATACTACTATCGTGTCCGCGCATATAACTCCGGTGGTACCAGTAGCAACTCGGGCACCATCACGGCGTTGATGATCCCGGCGGCGCCGACGCTCGTTTCCCCTGCCGACGGAGCTCAGGGAGTAGCGAGAAATCCGATTGCATCTTGGACCGCGGCTACGGGAGCAGCTTCGTACCGCCTCCAGGTTTCGACGAGTTCTGCGTTCTCGACCTACTCCGACTACACGAGTATATCAGTTACGTCGTATCAGTTGAGCGGACTTTCATACAAGACCACGTACTATTGGCGAGTGAATGCTACGAATTCGAGCGGGACAAGCCCGTGGTCGGATACTCCGCTTTACAAGAGTTTTCTCACGGTAGCTGATGTACCGCCGGTCTCACCTACCGGCACGACAGCAGGTGGGCGGTTCACGGCCCAGATTCCGTACGGACAATGGGTACTGATGAGTGTGCCCTATGAGATCACGAACAGGCTTGCTGCCCCCAGTCTGTCTCAGACCCTGAGCGAGTGGCAGATCTATTTCCAGGCATCTGGACAACCCAGACCCCAGCTATTGCCGAGTGCTTCGGATGCCTTCGTCTTGGGACGTGGCTTCTGGCTCAAGAGTCTTGCGCAGACTTCTGGCAGCTTCACGTTGAACTTTGGCGGGGGGCAGACAAGTTTGGCAGACAGCCTCATGATCACGTTACCAAATGGTTGGTCTATCATAGGACCACCATTTCTGCTGGATCCGTCAGGATGGAGGTACATATCGGGGGTCAAGATCTGGAAACATGTACATGAATCTGGACAAGATTCATGGAGCCGGCTCGATCTAATTGGAGAGCGGATGATGGCGTTTGGAGGCTACGCAGTCTACAATTCGGGCCCAGACCGACAGTTTATTTTCGTCAGGAATGGCCCGACACCGGCCCCCGATCTATCGACGCCAGGCGAGGGTTGGTTTGTGACGCTTCGAGCGGGCCAGGCAGAGGTGAAAGTCGGGCAGCACCCAGGAGCATCTGAGGGGCTCGATGAAATGGATTCGCCTTTGCCACCGGTGTCACCAGGATCTTCAAGGGAGCTCGCCTACGTTTCCAGAGAACTATCGGATGACATCCGGCCGATGACAGATTCGAAACCTACAGAATGGAAAATCACGATCAACCCGAAAGTTTCAAAATCGCTGATTGTTTCTAACGTGGTAGGGTTACCTCCGGGGTGGACAATTGGAATCACCGGCATACCCTATGCCGATCAACTGCATGTTGAGGTTGGTGACACCATCGCGTTTTCTCCTTCATTGACAAATACCTTTGTGGCGACCCTCCTGATAGGTCCTCCTGAATCAAGACCCTCGGCGGAACTGCCAGTTGAGGCGAAGATTTACCAGAACTATCCAAACCCCTTCAATCCAACAACGAGAATCCAGTTCTGGATAGGGAAAAGCGCCCCAGTCTCACTCTCCATCTATAATACTCTTGGCGAGATTGTTGCCACCTTGGTTCGCGGCAGCATGCAGCCTGGGACATACGAGATGCAGTGGGAGGCCGTGGACGATTTCGGGAAATCACTCCCTTCGGGACCCTATTTCGTCCGTCTCATCGTGGAAGGGAGACAGCTAGTCAAGAAAATGCTCCTTCTGAAATAGCTGTAGCCCATGCGACGTCGTCTGCTGGGCTCTTCATCTTGGCTTATCATATCCGCTCTTTCCTCAGCCGCCCTTCAATACCAGGGCGGCCTGTTTGTCCCGCTGATGCCTTTGTCACTCCCGAATGTTTCAGTCGGGGTCCAGAACCTAGCCCAGCCAACGCCCCCTGTCTTTCTAAGGAATTTGTGCCAATGCCTTGGGGCAAAGAAAACTCATGTTTTGGATACCCCCGTAACACGTGCGGGAGTCACGAGTCATCTCATCCCCCCGATTTCCTTGTTTCTTTTGCACTTTTTTTGTTAGTTTATTTTGCATTCTCGCCACCGTTTTGCTCACTTTTTCAGAAGGAGGATTGTATGGCAGACGATAACGATGGCATGGCCAAAGGTCTGATCGTCGGATTTATCGCTGGCAGCGTCGTTGGCGCCGTTCTGGCTCTTCTCTATGCGCCGAAGAGCGGAAAGGAGCTTCGCCGGGACATCAAGGAAAAGACCGGCGAGCTGGTCGATAAAGGTGAGGAGTACCTCGCCAAGGCAAAGACAAAAGCTTCGGAGATTATGAACGAAGCAAAAAAAAAATCTGACAATCTGATTTTGGATGCCCGGAAGCAGGCTGACAACCTGATGGGCGATGCCGAACGAATCCTCTCCGATGCCCGCAGCAAGACGGGTGGCGAAGGAACGCGTTCGTAAATTCGGCGGCCTCAAGGCCATGACCTGTACTTCTGATTTTGTACTCTCTTGAGAGGAACTTCACGTGGAAACTGTTCTCCAACTCGTCCAAGTGATTGCGCTGATCGCAGTGACGGTCTTGTGCGTCTACCTCGTGGTCGTTCTTGCCGCGATGCGACGTGACCTCTCCGATATTGCGCAACGTTCCAAACCTGTGCTCGAAAACCTCGCCTTCATCACCGAGAAGCTGAAGTCGACCGCACAGAAGATTGATGATCATGTCGACATTGTCAAAAGCTCGCTCACGTCGTTCAAAAATGTCGCCGACAATGTCCTCGAGCTCGAAGAGCGCGTCCAGCAGCGTATCGAAGAACCCATCATGCAGGTCGCCTCGATCATCGGAACCATTGTGTCAAGTGTTGGAGTCTTCTTTGAGCGGTTCCGACCCCGCGGATGATCAACTTGTGATCCTTCGTTGTGTGTGAGCCCACGATGCGGATTGGTCGTTCGTGAGCTGGGTTCACGAACGAATCTGCAAGCGGGCGCCCCGGCGAGTCCTCTCGATTATCCACTCACATTTGAACACTGAGGAGATACTGTGGCTAGCGCGTCTCAAAAAGAATATACAACGGATAAAATCCGCAACATTGCATTCATCGGGCACGGCGGGTCTGGAAAGACCACTCTCTCCGAAGCCGTGCTCCTGACCTCCGGCACCTCGACACGGTTCGGGAGAGTGGACGACGGCTCGACCGTCAGCGACTACCACCCCGACGAAATCGAACGAAAAATCTCCATCAACGCCTCCCTCCTCCACTGCGATTGGGAATCCCACAAGTTGAACATCCTCGACACCCCGGGCTACTCCGATTTTACGGGTGAGGTCATCAGCTCGCTGCGGGTTTCCGACATCGCCGCGGTGCTGCTGAAGGCGGTCGAGGGAACAGAAGTGGGGACGGAGATCGTCTGGAATTACACGAAGCGGTACAATACTCCGATCCTGTTTATCGTCAACAAGCTCGACAACGAGAATGCAGAGTTTGACCACGCCTTCTCAACAGCGAAGAACCGGTTCGGTGCAGATGTGACGCTCGTGCAGTTCCCCGCCAACCAGGGTCTCACGTTCGATTCCATCATCGACGTGCTGAAGATGAAGATGCTGAAGTACAACCGCGATGGCAGCGGGAAGTTTACGGAATCCGACATCCCGGCCGAGTTCAAGGAGAAAGCAGATCATCTTCACGAAGAGTTGATCGAAAAGATCGCCGAGACTGACGAAGAACTCATGAACAAGTTCTTCGAGGAAGGCACGCTGAAAGACGCGGATCTCCAGAAGGGCTTGAAGCTCGCATTCAATACGCGCAAAATCTTTCCGGTCTTCTGCTCCGCAGCGAGCATGAATATCGGCATGAATCCGATTCTGAGCTTCCTGGTTCACTATGGACCATCTCCCGCAGACCGCGGGCCGGTGGTGGCAAAGGATCAGAAGGGGACAGAGATCAAGGTCGCACCCGATCCCAGCGCACAGCCGTCGCTCTTCGCGTTCAAGACCGTCTCCGAACAGCACGTCGGAGAGCTGTCGTTCTTCAGGGTCTATTCCGGCACCGTGACGGCGGGGCTGGATCTGACAAACAATTCTAACGGTAAATTCGAACGCCTGGGCCAGATCTTTGTTATGAACGGCAAAGAGCGCAAAGACGTTGGGAAGCTCGTCGCGGGCGATATCGGTGCGGTGGTGAAGTTGAAAGACACGCACACGAACAACACCTTAAGCAGCAAAGCGTTTCCTGTCGTCTACCAGACGATCGAGTTTCCGGAGCCCGTTATCCGTATGGCGATTTCCGCCAGGTCAAAGGGCGATGAAGACAAGATTGGTACAGGGCTGCACTACCTGCATGAGGAAGATCCGACATTCTTGGTCCAGGTCGATGGTCAGTTGAGTCAGACCGTCATCGCCGGCCAGGGCGAGTTGCATCTACTGATTGTGACGAAAAGACTGAAAGAGAAGTACGGAGTTGAAGTTGATCTCGCCGAGCCGAAGATTCCCTACAAGGAAGCGATCAAGGCGAAGGTCAACGAGATCGAGTACAAGCACAAGAAGCAGACAGGCGGCCGCGGGCAGTTCGGACATGTGTATCTGAAACTCGAGCCCTTGCCCCGTGGGACCGGGTTTCAATTCGAGGACGAAGTCGTAGGCGGCGTCGTGCCCGGGCGTTTCATCCCGGCGGTGGAGAAGGGTGTCGTAGAAACCATGCACAGGGGAGTGCTCGCGGGATATGAGATCGTTGATGTAAAGGTGACGATCTTTGACGGCTCGTACCACTCGGTGGACTCGGACGAGCATTCGTTCAAGATCGCCGGTGCGATGGCGTTCAAGAAGGGATTCATGGAAGCCAAGCCGGTCCTGCTAGAGCCGATCAACGAGATCGAAGTGATCGTGCCGGATGAGTACATGGGCGACGTCATGGGCGATCTCTCCGGACGGCGCGGTAAGATCTCCGGCATGGAGTCGGAAGGGACGTTCCAGAAAATCAAAGCGCTCGTCCCCATGTCCGAAATCCACAAGTACTCGACGATCCTTCGCTCCATGACGCAAGGGCGCGGTGTTTACCGCACAAAGTTCTCTCACTACGAGGAACTGCCGCGCGAACAGGCAGAAAAGGTCATCGCTGCCAAGGAGAAGGCGAAGGAAGAGGAAGAGTAGGGGTGAGTAGTGAGTATGCAAGTAGGGAGTATGTAAGTGGAAGTATGCGATAAGATGATACCATGCCCGCTTCGGCGGGCTTGGTTGTCCATGGAAGGTGCCACGCACCTTCACAATGCGTCGGGGCGTTTAGCAAAACGCCCCAACCATGAGGTGCGTGGCACCTCTCTAAATCTTTGAATGAAATCTGGAAAGAACCATGCCCACCCTCGAAACCAAGATCAAGAACAAAACAGCGCGAATCGGAGTTGTCGGACTCGGCTACGTCGGACTTCCGCTCGCGGTGGAGTACGCTGCAAAGGGATTTGAGACCGTCGGGATCGAAGTCGATCAGAAGAAGGTCGATGCCATCAATGCGGGTAAAAACTACATCGACGACGTCGACAACAAGGTCTTTGCGAAGGTTACCAAGAACCGGAAGCTTACCGCTGTATCAAACTACGAGGGAGTCGGCAAGCTCGACGTGATTTTCATCTGTGTTCCGACGCCTTTCACGGCGAACAAAGAGCCTGACATCACCTACATCGTTGCGTCGACGAAAGAAATCGCCCCGCGGCTACGCAAAGGTCATTTGATTATCCTCAAAAGCACGACGTTTCCGAACACCACAGAGGGATATGTTCAGCCGATTCTGGATGAGCGCAAATTGAAAGTTGGGAGGGACTATTATCTTGCGTTCTCACCCGAGCGCATCGATCCGGGAAATAAAAGGTGGAATACGTCCAACACTCCCACGGTCGTCGGCGGCGTCACGCCGGAGTGCACGCGTCTGGCCTGCCTGGTAACGCAGCAGGCGGTAGACAAGGTTGTTCCGGTGTCGAGTCCAAAAGTCGCCGAGCTCGAGAAGCTGCTCGAGAACATCTTCAGAAGCGTCAACATCGCGTTGGTGAACGAACTTGCCCAGTTGTGTGACAGGATGGGTGGAGTGAATGTGTGGGAGGTGGTGGAGGCCGCTGCGACGAAGCCGTTCGGATTCATGCCCTTCTATCCGGGTCCTGGCATTGGCGGGCACTGCATTTTGATCGATCCGTACTATCTGTCGTGGCTCGCCCGTGAGCATGATTTCCAGACGAACTTCATCACGCTGGCTGCGGAGACGAACGAGAACATGCCGTTCTACGTGAAACAGATGGTTCAGCGTGAGATCAGCATGATGCCGATTTCATTCAGGGATGCGAAGATCCTGATCCTCGGGGTCGCGTTCAAACGCGATGTCGATGACATTCGTCACTCGCCTGCCCTGAAGGTGATGGAGCTGCTGCTTCAAGATGGTGCGCGCAATATCAGCTACAACGATCCCCATGTCCCGCATGTGAGAGTGAATCATCACGAGTACGACTCGGTGCCTGTTACGAAGGAAACCCTCAAAGGTGCCGATTGCGTACTCATCACGACCGACCACAGCTCCTACGACTATGAGGAGATCGTGAAGTACGCGAAGTGCGTGGTTGACACGCGCAACGCGACAAAGAACGTGAAGAAGGGGAGGGAGAAGGTGGTGTTGTTGGGGGATGGGAAGTGACCTCCCCTGCGGGGCTGTTGGAAAAGAGGCAACTGTCATTCTGAACGGAGCGAAGCGGAGTGAAGAATCTGCTATTCTGAATCAGATTCTTCGGTCGCCTGAGAAACGTCTTCCCTCAGAATGACTTTTGGGACAGCCTCAGGGTTTGTAGTACAGGTGATGTGCATGCTTGGTTTGTTTGGGCAGATGCAGTGTAGACTGACGGAGTAGGGCTGACCTCACCTACAAGTAGGAGGGGAGGGTTGGTGGTTCAGGTGGTGTGCCCGGCATGTGTGGGAGTGAAGAGAGGCGCGAATTGTGAAAAGAGGTGCTTCTCACAGATCCCCTCCTGACAAGGAGGGGACAACCATAAGGGGTGGTAGCTTCACACCTGTTTCGGTTCTTCATACTTCTTCACAGGAGTCACCGTGAAACGACTCTTCTCTCCATGGCGCTCCACTTACATCGCTTCCTTTAAAGAGCCGAAGCGGGGCAAAGAGTGTCTCTTCTGCCGCATCGCGAAGGAACACGAAGATGCAAAGAACCTCGTCATCTGGCGGGGGAAGCTTTGTTATCTTGTGATGAATCTTTACCCGTACAATAGTGGACACCTGATGGTGGTGCCGTACAGGCACACAGCGGAGATGGGATCGTTGACCGATGCGGAAAACGCTGAGATCATGCGTACTGCGTCGATGGCGATCGATGCGCTGAAAAAAGTGAGCGGGCCTCAAGGGTTCAACTTTGGAGCGAACCTTGGTCGTGCCGCTGGCGCTGGTATTGACAAGCATGTTCACTTCCATATCGTACCTCGCTGGAGCGGCGACACGAACTTCATGCCGGTGTTGAGTGATGTGAAGCTTATCTCAGAAGAAATGAAGAAAACGTGGAAGGAACTGAGGAAGAGCGTGGGGGAATTGAGTCATTGAGTGATCGGGTCATCGGCCCATTGGGTGATTGGTTTTCATGGTTGAGAGCTGACCATCGTCTCGGCTCGTGACAAACCGGTGTACTATTTTCTCCTACAAACATCTCCCCCCAATCGTTTCGTCTCATCAACCTGAACCCTCGGAGGACTTTCGTCTCATCTATCCGACGGCTTGTCCGCCGCAGCAGCACGGAGGCGGGAGCACGTAGTGCGAAGGCGGACGTCTCACAATCATGAACTCTCTGAGCCCTTCCGTCTTCCGTCTAACCAACTTGAACTCTCAGCGCCCTTCCGTCTCACCATCAAGCACTTTTCGTGAATTCACGTATAACGATAACGATTCCTGAGTTCCATCCTTGCAATTTTGGATTTTTTGCTATATCGTTGTGCAAGGACTGCAGTTAGCTGTTCGTAGGCATCCTTCTCCAGACCGGCAGTATTGATACAATGGATGCCGGTATTTTTGTGGGTGTGTGAGGGAACAGACACATTTCAATGGACATCGGGTCACTATGCAAGAAGTACGACTGAAGCAGGGTGAACTGACCCAGCGCTTGGCCGAGTCCTTGAAGCCGCGGCAGGATATCGTCTTTGCCTACCTTTTTGGGTCGGCTGCAGAGTCTGATGTCTTTGAAGATGTTGATGTCGGCATTTATCTCAAGGGCACAGTTCGTGACGGCTTTGGATATTCCGTTGCATTAAGCGGCGAGCTCGAGAGAGTGCTGGGGTACCGGGTTGACGTGATTCTGATGAACACCGCGTTAGATCAGATCATCTATCACATCACCAGAGGCGTATTGCTCGTCAACAACGACGATGACCTGCGAGCGGATGTTGTCACACTAGCGTGGAAGCGGTACTGGGATTTTGCGTTCGTTCGGGACAACTACCTGAGGGATGTCGCAGAGGGGGCGTCCCAGCCATGACAGTCAACAAAGACAAGGTACATCTGCTCGTCGGGCAAATCGCCGAAGCGGTGGGGGAGTTGGAGCGGTACGGAAGAGTCCAACCGGAGGAGCTGGTGTCCGACAAGGAGAAACTGGGAAATATCAAATACCAATTTGTTGTTGCTGCCGAAGCGTGCATTGATCTGTGCAACCACATCGCGGCAAAAGGACTCTACGCAGCCCCCGAGAATTACAGCAGATGTTTCGAGGTTCTTCTTGAGCACAAGGTGATTGGGCAGGCACTGGCAGCAGACATGGCAGCTCTAGCCAAGTTCCGCAACCTTCTGGTCCATCTTTATTGGAAAGTCGACAATTACCAAGTCGTGCTCAATCTGAAGAAGACATCGGTTCTAAAAGAATTCGCCATGGCGATCTCGGCGTACGCTGCCGCGAATCGATGAGTGCGGGGATTCGACAAGGTCCTTGCAGGTGCATGAACTATGGTTTCACGGCTCGGATATCTCACTCCGCCAGAGAGGCGTGCCCTCGCCGAGATACGGCGCGGGGTTGTCAATCTCGTTGGCAAACGGCTTAGAAGGTTCACAATCTTCGGGTCGAAGGCGAGAGGGGACTATGACCCTGAATCCGATGTCGATCTCGCAATTGTTGTCGAAGGTCTGGACGGTGAGATGAAACGCCGTATCGTCGATCTGGTGGCGGCGAGTGAGATGCGTCACCTGGTTGTAATCTCTTCTCTTGTATTGTCTTGGAAGGATTTCGTAGATCTTCGGAAGCGTGAACGAAGGATAGTTCTGGATATCGAGGCGGAAGGAGTGCCTGCATGACCATCCAGAATAAAAAGACGAACATTAAGGAAGAACTGGGACGGGCTAGGGAGTGCCTCCGTTCGGCCGAGCTTCTTCACTCTCACGGGCAGACACCGGACGCGGTCTCCCGCCTCTACTACTATGTCTTTCACGCCGTGAAGGCCCTCTTGTTTTCGAAAGGGCTCGAGCCGAAGATGCATGAAGGCTCGGCGCGGCTACTTGGCCTGCACTTCGTGAAACCGGGAATCGTTGATCCGAAGGCATCGCACGTGTACTCGAAGCTGATGAAATATCGTGAAGAGGCTGATTACAATCCGTCGTACGTGTTCACTTCTGACGATTACGAGACCTTCAAATCGGAGGCTGTGCGGTTAGAGAATGTCATCAACAAGTTCCTGAAGAAGGAGAAATTGCTCTGATCGTCAACCGAGAGACGTCAATGGACTCTTGCCCTGCAATGCTTTCGTCTCCCGTTTGTCGTCTCACGTCTTACGTATGTCGTGACACCTACCTGCAGGGATCCAGCGAGCGAAGGAGCAGCTTGCTCAGTACGCTGCCCACCCGCAGGAAGAGAATCTTTTGGATGATCATAGCAGAACCATTGCGCGATTTCTGAAAATGGTGTGGTGTGCAGCATTTGCGTGAGGCGCATAGGAGTAAATTTCCTACACGAATCGCCTTTGGTAGGTAGATATGGAGAACGAGGCTTCAAGAGAGTCAGTGAAGGTTGTTGGAACGCGAAGGAGGTGGAAAGCCGACCTGACTACGGCGGCTCCTTTCCTCGATCTGGTTCGGTCGCTGCGCGGATCCAAGCCCTTTATTCCCAAGGGAGTTCACCGCTTCTCCACCTTCGACGAAAGCGAACGATGGTCGATACAAATGATGGCGAGGCGGCGGAATCCAGACCGCCTTCGTTGACTGATCTTCTCGAGCTCTGTCGCAATCTTAACAATGCGGGAGCGAACTACATCGTCATTGGCGGTATGGCGATGGTGCAAGCTGGTTTCGTGAGGGCAACTGAAGACATCGACCTCTTGATCGATTCTTCGGCCGGCAACCTCGAGAGTGTTCGGCGGGCACTGATGCAGCTTCCCGACCAGGCGGTGCGCGAGCTTGCGGCAGATGATGTCGATAGATATTCGGTGGTCAGAGTTGCAGACGAGTTCGTTGTTGACCTAATGAAATCTGCCTGCGGAATCGCGTATGAAGATGCAAAAGAGAGCATCAATTTCATCACGATCGAAGGCGTGCGTATTCCGTTTGCAAGTCCGGAATTGTTGTGGAGGCTCAAGCAGACCAGACGCGAAAAAGACAAACTTGATCTCCTGTTCTTGACCGAATTGCTGAAAAATCGGTGAAGCGGAAACCGTGGCTTGCTCGCCTGTCAATGGCTTTTTGCTGTCTTACATTCTACGTCTAACTTGTCCGCCTGAGTAATGCGGAGGCGGAAGCACGTGGTGGGTAGGCGGACGTCATACGTCTTTCCAGTCGCTTCTCTGTCTGGCAGAAGGCGATGGATCTCGTTGAGGAGACCTACAGGACTGCGGAATCCTTCCAGTATGAACAAGTATCTTGAAGAGATCAAGGATTGTGTCGTGACTGCTCTCGCGGAGGAGGATGTTGCTATTGCTCTCTTCGGGTCAATGGCCAGCGGGGAATCTCATGCAGGATCTGGCGTTGACATTGCTTTGGTGCCAAGAGGCAAATGGGATAGGAGCAAGCTTACTCTTCTGCGCGAACGGCTTGAGGAAATGAATACCCCGTATCAAGTGGAGCTTGTTGATTTCTCTGAAGTCTCCGACGATTTTCGTCGAGTTGCACTTGCTCATTCATTCTGGTGGAAGAGATGACCACTCTGACGCTCCAGAAAAAGCATGCGGAAGCAACCAAGGCTTGGGGTACGCTCAGGGATATCCTTGAACTGGAGTACTCAGAAGTCGTTCGTGACGCGGCGATCCAGCGATTCGAGTACACAACAGGTGTCAGCATGCATCAGTTGCACGCTTGCAACGAAGATCTACATTCGAGTGATCATGTAATTCGGAATCCGAAGGCTGTTTTCGTTTGACGTGTTTTTTTTGTATCACGTCTTACATCTAACTTCTCACGTCTACCGTCTAGATAACTGTTTTGACTGTTCACGGTTCACCCGCCAAGAAGACGGCGGGCAAGCTACTCACTATTCACCGCTTCTAGAAACACCAGCTCTTTTCGATACCACATGGGGGAGCCTCTTATGAAACGGTACTCGAATTCGACAATCTTCACGATAGTCCTCTTAGTCATTCTTGCATCCTCCGCAGATGCCCAGGTGGGGCGGGGGAAGTTCGGGTTTGGGCTGAGCGCTGGTCCCAGCTTGATGCAATCCGATCTGAAGACAAATGAAGTGAGCTATGGGGCATCCGTCGACCTTTCGTACGCGCTTGAAAACAACTTCGGACTGACTTCTTCCCTTGGATTCGATTCGTATTCGGGCAAGAACTACGCCAATCAGAATGCACTATCGACTGTCTTCCGCGGTCACTTTGCTGCCAGCTATGATTTTCTGCCAAAACAGGTCTTGAATCCATTTGTCTATGGCGGTGGAGGGATGATGTTCTTCTATCCGCGCATCGACAATGGGCCATCGCTAATCACCGGCTGGAGCAATCCATGGAACTTCTATCTGGTGGGTGGTGTCGGCGTGGACTACTTCATCGATGAATCCTGGTCGTTGATCGTTGCTGGGGAAGGGACATACACTTTTTCGGACCGCATGGACGGATACAAGTCAGGGGTTGACGATTCGTTTTTGAGGGTCTCGGTTGGCGTCAGGTACTACCTGTTCGATCGCTCGACGGTGCAGCGGATTGTGGATGCTGTGAGACGCTGACACGCGATTCGTGGACCACGCCACTTGAAGGATCTTAAAATGGGCATAGCAGATGCACTGGATCCTGGGTTATTGCGTGTTTCAACTTAGTTGAGGAGAGAAGAAGCGATTTCTTTCATAGCGGCCAAGCCAGGGGTCACTCGGTGGGGGCACTAGCGATGTGTCAGGTCGAAACCCACAGATCAGTCAGGAGGGCATCATGAAACTGAACGGAAAAGCGTTAGGTGTGGCGTTGGGGTTGGTGTGGGGAGTAGCTTTGTTCCTAGTCACCAATATCAGTCTCTTGAGAGGTGGAGGCGGCGGGACATTGGGTGCGTTGTCACAAGTTTACATCGGCTACAGCTTCTCGTTCTTTGGAAGCATCATCGGCATGCTTTGGGGATTCGTGAGCATGTTCGTTGCAGGTTGGTTGGTCGCTTGGCTCTACAACAAGTTCTCGGCTCCCCGTGCTCCCGTGTCGGAGAGTTGATTCGATGCGCAATTGGCACGCGACTAGATCCCTCTAAAAAGTCGATTGGCGAGGATATCGGGCAATCCGTTTTTGATTATTGCTTGTGCCGCGGTTTCAATATCATAGTCCGCTCGTATGGCTTCGAAGCTCCAGGCATCCGTATCCAAGATACCAAAGCTAAGCTGAGGATTGCCGTCGCGCGGCTGACCAATACTTCCGACGTTAACGAGAGAGCGAATCCCTTTCCTAAGATAGAAGGTCTTGAGATCTTCTCCGCAGACAAAAGGGATATGTGTGTGACCGATGAAGCAGAGAGGTGTTCGAAAGTGGGCGAATTGTGGTACGGCATCATCAAGTGTCCCAACGTACGCCCATTCTTCAGGGCGAGCAGGGTTGGCGTGCACAAGAGTGACAGATTTGGTTTCGATGCGAAAGGGGAGGGAAGACAAGTAGGCAGTATTCTCTCTGCTGAGGATCTTATTTGTCCATAATGCTGCGAGTCGTCCTGGCTTGGGCAAGAGATTTGACTGGGAGGGATCGATCGCGGCAAGATCATGATTGCCAACGACGCATCTTGTGGCATGCGTGCGTATCAGGTCCACGCACTCATTTGCCATGGCACCGTATCCGACGATGTCTCCAAGGCAGTACAGCTCATCGACGCCGATATGGCCGATAATTGACAGGGCCTTTGAGAGGGCTGGTAGGTTTGAATGGATGTCCGACAGGATCGCGATTCGCATATCTAATGGCAAAGTTAGAGAGTAAAGTCGACAAAGCAAAGTGATAAGTGGCTGGCTCCTGTCTTTGTGGGCTCGACGTGAACGTCGCCTACACGTGCGGGATTTGTGAAGAAGGTCTGTCAAAGAGCCCGCCGGTGAAAAAAACGAACTGCACGGTGTTCAACTCAATCTGTTCTATGCCAAGTGGTAAGGGGGAAAGATGAATGGCAATCGAAACAACGGAGAATCCTTGATCACCGATCGAGGATTCTCGGAGGTAGGATTCCGGGAATATGCTCAGGTCCTTCTTCGGGGGAAATGGGCAATCCTCGGAGTATTCCTTTCTACGCTGATAATTGTAGCTATCGTCACACTCACGACTGAGAAGGTCTACGAATCGACAGTGTCACTTCTTGTCGACACGAAAGGTCAGCAGAGCGGCCTTCCGATGCTTGACGTCACCGGCATCAGGGAGACCAAGAATATCAAGAATGAGCTGGAAATATTGAAGTCACGCTCACTCGTTGAGGACGTTGCACGTCGATTGATGCAAATAGCCTACGTCGATCAGAAAAATGGAGAGAAGATTTCCATCGTTCAGCGGGTCGCAGGGCAAGAAGAGATGGACAGTTCATATTTCGGAGCGATAGTTGTGCGCCGTTTGACTGGGACGGTTAGTTTCGACCCGGTACGTGACTCAGACGTCATCAAGATCACAGCGAAAAGCACCAACCCGCACGAAGCTACTCTCATCGCAAACACATACGCAAATGCGTACTATGACAGGAATCTCCTTTCGAGCCGTGCTAGGTCAAAGGCCGTTCGTGAGTTCCTTCAAGATCAGGTAAAGGCGAAGAAGCTATCCTTAGGTGAATCAGAGTCTAAGCTTCAAGCGTACATGGAGCAGAAGGGAATAGTCTCATTGGACGATGAGGCTAAGAAGGTGATCGACCAACTCTCCCAGCTCGAAGCGGAACGCGACGCGACCAATATCGGCATTCAGTCGTTGACGAAGACGCTCGAATCGTACCGGGAGGAGCTTGCAAAACAGGAACCGAACGTGGCGAGGGCGATGGGTGAAGCGAACGATCCCTACATCCGCCTCCTTCAGGAACAGATCGCAAAGCTAGAGGTTCAGCGAGACGTGACGGTTGCGCAGAACCCTACCATAGTCGGCCAGGATATTTACAATCAGAGGCTCAAGGAGATTGACGAGCAGATCAATAGCCTTCGACGAAAGCTCAAGAACAGGACGGATGAGTATTTAGCGTCGGTCCTGCCCGGACAGAGGGTGTCAGGGCAAGCGAATGATCCGGCCAGCTTTCTGAGCGAAGCCAAACAGAAAATCATTGAGCTACAAATAGAGATCCAACAAGCGGAGTCGAAGAAGAAAGCACTTGCGGACGTTCTTGCAGACTACGAGAGACAGTTCGAAAGCATCCCCCGCAAGAGCATCGAATACGCGCGCCTTCAGCGTGCGCGACTGAGCGATGAGAAGATATATCTGCTGGTGGACGAGAAATTCAGCGAAGCAACGATCAAAGAGAAATCCGAGTTCGGTTATATCGACATTATCGATCCTGCGAATGTGCCCATAACGCCCGTGAGCCCGAACGCAACTTTGAACCTCATCCTTGGAGCAGTCTTCGGCATCGTCCTGGGAATTGGATTCGTGTTCTTGAAGGAACACGCCGATGTTAGAGTGCGGACGCCGGAAGATCTCAAGAAGAGAGGTCTGGCTATGCTTACCGCCGTCGCTTTGATGGACGAAGAGATACGTAGGACGGGTGGCAAGACGACAATTGAACGAGGTGGGAAGAGCCTCGATGCCCACCTCCTCAGTTGGATTAATCCACTTTCATCTATCTCCGAATCGTACCGAAGATTGCGTACAAGTATTCAGTATGCGGAGCTGGACGAACCTGTGGGCTCAATACTGATCACGAGCCCGAATCCAAGCGAGGGGAAGTCTACAACGGTGTCGAATCTGGCGATAACTTTTGCGCAAACGGGCAAGAAGGTGCTGCTCATTGACACTGATCTGAGAAAGCCGAGCCTCCACAGCGAATTCGGTGTTGAAAAAGTGCCGGGGTTGACAGACTATCTGTATGAGAACATCCCGATGAAATCGATTGTGAGGAAAACTCCTGTGGACAATTTGGGCCTCATTTGTTGTGGTACTATACCGCCCAATCCGTCTGAGGTTCTGGGCTCGCAGAAAATGAAAGATACCCTCCGAGATCTACGAAACCAATACGACGTGGTGCTATTTGATACTCCCCCGGTCCTTGCCGTAACTGATCCTTCGGTTTTGGCAACCCTTGTGGATGCTGTGGTCATTGTGGTTTCTTCAGGTCATACCCGCATGGAATCTCTTGAGCGCGCACTCGAGTTGATGCACAACGTCCATGCCAGGACAATTGGCTTTGTGCTGAACAATTTCGACCCAGACATCGCCTATGGAGGATACTACCGGTACTACCAGTACAAATATTACGATTATGGATACGGCTACGGTTCAGGCTATGGTCAGGGGAAAGAAAGCAAAGCCGTGGGTCGGAAAACATGACCCCTGGCTTCATCCGCATGCACGATGCAGGATGGTCAATCGACAAACTGATACTTCGTTCGTAATACTACTTTGAGGGGTAATTCATGTCTGACTGCCTCACTTTGAAACCAACACAGCGTTCGACTATGAAAGAACCAGACTCTGCAAGGCGAGAGCTCAGAAACAGAAGATGTTATATCCATCGTATGCGGTCACCTCTTCGCTTCTCTCTCTTTGTTCTCCGTCGATCACGCCGCTTGTCGACTCTGTTGTTCCTCATTCTGGCTTCCATCACATACGTGCGTTCCCAGGCGTTGCAGGGTGGCTTTGCCCAAGCCCCAGCGAGCGCCTCAGCTGCATCCTACTACTATATCGCGAAACCGGGCGAACTTACAGTTCAGGTGAATATCTGGGGATTTGTGAAGAATCCGGGGCGATACGAAGTGCCGAGTTCGACGGACCTGATTCAACTCATTTCCTACGCCGGCGGACCTGTGCAATACGCCAAACTTGACGAGGTGAAGTTGACGCGTTTCGTGATGAACGATTCGACTGGGGCGAAAGAAGAGCTTACAATTGATCTGGAGCATTTGGGCAGAGTGAATCGAAGCAGCTTGACGCTGTATCCAGGTGACACCATTTTCATTGACCATGATTCGATGCTGACGTTGCGCGATGTCTTTGGTTTCGTCACGACCGCTGCGGTTATTACGAGTGCCATTGCCCAGATCATCTGGGCAAGCAAGCGGTAGGATGAACTCGGCGCCTTCGTGGACGGCTGCCTAAAGGTCGGAAGGTATTCAGTGTCGCGCCGCCAAATCAGACGAACTGATTCTTGTGTTTGACCTCCGACCTGAAACGAAGAAGCCGTCAATGAGACCTGCGCGCAAGCTTAAGGACCGATGGTGACACGCAGGTGGCCGGAGTTCTCTTGCAGGACGGAATCCTCGCTCGGCAATCCGCCAGAAACTGTACCCGGAATCAGCACATCAAATCCTGAGACTCTTCCCAAGATCCGGCGAGTCAGAGGCCTCGAAGGGGCTGGGTTCTGCTGAGTGCTGGATAGTCAAACAGACTCAAGCTGATATGCTCAAGGTCAAAGATGGTCACATGGGGCAAAACGATGGTACAACAAAATCAGTTTGAAACGGGTCAAAAGACTGGGGTTTCGATTGGCAGTTGGATTACTCTGGGCCACTCATCGATTCCTGAGACGAATTGCCAGGCAAACCTTTATTCACAGTACATAGCGAGATAGATGTCGCAAATGATAAAAGTCGGAATAAATGGATTCGGTCGGATCGGCCGGACGATCTTTCGAATCAACCAAAAAGACCCGGCCTTTCAAGTGGTAGCGCTGAATGACCTCGATCCCAATGTGGAGAATCTCGCATACTTGCTGAAGTATGACTCAACCTATGGCCGGCTTTCTCAGGGAGTTTCTTCCGGGAAGAACCGACTCCTTGTGAACGGAAAGCCTATTCCGTTCTATTGTAAACAGGACATCTCGGAAGTACCGTGGGAGAAGCACGGCGTGGATGTCGTAATCGACGCAACGGGCGTAAGGCAAAACGTCATGTATGCTCACAAGGTTGCAAATGGGGTTGTCCGCAAGGTCATCATCACTCATTCTCCTCACAACCTCGTTGATCGGACGATCATTTTTGGGGTAAACGAAGGATCGTACCACCCCCAAACTCATCACGTCATAAGCGCAAGCATATGCGATGCGAATGCCGCAGCGCCTGTCCTGAAAGTTGTTGACGAGGAATTCGGGATAGAGTCTGGCTTCGTCACGACGCTTCACCCGTGGCTCTCGTATCAAAACCTTGTCGACGGACCTGTGAGCTCCATCTCAAGCCCGGGTCATTTCTGGAATGATTACTCCCTCGGACGAGCAAGCACTCACAGCTTGATACCGAAAGGAACCACTCTCGTACAGGCGCTGGGGGAAGTGCTGCCTTCAATTGCCAGCAAGCTTGAAGCAATCTCTTTCAGGGTCCCACAGGCTATCGTGTCCTGCTCCGACGTCACATTGAGACTGAAAAGGAGAGCAAGCGTAGATGACATCAATCGCCTTTTCAAGCTAAAAGCCAAGACACACTCAAGAATCTTTGACTATCAGGAGGACTTCCTGGTATCCATTGATTTCCTTGCCACCGATTATTCCGTCACGGTCCATGGACGATGGACAAGAGTTCAGAATGGACGTAACGTCAAACTGGTGTTGTGGTATGACAATGAGTGGGGGTACAGTCGGCGTGTGGTGGACCTTGTGCGGTATCTCATGAAGAAGCGGTGAAAGGGATGATTCTCGCACTAGATTTCGATGGAGTAGTATGCGATAGTGTTCGCGAGACCCTCGAAACTTCTGCTCGAGCAATCTCCGAATTCTCATCGCAGGGCGAGCCACACCTAGTTATAGGCCCGAGTGAGGAAGCGGAATTTCTAAGATATCGGAAGTATGTCGGGCCGCCGGGAGAATATCTCATCCTTTGGAAGGGAATTGTCGGTGAAATCGGCTTTCGCTCATATGAGGATTTCAGGAAACTAAGCAGGCAACACGCGAAAGAATGTGAATCCTTCGCAAATTTGTTTTTTAAGGAGCGTCAGCGTTCAAAGACAGAGAATCTCCAGAGATGGTTGGGTCTTCATTCTTTCTATAGAGAAGTAAGCCAGACACTCCGTGTACGGAGTGTTGCAGAGAAGGCGTTCATTGTCACAACGAAGGATTGCAAATCAGTGCAAATGCTTCTCGCTACGCAGGGTCTTGTCTTCAGTGAACACCAGATCTACGGTTATGAAGCCGGCTTGACGAAGCCGGAGTGCCTGTCTGAAATTTTGTCCTCTCACGCCGATGAGAGAGTTCTGTTTGTTGATGATCATCCGACGTATGTGCAACAGTGTGGGGGGGTAGAAGGTGTTACCTCTCTATTGGCAGATTGGGGTTATTGGTCGGGAGATACTCTTGATTTCACCAGCGACAACGAGTTCCATCACATCCAGCTTCAGAACTTTTCAAGTTACGTCATGTCTCAGGTAGCAGCATGAAAACCTCTCTTCAATTCGATTTTTCTGGAAGAACCGCAGTTGTGACCGGGGCCGGGGCGGGCTTGGGAAGGGTCACTGCGCTTGCATTCGCAAGGTCCGGTGCAAACGTCGCGTTGTTTGTAAGGACGGTGAGGGATGACCTCCAGGATGAATTCGGGGAATTTGGAAGTAAAGTAATCCCTGTTCAAGTTGATGTCTCAAAGGAAACCGAAGTCCATGAGGCGACCAGAAAAGTACTCGCGAGATATGGGAAGATCGAGATTTTGATCAACAATGCGGGGGTCTCTAAGGGTGGCGGCGTAGAGGACACAAGTGTTGCTGACTGGGATTGGGTCATGGCGAACAACGTGCGAAGCTGCTTTGTCTGCACTAAAGCGATATTGCCTTCAATGAAAACGAATCGTTATGGAAAAATTGTGAATGTGTCATCGATTGCGGGTCGCGATAAGAGCCTTGTTCTTGGATGTGCCTATACCGCGTCAAAGGCGGCGGTCATCGGTTTCACGCGCCAGGTAGCAGCGGAGAGCGCACGCTTTGGGATCAACGTCAACGCGATCTGTCCCAGCCAAACAGATACTCCTATGTTGCGTCGGGTCCTGACCCCTGAACTGGAGAAACGTGTTCTGGAACGGAACCCGCTTGGTTACATCGCGAAACCCCTTCAAATGGCAAACGTGATTCTTTTCCTTGCTACGGACGAGGCCAATTACATGACTGGTTCCATCGTCGATGTGAATGGAGGCATGTACTGAAATGACATTCATCCGGTTTCTCGATGCTCAGGAGCACGAACGAATCGGGGTCATACATGCCGATAGGGTCTACGATGTTACGGGCATCGTAGGCCGTAGCATATTGCAGCTTGTGCGTGACAAGCGGATCAACGACATTCGTTTCCTGAACGAATTGAGTTTGTCGATTCAGAGCATTACACCATATCCATTCTCGGCAAGTCGGCTTGAGAAGGGGGAGCAGGACTTTCCCATTCGTTTGTTGCTCCCATTCAGTCCTCCCGAAGTATGGGCGGTTGGGGTCACGTACAAAAAGACCGCGGAGCTTCATGAGGAAGACGTGAAGGCGAGCCAAGGAGCCAAGGGGATCTACGACTATGTTTTCAGAAGCGAACGCCCGGAGATCTTCTTCAAGGCTCTTCCACAACACTGCGTCGGGCCGCTGGAACCGCTCGGCATACGAAGCGATTCGTCGGGGACCATCGTAGAGGCCGAGCTGGCATTCGTCTATGACAGGGATGGACAAATAGTTGCTTATACGGCAGCGAACGATGTGACGGCCTGGGACATCGAGACTGAGTGCCCTCTTTTCCTGACCCAGGCCAAGATGTTTATTGGATCGTGCGCTCTTGGACCCGGAATCGTCCCCGCAGTCCATGTGCCTGCTCCGGATGATCTGGCCGTCGGTTGTGAAGTGACGCGAGACGGTCACGTCATTTTTCTAGGGGAGGGAAATACGAGAAACAGGAAGCGCTCGGCTGAAGATCTGACCCGCTATTTGCTGTTGAACAACAGCATCTCTGATGGGACGGTTCTCTGCACTGGCACCGCAGTTGGCGTACCGAGTACCCAGACCATTCACAATGGCGACGTTGTCACGATCAGCATTGACGAAATCGGGATACTCAGAAATCAAGCACATAAGTTGACTTAGGCATATGGAGGAATAGTATGATACCAGCGCTACTGATCGGCCGAGCGGGGAGCTCAGGTTTCAAGAACAAGAATGTCTCCATGATACTCGGCAGACCGTTGATGTCCTACCCGATACTCGCAGCCCAGCACTCGAAGCTCGTGGACAAGGTATTCTTGTCAACTGACTCTGACAACATGAAGCAAATCGGGTTGAAGCTGGGCGCACAGTTGATTGATCGCCCCGATTTCCTCGCGACACAGGAGGCCCTCGCGGAAGACGCTTTTGCCCATGGATATCGAGCGATCAGGGATCAGAATGCCGGGGAGATCGAGTTCATTGTATTGCTGTTCTGCAACGGTGCTACGATAACGCCCGGAATTATCGATCGGGGCATCGAGGCTCTCCGGACGGAGAGGTCATTCGACTCAGCGGCCACGGTGAGCCGATACAACATGTGGAGCCCCCTTCGGGCGAAGAAGATTGTGGGTGGAGAGCTCCTTCCCTTTGTCGGGAAAGAATGTTTCGACGCCGCGACCTGTGACAGGGACTCGCAAGGGGATACATTCTTTGCCGATTGTTCGGCGTTCGTCGTCAGACCCAAGTGTCTGGAGGATTTGAACTATGGTGATCCTCCGTTCCGCTGGATGGGGAGAAAAGTCTACCCGTTGGATCAATGGGGCGGGCTCGACATAGATTATGAGTGGCAAGTCGGACAGGTGGAATACTGGCTGCGGCAATACGGATTCACCGAGCATTCCACGCCATACGATGAATCGGTCAAACGATGAAATTCAACATCATAATTCCGGATCTACTGAGGTCTCTACCTGACATCGAGCAGTCGATTTTGGGAGGCGAGTGTCACATAGAAGCTTTGGCGAAGAGCCGCGAGTCTGACCTGCCCGATGAAATCGAGTCAGCTGATGCGCTCATGGTGTGGCACGAAATCACGATTGGGCCACAAACGATTTCACGACTGAAACGCTGCAAAGTTATTGCACGATATGGTGTAGGATTCGACAACATCGATCTCGAAGCAGCAGGGGTGAGGGGAATTCCAGTCTTCAATGTGCCCGACTATGGTACGAATGATGTCGCTGATCACACGATGGCAATGTTGCTCCATCTGGCACGTGGACTGGGAGGTTTTAATTCCTTCGTACGGGATCAAGTCCCCGGATGGGATTGGGCGGCAGCAGGCCTCTTGCACAGACTCACTGACCGGTGCTTGGGGATCATCGGCCTCGGGCGAATCGGCACGGCGGTGGCTCTCAGGGCAAAATCTTTTGGATTGAAGGTGGTTTTCTATGATCCCTATGTCGCGGATGGCATGGACAAGGCGCTTGGTGTTACACGGCACGAGTTAGACGAGTTGCTAGAGTGCGCTGACATCATTTCCTTCCATTGCCCTTTGACAGAGGAAACCCGGAACATGGCAGATGCCTCGTTCTTCTCGCGCGCGAAACAGGGAGTTGTTCTCATCAACACCGCTCGCGGTGCCATTGTCGAATTCCCTTCGTTGGAGAGGGCGTTGAGGTCCGATAAGGTTTCTTCAGCGGGTCTCGACGTCTTGCCTTGTGAACCCCCGGACGAAGCGGATCCGTTGATTCGGGCATGGCGGAAGAAGGAGGAGTGGATTCAGAATCGTATGATCCTCACGCCTCATGCCGCGTTCTATTCCGAGGAAGCAATAAAAGAGCTACGTACGAAAACGGCCCTGACTGTAAGGCGCGTGCTCAATGGAGAAATGCCGCGGAACTGCATAAATTCCCAGTTCCTGAAATCAGCATGATCCGCATAGTACAGTTACTTTGAATCTGCCAAGTATGCTCTCGATTTTTACGCCGCGAGACCATGATCAGTTGCATGCGCTGCATTTGGAAGGGCGCGAATGGAGCAGTTGCTCCCTTCGTCCGGAAGCCCAACTGGAAATCGAACGTTGACTCGACCAGAACATGCGAATCCGGTATTCGCCACTGCTGCAGCAGCAGGGGAAGGCAGTCGCGACAGTGCTCGAAGTGAACTGGGCGCTCTTTGGCTTTGGGGGTGGGGCGACTCAAGAACTACCTTGGGATCACAGATTTGGTGAAATGTAAATGAGGCAAGGCAAGATAGTGCTCATCCTACAAGCGAGGATGGGTTCAACGAGACTGCCAGGGAAGTCTCTGATGCCGCTGGCTGGCGAACCACTCGTCCAGAGAATCATTGAGCGGGTCAAGCTATGTCGCCGAGTTCACACCATCGTCTTGGCCACAACGGCAAAAGCGGAAGATGAGCCTCTTTGCGATATCGCTCATCGGTGTGGGATTGAAGTGTTCCGAGGATCTGAGAACGATCTTGTCGACAGGTACTATCAGGCGGCATTGAAGTTCGATGCGGCCATCATCGTGCGTCTGCCGGCGGATAATCCTGTGGTCGAACCCGCCGAAATCGACCGCATTGTGGACCACTATGTAAACTCTGATGATGATTTCTCGGCAAACACGCACAACATCCTGAACAATGGTTATCCTGATGGTCTCGGGGCGGAAGTCTTCTCACGAGCGAGACTCGAGGAGATCTGGAAGGCGGCGACCGATCCGAGGAATCGTGAGCATCCACACACGAACTTCTACGAGCATCCGGAGCGGTACAAGATTGGGACGATTCAATGTCCCGCCGAGTTTCGTCGGCCTGACCTCGTTCTTGACGTTAACACCAGGGAGGAATACGAGTTTATTAGTGAATTGTACGAGGCGCTGTATCCCAAGAACGCCCAATTCCACATAATTGACGTCATTGAGTGGTACGATACAACCTACAAACCAGGCAAGGAGAAGCGAGCGCATGCCAGCTGACACGGTATTCGTCATAGCAGAAATCGGCATTAACCACAACGGCAGTGTGGAAATCGCCAAGAAGTTGATCGACATGGCAAAGGAAGCCGGCTGCGATGCCGTGAAATTCCAGAAACGGACAATCGGAATCGTCTATCCGCCTGAGGTACTCCAGGTTCCGCGAGAAAGTCCGTGGGGAACCACGACGCGCCAGCAGAAAGAGGGGCTTGAATTCGGAAAGGAGCAGTACGATGAGATTGATCGATACTGTAAACAGATCGGCATAGATTGGTTCGCTTCTGCCTGGGATGTCCCGAGTCAAAGGTTCATCGCTTCGTACGGCGTCCGGTATAACAAGATTGCCAGCGCTATGCTAACGAACTGGGAGCTCGTCAAAACCGTAGCTCAAGAAAGCAAGCTGACCTTCGTGTCGACAGGCATGTCCACGATCGATGAGATTGACAAAGCTGTCAAGATCTTTCGGGATGCCCAATGTCCCTTCGTCCTCATGCACACAGTCTCGACCTATCCTTGCCGGGATGATGAGTGTAATGTCCTGATGGTGAAAACGCTGAAGGAGCGGTATGGGTGCAGGGTGGGATACAGCGGCCATGAAGTAGGATTGCTGCCATCAGTTCTTGCAGTGGTTCTCGGAGCCGAAGTCATCGAGCGCCATATCACACTCGATCGTGCGATGTACGGTTCCGACCAAGCCGCTTCCCTTGAGCGGAGGGGGTTGCAGATACTGGTTCGCGATTGCCGGGACGTTCATTCAATCTTCGGGACAGGGGAGAAATCCATCTCGGAAGGGGAAAAGGCGGTCGCTAAGAAGCTGCGTTACTTCATGGGCAACTTCTGATGATCTACTGTTTCGACATTGATGGGACGATCTGTACAAACACGAATGGTGCCTACGAGTCGGCTGAACCGTACGCAGATGTGATCAGGCGTATCAACAAGCTCTTCCAACAAAGCCACACGATTTATCTTTACACTGCAAGGGGAAGCACCACCGGGATCGATTGGCGCGAAAGAACGGAGACCCAGTTGAGATCCTGGGGAGTGAACTACCATCAACTGTATTTGGGGAAGCCCACTGCTGATATCTATGTAGACGACAAGTGTGTGAACATTCATGATTGGCTAGAACAGGAGGGCGCGAGTTGAATCACGAGGAAGGACGAAAAGTCTGGGTGAACGGAACCCTGGTGCCCGAATCTGAGGCCAAGATCTCGATTTATGATTCGGCCCTGATGTTCGGAGACATGGTCTTTGAGATGACGAGGTCTTTCAATAAGAAACAATTCAGATTGCGAGAGCATCTTGAGAGACTCTATGCTGGCATCAAGATTCTTCGTATCCCGTTGAAGATGACGATCGTCGAAATGGAGCGGCATGTGCAGGAGACGATTGAGGCCAACGACCCCGTTTTTGCGGCGGACGACGAGCATCGGATCATGATCGACGTGACGAGGGGAGCGCTATCTCTTTACCACGGTATCAAGAATATCCAGAAAGAGCCAAACGTGATCATCGCGGATTTTCCGCTCCGTTGGACGGTCGCAAGCATGGGACCCCTTTTTGACAGCGGGATCAATGCCGTCGTTCCTTCCCAACGCGCGATTCCGGCAACCTTGCTTGATCCCAAAATTAAGAACAGAAGCCGTCTGTTCTACCTCATGGCCAATATCGAAGTTTCCGACTACTCTGGTGAAAACAACTGGGCGCTCCTGCTGGATCCGGATGGCTACGTTGCAGAGGGTACGGGTGACAACTTCTTCATCGTCAAGAATGGTGCTCTCATAACGCCGGAGGGACGGAACGTCCTCAGAGGGATCAGCCGTGCGTATGTCTTCGAACTTGCTCGAGAGCTCGGCATCCCATGCTTCGAGAAGAACATTGAACTCTATGATGTCTACACCGCGGATGAGGCATTCATGACAGGAACGCCGTTCTGCATCCTTCCTGTGAGTTCTCTCAACTCGGTCCGGATCGGCGAAGCCGGCATGGGCCGTACCACCAAACTGCTTCTCGATAGGTGGGGTGCAAACGTGGGTGTGGACATTGTCACGCAGATCAAGGCATGGTCTGACCAGGCTCCCTCCACAGCTTCTTCCGCCCCATCTCCATACTCTTTCAAGAAGAAGAGCTGACTGCATGACACTCATTGGGATCATGCAAGGTCGGTTATCGCCCCCCGCCGAAGGAAAGATACAATCCTTCCCGAAGTTGTCCTGGAGGGAAGAGTTCCATCGGGCGCCGAGGGCAGGGATCTCACACATCGAGTGGATTTATGAGGCGGACGAAGTGGAAAAGAATCCGCTGTCGACGTCAAACGGAGTCCTTTCGATAGTGGATGTCGTCCGGGAATCTGGCACGCAGGTCATTTCGGTCTGCGCCGACTACTTCATGGATGTGCCGTACCTGCAGGCCAGCGCCGGGGCCAAAAAAGAACTCAGTGAACGTCTTGAATGGCTCGTTGCGCGGACCAACGAAATTGGCGGCAGATACATCGACTTGCCTTTCGTAGACGCTTCGGCGATAAAAAACAGTGATCAATTTCCGGCACTCAAGGAGTTCGTGTCTCCGGCCCTGACAAGGGCCGCAGCCGTGGGCGTGACAATCGCACTCGAGACTTCCCTCAATCCGGGGAACTTCAAAGAACTTCTTCTTTTCGTCGGTCACCCAAACCTGATGGCGAACTATGACTCGGGGAATAGCGCATCGCTCGGCTACGACTGCGAGGAGGAGCTCTCAACCTACGGCGCATGGATCAGGACGGTTCATATCAAAGACCGCGAGTTAGGTGGATCAACTGTCCCCTTGGGTACCGGCAATGCGTCTTTCCCGGTCCTCTTTCAGAAGCTCCATGGAATAGGATATTCAGGACCGTTTGTCTTGCAGGCGGCGCGGGAAGGCGACGAGATCAAAACCGCAGAAAAAAACGTAGCGTTCGTGAGACATTTCTTGCAAGGGGGGCCAAACTGATGGACCTCGATCTCAAAGGGAAGGTCGCACTGGTGACTGGATCATCGAGGGGGCTGGGCAGATCGACCGCCATCAGATTCCTGGAGGAGGGAGCCCGAGTGGTTCTCACTGGCCTCGACGATGATCAAGGTCGAAGAACTGTTGCCGATCTTACTCAGCACTTTGGCGACTCCTGCGTCTTCTCCTTCATCGGGGATATCATACATCCTGAAGGAATTGCAGAGTGTGTTCAATCTGTTCTTCAGCGGTTCGGATACATTGATATACTCGTGGCCAATATCGGGTCAGGTCGGGGCCGCGCCGGTTGGGAGGTTGGAGAAGACGAATGGTCATCAATGATGGATCTCAACTTTCACGGCTCGAGAAGAATCACCAACGCGGTTCTTCCATCGATGCTCACGAGGAAATCAGGGTCGATTGTATATATTTCATCCATCGCGGGGAAAGAAGCGATCGGTGCGCCTATCCACTATGGCGTGGCTAAGGCTGCCCTCATAGCGTACGTTAAGAGTCTTGCCAGGACTCTTGGAAGCAGCAACATCAGGGCAAATGTGGTATGTCCTGGGAACATCTACTTCGAAGGTGGCACGTGGGATTTGAAGTTAAAGGAAAACGAAAACGCCGTAACACAAATGCTGAAAGACCGGGTTCCTCTGAACCGGTTCGCCCGACCTGAAGAGATAGCGAATCTGGTGGTCTTCCTCGCCTCTGAGCGCGCTTCTTTTATCACCGGTAGCTGTGTTGTGGCGGACGGCGGACAGACCTTGTCTGTGTGAATATCTATGAAAACAAACGTAAGAGGCCAATTCGATCTGTCTGGCAGGATCGCTGTGGTAACCGGAGGCGCCGGATTGCTTGGCGGACAACACGCGGAGGCAATCGCGGAATTTGGAGGCATCCCTGCTTTGCTCGACCTGAATGTCAGCGTGGCTCAGGACAAAGCCAAAGGTATCACGTCTGAGTATAGCACTCCGTGCTTGGCACTCCAATGTGATGTCACCAAGAAGACCGATCTCGAGCAAGCCCGAGAACGGTTACTTCACGAGTTCGGTCACATCGACATTCTCATCAACAATGCTGCCCTGGATCCTAAGGTTACCGCTGACATGGATTCGCCTTCCTTCAACCGTCTTGAGTCAATGTCCGTGTCGCGATGGGATCAGGAAATGGCGGTTGGCTTAACAGGCGCGTTTCTATGCGCGCAGGTGTTCGGCACCGATATGGCTCGACGCCGCTCCGGCACGATCATCAATATCTCGTCTGACCTTGGCATAATTGCGCCGGATCAGCGACTCTACAGAAAACCGGATGTTCCCGAGGATGAGCAGCCAGTGAAGCCGGTGACCTACTCCGTGATCAAACATGGTTTGATTGGCTTGACGAAATATCTCTCGACGTACTGGGCAGGCAGAGGCGTTCGCGTGAATGCCCTTTGCCCATCCGGGATCCAGGTGAATCAACCTGATGAATTCGTTGCCAGACTCTCATCGATGATTCCGTTGGGGAGAATGGCGAAGCCGGATGAATACAAGGCTGCGATTGTCTTTCTTGCGAGCGATGCGTCCTCATTCATGACCGGGGCGACTCTTGTGCTTGACGGAGGTAGATCAGTGTGGTGAATAGGTCCGATTCCGCGCATAAGAATCCGCGAAGGGGATCCGAGCTCTTATGAGCACTGCAATGCATGATGCGAGCATCCTAAGTCAGGAGCAGGCACAGTCGATACCGTCCACGGTGAGGTTCCTTGTATACTACCTCGTCTTCACCGCGCTCTACTTCTTGACGGGTTTCTATAACCTGATCCCAGTACAGGTCATCAGAAACAACGCTGGTCTGAAAGGACAGACCTTTATTGTTTTCTTTGTTGCGTTGACTATTCTTGGAATGAGAAGTCAAGTGAGAGGCATATTTTCATTTCCATTGAGAACGAATCTCTTGGTCTTTCTCGGATTCGTCTTGCTTTCTGTAGCTGTCGGTATGCTCAACCTGGGTGAAGACTTCTTCAAGCTGCAGAGGGAGAGCGCCTCGTATTTCTCGTTGCCCTATTTTCTGGTCATTCTGGCGCTTATCGTGCTGATGATAAAGGTGCATCAATCGTTCTCCGACTTTGAGCTGCTCTTGAAGGTGTGGCTCGTGCTTAGTGCAGTAACGATCATTATTGCAAGAATCACATCGCTGGGAATCAACTGGTATGACCTGGCCGGATTCTACCAGAGTCAGGAACGTGAAGCCGGTATCATGTCGCTGAGCGTGACAGAAGTGCGAGGGCGTTTTCTGCTTCGCGAGTCTTTTCTTTGGCTCGACACCAATGTGTATGCTAGTCTGGTCGTGATTGGCATTCTGATCGCAATGTACTTCTTGATGAATGCTAACGGTTGGAGGCGGAAACTTGCAATATATGGCTATGTCCTGTTGGCGGGAAGCAGCTTGATCGCTTCTTCAAGCAGAAGCGCGGTCCTGCAACTTTTGGCGGGCTTTGTTACCTTTACATTTTTGGTCAGGAAATCGAATAGGAGGTCGCGACAGTTATACTTCACTCTGGCGCTGGTGGTGACTGGCGTACTCTCGTTCTACTACGGTTCTCAGGAATCGCTGAGTGTTTTCGTGTACCGTATGATGATCGCGTCGGACTTCGTATCCACGGGTCCGACGTGGGTTACTTTGGACGGGGCAGCTATGTCGAGATACCTGACAGCCACCATGGCCTGGGATTACTTCGTGAGTCACCCCTTGGTCGGCTCAGGCGGCATCCAATATGCGACGATTGGATTCACGACGAATCATAGCGAAATTCTCAACTACCTGAGCCAGTTTGGCATATTTGCCTGGGGAGCTTTGATTCTGCTGTACATCCGTGTCCCCTGGAACCTTCTCAGGCTTAGAAGCCGGCAATCGTATTCCGACCGCCAATTCACGCTTATTGCGTTACTCGTTGCACTGAATGCTGTATGCGCTGTTCGTATGCTCACCGATCCCAACTTCTATACCTACTGGATCGTTGTCGCGGCTTCTATCGCCTTTTTGAAAGTCATGCAGAATGACAGTCGAGAACAAACTCAAAATATCCTCCATACTCAGGAAGTCCTCTAAGATCTCGATCGCTAATGTTCTAGGCTATTTGCTGAGTGTCCCTGTCCAAATCTATGTGGCGAGGGCGCTTGGGCCAGCCAACTATGGTATTGTGGGGTACATTGCCGTGTGGCAGACATATTGTGCGCTCACGAAGCCTGGGTTTGTCTCCGCTCTTTCGCGAGAGATACCGCACTATCTTGGCAACAAGGATTTCGAACGGCTTGGTCTCGTTCAGCGGGTAGCGATTTCGTCAGAGATCAGCTATACCCTTGTTCCGTTTGCCGTCTTGATCGGTGCTGCGATACTTCATGACTCTTCCGATGTTGCATTCGGGTTCATTCTCACGGCATTTACTTTGCTTTTCAATACGTGTGTCGACACGTTGACGACCCTTCACTGGTCGAACCAACGATTTCGCGCAATCACCATCAACAAATACATACAGTCATTCCTCTACCCCCTTCTCACCTTCGTATTTGTCCATGTCTTCGAGTTACGAGGAGTCTTTTTGGCAAACCTATGCTTCTCTGTGCTGTCGTCCATTCAGTTATTCATCCTCACTCCGAAACTTCATTACAGCTTCGGGATTGAGAGAGGGACTCTTCGCTACCTACTCAAGCTAGGCGTTATGCTTCAACTGGGCTCGTTTCTCTATGCCTTCTATGCAACGCTGGACCGGACTATAGTTGCTTCAGTGTTTGGGATGACAGCGCTTGGCCTCTATACCTTTGTATATAATGTCCGATTCAAGGCCTTTGGAATCATAACGGACTTTGGAAATGTACTTCGTCCGGTATTCTGGTCAGAGATGGGGGCTGCCGGCGATACGAAGGGACTAAACGCCCACGTCTTCAAAATTAGCTTGATCCTAGTCGCTGCTGCGGGTGTTCTGGCAAACTGTGCCCAGGCCGGTTTTGGTTTCGTGGTCGATGCGTTTCTTCCGAAGTACCTTGATGCAGTGCCCGTTCTCGAATTGGCAATGTTCACACTATCTTTGGGCGCGGCTTCCCTCATGTTCGAAAACGTTCTGCTTTCGAAAATGGTGAACAAAGTCATTGTCTCAAGTCTTACGTGGCTCGTCGGTATTGTGGTCGCTGGTGGCATAGCATATGCTCTCTTGTACTTGTATCCGGATAATATCCTACTTGTTCCGATGGCGTTTATTTGCGGGGGCGCAATCGTATTCATGACCAACATGCTGGTTGCCTGGAGGTATGTATTTGATTCGCCTAGGCAATTCATTCGATATGTCTTGCTCGTCGCTGGACTGTTGATTTTGCAGGCTGTTGTTTACCTCTTGCTGCGACAGATAGACCTCTTTGCGACGAGCTGGAGTAACCTTGCTCTGAAGATTGGACTCGTTACGTTGGTATGGGGCTCGCTGGCTGTTGTTGGATATCGTCTCGCCCCCTTTCTGAAACGACTGCTCTATGCGGCCTAGGAAAGGAATGATGTCGTACTTTCTCGCCACAACCGCACTTGAAGAATTTTGGGATGTCACTGGGAAGGTTCTGTTTCTCGGAGATTGGTGTAAGTTGTACAGTAGGCGGGAGAGGTGGGAAGAACTGGAGGCCGAGGTTCTGCCCTATCATTGGGACGATCGAAGGAAACTGCTAGCTGATTTCAGCTATCTCAGTACGGTGTACGAACGGTGTCTGAGACAACTAGGTGTGCAGCTGAACAAGGCGCATGACACAGAGCACCCCCCTCGTTATTGGCGCATCGTGATCGGCCCGTGGTTGCAGTATTTTGTTCAGGTGCTGTTCGATAGATACCAGTGTATTCTCGCTGCCCGGGCGTCCGAAAAAGTCAGTCACACGTTGATAGTAGCTGACGACCTGGTGAGATTTGTCCCCCGGGACTTCAAGGAATTCCAGGAGTGGTTTGTTCAAGATTGGTACAATCTCCTCTTGTACAGCAGAGTGATAGAGTACTTGGGCGGGATTCCATTTTGTCGCCAAACTTTTGAAAACGCGGGCGTGAATATTCCGCTACATGCTGATGATGGTACCACTACACTTTCGGCTACAAGTGATTCTTGGAGCGTTGTTCAATATCTCTCGCGAAGGCTTAGCCGCGTGAATCGGCGGATTGCGTTTCTTGAATCATACTTCAGACGGGAGGACTTGGTGTTACTACAGATCTCACTCGGGCAACTACCAATGCCTCTTCGCACAAAGCCTTGGAATGAACGCGTGGAGGTTCAGAGTGAGACGAGGAAGAGGCTCCATCTCAACGCCGGTACGGACGATTTTTCTGTTATGCTCGACAGCTTCATTCCTCCGAATTTGCCGCAGATCTATCTAGAGGGTTATGAAAAAGCTAGGCAAGCGGCGCTGGGGCAGCTGCCCGAGTCTCCTAAGACAATCGTTACTGCGAACGCCTACTCTTCGAATGAGGTGTTCAAACTCTGGGCGGCTGAACGAACTGAGTCTGGCGCGAAGCTCGTGATACTGCAACACGGCGGGCACTACGGGATAGGTCGCTTCTCGGGCACCCAGTCACATGAGCTTTCGATAGCTGATCACTACATCACGTGGGGGTGGACCCAGAATGGCTGCCGGAATGCGACCCCGTTGCCGGCTCAGAAATTGATAGGAATCAAAGGCCGTGCGAAACTCAATGCATCACAAGACCTTTTTCTCAACCTGAACATTGCTCCCCGTTATTCATACCGACTCTATAGCATCCCCATCGCATCTCAATGGGAGAGCTATATTCGGTCGATAATCACGTTCCTCAAGAGCTTGTCTGCAGAAATTCGTGACCGGGTAATCTGCAGGCTCTATCCGTTGGAATACGGCTGGGATATGGCTGCGAGGATCAAAGACGAAGTCCGAGGGATCAAGATTTGCGAAGGTAACGCGCGTTGGACAAACTTCTTCCCAAAGGCGAAGATGGCTATAGAAACCACGAACTTGACAACGTTCCTGGAATCGATGACGGCCAACATTCCTACCATCCTTTTTCTGCAACCTGAGCTTTGGGAGTTGTCTCAGGAGGGAGAATTGGCCTTCAGGTCCCTCGCTGATGTGCGGATTTTCCACCCGTCCGCGATGTCCGCTGCCCAGATGTTAGAGGAGGTGGGTCGCGATCCGACGTTCTGGTGGAATTCTCAGGAGGTGCAAGCTGCCCGAAAGGAGTTTGTAGGTCAGTTCGCGTGCAGTTCGGATCGATGGATTTCGGAATGGAGAAACCTGTTAATACGGGTTTCGTGAGCGATCGCTTGAACTGTAATTATCTGCTGCAGCGATAGCGCGCTGGCGCCGTTCTGTGGTGGTAACATAGGAAGGAGATCTTGTAAAAGAAGAGCAAATCAGAAACAGACAAGTTTTTCATAAGTACTTGGAGCTAGTCCGGATCGACTCAGAGCAATTACTTGCCGCAAGAGAAACATTCGTGGAAGTTCCATGTCCTTTATGCTCAGTATCTGCGCCGGCATCAGTGATCCACAAATATGGTTTCTCATATTCTCAGTGTAGCACCTGCGAAACGGTTCTTTGTCAATCCGAGACTAACATTCGAGGCTCTAAGAGAGTTCTATCGGCAATCGCCATCGACGAGCTTCTGCGTAAAGGAGTTTTTTCCGCCCGTAGCGGAGGCGCGTAGGGAATTGGTATTTCGCCCAAGGGCCAGCTACCTCGCCAAACTCCTCCCGCAGCTCACAGACGCAGTCGTTGGAGACATTGGTGCGGGATTTGGGATCTTCCTGGAAGAGGTGAGAAAAGAATGGCCGGAAGCGAGGTACGTTGCCATCGAGCCATCGCAAGAGATGGCTTCGATTTGTCGACAAAAGGGTTTTGAGGTTGTTGAGAAGGCGGTTGAGGAGGTTAATCCGCGGGAGGGAGGGTTTGGCTTGCTGACAGCGTTCGAACTTTTTGAACATCTCTATGAGCCGAGAATCTTCCTCCAGACAGTGCATAAGCTACTTGTGCCAGGCGGTTTGTTCTTCTTTGCGACCCTCAGTGGGCTGGGATTTGATATCCAGATTCTCTGGGAGCAATCTAAGGGCGTTTCTCCACGCCATCATCTCAATTTCTTCAATCCGTGGTCCATACGGATGTTGTTGAAATCCGTTGGTTTTGAGGTATGCGAGTGTGCGACCCCCGGTCTGCTCGATTGGGATATTGTGGAAGGAGCGTACACTCGGGATGGTGCGGACATCACCAGGTTCTGGCAGACTGTCGCAAAGCATGCCACCGTCGCGGCACGTGAGGATCTACAATCCTGGATCCAGCGCGCGCATCTCAGTTCGCACATGAGAATTTTGGCGCGAAAACCGCAGTGAATGATACAGACCTACTTCGCCAGCAACTGGTCTGCGTACGACAGAATGGTCTCTCCGAACAGGGAACAGTTGTTCACGTGTCTTTGTGATCTTGTCGTGAGCAGCCGGTATGAGATGTGCGCTGGTTGCGAACTCGGAGGACTATCCGGTCGCGCCGCACAGCAATGATCAGGCGATCGGCGGTTGGCCGAAGTTGACGGGTGAATCTATGTCAGTTTCGACTTTTCTGGACTTTGGTACTGAGGAATGCATTGCCCGCGCCGAGCGAGACTCGTCGGTCTGTTACCTGGGATTTGAGCCGTCGCAACGACAGGTTCTTCGCTCCGCACGGCTTTCATTGATTGATACGTCCGCCGACTGGCAAGAGGCCGCAGCGGATTTGAAGGACCACTTCATAGCGTACGTCAGCTCGATTGGCCGTCTGCAGGCAGACAAGGTTCAGTGGTGGGCGACACGCATAGCCAGTAGAAGCAACCTGCAAACTGATTTCTTCTCGGTTCTCTGTTTGCTCGAGGTCGCAGCGAAGGTTCTCAGGTCGCAGCGATGCTCAGATATCGTTGTGGATGACTATCGCGTGTTTTTCCTCCTGAAAACAAACTTCGACCTTCGGACATCCTTGCGTTCGAGCTGGTTGGCTGGAATGAGTTGGTTGCTCGCCTTGCTCCGGGATGTTTCCTCAATCGTCTTTCAGAGGATATCCTGGCTGGTGAGACTGACTGTGAGGCAAGCATTGACGAGCAAGTTCTATTCGGCTCATCGGGAAAGGGGAGTTTTTGTCTACACGTGGCCTGAGGCCCGCTCGTTTGATGATCAGGGGAAGTTCCTTGATCCCTATCTGCCACATCTTGAAAGGTTCGCACCCGAGAAATCTCTCATGCTCTTTGTTCCGTCCTTCCTGGATCCTATGCTATGTCGCAAGCTGGTCGATGCCGGTAGGATCTTTACTGGGATCGACCGATACTCGAGCATCTGGGCCAGAATCCACGCCGCCTCGAAAATCGCATTCTTCAAGATCGATCCCAAATTCAGGAATCTGGACTTGCGGCATCTCTGGCTATTCGAGATCCTTCGCGAGAACCGTGGACACGTCTGCAGTCGAATTCACGAGTTCTCCTGTTGGAGGCGTTTTTTTCGAGAAGCAACGGGTAAGCTCGTATTCCCATACGAGGGACAGCCATGGGAAAAGATGATGATAATCGCCGCGGACGCTATGGAGCGCCCCGTTCAGCTCATTGGATATCAACACAGTTCCATGGGGAAGCTATTCCTGAGCTACAACGTAGGGCCAACCGAGGTTTCGACAATTCCTCTGCCCGACATCATTATAGCGAATTCGGACACTCATCAACAGATGCTTGAACTTCATCTGAAAGAGAGCGCGGTGAGGGTGGTGAACGGCGGATCTCTCCGATATTCAAGTCCTATTCGGCTGAACAATGGGGAGCGGAGAAGAAAACGAATCGGTGTGATGATGCCAACCGACAAAAGGCAGGCGCTCGAATTGCTCACTCGACTGGTGACAGATTCGCCGCCAGAATTCGACGTGGTGGTCAAGATGCATCCCGACCTGAAGCTCTCAGAAGCCGAGATCGGATCGCGACTCGAGTTCTTCGATGGTTCTGCGATTGAGTTGTATCAAAGTGTCGATGGAATTCTGTACTGCTCAAGCACGAGCGGGTTGGAAGCGTTCGCGTACGGGATTCCGGTTTTCAGGTTCATCGGGGAATTCGTTGACACGCAGATGGGGGAGGACGCATTTTCTCCTAAGCTCGTGAGGAACTTGGGCGAGATTTCGGCCAATGATCTGAAGTTTCATGACGCCCTTCCCCTGTTCAGTTCGGTGAAGGGATCTTTGTGGAGAGAGGTTCTGAATTCGACCTCTTCCTCGGATTCGACCGGGCCCACGCATGCGGCCATAGCCTGAAGGCAATGATAACCAAACACGCTTCAATTGTCGGCCGCTTGGCACGAAACGTTCTCCGGCCCTGCTATTTTGGATTCGTAGAGGGACACCACTATCTCTCCGAATCTCAGCACGAGAGGGTGAAGACATCCGTTGCGGCAAAGAATGCTACCGACATCGTCCACGCATACGAGGACTCTTTTGCTGGTCTCGTCGGGAACGGCAAGGCGACGAGCTTTGCGTCGGCCCGCATGGCGTTCTATACCTTCTTGAAGCAGATGGGGATTGGCACTGGCCATGAAGTGATCCTCCCTGCCTTCACGTGCTCTGTCATGGTGAACGCCGTGTACAGAGCAGGAGCGCAACCCGTCTTCGTTGATATTGACGAATCAACGCTAGGTTCTGACGCAGCGGAAATCGAGCGCAAGATCAGTGCCCGCACGAGGTTGGTGGTTGCCCAGCATTCATTTGGCATTCCTTGCGATATCGCCCCCATTGCCGAGCTTGCGACGAAGAAGGGTCTGATTCTCGTCGAAGATTGCGCGATCACGTTCGATTCAAGTTACCGCGGAGTCAAGGTTGGCAACTGGGGGGATGCTGCAATTTTCTCAACTGATCACAGCAAGCCGATTAACACGCTGATTGGAGGAATGCTATACACAAAAGACCGGTCACTCCATGAGAAAATCAGGGCTACTTCTTCGACGATTCCTGATCTTGATGATGGGCACCAGCGTCGTCTCTATGAGCAATTCCTTTACGAGTCGGAGTACTATGTGCCGGAACGGTACGGAAGAGCTTTAGCTCTTAACTATGTCAGAAGAATCAGGCAGAAACTGAGGGGCAAACCCGCGCCGCCGGTATTCCTGGACTCTGACGTCCGGAGAGACGTTGTTCTCAACTCTGGGTATCCCTACCCGGCACGAATGCCCGCATCCTTGGCACAGGTGGGGCTATTCGAGTTGGAGCGATGGAGTAAAGAAAGAAGTAGACGAAAAAAGTTATTGGAGAGACTCCTTGGACTTGTCCGGGAGATGAGTTTCGATCAGTACCTGCCGAGTGCGTACTTTTCTAAGGAAAGAGAGCTAGTACCTTTCCGATTCGTATTCACGCATCCCGACAACGACCAGTTGCTTCGAAAGATGTCGAAACATGTCGATGTGAGTTGGACGTGGTTTCGCAGCCCCATAGTCTATTGTCCCGACGGCCCGGAGAGTATGGGCTACGTGTCCGGGTCATGTAGAAAGGCGGAGCAGATAACGAAGAGCATTCTGAATTGGCCGACGGCGTTCCCCGGAAAGTGGGAAGACAAAAATCTAGAGATCCTACGGGAGATGCTCCGGGATTCGCTGAATCGCGCGCATCGACAGCTTGAAGTGAAGAAGTTGTTCAACCACCAAGACTAGCGCACGGGCCGCTCAGCCAAGAAGACGTACACGCATTGTATCTCTCAGGAAGGATAATCCTCGATGATCCCCGTCTCGAGACCCTCAATCGGTTCTGACGAATTAGAAGAGATTCGCAGAGTGTTCGATACTGGCTGGCTTGGCCTTGGCTCGACAGTATCCGAGTTCGAATCCAAGCTAAAAGATTTTCTCGGTGCCAGGAACGTCGTTGCCGTGAGCACAGGAACCACCGCATTACATATCGCGCTCGATGCTCTGGGCATATCTCGCGGCGATGAGGTGATTGTCCCATCGCTGACGTTCTGTGCGACGATCCAGGCCATCACCGCTCTGAATGCGACGCCAGTCTTCTGCGAGATCGAACCGCGGACTCTCAACCTCGACATCAGTGACGTGCGGAACCGCATCACAGAGAGAACGAAGGCTATCGTGCCGATCCATTACTGCGGAAAGGCTTGCGACATGGATGGTCTCATGGCTCTGGTCAAAAAGAACGATCTCAAGATTGTTGAAGATGCTGCACATGCCTTTGGTTCGCTGTACAAGGGGAAAAGAATAGGTTCCTTCGGTGATATCACATGTTTCAGTTTCGATCCGATCAAGAATTTGACTTGCGGAGAAGGGGGCGCTGTGGTCCTCCAGGATGATGAACTCGCCGAAGAGATCAGGCGCAAGCGTATTCTCGGGATCGACAAGGACACCTGGCATCGCTATCGGAATGAGAGAAGTTGGTTCTATGAGGTGACAACGCAAGGATATCGGTACCATATGAGCAACATCAACGCGGCTATTGGCCTTGCGCAGTTCAGGAAATTTGAAGGATTTGTCGCTCGAAAAAGGGAGATCGTCAAGGAATACAACAATCGCCTCCGAGGTGTCCCCGGACTCTGTCTCCTTGATTGGGATTTGGAGGAGACTGCACCATTCACGTACATTGTTCGGGTGTTGAACGACCGGCGGGATCATGCGATGGAGTTCTTGAAATCGCGGGGAGTGGGAACGGGCGTTCACTACATCGCAAATCACATTCAACCTTTTTTTGCCAAGTATGCGCAGAGCCTGCCAGTCACGGAGGAAGTATGGACCCAGCTTCTCACGCTACCGCTATATGTGGATATGACTGACGCGGAAGTGAACCAGGTAATTGCAGCTCTTCAGGAATTCTGCCAGGTGTAGGAGGAAGTCGAGAATGTCACTTTCTATCCAAGCGCACCCGAGGATCGTCACCAGAGATCGAAACGAACGCGAAAACGGTTTCTTAATACCGATCTTCAACGTTCACGACATGTTCATCGGTGAAGATCATCTACCGAAGCAAGTCTACCTCACGGTCTGCGAACCGGGGATGGTGAAAGGTCCACACCTTCACAAAACACGGTGGGGTGCTTTCACGTGCGTTCGCGGGAACCTCCGCCTGATAGCGAGAGTCGGTTCAGAGTACGAAGAGTATTTCTCAGGCGAGGACTATGCGTATGCAACAATCGAGGTGCCGCCCGGAATTCCAGCCGCGCTCCAAAGCATCGGTGCGGTACCGGCGTATATATTGAACATGCCTTCACCTGCGTGGCGCCCCGAAGACAGAGACGAACACGAAGTCGTATTTCCTGAAGAGATTCTTCAATGGCCGAGACGAGCGAAGTGAATCCGACCGTCAGTGTCAATATTTGCTGCTTCAACTCGGAACGATACCTCGAGGAAACAATCGAAAGCGTGGCCTCTCAGTCCTTCAAAGACTGGGAGTTGGTTCTCATCAACGATGGATCGACCGATGCGACCGAGTCCATCATCCTCGACTACAAGAGAAGAGGATTGCCAATCGTCTATCGGTCGCAGCCCAACAGTGGACTTGGCGCATCGAGAAACGTGGCGCTCCAGCTATCAAACGGATCGTATATCGCACTGATCGATCACGACGATCTGTGGGAGCACGATTTCCTCACCGAGGCAATGCTACGGTTCAAGACGAATTCTGACGTTGGATTGGTATTTGCTGACAGCTATCACTTTGATGATGTCAGAGGTGTGTATACAACTCAGTTTGCCAATATCGATGTGAACCGCCTCGATCTCAGAAAGGGGAACGTTGTCCATTCGTTGTTGACCAAAGGATGCTTTGTCGATGCGTCAGCAGTTGTCTTGAAGAAAGATCTCGTTGCCTCGCTGGGCGGATTCAATCCGAAACTCGCATACGTCGAAGATTATGACCTCTGGCTTCGACTGGGAGGCGTCTGCAGTTTTGAAGTGATCGACAGACCTCTCGCCCGGTGGCGGAGGCACGCGAGCCAGCAGACAAGGGTCCTTGGCTCGCGAAGACACGAGGAGCTCCTGTTTCTTGCTTTTCGGCACATTGCGGATCTTTCGAGGATGGAACGACTCCGTTTTCTCGGGGTGACGATCTCACGTCAGACATATCACTATTTTCGAAGTCTCGCCGCTGTCGATGTTGGTAGCGGCCTAAAGAAGTATTTCTCGGGATTCGGGGACTATGCGTAGTTCGGACAAGTCGGTTGCCTGAGCGTTGACGATGAGTGCATTCCCAAATGAACTGTCATACTCTTTCAACGGTAGAACCAGCATCGGCTGTGTCCTTGAAAGCTGGGGTATCCGTCGAGGTGACGAGGTTCTTGTTCCCTCGTGGGTGTGCTCGTCTGTCCTGGAACCGTACAGGTATCTCGGAGCGTCGGTGCGCTTCTATCACGTTAGCCCCAGATCATTTGCGATCGATCTGAATGACCTTGAGGCGAACCTTAGTTCCGCGACGCGGGTCATTCATGTCATCAATTACTTCAATGTGCTTCAGGATTGGAAAGGATTGAAGGCTATTGTTCCAGCGTCGGTGAGGCTACTCGAAGACAATGCCTACTCCTTACTGACCAGGCAGAGGCAGTTTCTCCGCTTGCACGCGGACGCAGCCATCTACTCTTTTCGTAAAGTCTTGAATGTCCCTGGCGGCGGCGCCTTCTACCCTCGGGGCAAAGACCTCTCTGCAGGTCCGTTGATTCATTCTGTGGAGATCAAGCGCTTGCTACTTCCGTACTCGAGATCGTCCTATGCAACAACGATGTTCGCTATCTACAGATTTTGTGCGACTGTGCTCCGGCGATCGACAAGTGTGCCCGATTCTGAAGGATCTGAGCCTTCGTTCGCAAGCATCAAAGAAAAGGGGATTTCAAGGGTGTCTCGCCGGGCATTCAAAAAGCAGTGGCGCGTGTATGACCAGCTTGTCATAGACCAAGAGAAACGGCGGGTGTTTCTTCTTGATCAACTTCGGACGATTCCCAAGCTTCAGTTTGATGGATCTCTCCCCGGGCATGACGAATCGAATGTCGTGACAGTGTATATCCCAGACAGGGATGCGACCTTCGCAAGGCTGGCTCGGGATAGATATCCCGTGATGGTATGGCCAGATCTACCGCTTCAAATATTGCAGCATCCACGAGCTGATGGTCAGGAGGCTGAAATAGGCGCGAGAACAATGCAAATTTTCATCGACCCAAGGGTGAGGCTCGAAGTGTACGAGCAACTCGCTCGTGAACTCGGAAAGGTAGTTGAAGCAAACCGTGGCTGACATCATCCGCGAAATGGAAGCGTTCGACGCAAGATGGGATTCGTGGGATCGCGCCTTGTACGCCACCGCCGAGCCCAATCCATTTGCCAGCTCTGATTTCGTCCGTCACTGGTGGTCGGTGTTTCATTCGGGAAGAACACTTCGGCTTGTCGTCAATAGTTCAGGTGTCAATCTCACCGGCGTGCCCCTCTACGAGCAACAGTCCGCGAAATTCGGCTTTCGGAAGATCTTGCGATACGTTGGTGACGGGACAGCCAATTACACCGAGATGACGTGTCCTACGGTTGACGGATGTCTTGATGTTCTTGGGACAATCGTGTGCGACGATGCCGTTGACATACTCAGATTCGAGCGCGTGCGCGAATCTTCGACAACGTTCCAGGCGCTTCGCACGTTCCGCAACGGCGCATTTGATGTTGTTCTCAGGCAGGCCGGGACGACCTACTATATTGAAGCCATCGACGATGTCGATCGCCATCTTGGCCAACTCCCCAAGAAGCTGCGCTATCAAATCAGAAAGGGTATTACCGGCGCCGGTCATCTCGGAACGCTTCATCTGGAGAGTGCTTCGTCGCTTGGGGACATTGATCGCTGGTATGAGACTTTTGTCGGTTTCTCGGTCTCCACGTTTCGGGCGAAAGGAGCTCAGAGCAGTTTCGAGGGCGAACTCCAACATCGGTTCTTCCGGGGACTCCTCGCGGACCTCTTTGTGAACAATCGTCTCGACTCCTATGCTTTGAAAATCGACGACCGTCCGATAGCGATTCACTTCGGCTACCGCACGGATCCGACGATTCACTACGTGCTGACGGGATATGATTCTCATCTTGCCGACCTCGGGCCGGGTCATTTGCTGATCTACAACCTCCTGAAGGAGATGATCGCGCTAAAGAAGAGAAGGCTCGACCTCCACTTTGCCAGAGGAAGCCTCTACAAGCGGCAGTGGGCAAATCGAACGGAGAACGTGTTCGAAGCTCTGGTCGTTCGGAGAAACCTCATGAATAAGCTGGTGCTGCTACTACGTAAGTGGTATCTATGGAGACAATAGCAAAGAGGATTATCGCTAAGATCAAGCTGGTCTTCCTATCTCTGTTGGGTAGAAAGAGTTACAAATGGGTCGTCAGCGACTGGGTCAGGCTTAAAGACCTCGAACATGCGTCGCGCCTGCTCACAACGAAGCGGTTTAGTCGTAACCTCAAATCGCTCGTCGTGAATCCCCGTTGGAGACGGAAGCGCGTTCTCGTTATCGCCGCTCACCCGGACGACGAGATGGTTGGATCAGGCGGGACACTTCTCCTTGCGGCGCGCTCTGGGGCGGAATTGACATGCATCTATCTGACACACGGCGGTGGTGTGCTCAACGATGGCACACCGGATGCCCGAGGGAGGCAGCGGAAGGAGGAAGCGGCAGAGGTCTGGTCGGCGATAGGAGGGAAGGTAGTACATTTCGACTTTGCCGATAGAGGCATCCCGCTGACTGATGCGGCCGCCGGCCGGCTCGCGGACCTCGTGAACACGACAAAGCCTCGAATCTTGTTCTTACCATTTCTCCTCGATGATCACGATGATCATCGGCGGGCAAACCACCTCTTGTTAATGGCTGCCGGGTCAATTCAGGTGAGGAAGATCGAAGTGTGGGCATACCCCGTGTGGTCCCTCGTCATACCGAACGTCGCAGTTGACATTACCTCTGTCGTCGATGAAAAGGATCGCCTGAATTCAGTATGGAAATCTCAAAATGCTGATCGAGACTACGTGCATCTGGCTCGCGGAACGAGTGTCTTCAACACCAGGTTTGTGACCGGGAAACCAATCCCGAAATACGCTGAAGTGTTTTTTGCAGCTCCACTGACAGAATATCTCGATCTCTGTTCGTCGTATTTTTCCGCACCGGCTGAAAAACTCTACTATGATCTCAACGGGAGGCAGAGGCCCAGACAGTAGCATTCTCTTCAATCCGATGTTTCGCTAGCTGTCGTGGCAGTTTCGCATGAGGATTCTCATTCACATCTCGAAGGTTCGTCCCTACGGCTCGGGGTACCAGATCATGCTTGGGAACTTGGCATCCGGCTTCGTGCTAGCCGGTCACTCCATCTCCGTGGAGGGAGATTTCCAGGACAATCCGACGTTTGCGCAGACACTCCGGGATAGTCAGGTCGAAGTAATCCAATACGGCTTCTCGCGAAAGCCGATTCTGGAATGTCTCAGCTTTCTCAGGCAGATGAGGCTCAGGCATTTTGACTTGGTCATCTCCTCCGGACTTTCGTGCGATGCTCGTCTTGGACTTCTCCGTCCCTTTGTGCGCTCGCGGCTGGCCGCGGTATTTCAGGAGAATCCGCACACGGCTTACACAGTGAGAGGATGGTACGGACGGATCCTGGCTTCTGCTCACGGGTTGCTAACGGCATTGACTTGTCAGCATATTGTGTGCACCAGCGACTACGTCCAGAGGGCCATCCTGAGGTTCACGCCCATCAATCGAAATCGATTCCTGCGGATCCACAATGGTATTGATATGCCGGCATTCATGTCGCGCAGGGTCAAGAAAAAGGATAGACTGTGGGGCACTGAGGGATCTTCCTTCAAGTACTTCGTCGGCATAGTTGGCAGAATCTCTCCGGAAAAGAACCCCCAGCTCATCTTTACACTCGCGGACCTTTTGGAAGCGCAATCAGACCTCGCGGGGAAAATTGCGTACGTTATCATCGGGGACGGCACCATGCGTCCGGAAATGGAGCAGCAAGCCAAGTTATTGGAGAGATCAGAACGATTTCTCTTTCCAGGTTCTCTTGAGAATATGGCCAAGGCGTACGAGGGATTGGATGTCCTCGTTCACTTCTGCCGAAGTGAAGGATTCGGGCTGGTTCCTCTTGAATCGATAGCGTCTGGAGTAACCGCTGTTTGCCTTCGCGGGGGAGCATTGGATCAAATCATCGGAAGTGTGGACAACGGGTTCCTCGTGGACAATCTGGAAGAGATGGCGAGAGTCGTTAGACAGCGGCTCTGTCTCGCTAAGTGCGGGAACAGTACGGCCGAAGCGGGCCGACAGGCTGTCACAAAGGACTATGGCCTTGAGCGACAGGTTGCCGAATACGAGCGCCTCCTCGGCATAGAGGACCAGTGATTCGCGCACGGTGGACCGACAGGTATGGACACGACGACACCAACTGTTAGCATCAATCTCTGCTGCTACAATTCTGAGCAGTTTCTCCGTGAGACGCTCGCGAGCATCGCGGGGCAGACTTGGAAGGACTGGGAACTTATCATTGTCAATGACGGCTCGACAGACGGCACAGAGGCAATTGTGTTGGACTTTCTGAGGCAGGGTTTCCCCGTCAAGTACATCTGTCAGGAAAACAAAGGCCTTGGCGAAGCGAGAAATCGGGCGTTGGTTGAATCTTCCGGACGGTATATAGCATTCATCGATCATGATGATCTATGGCTCCCGCCGATGCTCTCTGAGATGGTGGGCTTTCTTGATTCCCATCCGAGTCTCGTACTCGCTTTTTGCGATTCTGAGCACTTCGATGAACAGAATCGAACTATCCGAACGGAGTTCGAACCATTTCCAATAGACAGGATTGATCTTCGAAGAGGCAAGGTTGCAAAGGAGCTAGTTGTGAAGCACTGCTTCATCAAACCCTTGAGTGCTCTTGCACGTTTGGAGGCAATCCGCCTGGTAGGAGGAGTGAATGAGAATCTCTGTTTTGCTGAGGACTATGATTTGTGGTTGCGTTTGGGAGCCATAGGGGATTTTGGAGTTATGCGCAAAGTGCTTGCGCGCTATCGTCGCCATAGCAACCAGCTAACTAGCAGGTTGGGAGCCCGCAAAGTAGAGGAGCAACTGTTCGCCTATATTTCTGCGTTGAGACATTTCAACAAACTGGATCGGGCGCAAGTCCTGTTTTCGGTTGTGGCGAGGAGAGTCGCGAAGTACGCCCTGCTCTCGATAAAGGAGGATTCGTTCCTGAAGAATATCACTCAACTTGTTCGGGGCTTTCCTCAGTACAAGCGATCCAAGAGCTATGAGCAATCATAGGTGAACATCACGCCGTAGGAAAACAGACGCAGATGCGTTCATTGGGAGCTACGATGTCTAGCCGAGGCACTTTGCGTTCCATTTGATGACGCCGGGAGGGCAAAAAGGCATACCTTTGTGCTTCCTCTCAGGGTAGAGACCTGATTAGGTTTTGCCGATGAAGATACTTATTCACATCGCCAAGGTTCGAGCGTATGGCTCAGGGTACCAGATTATGCTTGCGAACCTCGGAGCTGAATTGAGCCGGGCAGGGCACGAGGTGCTTATCGAGGGGGACTTTGAGCCGAACCCCCAATTCAGAGAGAGCTTGCGTGCAGCTGGACTCAGGATTGTACAATTTGGTTTTGCGCAGAGCAGTCTTTGGAGGTGTCTGCGGCTGGTTCATCAGATGAACCGTGAAGGGATCGAAGTCGTGCTTTCCTCCGGTCTCGGGTGCGACGCGCGACTAGCTCCACTGAGACCCTTCATCAAGGCAAAGGTCGTTAGCGTTTTCCAGGAGAATCCGTATACAGCCTACGCAGAGAGAGGATTGCGGGGAAGGCTGATCGCAGAGATTCACGTGCGCGGCGTCTCGCTCTTGTTTGATCGGATTATCTGTATCAGCGACTATGTTCGGTTTTCTGTCACTCGAGGTCCGTTTGTTGCCCGGAAGAAGTTCGTGACGATCAGAAATGGTGTTGATTCCCGAGATTTTCAGCCCCGGAGAATCACAAATAAGTTGCCCTATTGGGGGGAGACTCGCGAACACTACCGGTATGTCATCGGCCTGGTAGGAAGGATTTCATCGGAAAAACGCCCTGATCTAATCTTCACGTTGGCGAAGATGATGGACAAGGAGATGAAAGGAGAGGTGAATATCCTCTACGTGCTTGTAGGGGATGGTGCTCTTCGCCCCCAGCTTGAGGATCGAATCAGGCTGCTCACAAACCCGAGTCGATTCCAGCTTGTCGGATCGAAGAATCAGATGACGGATGTCTTCAACCATCTTGACATCCTGGTGCATTTCCGGCGAGATGAGGGTTTTGGCCTGGTGCTGGCTGAGGCGATGGCCTGCAAGATCCCCGTCGTGAGCGTCAAAGGCGGCGGCATAGACGAAGTCATTACGACCGGCATCACTGGCTTATTAGTGGACAGTCTGAAGGAGATGCCCGGGGCAATCCGAAAGATACTGACAGATCGCAGGTTGCGCAAGAGCATCAGTGATACCGCGCGACTTGCAGCGCTGAATGAATTCAGCGTACAGCGTCAGACAGCGGAGTATCAAAAAGTCTTCGAGTCTCTTTTCAGGTGAACGAGAACTCAGTTCTGGATCCCCTTCGATGTGCCGTGAAAGCAGGTGGCAGCGTGGAACATCTTCTATCTATCCTTCTCAGGCAATTGTTTAGATCTCTTGACGAGGCGAACATCCAGTACTGCATTCTGAGAAATCATGAGACACTGCCGGGATTCGTCTCCGGCTCTGACGTTGATGTGCTCATTTCACCTGACCAACGGAGGCGCGCTACCGAGCTCCTTGAGAATGTCGCCGAGGCGCAAGATTTTCGACTCACCGCCATATACCGGAAGCACCTCGACATCGAGCATCTCAAGTTCTTTCATCCCGTCGAGATGGAAGAGATCAGATTTGATCTCATGACGAGTGTCGGCGCGCTATTTTTCGAGGCGTTCAGCGCGGAGGAGTTGCTACCTTCGCGCAGGGAATTGGAGGGGCTCTGCATCCTCCCTGGTCCTCTGGAGCTCGCGGTCACGGTGATACAAAATTGGATTTCACCGTCGGCCGAGCTCAAAGACAAGTACGTCGGCAGGATTCAGAGGTTGAAGGGTCAGGAACAACTTGAGTTTCGACAGGTGTTGGCCTCCAAGGTAGGGAGGGAAAGGTGCGACCAGTTTATGAAGGCGGTAGTGGAGTCATCACCGGCGGTCACGCAGGTTTTCAAAAATACGCGCAGCAGGATTTGGCTTTCCATGTGTCTGCAACGTCCACGGGTGGCGTTCCGAGCCCTCTGCTCTCTTGCGTCTGTCGCGGGCTCGAGGATCCTTCATCCACCAGGAACCTTTGTCGCCTTCGTTGGACCTGATGGTAGCGGAAAATCGGCCCTCGCGACGGAGTTGGCCGCATCATCGACGCGGTACTATCCTTCGGTGGATGTAGAGCACCTCTACCCCAAAGTCCTCCCGAGGCTGAAGAGTTTCTCGGCGAAGTTCTCGCTGGCGGGTACCGATCAGCTTGCATCAGAGTGGCAGAAACGACAGCGAAAGATTGGCCGCATCAAGTCTTTGATATCGCTGACCTACTACACTCTCGCGTACATCATCGGATACTGGCTTACCGTCTTCCCATCGCTCGTCAAGGGAAGTCTGGTGGTGTATGATCGCTACTGCTATGATTACCTGATCGATCCAGCGAGCAAGGGGATCAGGCTGCCCCGACATCTTGTGAGGATGTTCCTCTCTGTTGTTCCGAAGCCTCACCTAGTAATCGCGGTCTATTGCGATCCCGAGGTAGCTCATCGGAGAAAGAATGAAATCCCTGTGGAAGAGATCGCCCGGCAGGCTCAAGAGCTACGCATGCTCGGGGGCGACATGAAAAGGTACGAGGAGATCGATAACTCGGGCAGTCTTTCTTCGTCGGTGCGGCGCTTGAAGGCGGCTACGTATTTGGCAAGAACGCGTCCAGTGAATGCTGACGGTCGGTGAATACTTTTCTACGGAATTTCATGCGAACAACATCTTTGACTGTTGGAGGCTTGAGTGAACTCTAAGGTGTTCACCGTCCAGGATCAGCATGCATTCGCACAACTCTCGGGTGATTACAACCCTATTCACGTGGATGACACACTTGCTCGCCGATTGATTTTTGGTTCCTCTATTGTTCATGGGGTGCACGCTGTTCTATGGGCCGTGGAGCGTTGGATTGAGACTCAGGAAAGGCGGTTAGACCTACGATCACTTCAAGTTAATTTCGTCAAACCAATTGGAGTCGGAGATTCGGTTTTCTGCTCCATCGCGGAGGATGCGACTGCTCGAGTCGGGATTCGATTGCTCGTCAACGATCGGGTTACCACGCACATCAGTTTCACGTATGCCGATTCAACCGATCAAGGATCGATCAAGCTCCATCGCAGTAATCCCGAACCTCATGAGTGCAAGGTACTTACAAGCTCCGACCTCGACACTGCACACGGTTCCATCCCCCTTTTTCTGAACCCGGAGGCTGCAGCCGAGATCTTCCCGTTTCTGATGAGAAGGCTCTCGAGCAATCACATTGCTCTGTTGCTCGCGACATCCCGTCTTGTAGGCATGGAATGCCCAGGCCTGCATTCTATCCTCTCTGGATTGGAAATGGCCTTTGGTGCTGAGCAGAGCGTCGGCTCGACATTGGACTACAGCGTGTCGAGTTTTGACAGCCGATTCAACTGTGCATCGGTTGAAATTCGTTCTTCGAAGATGGAAGGGAAAATCAGGGCCTTTCTCCGGCCACCTCAGCAGAAACAGAAAGACTACTCGGAACTCCGTACTCTTGTAGGCAAAAGTGAGTTCGCAGGTCAGCATGCTCTGATCATCGGTGGAACTCGGGGGCTCGGCGAGGCGAGCGCGAAGCTCCTCTGTGCAGGTGGAGCCAATGTCACGTTCACCTATTTTCGTGGTGCCGCTGACGCACAACGATTGGTGAGTGAGGTGAAAGCTGAGGGTGGATCAATCCGGTGTTTCTTCTTGGATGTTCGTGAGAGCCATGGAAAACTGTCGTCAATCGCAGGATGGGGACATCTCCCAACTCATTTGTACTATTTCGCTACACCATTCATTTTCTCTGCGACGAGTCACGTGTTTTCAACTCGCTTGTTCCAGGAATTCTGTAGTTACTATGTTGTTGGATTTGCCAATTTGGTTTCTCAACTTATTGAAGTCGGCTTGAGGAAGATATTCTATCCTTCGACCATCGCGGTCAGAGACTTTCCTCCCAATATGGGTGAATATCTGGTGGCTAAGATTGCGGGGGAAAACTATTGTGCCTTTCTCGAGAAGAATACTCAAGGATTAACAATCTATAAACCTCGGTTGCCACGACTGCGGACTGACCAGACTGTAAGCCTGCTTCACGTGGACGCCCAGGAACCGATGACGGTCATTCTGAGGCATCTCCGCAAGTTCAGGGAATTGTCAGCGAAGAAAGATCTCAGCAATCGACCTTGAGTGCTAGATACTCGAAATGAGACCTCGCTCTATCTCATTGCAGCATAGCGCCAACCTCGGAGGCTGGTATTGATCGACGAGCGTTCATCTACATATCTCTACCTTGTCGCTTCGCAAGAAGACAAGAGGGGCCTCCTGCTTGGTGGATTCGACTTTCCTGAGCTTTCGGGAATCGCGAAACATATCGGTGAGGTCTACTATTGTGTCGACAGCCAGGACGCGGGGATCGAGCTGCCGGCGAGGGTCAAAGAAATATCACTCGACCACGCGAAGGAATTCCAGTGGGACATCATCATCGCCAATCTTGGCTTGCGGACTTCCTGGTCCCGTCGGATGGTCGCCTATCTCTGGGAGATTTTCTCTCGATCCCACGGTCGCAGTACTGTGATCCTAAAAATCCGAGAGCGATCCGGCTTACTTGAATTTCTCCATCGTCTTGAAGCGAAGCGTGAGTTGTGGGAGGTCAGTATCTACTTGCCCTTGCCGGCGTCGGACACGTTCAAAATACTCCTTCCGGTCGGCAAAGGTCAGTTGGGTGACGTCGCCATCGATCTCTACAATCCGAGTACGACGAAGCAGAGAGTTCGGCAGACCATATTGAGGTTTGTTGTAGGGCTAGGTCTCTACCAGCTTCTCGTCAAGGATCGCATCGTTGTTGCGACTCCAAGAATTGGCAAACACTATTTTGTACAGGACATCTTTAGCGAGCACCGAGTGGACACGCGCGGGGGAATAGCGGTGCACAACGCGTCCGTGGGTTCGGGCACGAAAGCGATTCTCGCACCGATATCCTCCGAGGGCGAGCTGGGGCTCTATGTGAAAGTCACAAATGACGAGAAAAGGAAGGAGCTCCTTCAGAACGAGAAGCGGGTGCTAGAGCAGCTTCAACTGCTGGCTCTTCAGAGTGGCGAGGTGCCGAAGCCGCCGGTTCAGAGGGCTGAGGGCATGTATGGGGCGAGCATTTATGGTGGCGGAGCGGACGACCTCGAACAAACAGGGGACATGCTGACGCAAGGACACGTGTTCTTTCTTTCGGAGATCTACAACAAGACGAAATCTGAGACGGGTGTGGACGAATGCGAAGCGGTACAAACGGTCTGCGAGAGAATAGACGAGTACTTCACGCCGAAGGGCGTGCGTTGGCAGATCTTGCGGCAAGGATTGGACGTGGCGATCCGATCGATGGGACCACGTGTAGAGTTGGGTTTAGCACACAAGGATTTCGTGAGCTGGAACATGAAACGTCGCGGCAAGAAATTGTACGTATTTGACTGGGAATGGGCAGCGTTGATGCCACCATTCTATGATGTATTCCATTTTATCATTCACGGACGCCAGCACCTAAGGCATGCACGGATCGGTCCGCTGGTGCGCGGATTGGCTTTGGAGGAACTCGAGCGCACTCATTTGAGGAGTTACGCGGAGCTTACGTGCACGGACTATTCAAAGAGGATGTCGTATCTCATGTTCTACCTCCTCGAGCGGATCACTTTTGAGTCCTACTTGGCTCACAGTCCGAGATGCGACGAGTCGCAACTGGATGCAATACGGGTGTTGCATCGCAACTCCCTCTGACGTCTTTTTCAAATGAGCAGGTCGCTAAGTACACCGCGCGTGGTCCAGGTGAACAGCGTGATGGGCAGAAGAGGCTACAGGTGAGAATCTATGCAATAAACACTCTTACAGAAAACCCCTTTGCTCCGTCCGGTGCACAGGGATACTATGCTCAGCTCATCGGTGAAATGAAATCGGAACTCGATGCCAACGAGATCCTCTATGTTATTTGTAGCCGATCAAATAGAATCGTGTTCGAGTCCTCGTTCAACGAACGCGTCCGACCGATCGTCTTTCCGTACTCGAATGAGAGGCGGCTGCTGCGAGTGCTGACGGAGCACAGTGCCTTCCCTGCGATGGTCAGACGCTTCGATATCGACGTCTACAACTGCGGCAACTTGGCCCCTCTTTGGCTTCCCCAAGACTGCCGCGTGGTATCGACGAACAAGACAATGCATGCATTTACAGAACCGGACTCGATGTCGGTGCTCAAACGTAGGTATCGTGTTGCGCTGGGCTCGCATACGGCAATTAGAGCATCGCTCATCATCTCAAACTCCGACAGTAATACGCGAGACATCTTGAAATTTCTCCCGGTGCGCCCCGAAAGGATCAGGAAAGTTTACGAGGCAGTTGATCATCGCGTCTTCTTTCCTCAAGACGATTCTGGAATTCATCGAAAGTATCTTGCGAAGTTCGGCATCGGGGGGCCATTCATCCTTTTCGTTTCTTCGTTGTACAAGTACAAAAACGCAGAAACCCTCATCCGCGCGTTTGCGAATCTATCGCTCCGTTACGAATACCAACTTGTCATTGTTGGCTATCCCAGGGAAACGGATTACCATGTTTTTCTGGGCAAGCTCATCAACGAGCTTGGCTTGCAGCAGCGTGTTGTACTTGTCGGTGGAGTGCCGCTTGCCGAGACCGCGCGGTTCTATCAGTCGGCGGCGGTCTTCGTGTATCCTTCATATTACGAGACGTTCGGACTGACGATTATTGAAGCGATGGCTTGCGGGAGTCCGGTGATCACTTCGAATACGAGCTCAATGCCTGAGATCGGCGGAGATGCTGCTCTGTATTTCAATCCCCGCGATGATCGAGAGCTCACAGCTCTCCTCGAGTTGATCCTTCAGTCTCCCGGCGAGCGGCAAAAAAGGAGATCACTCGGAATTGATCGGGCTAAGCAATTCACGTGGAAGAAGACTGCACAAGAGACTCTTGCCGTGTTTCGGGAGGCGGCAGAGCTGAAATCGTGAAGATGACGGCGGTTTAGTCACAAAGTACACTTAGAGAAGGCAGGAGGACTCAACAACGATGTCACTAGCACTCGTGACGGGCGGAGCCGGGTTCATTGGTTCCCATACTACAGACAGGCTGATCCAGGAGGGATACGACGTCCGGATTCTGGACAGCTTGGAGAAACCTGTCCACACCAGGGGGAAACCGGATTATCTGCACCCGAAAGCACAATTCGTCCTTGGTGATGTTCGTGACCGCGATGTTCTGCTCCGTTGCCTTGACGGTGTTGACATGGTGTTCCACTTCGCTGCCTATCAGGACTATCTTCCGGATTTCTCGAAATTCTTCAGCGTGAATGCAAGTGGGACTGCGCTGTTGTACGAGCTCATCGTCGAACGACGGCTGCCGGTGAAAAAGATCGTCGTCGCATCCTCTCAGTTCGTTCAGGGCGAAGGGTTATACAAACGACCCGATGGAATGGTGGTGACTCCGCCGTTTCGTTCCCTTGAGCAACTTGAGCGTGGTGCGTGGGACTTCGTGACGGATCAAGGTCAGGTCCTGCGGTGGCAATGGACTCCTGAGTTGCACGCAAACCCGCCCAATTCGTATGCTATGTCAAAGTACGCTCAGGAGATGATCGCAATGAAGCTCGGGGAACGGTACGAGATACCAAGCGTCGCGCTCAGATACTCCATTGTTCAGGGGCCACGCCAGTCGTTCTATAACGCATACAGCGGCGCATGCCGGATTTTCTCGCTAAGCTACTACACCGGAAAGTCGCCCACGATCTACGAAGACGGGAATCAAGTTCGGGATTTCGTGAATATTCATGATGTCGTAGACGCAAACATCCTTGCTATGACGGACAACCGGTGTGTCTTTGGAGTCTATTGCGTAGGAGGGGGGAAGGCCATCACGGTGAAGGAATTCGATCGTATCGTTGCCAAAGTCTTCGGGAAAGATCACCTTCTCCCAAGAATCCCGGGGGAGTATCGATTCGGTGACACACGGCACGCTTGTTCTGACATCGCCAAGCTGCGAAGGCTCGGCTGGAATCCGCGACGAACCGCGGAAGAGAGTGTCAGAGAGTATAGAGAGTATCTGGAGTCGCAAAAGGACATAGACAATATCGTGGAGCAGACCGGGAATCAAATGAAAGCCCTCAATGTTGTGAGGAGCGTTAAGCGAAAACTCAGTCCCGACAGTGACAAAACTTGACAGGTGCATCAAGTGAGAGCATTCCTCCTTGCTGCTGGTTTGGGAACTCGCCTTCGGCCTTTGACGGATACCACGCCAAAATGCTTGCTACCGATAGGCGGCAGGCCTCTCCTGTTTCATTGGCTGGACTTGCTTGAGCGCGACGGCGTCTCGGATGTACTCATCAACACCCATCACCTCTCCGAGATGGTTGCAGGTGCTCTGGCACTCCGCCCCTCGAAGATCAAAGTCGAGTTGTTCCATGAGCCCACATTGCTCGGTAGTGCGGGAACGATTCGTCACAATAGAAAATATGTGTTTGGGGAAGAAGATTTTCTCGTGCTCTATGCAGACAATCTTACAGATGTCAGTCTCTCACGTCTGATTGAGTTTCACCGATCGAGAGGTTCGCTCTTTACGACGTATGTGTACGAGACGCAGGTTCCGAGTCAAAAAGGAATCTTTCTCATTGATGAGACAACAGGAAAAGTTATAGATTTCGAGGAGAAGCCACGTTACCCGAAGTCAAACTTGGCAAATGCCGGTATCGCGATTGCAAACATGGAGATTTTTGATTATTTCATAGATCAGATCCCCCTCGACCTCGGTTTCGACGTCATGCGGTCGCTGGTAGGCCACATGTACGCTCTGAAATCCAAATCATATATTCGGGACATCGGCACCATCGAGGACTACGGCGCGGCAGAGCGCGAGTGGGCAGAAAGAAAACACTCAGGATTATGATCGTCGTACAAACCCCTTTGAGGATCAGCCTTCTCGGCGGCGGCACTGATTTCGAGGAATTCTATCAGGTGCAATCAGGCTGTGTCGTGAGCTCCGCCATTGATAAGTATGTGTATGTGATTGTGAAGGAACGCTACGATGACCTCATCTACGTAAACTATTCGAAGAAGGAGATCGTGCACTCTGTGGCTGAACTTCAACACGAGCTGGTTCGTGAGTCTTTGTCTGCCACAGGGGTTGACTCTGGTGTCGAGATCACCATGCTTGCCGATATTCCGTCCGAGGGATCGGGACTGGGTTCATCGAGCTCCATCCTCGTGGGTCTCCTCAATGCGCTCTATGTGTACAAAGGAACCCAAGTGACAGCCGAACAACTTGCCCGCGATGCGGCCGAAATCGAGATTCATCGGTGCAAGAAGCCGATCGGCAAGCAGGATCACTACATCGCTGCCTTTGGGGGAGTGTGTACGCTCGTGTTCCGGGAGTCAGGCGTTGTTGAAGTTGATCGACACGATCTGAGTGACAAAGATCGAAGATCATTGGGGGAAAACCTGCTGTTGTTCTTCACAGGCATCACGCGAAAATCAAGCGATATTCTCACGGAACAGAAGGCGAACTCAGGACAGCGGCGCGACGAACTGGACGAAATTCGCTCCTTGGCAATCGAGGCTCAGAGAGCGATTATGGGGAAGCGATATGATGATTTGGGGTACCTTCTGCACAAGAATTGGGAACTGAAAAAGAAGCTTGCCACGCAGATTACGACCTCGCAGATCGATGAAATGTATGAGCGCGCGTGTGAAGCAGGGGCCCTTGGTGGCAAGATCGCCGGAGCTGGCGGAGGCGGATTTCTCTTGCTCTATTGCCCGCAGGAGAAACAGAACGCAGTCCGGCGTGCACTTGAAGGCTACCGAGAAATGCCATTCCTGCTCGAAGCAGACGGTTCGAAGGTGATCTTTAACTATAGGAGGTACGGATGGAGGTAGGGTGGTATCTCAACAAAGTCCGCGAGACTCTCTCGTATGTAAGCGAACAGGAAGTGAGGGAGACGGTTGACGAGATCGTGCGGGCGTATAGGCGGAAATCGTCTATCTTTGTTATCGGCAACGGAGGAAGCGCGGCAAATGCGAGCCACTTTGCCCAGGATCTGGCCAAAGGAGTCCTCGTCGGTGAGAAGGAAGGGGAGACCATTCGAGCGTTGAGCCTCACCGATAACGTCTCTAGTATCACTGCCATCGCCAATGATGACGGGTATGAAAAGATCTTTGAAAATCAGCTCAGGTTCTACGCGAAAGACGGGGACGTTCTCATTGCCATCAGTGGTTCCGGGAACAGCAAGAACGTACTCAACGCCGTTCGATACGCGAAAGCCAACGGCCTCGTGACGATTGCAGTGACTGGCTACGACGGCGGCCCCCTCCGCCAGAGCACGGATAAGGGGATACACGTGCCGCTGAAGGAAATGTGCACCGCAGAGAGCATTCACCTCGTGGTATTTCACTTGATCATCCATCTCCTCAGGGAGCGACTCACCGGCCGACGGTTTGATGAATCGTGTTTTGAACGAGCATGACACTTTCCCCCGCTGTTTTCTTGGATCGAGATGGCGTTATTAATGAACTCATAACCGAGCAGGGGAGTCAGCGATCTCCGCGAACCATCGGTGAGTTCAGAATCATCCCCGGCTTTGTAGAGTTCGCCAGGGAGCTGAAAGAGATGGGGTTCGAGCTTATTGTTATCACTAATCAACCCGAAGTACGAAGGCAGCTTGTCCAGAGCTTCGTTATAGAAGAATTCCATGAGATTATCAGGAAGACGGCCGGCGTGGAGCACTTTTTCGTCTGCTGGCATGACGAAGAAGACAAGTGCGATTGTAGAAAGCCGAAGCCAGGCCTCATCCTTCAAGCGGCGAGAGAACTTGGCATCGATCTCAAGCGATCCTATCTCGTGGGGGATCGGCCGAAGGATGCGGAAGCAGCAACTGCTGCGGGTTGCGGAGCGATTCTGTTCAGGAACAATGACCTTGAGCAAGGCAATTCGTTTACGCACTACCGCCAAGTGATCGATTACATCCTAGGAAAGTGAACGATGTGTAGCTCTAGCTGGCCGCATCGTGACATCAGCACACTGAACGTGGTGCGTGGTGGTGTCGGTGGAAGTATGCTTCTGAGATCGTTGGCGTACGGATGCGAATTCTTATTCTAACGCATGCACAGTTCGTTACACTTGCCCTGCCCAAGTACATCGAGATGGCAGAAGTGCTTGTGTCCATGGGGCACAGCGTTACGCTTGTCGCGACTTCACGGAGGCGCGCAGTTCGTTCCGAGAGATTCCTGCGCCGTGGCGTTCAGTACGTTATCTCGCCTTCGCTGCTCCTGGGGCGGTTCCGGCACGGAGCCGATCCCTACGATGCCCTGCGAAGAATCGCTCTGTTGTGGCGCGACCATTTTGACATCATTCACGCAGTGGACTCGCGCCCTTCAGTCATCTTGCCAGCTCTCGTGCTGCGCAGAGTGCATCATGCTCCACTCGTTATTGAATGGACTGACCTCTACTCGGGCGGAGGTACCATTTCAGAGCGTTCCTCGAAGCTCTACCAGATTACTCTGGGGAAGATTGAGTCCTTCTTTGAGCTTAATTTCCGGAAATACGCTGACGGCGCGACGGCAATCTCATCGTATCTCAGAAAACGCCTGGTAGAAACGGGATTCGACCAACGCCGCATACTCCTGCTTCGGACAGGCTGCATCATTGACGATTCGAAAATCACTGCAAAAGGGGTGGCCCGAAAGAAGCTGGGACTGGATTGTTCAAAGATCTATATCGGCTATTTGGGGCGGATATATCCGATGGATCACGAACTGCTCATCCATTCGTTTGAGCTCCTCTCGTCGGAGCGAAGGGATGTGGAGTTAATTCTCGTTGGACAGGTTGATGAACGATTCCGACGACGGCAGGATCATGTCACCTATACAGGATTCGTCGGAGAAGATCGGTACAATGATTACTGCAACGCGATCGATTTCTTCGTGCTTCCGTTCAAGCAGACCCTTGCCAATCGTGCGAGATGGCCTTCAAAGATCGGTGACTACCTCAGCTATGCGAAGCCGATTGTCTCGACTAAGGTGAGCGATATCGAGGAAGTATTCAGGGATGCAGCGGTGGGCGTTCTTTCGACCTCCGATGGGAGTGAGGACTTCTCCTCAGCAATGAAATCCATGATTGACAACAAGAGTCTCTGGGAGAGTTGGGGAAGAAACGCTCTAGGGTACGCGAAAGCCAATTTGGACTGGTCGATGGTCGCAGCGAAGCTTGTTGCCCACTTTGAGAATGCCTTGAATCAATCCTGGGGGAAGTGAGAGGCGAGATTCAATCATATCGGACTCGTTGTTCCGAACCCTCAAGCGAGCGCCCGGTTCTAGAGGGAGATGATGGGAATGAAACCGAAGACGGGGATCGTTCATGACCCCATCCAGAAGGTGAATCTCCTATTCCTGTCAGACAGAAACGATCCTCACATAGGTGTATGACAAGACGTGAAAATTGCCTTCCTGTCCAACTACACGGCTGACTTTGTAGTAAAAGAACTGGGCAAACGACTGCTTGACGACAGCATCAGGCATGAGTTCTACGTCCCAGGTTTTAACCAGTACACTCAGGAAATCCTGGACTCTGGAAGTCGCTTCTACGGCATCGCGCCAGACGTGGCCATTATCTCAGTCGACATGAATATTCTTTGTGGAGATATCCTGGCTCAGCTCTTTGTCCTCCCCCGGGAGGAAGTGATCTCCCGGATCGAATCACGGTACCAGGACCTCAAATCCCAACTAAGGATCCTGAGAGGGAGGTTGCCAAGCCTTCCGCTGCTGGTCGATAGCTGTTTCTTTGAAAGTCGATACTCATCGGGGACTCTCGAAAGGAATAGCAGATTCACTGTGAGTTCGGTCCCGGACCGGATTAACTCGGATCTTGAAGAATTCGCGAAGGATCTGGGCAGTACGGTGGTTGTTGACATCAACACATTGGCTCAGAAGTACGGGGAGAAACTGCTATTCGATCGACGCCTGTGGTACATCGCGAAGAGCAGATGGAGCCGCACAGGCGCCGAAAAACTCTCGCAGCTGTACGTCAATCACATCAAAGCATATAGGGGCATGAGGAAGAAGTGCATTGTCTTGGATCTCGACAATACATTGTGGGGAGGAATTGTCGGTCAAGACGGGAAGGAGAATCTTCAGCTCAGCAATGACGGCCCCGGCAAGGCGTACTATGATCTTCAGGAAGAACTGCTCAAGATGCATCAGAAAGGAATACTACTCTCGATATGCAGCAAGAATTCTGAGGATGCGGCGCTTGATGCAATTGCGAACCACCCGTTCATGCTTCTGAGGCCGGAACACTTCGCCTGCATACGGATTAATTGGGAAAGCAAAGACAAGAATATTGTTGCGATGGCGGGCGAATTGAACATCGGGCTTGAGAGCTTTGTGTTTCTCGATGACTCGAAGTTTGAAAGGGAGCTAGTTCGCACTCAGTTGCCGGACGTAACGGTGCCGGAGATGCCTGACGACCCAGCTGATCTTGTCGAATTCATGAAGGATTTGGACCAGGAGTGTTTTGCTTTTCACTCTATTACTGAGGAAGATCTCAAGCGAAACCGGGATTATCAAGCGAACAAAGAACGGGTGAAACTCGCAGAGTCGTTGCCCGATCTCGATTCCTACTTTCGTTCGTTGTCAATGATTGCGACAATCAAGGAGGTGGATGATTTCTCCTTCCCGCGCGTCGTGCAGCTCATTCAGAAGACGAATCAATTCAACTTGACGACCCGCCGGTACACAGAAGCCGAACTCAAAGACTTACGTTCGAATCCGACATGCCACATACTCGAATTGTCCCTCAGAGACAAGTTTGGCGACAACGGGATTGTTGGAGTGGCCATTCTGACGACTGTAGAGAAAAAGGCAATTCACATTGACACGTTCCTCCTGAGCTGCAGGGTAATCGGACGTACAGTTGAGACGGCGTTTCTATCGTACATAGCGGAGTGGGCCGCCAAAAACGACGCGGAGACCATCCAGGGCGAGTTCATTCCAACAGCGAAGAATCAGTCGTGTCAGGATTTTTACCGGAACCATGGCTTCACACCTCAGGATGACGGTGTCTGGAAGCTCAAGTTAGAAGAAGGCACAGTCCCTGCTCCTGACTGGATAAAGATTATTGGAGGATGAAGTGGATTTGACCAGCAGAGTCTGTGAGTGCGTGGCCAAGGCGTTGAACCGAGGGGAGAAAGAAGTTTCCATCGATAGCAGCATAGAGAACCTGGAGAACTGGGATTCGCTGGGGCAACTGCTCATCATCATGCAAATCGAGGAGGCATTCAAGGTACGATTCAGGACTCGTGAGATCCCCGAGCTCACGAGCGTTAGGAAACTTGTAGAGAAAATCGGTGAGCTACTATCGGCGAAGAAGTGAAATGCTGATACTCAGAGAAAGACTGCCCATCCGAAAGATCCTTCTTCTCGGTTTCTTGCCGAGCTTCATCAAGGTGTGGTATTATCGTTTGAAGGGGGGGGAGATCGGCAAGAACGTGAGGATCGCTTTCGGCGCTGTTATCGAGGCTCGCACGATCGAGATCGCCGACAGCGTATCAATCGGCTTTGCTACCGTCATCAGTGGGAGGGAGGTAAGAATAGGAAGCCACTCCAGCATAGGATCACTGGTATTCATCGATGTCCCCGTGGTCCGCGTCGGTCAAGATGTCGTGATTCGCGAATTCGTCCATATCGGAGGGAATGAAACGCAGGAGTCGTCTTTCTCCATTGGAGATAGATCCCATATTCGCCAATCATGCAACATCAACACTTCGAAGCCTGTCGAGATCGGAAATGAGACTGCAATCGGTGGAGGCACGAGCATCTTTACGCACAGCTCCTGGCAATCGGCTTGCGAGGGCTATCCTTGCACCTATTCTCCGGTTCGAATTGGCGACAATGTTTGGATCGGGTGGCATGTATTTGTGATGCCCGGTACTCAGATCGGCGACGGTGTCCTGGTGACCGCAGGTTCTGTTGTTACACAGAGCGTTGCTCCTCGATCTCTCGTGAGCGGGAATCCGGCGAAGGTGGTCATCCAGGCAGGTCAGTTCCCCCGCGCTCTTGAGACTGATGAGAAGGATGAAAAACTGAAGGAAATTCTGCGTGGCTTCTTCGATTATCTCAGATTCCATCACGGTGTGGTGAACTCTTCAGAAGGGGAATGCACGATTGACGCTTCAATCGCCTTCGAGGACGTATCTGTTGACCTGCGTTATTGCTTCGAGAATCGTGCCACAATTGAAAACCTTCCCGCGACCTCTCAAGGTGTCTACGTCGGTCTGCACAACATTAGTCGCGAGAACAGGTTGTATCTGCTCAGGAACAACTGGATGGTTTTGAACTTGGAGACAATGGAGCGGTTCGGCGAGAACGACATAGGTGAGGAGACTATCCAGTATCTGTTGAAGTTTGGGCTAAAATTCAAAAGGGCTTTGGTCGGGCAAACGTGAGCGACGATTCGTTGAACATAGTCTCACCCTTCCCTCAAATGGCCGACAGGGTGTTGCGTAAATTCTATCTGGAGGAACAGTTCCGACTGGATTTCTCGCTCAAGCAAAGGTTGTACTACACTTTCTTGCGGCCGATACTCTCGCGCAATCTGAGAAGGAAACTTCAGGGAAGGGTGAATGCGAAGAGATCATACAGGGAGAATTTCATCAATGCCGAATTCGTAGATGCTATTCAGATGGCGCACACGGATGCGCGAAGCCTTGACCTCTTCCCGAGTGCCAATACTTCTGCAATCGTGCTGACGCATGACGTTGAGGATGAAGAGGGATTTCGTTTCATTCCGCGCGTTCTGGAGCTTGAACGCAGATACAACTTCAAGTCATCTTGGAATATCGTTCCATACAAATACGGAATCGACAAAGGGATACTGAATGCCATTCATCAGGCGGGTGGTGAGATCGGGATACACGGATACAATCACGACGGAAAACTCTACTTTTCGCGAAAAATATTCCATGAGCGAGTTCCACATATAAACCGAGCACTCAAGGAATATGGCGCTGTCGGTTTTCGATCACCGATGGTTCATCGCAACCTGCGATGGTTGCAGCAATTGGACATTCAGTACGATGCTTCCTGTTTTGACTATGATCCTTTCCAGCCGTTTCCCGGGGGGACAGGATCAATTTGGCCATTTATTGCCGGCAAATTCGTTGAGCTACCGTACACGATTCCACAAGATCATACGCTTTTCTATGTCCTCAGGCAAAATGACATTACTATATGGAAGAAGAAGGTGGATTGGGTTTGCCAGAATCATGGAATGGTGTTGGCATTGACTCACCCTGACTATCTCCTCCAGGGGAGTCACCTTCGATTGTATGAGGGATTGTTGGATTTCCTTTCAGGGATTCACCGCAGCTGGCGTTGTTTACCGAAGGAGATGGCGCAATGGTGGACGGGGAAATTCGATCCACAAGTGTCACGTTCCACGCGGCACGCAAGCACGAGCAACACATCAGACACTCCACTTGATCCTCGAAAGGTAGAATCGACATGAAGATCCCGTTTCTTGATCTGAAGCTTCAATACGCCAAGATAAAACCTGAGATTGACCCGGCTATCCAGAATGTGCTTGACAATTGCTCGTTCGTCTTGGGCAAGACTGTTTCGACATTCGAGTCCAATTTCGCTGCAGCACATTCGGTGAAGCATTGCGTAGGTGTGAGTTCCGGAACCGACGCGAATCACCTCTCGCTTTGGACTCTCAACATTGGTCCGGGCGATGAAGTCATCATTCCTGCCAACACTTTCATAGCAACTGCCTGGGGTGCGACTCTATGCGGGGCTAAGCCCGTATTCGTGGATTGCCATCCAGAGAGCTACAACATAGATCCAATGAAGGTCGAGGCGGCTATTACACCGCGCACGAAGGCCATCGTTGCTGTGCACCTCTATGGTCAGGCTGCGGACCTCGATCGTCTGCTCCAGATCGCGCGAAAGCACAATGTGCATCTTGTTGAGGATGCGGCTCAGGCTCATCTCGCTGAATTCAACGGTCGGAGAATTGGGGGTTTCGGCGAATCGGCTGCTTTCAGCTTCTATCCGGGCAAGAACCTGGGCGCGTATGGCGAAGCCGGTGCCTTGCTCACGGATGACGACGAGATTGCGCGTCGATCGAGGGTGTTCCGTGATCAGGGGCAGGCCGAAAAGTACTACCATGAGAGTTTCGGCCATAACTACCGCATGGAGGCAATCCAAGGTGCAGTCCTCGGTGTGAAGCTGCGGTACCTGAATGAATGGACTGAACGCAGAAGGGCTGTAGCGAAAAGGTACGTGGAGCTATTGTCGAACATCGATCAGGTACGGACACCCCGAGAGATGGCCTACGCAAAACACGTGTATCATCTATTTGTGATATGCGCCCACGATCGAGACGGTCTAAGTAAGTACCTCGATGAAAAAGGGATCGGAACAGGACTACACTACCCCGTTCCACTCCATCTCCAAAATGCATTCAAGCATTTAGGTTACAAGAGAGGCAACTTCCCGGTCACGGAGAAAATCGCCGACGATCTCCTGTCGCTTCCGATATATGCAGAAATGACTAATGAGCAAATCGAGTATGTTGCCCAGTCAGTTCGTGACTTCTATTCCAAATGAGATACCCGCGCTATAAAATTGTACTTGCGTTCTTCGATTTTGTTCTCGTGCGGCTCTCCCTTTCGGCTGCGCTGCAAGTGCGGGGTGTCTCGTTCGTTCACGGCGATCGCTGGAGCGCATACGTATGGTCACCTGAATTCTACTTCTTTTTCCTGTACTCGCTTTTTGTGTTGTTGATTTTCAAGTATCACAACTTGTACAAGATTAACATCGCTCTGTCGCGGGCTTCACAGCTCACCGCGTTGGTGTTTTCTTCTATCTATTCAGTTTTAGGGATTGCAGTTCTCTCGTACTTCATACGGTCTGCCTGGATTATTGATAGTAGGCTTGCGGTGATCTATTTTGGGCTCTTTAGCCTCGTCAGCATCGGCGGCTATCGGCTCTTCATCTTCAAACCTCTCTACGCATTCCTCAGCCGAAAGCGCCTGATCAGGAGGAGACTGGCACTCGTTGGGGCGTCGGTCGCTGCCAAGAACCTTGCTATCCAGATGTTTGTTGAGAACGTCTATGGGTTGCAGTTGGCCGGTTTCATTGACAACAACTACGTCGCTGGTGAAAGGGTCTTTGAGCAGTATACAAACTTGGGTCGCTTCAGCGATATTCCAGAAATCGTCGAAAGAGACGGGATCGATGAGCTCGTGATCACGGTTGCCGACGTTGAGCCCGAAGAGTTGTTTGGAATTATCGATCTCTGCAAGAAGACACGAGCAGAAGTCAAAGTCGCGTCTACGTTGTTTGAAATCGTTCACAAGAAAAATCCGACGGAATCGTACTATGATGTGCCACTTGCGAGAATGCGCGAAAGGAGTAATGGAGTACTTGTTTTCAAGAGGATTTTTGACCTTTGTGCGTCTGCCACTGGGCTCATCATTCTTGCCTTGCCCTTTCTCGTCATTGCGGTTGTGATCAAGGTCACTTCAAGGGGACCAGTCCTCCACAGACAGGTCCGACTAGGTATGAATGGGAAACCATTCATACTATACAAATTCCGCTCTATGCGCCAAGGGAGCGAATCTGCGGGGGATCGCGCGCGAAAGATGCGGGATTTCATCAGAAATGGACCGAATCGCGGGTATGAAGGAACAACAAAGATTGTCGACGAAGAGAGCATTACGCCTTTCGGCCGGCTCATCCGAAAGACCAGCATTGATGAATTGCCGCAACTCTTCAATGTCCTAAAAGGTGACATGAGTCTCGTCGGTCCTCGTCCGTGTCTGCCGTACGAACTTGAGGCCTATGCAGAATGGCACAAGCGGAGACTGTCCGCCAAGCCTGGCTGCACAGGCCTCTGGCAGGTCTCAAGTCGATCTTTCTCTGGATTCGACGATATGGTCATTCTCGACCTGTACTATGTTGATAATCAATCTGCTTGGCTCGATCTGGTGCTGATTTTGAAGACCATCCCAGTTATGGTTTTCGCAAGGGGTGGGAAATAACAAACTCGAAAGGGGACAGAATGAAGATTGGCATCGTTGGTTTGGGTTACTGGGGGCCAAACTTGGTACGTAACTTTCTTTCAACTGAGGGGGTGAGAGGTGTCGTCGGCTTAGACGCGAATGCAAAGAACGCTGATCGAACAAAGAAGAAATTTCCGATGATTGAAGTTGTGACCACATATGAAGAGCTTTTGGTTCGATCAGACATAGCCGCGATCACTATCGCAACTCCCGTGTCGACTCACTACGGTCTTGGTTTGCGTGCACTGCAAGCCGGGAAGCATCTGCTGCTAGAGAAGCCACTGGCTACGAAGGCAACGGAAGTCCTGCATCTCATGGAGGAAGCAGAGAAGCGAAAGCTCGTGTTGGCTGTGGACCACACCTTTGCCTATACCGGCCCCGTGCGAAAGATAAAAGAAATGCTTCATAATGACGTGATAGGTGAGGTCTTGTACTATGATTCTGTGCGAATCAACCTGGGTTTGTTCCAGCACGATGTCAATGTCATATGGGATTTAGCAACACACGACCTCGCAATCATGGACTACCTCCTTGACAAGTCTCCGGTCGCAGTGTCAGCGGTCGGGGCAGCGCACTTCAACAGCGTTGAGGATGTGGCCTATCTCACTGTCCACTTTGATGATGATCTCCTGGCGCATTTTCACGTGAACTGGCTATCACCCGTCAAGATTCGGAGGATTCTAATTGGAGGTACCAAGCACATGGTTGTCTATGACGACATGGAACCAAGTGAAAAGCTCAAAGTATACGACAAAGGTGTGGAGATAAAAGGCCAGGAATCGATCTATTCTACGCTCGTCCAGTACAGAATTGGAGATATGTACGCACCGGTAGTGCCACAGACAGAAGCGCTCAGTTTGCTGACCGCAGAATTTGTGGATTGTATCAAAACCGGACGGCGCCCCACGACAGATGGACAGGCGGGCCTGAATGTTGTGCGTGTCTTGGAAGCTGCTGATGCCTCCCTAAAATCCGGCGGCAGGATAATCAAACTAGAGAATGGAAGGTGAGCGTATGGAACTCTATCAGCGCATCGCCCCAGATGTCAAGCTGGGTAACAATGTCAAGATCTTCGCGTTTGTGAATCTGTATGGATGCGAGATAGGTGACAATTCCAAGGTCGGAGCCTTTGTCGAAATCCAAAAGAATGCCAAAATTGGCAGTAACGTGAAGGTATCCAGTCATACGTTCATTTGTGAAGGGGTGACCATAGAAGACAACGTCTTCGTGGGACACAACGTTTCTTTCATCAACGACAAATACCCTCGATCAACGAACCCTGAAGGAACTCTTCAGACTGAAGCAGACTGGAAAGTAGTGCCGACATTGGTGAAACGTGGGGCTTCAATAGGGACGAGCACCACCATACTCTGCGGTGTTACAATCGGTGAAAACGCGATTGTTGGTGCCGGTAGCGTTGTTACAACGGACGTACCTGCAAACAGTGTGGCCGCCGGAGTCCCAGCGAAGGTTCGTCGGTTCCTCTGAACCTCGTTAAGGGTCATGTCCTCGAAACCTAATGTCGTGGAATGCCATTGATGAACTGCCCAAAATGTAGCAGCACCGACATATATCGGTCGCATGCGCAATCTGGTGTCGAACACACCATTCGTCGGATACTTCCATTTCGCTACTACCGTTGTCATAGTTGTGGCTGGCGCGGAATGAAATCCGCGCTGAGGTGGAAGACAATCTACAATTATATCGTGTCAACGATGTATGTCCTCCTTCTCGCTGGGCTTGTAGTTGTGTTGATTGGGGCTCTGCTTTTACTCCTCCTGGTCCGTCCCTCGTAGTCATGTGTCCAAGAGTCGGGGGGCGTGTGGTGTTTCTCTTAGAGGGACTCCTGACATTGATCCTAACCTGCATGGTCGAAGTTGCCTGACTTCCCCAGCGCCTTGTCTCAGTTCGTACTGACGTACCCAAATCTTCAGGCACCAGCCAACCTTGTAAGGGCACATATGCGATAGTCGTTGAATACCACATAGATGACACCAAAGAGAGCATTGCTGTTCTTGTTTATCCTGGTGACTTGTCAACATTGCTGAATGTATCTTGCGGAGCCCCAGCCTAGGGTACAGCTCACGAAATCGGGAACCGTACCACGGGGCAAGTTCCCCATAATCATCTTATTGTATGAAATCTCGGATCCCTTTTCGGGGGCTAGGTCATCCGTCTGCCATCAGCGCAACGGTTGACACATGGCCAACGTTCGTGGGAGACCTTCATCGATTTTCGGCACGTGGCTGTGTGGCGGTTCATCCCGCCTATCACTGAGACATGCAGAACAGTCTCCGCGGTTGCCACATCATCAGTAGCCAGATAGGCTCGTCAGAGCTCATCGTTTCCCTTGCTCGACGCATGACATCGTCTCGCTTGGTGAAGAAAGTAGCAGCTTCCTCAAGACATAGCCAATGGCCAACCCCGAGCGGCCGTGTCTGACAGACCACCAGCTTGTCACATCAGCGTCTCAACCTTCGCACGTATTATCTCCAATTGGCCTCAATCATCGGCCCTTCCTTGCTGCAAGCCCCAACATGTTAACAAAGAGCGGTCGGATCAAATCCTTCCCTTGAGTTTGTCTGGAATCCTAGGCCTGTTGCCGGTCGCACTCCAATGTGAGATACGTATCAGCTGAGGTTTGAATCCAGTATGACGTACGATGGGAGGTCGACCGAATTCTCGCTTTTCGGTCAAGATGTCCCGTGTGGGATGTTGCACTCTGGCGAGACGATAGATCAGGTTCATCACGGCCATTGCCAGATCATCGTGCCGCACCGTGCCAGTCGACGGAGCATGATACGAAATGCTTCCGCCTCGAAACTCGCGCTGGAGGAATCTCAGCTGGCGCCTCAGTTCCTCAGAGATTTCCCGAGGCTCCACCACGATCTTGACCTCTCCACGGTTGAGGACTTCCAGGAAGGTCCCAACCATCATCTGCTTGTAGTCCAGTGTAAATGTCGTTTCATGCGCATCATACCCTGACTTCTGCAGCACGGAGATTGGCAACTGAGAATTCCACTGGTCGTAGACAATTTCCACGACTGCCCGAGGTCCTCCAAGCTTCGCACCAAGACTCAGCACGAATCCCGTCGCGGCACATGCATCGACGGGGACCCGTTCCCATTTCCCCTCGGGGCTCATCCGCTTTTCTGTACGAAATGCGTGGAGTCCGTCTATGCAATAGAGGTTGGCCCTTCGGTCGTAGTGTCCCCATGCGATGGCGTAGGCATCTGCATCGGCCGAGACTGAAGCTCCCCCCGGATCTACCGAGATGATGTACCGATTGGCGTCATCACACCCGGGAACACAGGAACCGTCTCGCACGAACATTTGTTCGATCACGTCTTCGGAAATGAAACTTGAAGACGGGTTGGCAAAGTGCGCCCCGTATTCCATCCGAGCACCGTCGGGATCGGCGGCAAACTCCGCGGCAAGTTCATCCCGCCGGATTCTCGGATTTGCCTGCCAGGTCGCTGCCTGGATGACGCGATAGCCCGCCTGGGCGCGGATGGCCACCCCATGCTCTTGCTCTGGACCTCCAGCAAGGCAGTACTGATTATAGAATTCACCGGCTTTTTCTCGCGGCGAAGATTCCAGGAGAATCTTGCCGTCGTTTTTGAAGTCCTTTGCAGATGGGCTAAGCGCTCTGTAGATCTCGTAGTCCGTTTGTTGGTTGAGGTCGACGCCTGGCCGCTGAAAATGAGCGAACTCGGAAATGATCAAGGTGTAGATTGATTTGCCCCTATTGCTTGCCCCGACAGTTGGAACAGACTCGATATAGATTGTGCCGGGAAGGGGAATGCCCACTGTTCGCTCATTTGTCTTGGACATGGCGAGGTCAAAGGGAGTGAACAGGCGAAGCGTTGTCGAAGTGTTCTTGTCGAAGTCAATGAACGGGGCGAAAGACTCCATACTCGTGATCTTGTCGCGAGTCAAATTGTAGACCTCCTGTGCCTGTCCCTCCTTGCATGCAAGATGCATAATATGAATTGGCTGGCGATTCCGTAAGTCATAATGCGCCTGAGGGTTGCCAAGGCAGATCAACTGGTAGAGTGAATATGTTGCGACAAATGAAGCGAGTGTGGTTTTGCCAGATCTGCGCCCCAAGACGAGGACGAGATGGGTGACGGGCGATTTGTCCGTCAAATCGGTGTTGATGTTCCATTCACGTGCTTCCGTTTCAAGAAATTCGTGTTCCTCCGCATCAGGCGGATATTTGTCCCAGAGATCATAGAGCGTTTTGATGGCCACGCGTTGAAACGGCAGCGGTGACTCATTCATGAACTCTGGACTGGTGAGAAATATAAAAGCGTCCACCCCCGGGATTTGGTACGGATTTACGTGATGCGAACCAGAACTTCCTTGCCGCATTTGTGCTAAGGCTTCTCGCATCGATACTTTGTTACGCATAGAAGCGGTCTCAAAAATCATTATTTAGGACTTGTACTTTGATGGAGAGCTTTGTACGTTGGTGCTATGGCCCGACGAGAAGAACTCTCCGATGAACAATGGAAGGTCATCGCACCGATGTTACC
>Ga0233425_10000967_pt1 | contig 68765 bp, 89 predicted proteins | sample Watercolumn_Towu_2_FD_181712 | JGI IMG/M metagenome (GOLD analysis project Ga0233425, IMG submission 181712) | Freshwater microbial communities from Lake Towuti, South Sulawesi, Indonesia - Watercolumn_Towuti2014_140_MG | ecosystem: Environmental > Aquatic > Freshwater > Lake | place...
ATCTATCCCACGCTAGAGTCAGTCATTGGACAAATACTGCTACTGGCAGTGTATCTTGCGGCTGCATCATATGTTCTAATTATTAGGCCAAAACATGAAGAAAAAATAGCATCCATGCGCAAATCAAGAAGGGAAGTTGATGAATTCGAGACGCATTAGAGTCGGAATTGACGTAGGCGGTACATTCACAAAAGCAGTTGCAATAGATATCAAAACAGGACAGATTGTAGGAAAATCCACCGTTCCGACAACGCACAAGTCTGAAAAAGGCGTCTCAGAAGGAATCGTGACTGCCTTGACAAATTTGTTGGAAGAGACAAAAGTAGGCCTATCAGAAATAGAACTCATTGCCCATAGCACCACGCAGGCTATCAACGCACTTTTAGAATCAGATACGGCAAAGGTTGGGATTATTGCAATGGGCGTCAGTCCAGAAAAAGGCACCGTCGTAAAAAGAACGTCCCTACAAGATGCCAAATTCAACTCAGATCAAACACTGAAAACCGAACATGTTTTTCTTGACACATCCCATTTAATTTCCGATTCAGAAGTACAGCAAGCAATCAATGATCTAAAAAGACGTGGAGCCCAAGTCATAGTGGCTTCCGAGGCTTTTGGTGTAGACGATCCGTCAAATGAAATGTTTGTAATGAAAAATGCAATATCAAGCAACATTCCGGCAACTGCGTCTCATGAGATCTCTGGAATATACGGTTTAGAGATTAGAACACTTACTGCGGCAATCAATGCAAGCGTCCTTCCAAAAACTTTCGAAGTCGCAAATTTTGTTGAACAGGCAATCCGTAATGCTGGGGTGATAGCACCACTCATGATAATGAAAGGCGATGGCGGTGTCACCAATATGGATACATTTAGAACAAAACCAATTCTGACCATACTTTCAGGCCCGGCAGCCAGTGTAGCAGGGGCGCTGTTGCACCTCAAGGTCACAAACGGCATATTTGTCGAAGTTGGCGGAACAAGCACCAATATCTGTATAATCAAAAACGGCAAGCCGGAAATTCGTTACGTCACGATCAAGGATCATCCAACATGCATACGTTCCATGGACGTCAGAATACTTGGAGTGGCTGGTGGAAGCATGCTCAAGATAAAAGAAAAAAGGGTCTGGAAGGTAGGTCCGCGAAGCGCTCACATTGCAGGCATGCGGTACGCGTGCTTTGCCGAACCAGAAGTTCTCAAAACAGGAAAAATAGTCTCAGTCAAGCCAAAGGAAAGCGACATTGAGCCATACGTGGCAATTCAATGCGAAGGTGAGACGTTTGCGATAACAAACACATGTGCCGCAAATGCGCTTGGAATGATAGACAAGGATGACTATTCTTTTGCAAACCAGACGTCGGCAAAAATCGCGATGGAGTTGTTGGGACGCGAGCTTGGTGTTTCTGGACCTGAAGCGGCAATGTCAATAATCCAGACGGCATCGTTTGAAATAACAAAAACTGTGTCAAAAATTCTCAAAGAATTCAAAATGGACAAGACAAAAACGCAATTGATTGGAGGTGGTGGAGGCGCGTCTGTTTTGGTGCCATTTGTTGCAAAACAACTTGGAATAGTGTACCACAAAGCAGAGCATGCCGAGGTGATATCATCAATAGGCGTCGCATCATCCATGATTCAAGAAGAAATCGAGCACACCATAACAAATCCGACACCGCAACAAATCTCCGAACTCCACAAAAAAATTCACGCAATGATGATAGACAGGGGTGCAGTACCAGAGTCAATCGTAATAAACAGTGAGTATGTTTCCGAAAAATCCTTGCTCAGGGTCTCAGCCACCGGAAATGTTGAGCTTGACAGCACGGAGAATGCAAAAAATGTTTTCACACTTGCTGAGGCGCTTGTACGAGCAAGCGAGATGATGGAAATAAGCAAAGATCTAGTTGAGCTTAGCTTTGAGACGGACCACTATTTTGTATTTACAGGACACGTCTCAGAAAAGAAACTCTTTAGCAAAAAGAACAGGCACCACATATTGGTCTTGGACAGATTTGGCAGGCAAAAACTATCGATTAAAAACGGAAAAATCTTCCAGGGAGGAAAAATCTCAATTCTCGAGGAGCTGGATGATTTTTTGGAATCAAGATCAAATGAGATTGCGCCGCAGATCTACCTGCTAAACAATCTAAAGCTGGTCGATTTTTCAAGCCTGACTTCGGCTTCACACATACTAAACGCAGTGCAACAAGAACTAGACAATACTGAAAAAGCTGCAATCATTGTAGAGTTAGGTTAAGGCGCCTTGAGCAGATATTGATTGTTGAGCTCATCCCATTCGCCATCTGTGACCGCTGAAATCACGTTACCTTCAGAAATCAAGATCTCCATCGTGTGAGAAGTCAACACTTGTGTGACCATCTGATCTGTTCTATCCCCATATCCGCCATGGGCAGACGTAAACGATATCTCTATTTGGTATTGCTCTGGAAATGATTCTAAAACCATAATGTCGCCCACACTGAGTGTTTCTTCCATTCCATCATATGCAAATGTGGGCGCGGTTCTTACAAAATCCAACGCAATATCTGCAATTACGGAATTCAATTCGCCCAATTCTACAGCCTCAGAGGCGTGGATTATTGCGTCGTTTAATGAAGTAATCCTCTGTGGAACCTTATCTGATGCGTCGGTCCAAGTGACCGTCTTTTGGAATGTTCCCTGGGTCAGCGTCATGGTGTATGTGAAATAATCTGCCGAATTTGAGTGAGGTGGGTATTCAGATTGTTTGATGTTAAACAGGTTGCTCTTTTTTATCTCTCTGCTGATTTTTTCTATTTCTGCCTGAGAAAGATCCATCGTGGAATCAAGATTCGTGTCCGATACCGTTATGCTGTTATTTGACGAGTCGATGACTATTGTTCGCTCCGGTAGTGCTGCAAATCCACCCTCTCGCCTCAATTCGATGACAAAAGGTGCGTCTGATTTTACCATCGTCTTTGAGAGGTTAACTGTGATTGTTGCACCCTGCATTGCTCCAGAAATTACTGTGACTACCTGTTTTTTGTTTTCCAGATCTAATGTAATTCCTACTTCATCACCCACATCATGGATGTCGGTGTTTCTTGTCTCAGTCACGGTTCCAACATAGCAAAGCGTTGATTGTGTCTGTATGCATGCATCACCTGTGCGTATGTCCATTCTTACCAGCTCGATCCCATGCTGCCCTGGGTGAATCACCACCGCATTGTCTTTGTTGATTATTGTTCTCAATACTTCGCCCGCAAATTGGCTTGAGTCGTCAACAATTCCTTTTCCATAGTATGATACCTGATTTTGGCCTGCGAATGCCGGGCCGATATTAACGAAAAATACTGCCACAAACAATCCGATTACTGTAAGACACTGTGCTTTGTTCATTGTGTTTCTACCATAGCACAAGATTTGCGTGATTATAACTTTTGATTAAATTTGATTTTAATCAACAAACAATATGAATTGAATGAAAAACCTATATCTTTGTAACTCAGACAGAATCTACTTGAAGAGTCGTCTTTTGCTCATCCCCATAATTATGATCTTGCCAATGATTCCTTTGTCTTTTGCAGACTGGGGGACATACAAAATAGAGTCGGTTGCAAAAACATTTGATGTAAAGTACAGCTTTGTCGGCGAGATAATTGCAGCAGAGCCTGACAAAGAGTCAGCATCACTACTCATTGGGATAACAAATGTTGAAGACTCCACATTCCAAGTTAGCTTCCCATCTGAGCTGCTGAGTGCACAAAATGCAGAATTTGTAATACTTGTCGACGGCCTTGAAACGGATTATACCGTGACGTATGACGGAAACAACCCAACAATAGCATTCCCAATTGAGGCAGGCTCAGAAGAAATAGAAATCATAGGAACAAGCGTAATTCCAGAGTTTCCATTTGGAGCAATAATGATAATGGGAATTTTGTCCACTGTGACGATCTTGCTCTCAAAGAACAAGATATTATTCAAGTAGTTATTTTATCTAATTTTCCTGATTTTGAAGCCAATTTGACTTCTCTTGCAATTCTTCTACCCATACTCATTGGTTCATTGTAAAGCAGAGTTGAATATGGTGAGCCATCCATGTAGATATTAGTTCCTGCCACTATTCTTGCAGAAAACTCAAAGGACCAGAATTTGGCATCTTGGTCGTACACGCCCTCTATGCAGAATGGACCGTTCATCCCAGGCTTTGCCAATCTTTTTGAGGCCTTGACAAATCTTTCTCCCATACTGTATACGTTTTCCAACAACGATTCACGCAGCACCATAGAACTGTTTCCAATCACGTTGAATGACGAGATGTAATCCATCCCCAATTGTTGCTGTGAGGGAATGCGCGCAAGTCCTTCAATGTCCGATTCGTGTCTTTTGTCGACTCCAAAAAACTCTAGTTCCTCTTTGAGTGGCGAGTAGAAAAACTGCAGATATGCCAAGACGCCCATCACGTATTCCTGTAAGTAAAGATCCTTGTCGCTTTTGATGAGGCCCGATTTGATCAGCTGGTTTCGTTTTCTGATGTAGTCTTTTTCATTTGTAGTCAGAAAATAGCCTTTTCCGCCTGCCGCACCGTGTCTTTTCGCAATGGTCAGTCTTTTGATCTGCTTTGGATTCTTGACAGATCTTGGAACGTCTAGTTTTGCCTCATGCATCATCTTTTCTTTTAGGTGCCTGTCTGATTCCCACTTTAGTATCCATTTGTTACCAAATACTGGAGTCTTGATTGATTCGATTTGATTCGTGTCCATTTGTGCAATCAATGTACCGTGCGGAATGAGAATTGCTTTGTTTTTATCTAAAATCCTTGCACACTTTGGCTCAAGTAACTCTAAAAACGAATCAACCAAGATTAACTCGTCAATGAAACCAAATCTGCGGTATAATTTCTCACGATTTTTCTCGCAGACGAGCAGTGTTTTGAGGCCTTCGTCTTTTGCACCCTTTAGAACCTGCAACGCACAATGTGATCCAAGCGTAGCGATTGCAGCCATTTTCTTTTAATCTCTGTTAATCTTGAGGGTTTATGAAAGTTCACTTTGTGTTTTTGAGACAAACTCAAAAACCTCGTCAATCAGATCCATTGAAACGTCCTTTTTTAGCTCTGTAGGCGTGGATTTTAGAATAAAATCAATCAATGACATGTTCTTTGGCAGAGTTTCTGGGTTTTTTGCATAAATAGAATACACAGAAATTGCATTTGATATCATGATCAGCAGTTTTTCTTTATCTGTCAGAGTCACACGTGATTGGCCACGGAGTGATTTTTAGTCTTTTCTGCGAGCACGAAGTATTCGCTCAATTATGAGGCCAACAACCACCACACTGAGTGTAACAATTATGGAGACATAGATGTCTGTGAGTGGTTCTCCAGTAGACGGTGCATCTTGGGCAGAAAACATCATGGTTGCCTCAGGAGCGACTGGGGGTGCAGGAAGTGATTCCGGAGCTGACTCGCCAGCTTGCTTCATCATGGTGTCTGCTTGCCTCATGGTTTCATCAGTTATTGTAACTTGGCTTTGTTGCATGAACTGGGAGGAAAACCATGCGGCAATTGCGACTCCGCCAATGGTTGCAAATCTGTAGATTCGGTTAAATGAGTTGAATAGTGATTTGCTTGACTTTGCCTTTTCTGTCATTCCAGATGGTAGTATCACTATGGCAAATTTGTCCACGGTGTAGAATTTCATGTCGTGCGATTTTGTGTTCTTTTCTGTCAGGGCAACTTTGACTATGCCAGCATCCTGCATCTTCTTTAGATGATACATGACAAGAGGTAACGATATCTCAGTTTTCTGCGCAATCTGGTTTGCAGTCATTTGATCATTGAACAGCAGTTTCAGAATGGTCCTGCTAGAATCTGAGCTCAACAGTTCTCCGACAGATTTTATCCTTTGATCATCGGTTGAGAGAATCTCAATTTTGTCGTTAATTCCCATCGGATCTTCCGAGTCACCCATAAAACATGGCTGATTTGATGTGTAATATTAAGAATTTCGATTAAATTCTACTTTAATCAAAAGTAATAAGCAAACCACCATAATTCTATACATGAACAAAACAATAACACTAGCAACGGCAACAGGAATCGTTCTTGCGTTAGCGTTTTCGCTTGGCGCAATTCCAACAGGGATTGACGCACAGGCTCAGACAGAGTCAACGCCGTATCCGTCCAGAGAGAAAACACTCTCTGTGAGCGGAACTGCAACCACTTCGGTTGATCCAGACTTGCTAAATGTACAGTTTGGCGTCGAGGTGCAAAAAGAAACTGCAAAAGAAGCATTTGATGCAAATTCGCAGCAAATGAATGCCATCGTAGATGCGATAAAATCAGTCGGCGTCACAGAGAGTGAAATCAGCACAACGCAACTGACGATTTATCCTGTGTACGAATCGTACCAAGAAAAAGAGACTGGAATCTACAAACAGAGACTGATTGGGTACAGCGTTTCAAACATCATACGTGTAGAAACGAAGAATCTCAGTCTGGCATCGGACATAATTGACAGTGCAGTGCAGGCAGGAGCAAACAGAGTCGACATGGTGTATTTCACACTGTCTCCTCAAAAACAAATGCAGGTAAGCGACAGCCTGTTAGCTGAAGCAATAGAGAATGCAGAATCCAAGGCAGAAAAGGCACTCGTCCCCCTGAATTACCAAATAATCGGGATCAAGCACGTCAGCCTCTCAGAGTTTGGCTACCCACCACCAATTCCATACTACAAGGCATACGATGCGATGGGTGTGGCAGAATCTGCAAGAGCACCAGTATTTTCATCCGATCAGGATGTGAGTACTACTGCCAGCGTAGTCTTTATCATTGGAAGCAAATAACTTCCCCCTATCTTTTTTATTTTAGAATTGCTATTTGATTTGAATCACTTTGTGTTGTTCGCAATGGCGTTAACTTGTCTTTTGGAAGAACTATGGTGAATGTGGTTCCCCTTCCTTCAACACTTGCAACTTTGATTTTTCCATGATGCTGTTCAATAATTTGTTTGCAGCTTGCCAAGCCGAGACCTGTTCCTATCTGCTTTGTTGTAAATAACGGTTCAAATATCTTGGGTAAAACATTTTGTGGGATGCCATGGCCTGTATCTGAGATCTGTATTGATACATCGTTACTTGTCTCTGTAAGGCTTATGGTTATTTGACCGGAATTATCCATAGCCTGAATCGAATTCATTATCAGATTTGTAAATACAACTTCAAGTTTCGTAAAGTCGCACACGGCATAGACGAAATTTTCTGGCATTTTGATTTCAATCGTGTCAGGTTTTATTATTTTGTCTAGTGACGAAACGATAATTTTGTTTACGAGGTGTTGCTTGAATGTCAGTGTCACAGGCCTTACAAAATCAAGAACGTCTTCAATTTGATGCGATATTCTGTCTATTGCCCTACGCAGCCGCCCATAGTAAATCACTCGTTCTTCAAGCCTTAGTTTTTGTTTGTTTTCCATTATCTCTACTATGTTTTTGATTATTGACAACGGATTTCTTAGATCATGTGCAAGGCGTGCAGCAAGCTCACCAATTGTTTTGAATTTGTCTGCATTGTCTTTAGTTTGAGTATGAACTCGCTCAATTGGAGTGATAAAGTCGCAAACAAGATCTAACTCTGCATGATATTTCTTAATGGCAGACTCGTCGATTGCTTCTAAAATACAGTAAAGCTCTTTCTCATCATGATTATAAAACAAATCCATGGTAGAAACACCACCTTCTCCAGATTCCTTGTTAACCGTCTCCTTGATCTTATCCAACCTAGACGCATCTACGTGATGCCCATCTATGAATAATGGCATAAATGAATTTTGAAATGATTTTGTTAAGTAAATTTTTGTTGTTGAAACGCACAAACTAGCCTTGAGCGGGGCAGATCTAGATATTGACTACAAAACATGCCAGTCAACAAACGATTCATACTGTCTGAGCTCTTCGATTGTCCTGATTCTGCCACTGGTGATTTGGGCCAATTTTTTCTTGTATGATAAATCAATCCGCGTTCTTCGCTGGAGCTGGTCAATTACTCTTCTTGTGAGGTACTTACCCTTCCTGTCAAAATCAAAGAGAATGATCAGATTCTTGTGCTCAGATACAGAATCGGCGAACTTGGTAATTCCTCCAAAGTTGTGGAATTCTAGAACCTCTCTTGTGTATCCGAGGCTCTTCAAAGCAATGGAGTCGCGTTTGCCCTCCACGACTACTGTGCTCTCATGGGCAAGATTTAGTTCAACAATGAAATCCCTCAGATCGGAAACCATCTCGTCGGAAATTTCCACGCCATGTATGCAAGATACCCACTAATCAGTCTTTGACAAAATAATCAAGACAAAAAACTGGACAATTTCTACGCAATCATTTTAATATTTTATGCCTAACTTCTTTCAAGAATCCCCACATCAGCTAACCGAAAGGTTAGCTGTACCAGCCAAGATCTTGGGAGGTTTTTTTACTCCCAAGATCTCAATTAAACCTTGAAAGGCACACAAGTCAATACTCGGAATCTGTTTGTTCATTCCGATTTTGCACACAAATTAATTGTCATTGTCGGATTCCTTTGTAGATTGGTAAAAACGCAGAGATTTGATGGGTATAATGCCAGTATAGACAGACTAGCAACAAAAATTCAAACATATTTGGCAGAAAAAAATTTTGAAGTTGCAATCTCAAAAAATGACGATGCCGTCCATGCATGCTTTGTACAAGCAACGAAAAAGGGACCTCTCAGAACTGCCAGTGGTACAACGGAGTATTGACATAACAATAAAAGGAACGCCTGATTCTTTTGAGATTTCCCTTGGAAGCGGAGAGTGGGGAAACAATTTGATTGTGTCAGCTCCGCTATTTATCATACCTGTGATCGGAATCACGACTACTGCAGCCAAATTATACACAGCAAAAAAACTTGAAAGTAACCTCTGGAAGAAAATTAAGGAGTCTGTCGAAGTGATGCGAGACAGCGCGGCAAACGACAAAAATAGTACGATTGAGTCCCCAACCCATTCTGAGTACAAATGTGATTATGTGCGAGGATATCCAGGGTGGGAAGACAAGGTGCTTGGAGGCAAGATGATGCTTGAGAGGAAGTCTCAGGAAACAGATCAGCTCATATTCAAAGCACCAGACGGTGAACAAATAACCACACCTGCATCAAAGATCGAAAAAGCATCAATAATTTTGCGAGAAAAAGGAACACATGATGACGATCTGATGTTGGAAATCACATGCCGGGACAAAAACGGTGACATTGTAAATCCAACCCTGAGTCTGTCCGACAGTGTAGCTACAAACGCATTGTTAGGAATAAACAATCTTGTGGAAAACAACGCACAAAAGTTATCAAAAACGAGCTAGGTTGCCTGCCTTTCCAAGAGGCCTGATTCGGCGTTTTTCAGCTTTTCTGTTTCTGCAACATCGTAGCTCATATTAACAAGGTCAACTACGCTACTGACTAAGACGATTTCATCGTCTTTCTCATACAAAACATCATACTCTAAATTCAGCAGTGTGTCAATGCTGTCTGCAAGGATGAGTCGGACTTCTTTGATATAGTCAACCAAGTCTGAGCTGTCGTTCATACTGCCCTGTTGTCTTGCTCCGGTAATTAATTTTTCAAGTGTTCGAAAAGTACACTCAGGCACAAAAATTTCCAATTAGTTTGTTTTTCGCAAACAGACTAGGACTTTTGCCCCCTTTTACCAAGATAAACTATGCAATATGCAAGAAGAACGCCTAGTGGAATTTGCACATTTTGTGTAATCAGAATCAAAAACATATTCAAAATTATCGGCATCATAATCACAAAAACAAAAAAAATCCTGTTTTTTCATGAACGAAAAGATGCTCACTTCAAAAGCATATTCATAATAAAGAACCGTGAAACTGAGATTGCACTCTGTTAAAAAAACAAAAGTTCTGATATTGGGCGGTGGTTTTGCAGGGATATCAGTCCTAAGACAACTTGAAAAAGTTTTCAAAAACAAGAACGTAAAAATCACACTGGTAAACGAGGACAATTTCTTTTTGTTTACCCCCATGTTGCCCGAGTTAGCATCAGGAATTATTCATCCAAGCGACATTTCCATCCCTTTACGAATGTTCTGCAAAAACTCGAAATTCATCCAAGCCAAGGTTTCATCAATTGATCTACAAAAAAAACTGGTTGCGATAACACGCACATTTGACGGCAAAATGAAGGTTCTTGAATATGACTATCTAGTCGTGGCATTGGGCAGCAGAACAAACTTTTTTGGAAATAAGAGAATTGAAAAGAACTCATTTACCGTTAAAACAATTCAAGACGCAATCGCAATAAAGACGCATCTCATACACATGCTAGAGATAGCTGACAGCGAAGAGAATCAAGCAATTCAAGAAAAATTGCTGACAGTTGTGGTCGTCGGAGCTGGGTTTGCCGGTGTAGAGACTATTGGTGAGTTGAATGATTTTGTCAGGGATTCAGCTAGAAGCTATTACAAAAACATCAGTTTGAATAACATCAACATGATTCTGATATCTGCAAATGGTATAATCTTGCCTGAGCTTGGTGAAGAGCTAGGACAAAAGGCGTATCAGGCGCTACAAAAAGCAGGAATCAGAATAATTCCAAATACAAAAGCGGTTGACGCTGGAGATGATTTTGTCTTTTTAGGGAATGGTGAGATAATCCCGTGTGCTACGTTAATCTGGACGGCCGGAGTCACAACCGACCCAGTCATCACAAATCTAGAATGTGAACACAAATCAGGTAAAATTGTAGTAAATGACTATCTCCAGTTGCCAGATAACCCAAACGTGTTTGCTCTTGGGGATTGTGCAGCAATTTCCGATAAAAAAACCGGCGGGTTTTATCCGCCCACAGCACAGCATGCATTACGCGAAAGCAAAATTGTGGCCCACAATCTCAAATGCGCAGTTCTTGGCAATGGCTCAAAAAAACAGTTCAATTACGAAAGCAAGGGCATGATGGCAGCAATAGGCGGCAGGGACGGCATTGCAAAGATATCCGGACACAAGATTACTGGCACACCAGCGTGGTTTGTGTGGAAAACGTACTATCTTACAATGTTGCCCACATTTGAAAAGAAACTCAAAGTAGCTATGGATTGGACAGTGAATTTGTTCTTTAAGCGCGATATCACGCTTGTAAGAAAGATAAAGCGAAAGTCGCTAAACAAGTTTGATCTTGACGATATTTCCAGTCTTGATCAGGTCTTATTCAAAGCAGAATTGCCTACAAACCAGAAACCCCAGTAAACCGTTCATTGTTAACGAATAGTAAATAGTCAGTAAAATTGCATTTTTAATGCAAATAAATATCGTCGACTGAAACCAAAATACACATGATAGGAACGGATCTGGAAAAATGGCGCAGGACACACTACTCTAATCAACTGTCAGATAAGATGGCAGAGTCACAGGTTACGGTGATGGGTTGGGTGCTGAGCGTCAGAGGACATGGGAACATTTCATTTATGATGTTAAAGGACAAGGAAGGCGAAATCCAAGTTGTTGCAAAGTCGGGAAGCTGCGCAGACGAGGTACGTGAGAGAATCTCGCAGCTAAAGGCACATTCATCTGTTGGAATAGTCGGGATCGTCAAGCCATCAGAAAAAGCCCCAAGAGGAATAGAAGTAATTCCAAAAGAGATCAAGGTGTTCTCAGACGTAGAGAAAGTCCCACCGTTTGAGCCATATGCGAAAACGGTCAAAAACATAGACACCAGACTGGAGATCAGGCCAATTGATCTAAAACGAAAATCACTTCAACATGTATTCAAAGCACGAAGTCTTGTCCTAAAATCAATCAGAGATTATTTTTACGATAACGGGTTTTTGGAGATAAACACGCCAAAAATGATTGCAACAGCAACGGAGGGGGGTGCGGCACTATTTCCGATATTTTACTACAACAAGGAGGCATTCCTGGCGCAATCACCACAGCTTTACAAAGAACAGTTGACAATGAGTTTTGAGAAGGTCTTTGAAATCGCTCCAATTTTCAGAGCCGAGCCATCAAGAACAAACAGGCACCTCTCAGAAGCAATATCCATAGACATGGAAGAAGCATACGTGGACTATAACGACATCATGATGAGAATCGAGCAGGTGATTCAAACATCAATCAGGACAGTTCAAAAATATGCAGAGGAGAATTCAGACTCTGAGTTTATTTTGCCTGAGCTGCCAAACGAAATTCCACAATATACATACACTGATCTTGTTGATAAAATGCAAAAGGCAGGAGCAAAAACCGAATGGGGGGATGATTTGTATCCATCAAATCTAAAAAAGATAGGGTTAAACGGGTTTTATTTCATCAAGGACTGGCCCACAGGACCAAAGCCGTTTTACGTCAAGGTCAGCAAGAACGACCCAAAGATCTCCGAGTCATTTGATCTAATGTTTGGAGATTTGGAGTTATCTTCTGGAAGTACGAGGGTCGAGAAACGCTCAGAGTTAGAGGAGAGGATGAAAAACAAGGGACTCAAAATAGACGCATTTGACTACCATTTGAGGGCGTTTGATTACGGGATTCCTCCACACGCAGGGTGTGGAATAGGCCTAGAAAGACTCATGATGTCCCTCACGGGGACTGAAAACATAAGAGATACAACATTTTATCCAAGAGATGTAGACAGGCTCACGCCTTAGGTGATACGTTTGGTTACAAAAGAAGACATAGAACATGTTGCAAGGCTGATGAGGATTGACATTGAGAACGTAGATGAGTATTTTGAGAGCATCCAAAAAATTCTGAATTATTTTGACAACCTAGACAAGGTGGATCTTGCATCAGAAGAGATCCCAATTCACGAAGTTACAGTAAGCGAACTCAGAGACGACAAGTACGTTCCATTTGAGTCAAAACTTATCTCACAACTAAAATCATACAAAGAAGGCTTCATTAGAGCTCCAAAGATGAACTGACTTGAGCCTTGCAGTTTCTGCCATAGAATACATCGACAATGTAAAGAATGGCAACACGACAGTAGAGGATTTTGTAGCAAAGACACTAGAACAAATATCAAAGCACGATACAAAACTTCATGCATATCTGTCAATCAACGAAAACGCGTTGGACCAAGCCAGGCAAACTGATAAAAAAATCAAGGCAGGAGAAAAAATTGGCGCGTTTTATGGAATGCCGATTTCAGTCAAAGACAACATCTGTGTCAAGGGAGGAAAGACCACATGCGCATCAAAAATGTTGGAGGGATTTGTTGCTCCTTATGACGCGACTGTGGTATCAAAACTCAAAAACCAAGACGCCATACTGATTGGCAAGACAAACCTTGACGAGTTTGCAATGGGTGCAACTACAGAATACTCAGCGTTTGGTCCAAGCAGAAACCCATGGAATACAGAATACGTTCCAGGCGGATCCTCCGGAGGTAGTGCTGTCTCTGTAAGTGCATTAGAGTGTATCGCATCTCTTGGCTCAGATACTGGAGGTTCTGTTAGGAATCCTGCTAGCTTTTGCTCAATTGTGGGATTAAAGCCAACATACGGCTTAGTTTCAAGATATGGTCTTGTCTCTTACGCAAACAGCATAGAGCAGATTGGGCCGTTTGGCAGGAGAGTAGAAGACGTGGCTCTTTTGTTAAACCACATAGCAGGTAAAGACCAAAACGACAGCACCACAATCGACAACCATTCTCAAGACTATCTTGACAAGATTGATGCCGGTATTCAGGGAAAGAAAATAGGCGTCATATCCGAGATGAGTAAAGGCGATGGCCTTGACAAGAATGTAGAAAATGCCTTTTGGAGAGCAGCATCTGCATTTGAAAGCTTGGGTGCAAGCGTTGATCAAGTGTCGCTGGATCTGGTGCAGCACACTGTTGCGACATATTATGTTCTTACCACAGCAGAGGCCGGCAGTAATCTTTCGAGATACGACAATCTCAGATACGGATACAGTCTAGATTTGGAAGGATATGAGTTCAAGTCGTACATTTCAAAGGCACGGAGAAATTTTGGGCCGGAGGTGATACGCAGGATGATTCTTGGCGGATTTGTTCCATCTGCAGGATTTGCTGGAAAGTATTTGCTCAAAGCACTCAAAGTAAAAAGTAAACTGAAAAAGGAGATTGTCGATGCTTTCAAAAAGTTCGACTTTTTGATTTCACCCACAGTTCCAATATTGCCCTTCAAGTTTGGCGAAAAAACCGAGGATCCGCTTGCAATGTATCTTGCGGACATAAACACAATCACTGCCAACCTTACTGGTATTCCGGCAATTTCGGTTCCATTCGAAATTCATGATGGCCTTCCAATAGGTATACAAATCCATGCAAACATGTTGCAAGAAAAACTATTACTGCAAGCTGCATATGCATTACAAGGCACTACAAAACTGCCAGGTGTGCCACTATGATTGGTCTTGAGATTCACTGCCAGCTAACAAAGCTTGAAAGCAAACTGTTCTGTCCATGTAAGGCAAACTACAGAGATTTCCAGCCCAATGCCAACGTGTGTCCAATTTGCATGGGATTACCAGGAAGCTTGCCAAGACTGAACCAAAAAGCAGTCGAAAAAGCTACCATGATTGCGCTGGCGCTTAATTGTCAAACCCCAAAAAAAATTGGCTTTTTCAGAAAAAACTACTTTTATCCTGATTTACCAAAAAACTTCCAGATAACACAGCTTAACCTGTATGGCCCAACAAGCATTGGGGAAAAGGGCAAAATCTCAATTGGGGGAAAGGACATAAGGATAAGAAGGATTCAGCTTGAAGAGGATCCGGGAAGGCTCATCTATGAAGGTGCCTCGGAGCGTACACAAATCACACTTGTGGATTACAATCGAGCAGGTACGCCTCTTGTCGAGATAGTGACCGAACCTGACTTTGAGAACCCAAGGCAGGTCAGGCTGTTTTTGAGCATTCTTTCAGACCTGCTTGAAAATCTAGGGGTCTCAGACCCAACACTCGAAGGTGCCATGCGTGCGGACGCAAACGTCTCAATCAAAGATGGTCCAAGAGTTGAAATCAAGAACATCAACTCATTTTATGATTTGGAAAAAGCAATACATTTTGAGATAACAAGACAGGAAAGCCTTCATTCTAGGGAGATTCCAATTCTTCAAGAAACTCGCCATTGGGATGATAAAAGAAAGATCACCATCTCATCAAGAACAAAAGAGGAGGACGAAGATTACAGATACATACTAGAAGGAGACATTCCGTGGGTTGTTCTCGACTCACAATCAATTGAAAAATGGAGAAAAAACATGCCAGAAAGCATCAGTTCAAAAAAAGAGCGATACATTACAGATTACGGCATACCAGCACAGGTAGCAGACGTATTGTCATCAGACAAGTACTATTCAGATCTATTTGAGCAAGCACATAGCAAATCTAACGCAAAAGAAATTGCCAACATGATCACTACGGACTTGATGGGGCTTGTAGACACCAGAGAGAAAAGAGAGCAGTCAAAGCTCAACCCAAAACACCTATCTGAACTTGTAGAACTGATAAGTTCAGGCAAGGTAACCCGCACATCTGCAAAAAACGCATTGCAGGAGATAGTCAAGACGGGAAAAACCGTATCTGAGATTGTTTCACAAATCGGTCTTGGAAAAATCTCAGACAAATTGGAGCTTGGCAAGATAATTGACGAGATAGTAAATCAGGAACCGACAGCTGTACAACAAGCAAAAGATAACCCGCAGACTATAAACTACCTTGTGGGCAAAGTCATGCAGAAAACAAAGGGAAAGGCAGATCCTGCCATAACCTTGGGGATACTCAAAGAAAAGATAGGCATATGAGTGATTTTTCGGAAATCAGTGCTGAGGAAGCAGAGATTGTCAGAATAATGTCAAAATTGCCAGAATTTAGTTACCTAGAAGGTGTCGACCTCAAGACAATCAAGCACGAGATTACGCACAAAATAGCCCAAGTACTTCGGGAATATTATTTGGAAAATACGCGCAATCACAAGACTGACTGGACTTCCAAGTTCAAAAAAGCTGGAATATCCGACGACGATGGTAAGTCAGCCATATCATCCGCAAGAAGGTTGGGCATTGAGATTTGAGGATGTGCCTGCCCTAGCGTTTTATCTTTTTTATTTCCTGTGCAACAAGTGGCAAAAATGCCCCAACATCAGTCACAATGCCAAGAGCTTGCCATGTGCCCCTGTCCATCAGTTTTGTTACGGTTGGCTGATTGATGTCAACCACAATCACTTTGACATTTGCAGGAATCATGTTCCCAGTCGCAATGGAATGTAGCATGGTTGATACCATTATTACCATTTTTGCACCCTTGAGTATCTCCTTGTATCTTCTTTGAGCCACTGCAGTATCAGTAATTACATCAGGCAGAGGCCCGTCATCACGAATCGAGCCAGCAAGAACAAAAGGAATTTTTCTTTTCACGCATTCGTACATTATTCCTTTTTTCAGCTTTCCAGTCTTCACCATATTTGAGATGGAGCCAGATTTGAAAACAGCGTTGATAGTGTCCATGTGGTTCCTATGGCCCTTGATGGCAAGCGAGCCATCATGGACATTCATTCCAAGGGACGTTCCAAGTGTTGCATATTCAATGTCGTGTACTGCCAGTGCGTTCCCTGCCAACACGCCGTCAATGTAGCCAAGTCTTATCAATTCGGCAACAGAGTCAGCGGCGCCAGTGTGCACTATGGCAGGACCTCCAACTATCACTATCTTGCCTTTTTGCTTTTTCGTTTTGTAGATGTCTTCTGCCACTTTCTTTGCAATGTGTTGTGTCGGCCTCTCACTTGAGCTGCTGCTACCCATGAATTCAAAGACGTTAGAGCCCTCACGTGGCCTCTCTGGAGGCGTGATCTTTATTCCTGATTCGCCGACTACCACCATGTCGCCTTTTTTGACATCACGGATGGCAACACAGCTTGCCTTTCCAGACTTTACTACGATGCATTTATCCATCATCATGTTATCAACGGTGATCCACTTTCCTCGCAAGAGAATCTGTGTGGCATTGTTAGTGGTGCTATAGAAATCATCAGGCATGACCATGTCCTTTGGAGCTGCCTTTAGAACAGCATTTTTTCCAATGGTCGGAATCGCACCTACGCGGTAGACCTGTTCTAGAATTTTATCCAAATGTCCTTGTGTTTTGCCCTGAATTTGCAACTTTGCGTAGCTTGGATCCTTTTTCTTTTTGCCTACCTGCATCGAAATGACCTCAAATTCCCCCCCAAGGTCCATTATTACGTCAAATATCTTGGTAAGTATCATGGAGTCGATTAGGTGTCCTTTGACTTCGACTTCGGATGTAAACTTGTTCATTCCTAGTTTACAAGCTCAAGAGAATTTAAAATATGTCCCATGTAGAATTGTTGACACGCCTGAGATTTTTCTTTGTGACTAGACAGGCAAAATGACTTTGCCTTTGAATTGTGGTATGTTATCTTTATCAAATTCCTTCACTAGTTGGTCGCGTTGTTCTTTTGTGACGCCCTGGACAATTGCCTTTGAAAAGCCATCCTTGTCGCAAAGCGAGACAATATAACCACTGGTGTCAGTCAACACAAAACTGCTTGACTCATCCACAACTGCATAAAAATTTTCATCTCCTACAGGCTCCCATACGTTTGATTTAGTGTCACGTAATGCGAGTGCCGGCATCGCCCTGTTGTTTGTAAGCTTGTTGAGATAATCACGTGATGACTGGACTCGTTTTTGGCCAATCTTTAATGCCTGAAAATATTGCACGATTTAATTTTGCGGAATAATTATTAAAACGTAACATATGCAGTGTATTCTTTTAATGATCACGCATCAATATCGTTATATTCTATTTCAGGAGCTTGTGATCGTTGTCGCTTTCACACAATGTAATAATGAATTTGAATGAAATAACATCGCAAATTCAAGATAAGAAAAATCTCACAGAACAAGACACACAGATGATAAAAAGTATCTTTTCCAAGATATTAGAAAGTGGCGACAGATATGATGTAGATGAAATAGAGCAATGGTTTGAAAATGAAGGCACTTGGACACACAGGCCATCCATTGTTAGAATCACAAATATGTCGCATTACGTCCAATCCAAATTTGATCAGAGCCCGAAAAAAATACGAATTGTGTCTAGCTCTGATGACTGCGGATGCAGTTAAGAATCAAGTTTTTCTAGTAATTTTGAGACGGTTTTGCTGTTTTCTTGGCGCTGAAATAGGATTTCATCCAGCCTTTTTTTATCTGTGTCTCGTTGTTGTCCTCCAGTCACAATTTGAAAGTATTCCTCATCCAATGTGTTATTTGCTTGCAGTTTTTTTATGATTTCAAATAACACGCCGATAAGCTCGTTTTGAGCACGAATCAGATCATCCTTATTCTGCTCCGACATGCAGGTTTACCACATAATAGTTATTTGTGTCTTACATAAACTCTGAGAGAATTTTTCTTAGTTTAGGATCAGTTATTTCGTTTTTTGCTGATTTGAAAAATGGCATGATTTGATTTTTTGTAAAACCTAGCTTTGCATATTCGCTGGCCTGAATTGCCATCTCGAGTTTGTCTATTTGGTGCAATAGTTTGGATTCTTTTGATTTGTTTTGTAAATACTCGCGCCAGATTTTCCAATACTCTGTTTTTTGTGAACCGTCAAGAGTGCCGAGGATCTTTTTCATTGCTCTACTTTCAGCTTCTATTTTTTTTGACTTTGTTGTTTGTTCTGGAGTCATGTCGCCAGTGATCGTTTCTGCAAGATCATGAAGTAATGACATTTTGATAATTTTGGTAACGTCTAGTTTTTTCAAGTCAGCTAGCACCATTGCGATGACGGCAGTTGAGTAACAATGATCTGCCACCGATTCTGGATTTTTCATGTCAAGCTTATCTTTCCATCCTTGACGTTGTATCGATTTTAGCTGTAGAATTGTTTGGAAAAATTCTGCAAGACCGCTAGTATTTTCGCGTGTCCCCTTCAAGTAATCCTGAACCATGGTGAATTCTGTCTATGTGTTTTGAGAGATCCTCTTTCGATTTGAAGTCAGATTGACAGTAAGGACATGTGATTTTTTGTGTCATGAGTTGGTTAGGGTATTGAATCTATTAAATTAATCGAAGAGTTTGCCTAAAGGAGAACAGTACAGGCGAACAAGATAATAGTCTGATCTTCGAAATTCTGACAATTGAAGATATACACAAAAACCGGCGATGATGGCACTACGGGATTGCAGGGTGGAAAGCGTGTCTCAAAGGCAGATTTGCGAATTTTGGCATACGGCGGAGTAGACGAAGTGAACTCTTGCCTCGGAATCATACTATCGCATGATTTGGATGCGGACATTAGAGATCTTTTGACCAGAATTCAGAACGAGTTGTTTGTTGCTGGCTCTGATTTGTCAGATCCAAATCTTCTCAATACCAAGAACCGAGTCACGGATGCCATGGTAGAAAATCTTGAAAAAGCTATTGATATGCACGAGAGTGAATTGACACCACTTGCCAACTTCATACTTCCTGGCGGCAACATAGTTGCATCATATTTGCATATGGCACGAACGATAACACGGCGAGCCGAGACTCATGTTGTTGCATTGACGACACATGAAAAACTGAATATCATATGTCAGAGATACCTGAACAGACTATCCGATCTCTTGTTTGTTCTTGCACGTGTGGTCAATAAAAGATGCAACACCAAAGACGCAATATGGAAACCATAGATTCACGGGCGGCATGTCGTTATTACAGAATAATCCTTACCAAAAGACACTTTAATTCCTCATTTTAGAAAAAAACCGAGCCAAGGTAGCTCAGCCTGGGAGAGCACTCGGCTGAAGACCGAGCTGTCGTGGATTCAAGTCCCACCCTTGGCACATTTCATTTTTTATGTAGGTGGTGGTAATTGTTCCCGTCAACTAGAAGATCCATCTGACTAACCCCCACGTCACGCAACACGAGGAACAGCCTTCACTCATGCAACAGCACCGAACTAAGTAATGTTTTAATACATGAGAATATTCTGATGAGAAAGTTAGCTTGGCAAAAAAAGAACAAAAGATAAAAAAAGAAAAAGCAAAAATGCCTCCAAAAAAGGAAAAGGCGGCCAAAAAGATCAAGGCAAAAAAAGCAAAATCAAAAAAATCAAAAGATGACGCTGTGGCAGACGATGGCCTTGTAATCATTGATGAGCAGATAGAAGAGGACAAAGAGGCAGAACTTGAAGCAAGAAAGGCATACCTAGAAGAAGCAAGATCCCAAGAAGTTGACGACTAGAGTCACAGAAAATCTTTATTCATAAACACATCGTATATCACATATGCGCGCATTGTGTCTCATTACCATCAAACCTGGAAAGACAAACAAGGTAATCGAGTCATTACGCAAAAAACGCAAGCTTCTCAAGGAGACAATGCCAGTCACCGGTAGAGCAGACATCTGCGTTTTACTGCAAGGCTCAATTGATGAGATAAACAACATGGTAATTGATTTTAAAAAGATCAAAGAGATCGTCAGCACGGAAACTTTGATTGAAGTTGAGGTGAATATGGGGTGGTAAAGGCAATAATTCTGGTCAAATCTCCAAAGCGCCTCATTGCCGCAAAACTTGGCAAGTTGGATTTTGTGTACAACTCATTTCCTGTGAGCGGTCAGTTCGACGCGGTAGCATTTGTTCAAGTGGACGACCTGTCACAAATCAGGGAGATAACTACAAAGATACAGATGATTCCCGGGGTAGAGCGAACTGAGACAATGATGGAAATACAATAAGACTCGATCAGCATTTACGAATATGATCTGGAAAAGAAGCCTAAACCCTTTAGAATTGGGAGTATGTCAGAATAAAGATTTTAACAGTGTACTGTAATACTCATGTTGTGAATATAAAGCGGGTCGGAAATGTCATTCTGGCTGTCAAAGATTTGGATAAATCTGTCGCGTTTTACCACGAAGTTTTGGGATTGCCAATAAAGAACCAAAGGAGGACATGGGTTGATCTTGGTCAGACAGGAGCACTGCTCAGCCTGCACCCGGCATCAATTACGTCAGATCACAGCTCTAGCAACATGGAGGGCGGTATTGTGATCGGCTTTCTAGTTGGGGATGTCAAGTCAGCACTTGATGAATTAAAATCCAAGGGAGTAAAGGTTCATCGTGACATCATGGACAGAGAGGCAGGCCTAAACGCAATCGTTTTGGATCCAGACGGATACATGGTTTCACTATTTGAGCCCAAATTTACTGATTCTGAGCATCAATCAAAAGGCTACTATGGATTTGCGCCTGCCTAAAGAAGGCTTTTGATTTTTCTGATTACATCATCGACTGTTTTTGTTCCAGGATTTATTGACACGTAATAGATGACCTTGTTTGCCGGGATACACGCAATGATTGCCTTTTGATGCTTTAGTGTTGCATAATCAAAACCACCGAGTGCTTTTGATTGCGAATTACGAAGTGTTATTAGGTTCGAGATTATGAAAAACTCGTTTTTTGCATCTTCTGGTTTGAGTAGGGGCCTTAGCTTAGGGCTGATTATTCCAGTTAGAGTTCTTCCGTATTCGTTTATCACCCCAACATAACGTATGGATTTTGAGATCCCAAGTATCTTTTGACAGTTTTTTCTATATGCAACTATCGATTCTTTCCATTTCTGATCTGGGGTTTTGCTCAACAACTATTCAACTAGCTCAAAAGTTAAAAGAGTTTTTGATCACACATACAAACACAGGAAGGCATGTTGGAGTTATGCCTGTTTTTTGGATTTTAGCTGTTCTATTCGTTTTTTCAGCTCGGCATTTTCTTTTCGAAGTTTTTCATATTCTTCTTCGGCCGCAAAATCATTTGATGTTCGATGGTTCAGTGGGTGCCCAGGCAGAAATGCGCTTGAGCTCATATCGAGCAAGCCTGATGCATGTCTAAGATACATCTTGTGGAAATCATGTAGTTTGGCGGTAAACGCTGCGTCATCTCGTATCATCTTTTCTTTTAATTTTGCTGGGTTGATTCCAAGACCAACACCCATTGCTGGCGGGTACCTCGGGAAAGCAAATGGGCTCAGACTGAATCCAAATGGGTACCGGTGCATGTCAATAAATGCCCTCAATTCTGTTGGTTCCACGGTTACCTGTGGTTTGGATGGCTATTTTTGCTTTAGCATCAGGCATAAAATATACAGCCTTGTAAAGCCAGAGTCATTTTTTATCAAATTGAGCTGATCGCTGATCCTTATAGCGATCAGAGATCGCAGGTGAGATCAACATGAGATTCGACTTGAAACACTGCATAAAGTGCAAAAAAAACATCAGTGTTGGAGAATTACATAAAATCGTGATTTATGTAATTCAGGAAAAATTTACAGACCATCACTACGAACACATAGAATGCCCTGACAAATTTACAATCTAATCAATATACTTGTGAACAGGATACAACTCACCAGAGTCTCGATGGTATTTCCATTCGCTGTTCTTCCAGACAACCTTTTCAAACGACGATTGCATTGACGGATGAATTCTGGCATACACGTCATCGCCTATTAAGATCTGGTTTGGCTTTGCCATGCTCTGGATCTTTGATGCAATGTTCATGACTGGTCCAAGTATGTCAACGTGTGATTTTTTTGCATCAGCCCCATACCTGACTATCATGTTCTCGCCATAGTCGATTCCGATCTTGATCGCAAGATCTGGGTAATCATATTGATTCAAGATAGGATTGATGCCTTTTTGAATCACAGAGATCATCGATTTGGCGCAAAGTGTGGCATTGTCTGCAGGTTGGAGTTGGTTTTCCTCTGCCACAAAATACCCGATCACAGCATCACCTACAAATTTCAGCACATATCCGCTATGATGGCGTATTGTGGACGCCATTTCTTGTGCAAAGCAGGTGATTATTATTGCAACTTTGTCTTCTGGGAGCTCCAATGTGATGTTTGTTGATCCGACCAGATCAACGTACAGTACAACCATCTTCATCCTTGAAAAGACGTGTTTTCTCAGGAACTTGTCAGATTCATCTTCCACCGGTGAGTACTCGTACCCGCTTTTTAGCGCCATCCAAACTCGATTCTGTGTCTCTTTGATCAGGGTTTCAGAGTCTATCGTTCTTTCTGTCGTCTTGCTCAGCATCATGTCGATTACGCTATAGTCTTTTTTGGCCTTGGCTGGATTTTCAAGCAGATCGTCTTGTGTCTTTGGCTTGTCTTCTATACTACTCACTTGCAAAAGCACTCCTTACTCTAGTGGAAAGCTAACGTCGCAGATTGGGCACTTTGCTCTTTTTCCCTTATAAGAATCATCATAGTATTGCACTACCTCTACATTACAAGTTAAGCACAAAATCTTGTTTATTGACATATACCATACATTTGGACGATTTTATATTTAAGATATAGGTACAAAACATTAGAATTTTTAGGCACAATTCCAAGCACCTACTGTGCGCCTAGGCAGCAAATCACTCGACGAGTTTTTTATTATTTTAGCTCAAAAATCCGATAAAATAAGCAAATTATTTCAAAAAAATATCGAGGTGCTCACAAAGCAGGTTCCAATCAAGGTCATGCTCGGAGACACCACCATAACCGACCAGACAACGTTTGACCCCCAAGGCATTCATAATTTCTACTCCAAGATAATCGACGGCCTGCCCGAGTGGAGAACGCAGGGAATCTCCACAACGACTGACGAGGATCTTAGACGTATTTTTGTAAAGATGGAGTATCATGCTGGAAAGTATGTCCTGATATGGCACTTATCACTACAATACCACGCACTGCTTTATTACAAACCGGACATTCAGGTGCAAAAAATCCAAAAGGAGCTTGCGGAAATCATGGACAACACGATTGACAAGGAAAAGGAGCTTGCGGATCTCACAAACGACTTCATAAAAGAACGGCTAGAGACCATGGGGTACAAAAATCTTGACGAACAGAGACTCTTTGAGGTTCTCTTTGACAATGATGGCCTACGAGAGGAGATTGCATCAGAGATGAACAAAAAGTCCGATTTTGATTTTAAGGCAAAAGACAAAAGAAAAAAAGATCTCTTCAAGGCGTTGGATGATCTTCTGATTGAGACCTATCAAACCACTTCCGTGCTAATTGACGAAAACAGGCTTGTTGCAGGTGAGGAGGGATGCGTGTGTACATTTGACCTAGATTTTATCAAAAACAAATCAAGGTACGCAATCTTTGAGCCAAAAAGAATTTCCAGCGAAACCAAGAATGAGATCACCAAAGCGCTAGACAAAATAATCCAGGTCTTATCAGTCTAAGAAATTTTTATATTCAACGCAGATATTCAATGTGATAATAACAGCCAAAGGATCAATGAACTAATTTTACTTAGTTCAAGGGGAGAACGATCCTTTGACTGACCTAGTACGATCGTCCGCAACCTATTTAAGATATACGTAGAAATTCGTGCGTAAAAGTCACAAATGACTCAACGATGTGGTTTAGCAAATATAATAAGAAATTAAATATAGCAAGGCGGCTGCGATCAATTCTAATGAATCCCACCTACGAAGACGTCGTAAAAATCAGAAATTCCTACAGCAACATAATTCGCAAGACCCCTCTTTACTACGCCGACACATTCAGCAAGATGTCGGGCTCGCGTGTATATTTGAAGGCGGAATCACAGCAAAAAACAGGCTCCTTTAAGCTAAGAGGCGCGTACGCGAAGATAAAATCGCTTAGCTCTGAAGAAAAAAAACACGGAGTCATCGCAGCATCTGCAGGAAATCACGCTCAGGGTGTGGCGTATGCATCAAAACTTGAAAAGATTCCATGCACCATCGTGATGCCGCTTACCGCGTCGCCCGCAAAGGTTGCAGCTACAAGAGGTTATGGCGCAAAGGTGATTCTTGAGGGAATAAATTATGATGAGTCGTGGGCCAGGGCCCAAGCCATTTCAAAAAAAACCGGCGCAAAAATAATTCCCGCGTTTGACGATCCCAAGATAATAGCGGCAAACGGCGCAATCGGGTTGGAAATTTTAGAGGATTTGCCAGATGTAGATGAGATTTACGTTCCAATAGGAGGAGGCGGACTGGCCGCAGGGATTCTTGTGGCAGTCAAGAAAAAACACCCAAAAATCAAAGTGATTGGGGTAGAATCAAAAGCGTTTCCTGCAATGAAAAACTCTCTGAAGGTAGGGAGGCTCCAGGCAGTAAAAGGCAACCGCACCATTGCAGACGGCATTGCTGTAAAGATGCCGGGCAAGATGACATTCAAGATAATCAGCGAGATGATAGACGACATAGTACTAGTTGACGACACGCAGATTGTCAAGACGATGTTTTTGCTAATGGAAAGGGCAAAGATTGTAGTTGAGCCTGCAGGTGCAGTTGCACTTGCGTACCTGCTTGCAGCAAAGCCATCGCCAAACAAAAAGGTAGTACCAATACTTGGTGGGGGAAACGTCGACATGTATCTGCTAGGGCAAATCGTCTCAAAGGGCCTTGCGGCAATGAGTAGAATGGTCAAGATCTTCATTTTGCTCAAAGACAAGCCGGGTGCTCTAAAAGAAGTGGTAGATGAGATTGCATCGCTGAGTGTGAACATAGTTGAGGTTGTTCACGACAGACTGAGCTCAAACATTGATGCGGGCACGGCAGGAGTCACACTTAGCTTGGAGACCGAGGGACGTGAGCATGCGCAGAGACTGATTGCTCACCTAAAAGCAAAAAACATTCAGTTTAAGCTTCTCACTTGAATTTTTTTTGAACAAATTTCACGAGTCCTGATTTTTTCATCTCGTTTGATTCTGAGAGAACTGAATGGTGTTGTTTTTCTTTGAATTTTTTTAGCTTGGATTTTAACGCTGGAAATTCATTGGCAAGAATCTTTATTGCATACAAACCGGCATTTGCCGCTTTGTTGACACCGACTGTGGCCACTGGGGAACCGCTTGGCATTTCTACTATAGACAACAAGGAGTCCATCCCGCCAAACGCTGAAAATTTGAAGTTGGGCTTTTTTTCTGACTTGTCATTGTACACCATTATTGGAACTCCAACCACTGGAATGATGGTGTGTGATGCAATCATCCCTGGTAGATGTGCGGAGCCGCCGGCGCCGGCAATTATCACTTTGAATCCATTTTTTTCTGCATGTTGGGCGTATTCTTCTAATCTTGTTGGTGTCCTGTGTGCAGACACTATTTGGTCCTCGTGCGAGATACCAAAATCATCCAAGATTTTTGCCGCATTGTGCATCACCTTGCTGTCTGAGCTTGAGCCCATGATTATGCCTACAAGTGGCTTTTTTGCTGCCATGGTTTCTGAAAAGACGATACTGTTTTTAACAATATCTCAACTAAACTATTTTTAATCGAAAATTTGTCTGATGAGGTATTGAAGAAGGTCTTGGGAATAATTGGAGGCGGTCAGCTTGGAATGATGCTAACCGAGGCTGCAAAAAACATGCCAGAGCACATATCGGAGATAATAGTGTTAGATCCCACGGTAAACTGCCCTGCCTCACAGGTTGGCGCAAAACAGATTGTGGCGGATTTTAAAGATGAGAAAGCCATACTCGAGATTGCCTCAAAAGTAGATATTTTGACATACGAGATAGAATCTGGAAGCAGTGAAGTTCTAAAAATCGCAGAATCAAAGACCACCATCAACCCATCTCCTGAAACATTGAGAATAATTCAAGACAAATATCTACAGAAATCATTCCTTCGCCAAAATAACATCCCAGTTACGGATTTTGATTCGGTTGAATCACTTGATGATTTAAAACAGAAAATAAAAAAATTTGGCTACCCGGCACTACTAAAAGCAAGAAGAGATGCATATGATGGCAGAGGCAACTTTGTCATCAAATCCGATGTTGATTTCGAAAAATCATACAATCATTTTTCCGGAAGAACACTGATGTTAGAAAAATTTGTCGACTTCAAAATGGAGGTATCTGTGATAGCTGCAAGAAACACGAAAGGCCAGATAGCAACCTATCCAGTAGTTGAAAATATTCACGAAGACAACATTTTGAAGATCACCATCGCTCCCGCAAGAGTGTCTGCAGATGTCGCAAGACAGGCAGAACAAATAGCACATGAGACCATGAGAGTGCTGCACGGTGCGGGTGTGTTTGGAATCGAGATGTTTGTAACAAGTGACGACAAGATTCTGATCAACGAAATAGCACCGCGAGTTCACAATTCTGGACACCACACACTGCAGTCAAGCATGACATCGCAGTTTGAACAGCATTTGCGCGCCATACTAGGCCTTGATCTTGGCAACACCGTACTGTTGCATCCAACCATAATGTACAACATCTTGGGCTCACGTGATTTCAGCGGCAAATATAGGATTTCAGAGACAAAAATAAAAAATATGTATATCAAGATGTATGGGAAATCAGAATCAAAACCACAAAGAAAGCTTGGACACCTTAATCTCGTAGATGAAAACGATATGCTCGGTGTGGAAGGGCTACTAGAATCTCTGGCATCAATAAAAAATCAAATCAAGTTAATGCCCGTATGACACACGATACTTGTAAGGTACAAAAAGTGTGTAAAATTTAGACAAGAAGGTCTCCCAAACTATACACGCTAATATACTAGATTTACAATTAATTTCTATCAGTTGTTAGACAAAGACGAATTAATTACAATGCTCAAGCACTTTGATTTGGAAGAAATTGATTCGATAAGGAATTTGTAACCTCAAAAAACTATCTTGCAGATATCGAAGTAGAAGTTACCGGTTTAGAAGAACAACTAAACAACTTAAATGCCGAAGAGAAATTAGACATAATCACATTCGTACTTGAGAAAATATCTCCAGAACTTCAGAGAGGTAAGACAGAATATGTTGGAACGAAGGAGTTTACTCCAATTCCAATAGGAGAATGCGCCAGAGACAAGATTTTGAACATACCTATTGAAAATGGTGATAAAGAAACCGGAATACCAAGAGTCAGACATCTAATCAAGAGCTTAACTTAGATTTATCAGATAAAGCCTGGTATATTTATGATGAAAATTATGGGACTTCGGAGGAAAAATATCTCATTAAGCTACTCCACAATATAGTAGATAAATTAAAATCAAAATTCAAAGAAGTGTACTTACTCAGAAATGAAAGATTATTTCAGATATATCGATTTTCAGATGGAAAAGCATTAGAACCAGATTTTGTTCTATTTCTTAAAGACGAATCAAGTAAAACCATAATGTATCAGTTATTCATAGAACCAAAAGGAGAACATTTGTTAGGAACAGACAAGTGGAAAGAGGAATTCCTAGAATCAATTGAATCAGAATACGTAATTACCACATTATTGGAAAGTAGAGATTTTAGAATAATCGGAATGCCTTTTTACAATGAAAAAATTACAAAAACGAAATTTTTAGATAAATTCGAGAGTGTTTTGAAGGTAAAATGCGAGAGTAAGGTGTCGTTACATGAAGAAATCTATTGTTGGTGTAAGACCAGTTATTTCTAACATAGTATCAACCTCTAATCTACACCATAAAGTTAATGTAAAAAAATTCATGAAATTTGGATGGGGTACATATGATAATGCAATCTATGGTGGAAACATAATGGCAAAAAACAATCCAACCACATTTGTAGTCAGATTGCCAAAGAATTTCTAAGACGCCGTATGGCCTAAGGCTGGACGCAAAATTTACAGGTGCCGCTCGTATTTATGAGAATTGCAAACCTGTCTTTGGTAAATGTTACGTGGAATGATTTGAGTTTACTCTTGTATAGAAAGTTCTTCTTGCCGTTTTCTGCGATGTGTCCTGAGATTCGAATCAGGTTGTCCTCCATCAAATTATGCAGTTTACGGTAAACCGTTGTAAGCGGGATTTTTGTCTCATCTGATATCTGCAATGCGGATTTTGGTTTTTCCATCATCGATGAGAGAATGACTCGCATATAGTTGTCCGAAAAGACTTCGAGTGCCTTTTGTTTTCTTTCATCCTCATCAATTACGATTTCGCGTAAAACGTCGGTTGACACGTAAATCATTCAGAATACGTTGAAATCACTTTTAAACGTATGACCAGATGACCGATCGACCATGTCACCTACGGAAATTACAAAATTCAGTCACAGCCAAATGCCTGCGTCATCATAACATGCATTGTAGAATAGCTCAAACCAGTACAATTTATTAATTAAATATTATAAGGTCGAACAATGGCTCTGAAGGCAGCATTGATCATCACAGGTATTGCCATAGGACTTCTTGCATTGTATGGGGCAGATGTTGCAGTAAGCAAAGGGGCCGATAATGGATTTTTACCACTTGACCACAAAATAAGGGGTTTGGCACTAGGTGGGCCCGCCATGGCGCTACCCATTATTGGATTTTTCATATCACGAAACGACTCATCAAAGCCACTTGCAATAATGATCTTTGTTTCCGGCATCATGATTATCGTAGGCGGAGCTGTGTTTCTCACCAACATGCCTGCAGATAGCACACAACGAAATCCGATGGTAGAAGCAGGACCGCTGTTTGGTGTCGGAGCTTTCCAAATCGCCCTAGGCGCAATAAAAATTCGAAAGTCAAAATGACTTTTTGTGCAAAGTGCGACAAAGAAACGGATACTACATACGATTGCGTTCATACAAATGATCAAGAATACTGCGTAGAGTGCTACACAGAACTACACTACTATCTTACAGAACAAAAGAATTGCTAGAGATCCAATCGTTTATTCAGTGGATAAGTTCGTTGGTATCAGAGTATCTATATGCCGGGGTTTTTGCGGCAGCCATAATCGAGACCGTTTTTCCTCCAGTTCCAACAATGGCCGTGTTTCCAATAGCAGGATACGTAGCTTCTCAAAACAACATGGGCATAGCAGAGGTTATAGGATTAGGTGTGGCAGGCGGCGCAGGGGCAACAATTGGATCCACTGTAATTTACCTGATTTCTGCAAAGCTTGGTAGGGTGGCACTGCTCAGATATCTCAAGTATGCCAAGATTTCAGATGAAAAGCTTGCCAGAATAGAGAGATGGTTTGAAAAACATGGCGACAAGGCAGTTTTTTTGGGAAGAATGGTGCCAGTTTTGCGAGAAATGATTTCGATTCCTGCTGGGTTGTTAGGGATGAAGCCGGCCAAGTTTATTCTCTACACCTTTGTTGGATCTTGCGCGTGGAGCATTGCCTTGACGCTTGTCGGGTATTACTTTGGTCTTGTAACAATAGAAATATTCTGATTGTTCCAACCATTAGATATTAAAGCCTAAATTCTCTCAAAAAACCGTGCAAGCGGTTATTTTAGCAGGAGGCACCGGAACCAGATTAAAACCGATCACAGATTATGTTCCAAAGCCGCTAATTCCAATCAACAACATCCCGATCATAGAATGGCAGATAAAGTATCTCAAGAGATTTGGAATAAACGATTTTGTAATTTGCACTGGCTACAAGACTGATCAGATACAAGATTATTTTGAACACATGAAGAATTTTGACTCGAAAATAAAATTTTCAATAGAAACATCACCACTTGGAACAGGAGGCGCAATAAAAAAAGCTGCCAGGCTCATAAATGGGAGATCGTTTTTGGTGCTAAACGGCGACATCATCACGACAATCGACATTAGAGAGCTATATTCTAGTCCAAACTCCATTGCGTTAATTGAGCTGCGTACAAAATTTGGCACAGTTGATCTGGACAACGATAAAATAACTAGCTTCAAAGAAAAAAGAAACATTTCTGGAGTGTGGATGAATTCTGGAATTTATCACCTCGATAAAAAAATCATATCTGACCTACCGTCAAGAGGTGCAATTGAAGATACAACGTTTCGTAAATATGCAAAGAATCGAAAACTTGTAGGTATAAAATTCAAAAATGGGTTATGGTTTTCAATTGATTCTCACAAAGACATAGAGGAATGTGCCAATACAATAAGCGATAAAAGATACGCGGCCAAGTTTGCGTAGTGAAGACAATGAAGTTATCATACAGTCTGGGCTCCATTCTTTCCATTGAGGATCTGCTCAAGTGTGCAGAAAAAACTTCCAAATATAGTCCAGATACGGTTTGGGTACCAGAAACCTGGGGTATGGAAAACTTTGCGATGCTCGGAGCAGTTGCCCAGAAGACTGGATCAAAGATAGGCTCATCCATCATCAACATCTATTCACGGAGTCCGACGCTAATTGCCATGGGAGCAGCCACAATGGACACATTGTCAGGCCAAAGGTTCACGCTTGGGCTTGGAACTAGCAGCATCCCAATCGTTGAAGGGTTCCATGGTTACAAATTTGTGAAACCTCTAAAGCGGATGCAGGAATGCATTGAAATAATACGGCTTGCCTTGTCCGGAAAAAAAATCGATTACAGTGGAGAGATATTTTCGCTCAGAGGATTCAGTTTGCTCATCAAACCTCCACGACAAGACATCCCGATTTATGTTGCGGCCATTAACAAAAAAATGATCGAGCTTGCATGGAAAATGGCAGATGGTGTTATTTTTTACCTAAGACCAATCTCGGAAATGCGAGAGACGATTTCAAGAATGCAGAAAGAAAGAAAAATAGATGTTGCTTGCCAGTTCATCACGTGTGTATCTGACGATGATGAAATGGCAAAAGAGCGCGCACGTAAGACACTTGCATTCTACGTTTCAGTAGGCGAAATATACAGAAAGTTTTTGGCAGAAAATGGATTTAGAGACGAAACCACCAACATTTATGGAGAATACAGGAAATCCGGATTTGAATCAAATCACGAACTTGTTACAGACAACATGCTAGAATCACTCACGATTTGCGGCACTCCTCAACATTGCAAAACTCAACTAAAACGCATCTATGATGCTGGAATAACACACCCAATAATCCAATTTAATCCAGTGGGAGATGTAAGCGACTCGTTTGATTTACTAACAAATACATTTAGTGAGATAAAATGAACAGGGTAGGAATAGCCGGGTATTGTACGACAAAGTTTTCTGTAGATGATACTCAAATAGAAAATTCGCTTCTTTCTGCAACCAAGATGCTGTTCGAAAACACGGAGAACCTGACACAAAAAGACATCGATGCCGTTCTAGTATCCACAAATGAGAACAAAAAATATCTCTCAGCAATAGTCTCAGAGATGAATGGAATCTCACCAAAAATCTCACACAATATAGAGAGTCTGTGCAACTCTGGCACCAATTCCATAGTGTCCGCATTTTCATACATCATGTCTGGCTTGGCAGAAGTCGCACTGGTTGTAGGTGCCGAGCGCTTTGATAGTCCAGGTCAGGTTCTTGAGTGGGATGCATCCAGAGGAGAGTTCAGGCATCCGATATTTTGGGCCTCTATGTTTACAAAGGCTCACAAAAGAAAGTTTGGGACCACCGATGAACATCTCGCATATGTTTCTGCAAAAAACCACAAAAACGCAACGAACAATCCAGCAGCATACAATCCAAAAAGATACACCGTGGAGGAAATCATGAATTCTAAAAGACTCACCGATGATCTGAGACTGCTTGACTGCTCAAGACCGTGTACTGGGAGCTCGTCCATCTTACTTGCATCCGAAGACGTCATTAGAAAATACACTGATTCACCAGTCTGGATTGAAGGCATTGGGCAAAAAACCACGTCTGCGAGTTTTACAAATAATGATCTGACAAAATTGGAATCCACCGTAGATGCGGCGTCACAAGCATATGGCATGTCGAAGATAAGCCCCGAGCAAATCGATGTGGCCGAGATTCACGATGCATTCACCATATGTGAATTGATGATACTCGAGGATCTTGGAATCGTCAAAAAGGGCATGGCTGGCAAGTACGTGATTGACATGTACGACACTGAGGACAAAAAAATCAATCCGCGAGGAGGATTGATAGGCGCCGGCCATCCTCTGGGTGCAACAGGTGTAGCTCAGATTGCAGAGGTTGCCACACAGATTCAAGCGAGAGCTGGAAGAAGGCAAATTGAAGGGGCAAAAGTTGGATTGGTACACAACATGTCTGCTGCTGCCACGTCATCAACTGTTTTGGTGTTGAAATCATGAATTTCTTTGAAGAGTTGAAAAGGGGACGTTTTGTCATAGCAGAATGTACAAGATGTCACAAAGCCGTATGGCCTCCAAATGACTTTTGCAGATTTTGTTTTGGCGATGTGTTATGGAGAGATGTTAAAGAGCCTGGAATCCTTGTGGAGTGCTCTGCAAAGGACGGAAAAAAATTCGGTATTGTCGAGTTTGAAGGAACGATCAGAGTTATTGGAACCATTTCAGATAATTCGGAAATTACGCCTGGGAAAAAAATGCGAGTAGATCAGTGTGGCTACGACTCTACTCCACGATTTACGTTTTCTGCAGCATAAGTAGGGAAAACGAGTCCCATTTTACCATGTGGTTATAATATAATAACCAGATTTTCTATAACTCGAAAAAATACTGAACAGTGTTGAAGAAGTCCAGTTCGAAGCAATTGTTGACAGGTAGCACTGCAGAGACAACAGTCGAACCAAAGGCCAGATCAAAAAAAGACAACAAGAAGATAGCAAGAACCAGAAGGCAACGAGGGTACCACTGGGAAGACACGTTGGTAAAGCGATTCAATGCTCTTGAGGACTGGAAGGGATTCAGACTTGGCTCCCCAAGCGTCGGATTGCCCGACATTTTGGCTGTGAGTACAAAGAATAGCACTATTTTTACCATTGAGGCAAAATCAGGAACCACAAATTCGTTGGTAGTTCCTTTTGATCAGATATTACGCTGTCTCAAATGGACAGATACCTTTGAGCTGTACGAGACACGCGAGGTGGTATTTGCATTCAAGTTTCTCTCAAAAAAGAGAATCGGGCTTGGGCTCTACGAGAAAAGAGAGTTAAGAGAGTACTATAAGGTCTGGGATAAGTCGAACAGGATATCAGATTTTGCTTGCAATTACGACGGCACGACATACTCCATAATTGACGCAAAGCGTGAAAGACTCGAACTGGAAGATTACCAGATGCCATTTTCCAGCAAAAATACCAGAATCTCAGAAAAGCCCTAGTGCTAAACTCTTTAATTATGGTCTCACCATACTAGAGTTATGAGTTTTGAGGAGTTTGTTGACGAGAGAATGTTGGTGAGTCACAATGTCTTTGGTGACAAAGAAATGAAGATCAAGATTCTAGAAGTATCTGACGAACACCCGCCGGTCCAATGGAAGTTTGGCGACAGGGTCAAAGTCATCAAAATCCTTGTCACAATAAAACATCTCAAAACACAGCAAATAGAAGAAGGTGAGTTTGACATCGAGTCAATAGAAAAGGAGCTCAAAGAGAGAAGTCACTATACATCCACAAACAGGTGGGTTTCAGTAAATGACATCAAAAACGGTTACGTTGTAAATACAAAACATTTTTCACTAATTTCAGATGCAACCGCACTGGAATACATCACCTTTTGAGTTTAGTTAAAAAAGCTCAATAGAGTTAGCGCAAACTATAAGAAAGTATACAAAAAAGACCAGACTATGCATACGAAGGAGATTTCGATAAACGGAACAGACTACCGCCTGACATTGACTGATCAGCTCATCAACCAAGTAAACAATCTGAAATCACTATACAGTGCAGCTTATGAAGATCCGGAAAGCTTTGAGCAGATAAGTTCTGAAATCTCCAGTGCCATAAACGACATCGCTGCACAGGCAGAGCCCCCAGTAGCCGACGACGATTTGGACAAATTTATTCAAGAGATAATCAAGACGGTCGACAAGAAAGCAGAGGAGATGCAAGAAGAACTGCAGGGAAAATCGTCTGTCAAGCCAAAAAAAGAAATCAAGCCAGAAAAGGTCAAAAAATCAAAAAAATAAAGGCATTTTAGCTCCAGATCAGCAAAATATACCTAGTTTTAGTTATATTCGGCAGTGAGTAATGATTGATATGCAGACACATTGTGAATGCGGGATTTGTGGTCACCACATGGAAAGCGAGTGTATCGACAAAGAATGTAAATGTTGTATCAACTTCCATGTTCGTTCAGGTGCAAAGAAATCCCATTGAAATACATGATTTACCTACCTGCCGTGTGGCAAAAATCAAAAACATGGACGAATTTAGGCAGATTAAAGGATCAGATTTTGGGTTCATTGTCGTTTTTGATGGTGCATCAAACATGCTGCATCAAACCAATTGTACACATCTAACAGATGCCGACTTTTCAAATCAAGAGGGCAACGCGCTTCATTGGTTTTCAACTCTTGCGTTGGCAGAAAAATCCTTCAACATCACGCCATGCGCGATGTGCAAGCCAGAATAACTAGTTGTGGCAGCTGCACTTTTTTGACCAGTGCCTTGAGCAACCAAACACCTTGTGATCCTTGCACCCACAAATGATGCATTTTTTTCCGCTCAATTCTTTTCTCTCAGAACTGACTTGATGTGCCCTATTAGATTTTTCTCATCAAGCGCATCAAGAATGGTAAGCCGCATATTTTTGAGACGCATCGAGTCTTCGGAATACAGCAGCGACATGGTATCTATTTCCCTAGAAAACTCGTGATTTTCTAAAAATGTCCGTATTGGAGACAACAAGTACTGGTAGTCGGAAAACTCTGGCTTGTTTGGGGCAATCTTGTTTACTAATGCCTGAAGAGATCCGGTGATTCTAGCTAGCTCTCTTTTTACTATTTCCAGATCACCTGGCTTGTCTTTGAGGTTAGAGAGAACCGTGTGCGAATCATCAATTTGTTCTAGAACCCTCCTCAGATACCCCTCCGGCGTGTCCATTTTCTTTGTATCAACCAAAGCCATTCAAAAAGCTTGGCCCATCTGGACGATTAGCGGTTCAAATTTAAACTGGCAATCTTTATGCAATCTAGAATGGAAGATAACGCGTACCTAAAGTGCATCGACCCACATTGCGGATTAGAATACCCGATTAGCTCAAAGAACATAGAATGTGAGCGCGGCCACTTGCTTGATGTCAAGTACAAAAAGACACCCTCATCTGAGCTCAAGGAGTTATTCTACACAAGACGAAATCCGCAGGGAAGCATCTTCAACGAGAGTGGGGTTTGGAGATTTCGTGAGCTTATCAATTTCTGCCAGATAGATACGGCAAACCGCGATGAATGTTCAAAATATCTTGTATCACTTGACGGCGCTGAAGGAAGACAATCAAAACCGTACCAGATGTCAAAGGTTGCTGATTTCATAGGGATGGATCATGACAGTTTGTGGCTGCAGCCGGAGGGGTACAACCCAAGCGGTTCTTTTAAAGACAATGGCATGTCAACTGCCATCACTCATGCAAAGCTAATCAGCGCAAAAAAGATAATTTGCGCCTCAACTGGCAACACGTCGGCGGCAGCTGCAATGTTTGCCGCAAATGAAAACATGGAGTGCGATGTCTACATTCCGGCAGGCCAGATTGCGCCTGGTAAGCTAAGCCAAGCATATCAGTTTGGAGCCCAGATCATACAGGTACAAGGAAACTTTGATGACGCACTCGCAAAATCGCTTCAGGATGCAAAAGACCATGATGGATACACGGTAAACTCAATAAACCCATTCAGAATAGAAGGGCAAAAGACGATACCATACAGGGCAATCGAGTACCTGAATTGGCAGGCCCCAGATTGGATTGTTTACCCTGGTGGTGCCCTTGGCAACATATCAAGCTGTGGCAAGGCCATAATGGAATTGTACGAGTGGGGTTGGATCAAAAAGATTCCCAGAATCGCCGTAATCAACGCAGATGGTGCAAGCACACTTTATGATCTTTACAACGGTTCAAATCTTCGCTGGAACAAGGGCAAGCCAGACACTGAGCTGATAAAGCAGTACTATCAAGACCAGGAAAAAAAAGGAATCAGACCAAAAACAAAGGCCACTGCAATTCAGATTGGAAGACCGGCAAACATACTCAAAGGACTACGTGCTCTCGAATTTACAAACGGTGTTGTTGAAAAAGTATCCGACTCCGAAATGCTGGACGGGATGTCAATTGTTGGCCTAAACGGTTTTGATTGCGAGATGGCGTCAGGTGCCACGCCAGCTGGCATCAAAAAGCTGATCGAAAAGGGATTAATCAAAAAAGACGATGTAGTCGTAGGCATCCTGACTGGAAGACAGAAGGACTCTAGTTTACCAGTAGATTATCACAACAACCCGTCAAACAGATTTGCGATCCCGCCAAGAGATTAGCGCATCAGCCACAAATTGACATATAGATGATTTATTAGATGTGGCGCCCAAAAGCAATTGGCTAATTGGGAATAGGTTCTAAGAGAGCAGTATATGCAGCGCTGTTTGGAAATTTAGGGATAGCAATCACAAAATTCATTGCCGCCATATTCAGCGGCAGCGCATCAATGTGGGCAGAGGCGTACCATTCATCCTCAGATACATTCAACCAGGTTCTTTTGCTGTTTGGAATGAAAACCAGCACAAAAGCTGCAAGTTATCGTCACCAATTCGGATACGGTCGTGAGATGTTCTTTTGGTCGTTCATTGTCGCAACCATGCTTTTTGGCATATCTGGGATTTTGTCACTGGAACAAGGCGCCTCATCATTACTCTTGGGACATTATAAATTAGAAAATGTCGAGCTCAGCTATGCCGTGTTGGTAATTGCGTTTGCTTTTGAGGCAAATGCTCTCAGAATAGCACTCAAACAATTTACAAGAGAAATCAAGGCAAAAGGCGAGAAAATTAGATTTTCTACAATGATTGAGCATTTCAAAGAAAGCAAAGATACCGCCTTGCTAACTGTGGTTGTAGAAGATTCTGCCGCTTTGTTAGGCATACTTATCGCGGCCATTGGCATTTACCTTTCAGACATCACTGGAAATTCCATTTTTGATGCAGTAAGCTCAATTTTGATTGGAACAATCTTGATGTTTTTTGCATTTTTCCTAGCAAAAGAAAACAGGGGACTGCTTATTGGCGAATCCATAACCGCAAAAGAATACAAAAGTATAGTCAAATCCATCCAAGAAATTCCGGAGGTTAACAGATTAATTTCAATGAGAACTATGCATCTTAGTCCAGAGGAGATACTGGTAGGAGTCCAAGTCAATCTTGTTGACGGTTTGGATACCGATAAAATAGAGTCGGTAACAGACACAATAGAGCAAAAAATAATGCAAGTAGTTCCAAACACGAATCGCGACTATATTTTTGTAGAAATAGAACGCGAGAGAATCAGCTGATTCACTTTCTAGCAAAAAACTCTTCAAGCAGTTTTTTCTTTTCGCCCATATGGAACAAGCTTTCCGTGTGCTTGAATGCTTCCTCGTATGGTTTTTGAAAGAGCATCGCCTGCATAAGCATGTGATTTTCTGGAATCACAATCCCAGTTTGATCATCAGAGTACAGCATCTTCATCGTGTCTCCGATTGATTCTAGCATGTTTGCGTGAATGTGGATCATGTTTGTGTCCTTGAAGCTGAATTTCATAGATTCGGCAGCATCGCGAATCTGCTTTGTTCCTTTGGCAGTCCAAAGAACAGCAACGCCGTACTCGTTTTTGAAGATCTCAAGAATGTCATCCGTCTTTGGGGCAGCATTCTTGAATCGAATGTTGAGAATGTGTACGTGCATTTGTCTTGTAGGCACCTTTATCGCTTGGATAAACAGCGGAGTGTCTTTTCCCATGTAGTGCTTTATGTCATCTTGATGGTGGGGGTTTGCGGTCCACTCTATTGTGTCTGGGACGACTTTGTTTGTCTGCTCCAAATCTGCCCAGCGCCTTACCAATATTGCGTCAAATCTTACTAGTTGTGATCCGTATTTTTCTCGCAGAGGCTGCAATACGCGTCCCATTCCAGTCACGTTGCAGCTTCCCTGCATGATGTGTTTTTTTCCAAATGCTTCTTTGTAGTTTACACGTGAGTTGAACAAGATATCAGAAACACGTTCATCGCCAAAGACAGATTCGCCTCCCTGATAAATTGCCATGATTCCACGCGGTTCGTAAAGTTGTTTTTTGTTTTTATAGCCAACTCCGCCAGGCGCTGCATCTATTACAATATCACAGTTATCAAGTGCACTCTCAATGCTGCCTTTGATTTTGTATTTGTTGAAATCATTCATGCTTTTTTCAGGTACGTAGACGTCAAATCCTCTGGATGTTGCGTCGCTTACCTTGTCATCAGCTGAAAATTTGCCTACTCCGATTACCTTGATTTCAGGATCGTCTTTGATGAACTGTGCGACACGGTTTCCAATAGAACCATATCCGTTCACAAAGACCTTTTTCATGTATTACCCAATTCTGTGGGATTTATTTAGATTGATGCCAAGCAGCAACTAGGTATTTGGGTCAGATTTCAACGATGTATCTGGTTTTAGCTCTTTTCTTATTATGTCGAATTTATCTGCGGCCGCACTCAGACCATCCTCTACTTGCTCTATTGTGATTTCTTCATTAGCCATTGGCGCTACCACAGCATATGCCAGAATTATCAAAGTTGACAGGGCGGCTACTGCCGTTATAATCCATAACTTGTTGTCAAGCAATAGTGTTTGATACACATTGCTTTAGATTAATTGGAATGTGTTCGATTCGCACAAAAGACTAAATTGATGCGACTTGGAGTTGCTTTGTTGATACACGCTCCATCGCTAGGAATAGGCGCAGGAATTTCGGCCGCCGTCATAATTGGGGTGTTTTTTGCAATGAACTTCCCAACAGATACCGTCTTTAAGGCAGAAAACATCAAGCAGGCAGAGCCGGAAATAGAACAGGAGCCCACCACAACTGAATCGCCACAAGAAGTGAGCCTGTCCATATTTTCTGAGAATGCATCGCCATATCTTGGCAGCCCTGATGCACCGATCACCATAGTCGAGTTTGGCGATTATCAGTGTTTTTACTGTAACAAGTTTTTCCACGATACTGGAGACAAAATTTACGAAAACTACATCAAGACTGGAAAGGCAAAAATGATCTTCAAGGACTTTACGATAATTGGTCAAGATTCTGTAACTGCCGCACATGCAGCTCATTGTGCAGAGGAAGAAGGAAAATTCTGGGAATACCACGACACATTGTACAACAACTGGAATGGTGAGAACAATGGTTGGGCATCAGCTGAAAACCAGCTCAAATTTGCTCAGGAGGTGGGTCTTGACGTTGACCAGTTTTCAGAATGCATGGCAAGCCAGAAATACAGCCAGCAGATACAGGCAAGCTCAAACGACGCTCAAACATTGGGACTGACTGGGACGCCTGGATTCTTTGTAATTGGCCCAAATAACAAGATTGTAAAAATTCCAGGGGCGCAGCCATACGATGTATTTGTTAACATCTTTGAATCGGATGAGCTCAAAGGCAATTAGGCACGCTCATTTTTGAATATGGATTTTAACTGTGTGAAAGATTGCTCGCAGTGTTGTATTGAGCGCGAATACTATCCATCAAAAAAGTTTGGCAAGGTTGGAGTACTGATTCTTCCAGAGGAAAAAGACAGAATCGAGGGCTTGGCAAAAGAGTTTGGACTAGACGTCATAATTCTTCCAAGAATTGGCATTTCCTACCAAGACTTCGAGGGACCAGAGAGAGTCATCGCCTACCAAATGATGGGAAAAGAACAAAACGGAAACACGTGTCCATTTTTGGATACCGTCTCATCAAAGAGATCCCCACATGGAGGATACACCTGCACGATTTACGACGTTCGTCCTCTTGCTTGCAGGGCATACCCCCTCATAGAGACTAATCCCATAATCTTGGATTCAAAATGCAAGTTTTGCCAGAACAATCAGACTGCTGATTCCAATCTAAATGGCGAGATAGAGTCGCTCATCCAGATAAAAACGAAGATGACCACAAATGCCCCAACAATATGGCGCTATGCCACAGGCATAGGAAATCATGAAGATGGTGCTCAGATCCAGAAAGGGTGGATCAAAGAGGTATGATCGAAGATCTTGCAAATTCAAAACAAAAATTCAAAAACAGCAACAAAATTATTTTAAAAAGCTTGCATTTGTACAAATTTTTATAAATTTACACATCATTACATGTAGGTACAACTGATTTAGCTAACAACCCTTATATCCAAAATTTAGAGCTGAAAGCTCATGGCAGCGGGCATAGATGACATAGCCACGTACATCCCAAGGCTGTTTGTAGACTCGGCAGACTTTGCCGTAGCAAGGGGACTAGACCCGGCCAAGCTAAAGCAAGGCCTGGGCATATCAAAGATGGCGATAGTGGACACCAACCAGGATCCAGCGTGCCTTGCAGCAAACGCGTGCCTAAAACTGATGCAAAAAAACAACCTGTCCCCAAACGAGGTTGGTAGGCTATACGTGGCAACCGAATCCGCCCTAGATGAGTCAAAGGCACTAAACTCCTATGTCATCGGTATGCTTGAGCAGGTTTACGGAGCAGACTCCTTTGAGCATTGTGGCGGAATAGAATGCAAGTTTGCGTGTGTTTCAGGATCTTACGCGTTATACGATAACTGTAACTGGATTAGAGCTGGTGAGGCGGAGGGAAAATCAGCCATAGTTGTAGTTTCGGACATTGCAAAGTACGATATGGGTTCTGCTGGGGAATACACACAGGGGGCAGGAGCAATAGCAATGCTTCTAAATGATAATCCAAGACTATTACAGTTTGATTCAAAGGTCACCGCGACTTCAATCAAAAACGAGTATGATTTCTACAGGCCGTTCGGAAAGGAAACCCCAATAGTTCACGGACAGTACTCTAATTTGTTATATCTAATTCAAGTCAAAAAAGCATTTGAGGCATACAAGAAAAAGGCAATCGAAACAGGAATAATCAAGCTCAAAGAGGGCGAGACGATCCTAGATCATATCGACTATCTGTGCATGCACCTGCCATACAGCAACATGGGTAAAAAGGCTCTCGCGTATCTCCTGAGAAGAGAATGGAGACACCTCCCCAGATGGAAGAGGATCGTAGGGCAGACAGGCATGGAGGAGCCGGTTCCAAAAGATCCACGTGGAACCATCGAGTCAATCCTTGCAGACGATGAATACATGGGAAAAGATCACGCATTTACCAAGCTATTCACAAAGACAAAGGAATACAGAGCGTTCTATGAAGACAAGCTGGCAAGCTCCCTCATTGCATCTGCAATGATTGGCAATCTTTACACGGCATCATTGTATTTAGGATTCAGAAGTTGTTTAGAATTTGAATTCCAAAAAGGAATAGATCTTGAGGGAAAAAGATTCGGATTTGGATCTTACGGCAGTGGAAGTAGCGCCATGGTCTTTAGCGGCGTAATACAACCGACATACAAAGAACTCGTGAAAAACATGAACATAGAAGCAGAAATAGGTGAAAGAAAGAAGCTTTCGCTAGAAGAATATGAAGAGATTCATGAAAATAAGCGCAGCCCCACCGACAGTCTTCTAGATGCCAAAAAAGAATTCGTCCTAATCAGCGTTGCAAGCACTCCTGAAAGCAGGGGAGAACGCAAGTACGCATTCTGTCAGTAACAAAATATCACTCACCCCAACCATGGATGAATCTCCAATTAAAGACACGCTGTATCAAGCAATAAGCCAATTGTCCGAATCAAGAATACAGAAAGAACTCTCAAGTGGCAACAAAGGTAAGATAGTTGCTGAGATTTTGCTAAAATGTCTTCCAGAAATTTCCAAAATTGATGGAGACGAATATGAAAATTTTGGCATGTTTGCTGAAAGCTTGACACATTACCTGCTCACCAACGCACTAATCCCAAGCCAACGAAAAATCAAAAAAGACGATGTGAGCATAGATGTCGTCATTCCTGATGTGCGTACACTCAATTCGGCACCAAAAAACTCATTGATTTTGTATTTTGCAAAAACAAGCGACAAGACATCCATCATCAAATCGTTAGAAAAGATTCAGAGCGTGCAACCTCACAAAGAAAACATTTTTGTGATCATGAAGACCAAGATGGAAATACCTTACAAAACATATGCAGTTGACAGCACTGCAGGATTTGTGACAATACTGGACGACATCGATGTCTTTTTTGCGTCAAGGCCTCAATCAAAATTCAAAATATTTAGGACATGATCTTTGGCAGTAGGTTTTTTGCCAAAACGTCTGATATCTTTTTTTGATCATCCACATGTGGAACAGAACACAAAACTTCAATGCCGCTCAGATTTGTCAGATCATTTGCAAGCTCGTCCACATCATATCCCGTATCACCAAAGTTGTTAATGACAATTCCACGCACATTCAGACCATACTTGTTACACGCATGACATGTCAAAAGAGTGTGGTTCACGGTGCCTAATTTTGAGCTTGTGACTATAATCGTGTCAAGATTCATGTCTTTGATAAGATCAGCAACGCAATAGTCCTTTAGAATCGGTGTCAATATTCCTCCTATTCCCTCAACCAAAACTGCATTGTGCAAAGAACGCAGCTGCTCAAGGCGCCTGAGAACAACATTCACATCTATTAACAAGTCGAGTTTGTTTGCCGCTGTGTAGGGAGAGGCCGGAATTGGGAAAAAATACGGGTTTATCAGATCCTCACTATCGCTTACCTTGGCCGCTTCTGCTAGCAATTGCGCGTCTTCTGATTTGAATCCGTGTTTTTGTCTGGTACCGCACGCAAACGGCTTCATTACGCCTACGTCAACGCCATCGTTTTTCATGGCAGACGCAAGAGCTGCAGTTATTGCAGTTTTTCCTATCTCTGTGTCGGTAGCAGTTACAAAGTATGACTTCAATGGTGAGGATCTGCCTTGTCGCTTGATTAATCTTACCGCTTGATTATTAAAATGAATTTTGATAAAACAGGTTGATGGTAGAACAGAGTTTTGTATGGTATCCGTACACGCAGATGAATGAATGGAGTGATGTTACAAAAATTGTGAGGGGGGACGGCATGTGGCTTATCGATTCGAATGGAGACAGATTGCTCGATGGGGTTGCAAGCATGTGGTGCAATGTCTGGGGCCATTCCAAAAAAGAATTGATTTCTGCAATGCATAAACAATCGCAAAAAATCACACATTCGTCTCTTTTCAATCTGACAAACGAGCCTGCCGAGGCGCTTGCAAAGAAACTTGTGAACATTCTGCCCAACATGTATCGTGTCTTTTTCTCAGACGACGGCTCCACCGCGATGGAGGCTGCACTCAAAATGGCCATCCAATACTGGAAAAACAACAAGGAGAAAAACAAGACAAAGTTTGCCACACTACAAAATGGCTATCATGGAGACACGCTTGGCGCAATGTCTGTCGGATATGTGCCCGGATTCTTTTCACAATTCAAGGATAATCTCTACAAGACAATTCAGATTTCTTTTTCAAACAGCTACAGAATACCACATGGTGAAATCGAGCAGTATTGTATTCAGACTCTTGAAAAAATTGAAAAGTTGTTTGCGTCCAACGACAAGATTGCCGCATTCATAATGGAAAGTGGCGCGCAGATTGCTGGAGGTGTCAACATATACCAGAACAACTTTCAGTCCAAAATCAGCAAGATTTGTAAAAAACATGGTGTCTTGCTTGTCTTAGACGAAGTTGCCACCGGCTTTGGCAGGCTTGGCTCGATGGCAGAATACGCTGCACAGAAAAGCACACCAGACATCGTAGCACATGGAAAAATGCTGACTGGTGGATACATGCCACTTGCAACCACATCTGTTTCAAGAAACATCTACAATGCGTTTTTAGGAGATCATGCTGAGATGAAACATTTTTTCCATGGCCACACGTTTACTGGAAATCCCCTAGCATGCGCAATAGCAAACGAAAATCTTCGTTTGTATGAAAAAACAAATCTGATCAATAAAATTAAAAAAACATCGCAGATCTTTGAGAAAAGACTGGACGAGATAAAACATCTCGGGGCTGTCGGTGACGTGAGATTCAAAGGCATGCTTATGGGAATAGAGATTGTCTCTGATAAAAAGAAAAAGACGCCCATTTCATTCAAAAAATCTGCAAACAAGACAATTTTTGAGGAAGCAAAAAAACAAAAGATCTATCTCAGAGCGCTCGGAAATATAGTGATGCTCGTTCCTCCTCTTGCCATTTCCGAGGCAGAATCAAATTTTCTTATCGATGGTACGATAAAGACCATCAAAAATGTTTCAAAGCATGTTCCATGATTGTAAACCAATCACCAACGTGTTGGTTAACAATTGAAATCTTAATTAATCGTAGGATTGGCTAGAAAAATATTGAACGTTGAGCGCGATTTGATTTTGGATTGCCAAAACAAGGTTCTCTCCGGTAAAAAACTCTCAAGTGACGAGCTGGAGGCGCTGATCAACTCTAGAGATTTGAAAGCATTCTCAGATTCTGCAAATAAGATTACCCGTGCATTTCAAGGCAACAAAGTTGACGTCGAGCAGCTTGCCAACATAAAAAAGAACTACTGTAGCGAGGATTGTGTATTCTGCGGTCAGTCGGCATTTTTTAACACCGGAATTGACAGTTATCAGCTACTACCAGCGAATGAAATTGTTGCGATGGCAAAAAAAGCACGCGGTGAGGGTGCTGAGTCATACTGTCTTGTTGCAGCATGGCGACAACCTTCTGCTGCAGATTTTGAACAAGTCTGCGACATCATAACTCGGATAAACGAACAAGTTGGAATCAGTTTGGAGTGCAGCTTGGGTTTTCTCACATACGAGCAAGCAAAAAAGCTCAAAGGGCTTGGAGTTCGAAGGTATAACCATAATTTGGAAACTGCCAGATCAAAATTTGCACAAATTTGCACCACACACACCTATCAGGACAGAATAGACACATTGCTGACTGCAAGAAAGGCAGGCCTCGAGCTATGTACTGGCGGGATTATTGGCATGGGAGAAACAAGGGAGCAACGACTGGAAATGATTTTGGATTTGGCATGGCTTGAACCAGAGGAGGTCACGATAAATCTGCTCGTGCCAATGCCAGGTACGCCACTTGAACTTCAGACCACGCTACCATTTGAAGAAATTCTAAGAGTGTTTGCGGTGACCAGATTCGCATTACCAAGAGCAATTATCAAGATTTCAGGTGGGCGAGAAGTTCATCTGGAAGACGATGGCCAGGAACTCTTACTTAGCGGAGCTAATGGAATCATAAGCGCCGGGTATCTTACGCTTGGTGGAAATGAGATGAAAAAAGACCTCGAAATGATCAAAAAAATCAATCTTGAAGCATAAACTCAGCTTTGTAGAGCACATTCTGGCGGAGCTAAAAAAAGAAAACTTGTACCGCCAGCTTCGCCATGGCAAGGTGAGTGGACCGTACATAAAAATCGGCACAAAAAGACTCGTGAATTTTTGCTCAAATGACTATCTCGGATTATCGTCCAACAAATTATCATCAGGCCAATTCCAGTCAAGCTCAAGACTCGTTTCTGGCAACGACACATCGTTTATGGAATTAGAGGAAAATCTTTCCAGACACAAGTCTCAGGAATCATCATTGATCTTTCCAACAGGATACATGGCAAATCTTGGCGTCATACCTGCATTAGTAGGAAAGGGAGACCTGATCTTGAGTGACGAGTTAAACCATGCAAGCATAATTGAGGCGTGCAAACTGAGTGGCGCAAAAACCCTAGTGTACAAACACAACGACACAGACGATTTATCAAAAAAGATACTCAATCAAGGTAAGGCAAAATTCATCATTACTGAGGGGATCTTCAGCATGGATGGAGATATGGCAGAGCTCCCTCAGATCTCAGAGATTGCTGAAAAAACCAACTCCATACTACTTTTAGATGATGCGCATGGAGACTTTACGGTTGGAGATGACGGAAAGGGCTCTGCAAACTATTGCGGCGTTGAAAAAAAGGTCGATGTCTACATAAGCAGCTTAAGTAAGGGACTTGGCTCGTTTGGCGGATATGTTGCAACAAGAAAATCGGTTGTTGATCTGTGCATAAACAAAGCGCGATCTTTTATCTACACGTCTGCACTGCCGTCATTTTTAGTAGAGATGACACTCCACAGACTAAAACAGAACAGAGAAAAACAGAGAAAGATACTCGAGAAAAACATTTCCATGTTTTCTTCCGGTCTCAGGCAACTTGGGTATGACATCAAATCGCACACGCATATAATTCCAATAATAATCGGAAGTGAGAAAAAGGCCCTAGATTTTGGCAAATACCTCTACGACAACGGGATTTTTGCTCAGCCAATAAGATATCCAACAGTACCAAAAAACAGCGCAAGATTGAGAGTATCCATTACTGCCTGGCTTTCAGAAGGACACATCGAGAGTGCTTTGGGCGTATTTGAAAAGGCCGCTAAAAAGTTCAGAATTTATTGATTATCCGGTTCCGCCAAACATAGGCGAGCCGAAAAAGAAAGCGCCTGCGACTATAGCGCCAAGGATTATGCCGATAATTATGTATCTTTTATTCATGAATTTTTCATAATACAGCTAGATAAAAATGAATATCAAATTGGAAGCAATTTGGAACAATCATTAAATAAAAAATTAAAGACGTTTTTAGTATGGCAGAAATCACCGTTGCAGTTGCAGCGTTTGCAGGACTCGGATCGTTTCTTGCTCCATGCATATTGCCCGTAATTCCGGCATTTTTAGCATACATCTCTGGCACAACGCTTGCAGATCTTCAGAGAAACAATGGCACAGTCAACATGCTTTCAAACAGACTGAATATTTTACTAAATACGATATTTTTTGTTCTTGGATTCTCCGTGGTGTTTTCGGTTTTCGGTGTAATTTTGAACAGCGTCCTTTCAAGCGGTGCAAACAGTCTCACCACAAGCTTCAACCAGATTGGGGGAATCATAATAATTGGATTTGGTGGATTCTTGCTACTTTCAACAAAGATCGCCAAGATGAATGTGGAGCACAAGTTCTTTCCAAAAATGGGGAAGGCCAGCTATCCGATGTCATTTGTGTTTGGGTTGGCATTTGCCACCAGTTGGACTCCCTGCATCGGGCCCATCTTGGGAAGCATCCTCACCTTGGCAGCCACAACCCCAAGTCAAGCATTTACATTGTTGTTGGCATATTCTGTGGGGCTTGGGATACCATTTATCCTGATGGGGGTGTTCTTTTCCAGAATGACAGGAGTCATCAGAGGGCTGAGCAAACATCTCAAGTATTACACGGTAATCATGGGCGCGTTCATAATACTGCTAGGAATTCTTGTACTTACAAACCAGCTTGCGACCATTGCAAGCTTTCCGTTACTGAACAACGCACTGCTTGGGTGACAACATGAGGTCGGAGATCAAGTCTGCAATCATCATGGGGGCAATAGTGACTGCAGCAATAGCAGGATTGGGTGCGTATTTTGGCTCAATTGAAGAACAATCAAACCAGAAAACTGACATTCAAACAATACCTGGGGAAACAACCACACCGCAAATAGACAAATCTCGCTTCAAAAAAGCACCAGAACTGCAAGGAATTGCCGGATATATCAATACCGACTCCGAGGAGTTAAATGAACTCATCATGAACAAAGTTGTGCTATATGACATCTGGACATACAGCTGCATAAACTGCCAGAGAACGCTTTCATACATTACGGCATGGGATGAAAAATATGCAGATGATGGCCTCGTAATAATTGGAATACATTCTCCCGAATTCGAATTTGAGAAGGACATCGATAATGTAAAACTTGCAGTAGAAAAATTCGGAATAAGATATCCAATAGTGCTTGACAACGACAAGAAGACGTGGGACGCATTTGAAAACAGATACTGGCCCAGAAAATACATTGCAGATGATGAAGGTTACATAAGATACGATCACATCGGAGAAGGCGCATACGATGAAACCGAAAAGATCATTCAAGAGCTACTCTCAGAAAGAGCGGCAAAACTTGGATTGAGTATTGCAGGTACTCAACCGCTTGTAGACATTGAAGAGTTCAAGCACGGTTCAAGGACGCCCGAATTATATTTTGGATACGATTTTGCGTTTGGAAGAAACCAGCTTGGAAACAAGGAGGGTTTCCAACCAGAAAAAATCATAGAGTATACAATTCCAGAAACTCTGAAAGAAAATTATTTTTATCTTGATGGGATGTGGAAAAATCTTGGAGACAGGATGGTTCTGACATCTGAATCAGGGACCATCGTACTGCCATACTATGCAAAACAAGTCAACATAGTGGCAGCCGGTCAATCAGAGCTCGAGGTATTTTTGGACGGAAATCCGATTTCAACATCTAATGCGGGGATGGATGTAATCCAAGATGGTAAGGTGTTCACATCAGAATCAACGTTGTACAACCTGGTAAGAACCGACGAAGCATCTCAGCACGTCATACAAATCAAGATAAACAAGCCAGGTTTTGAGATATACACGTTTACCTTTGGATGACCCACTGTAACCACAGAGTCCTGTTACCAAGGTGACAGGGTTCTGAGTTACAAACTTGTTTAAAACGAATTTTTCAAGCACTTAAAGACAATGGGATCGTTAAGTGACAAATGGAGCGATGTTGGGAGATCAGACAATCTTTCTCAAAAAATACTCGATAGAGTGAGACCAGATGTACCACTCAAAAACAGAATCGACGTTGCCCAGAAAAACCTCCAACTCCAAATCGTCAAGCTTGACTCCATTGCAGAAAAAATAAAACAAAAAAACGACTACATTTTTAACAAAATAGTCAGCGCACAAAAATCAAACAATCATCTTCATGCAAAAGCATATGCTACAGAACTTTTGGAAATAAGAAAAATGCACAACATGGTAAATGGTGCAAAGTTGGCACTGGAACAAATTCAACTCAGACTCAACACAGTATCTGAGCTTGGCGACATCGTGGTAACGTTGAGCCCGTGCATGTCCGTAATCAAAGGACTTGGCGTCTCACTTAGCGGAATAATGCCAGAAGCTACATCATCGATGCAGGATCTCTCACAAATACTTGGCGACGTTCTCAATGGATCATCTATGAGAGCTACGGACTCTGCGATGACAACATACAATCCAAACTCAGACACACTTGCAATCCTAGAAGAAGCGGCTGCGGTAATAGAAGGCCAGACAAGGGCAAACATCCCAGAACCACCATCTGGCACACCAAGCAGCATAATTCAGAAGAAAGAAACGCTCATCTAGATTTCTTTTTACTTTTCTCAATCAGTATTTTCTTAATCCGAGAGATTGTCGGGTAGCTGTAACCACGTCGTCTATAGTTTGAGATCATCATCTTCCAGTTTTTTAGCCTCCATTGTGCTTGTTCGTTTGTAACTGAATGGATTTCCTTTTGGATTATGCTTTTTCGTCCTACTTTGAGAACGCCTGCATCCTTTGCTGACCATCGGTTCTTTGCAAATTTGAGTCCAAGCAAGATCTCCTCAATCGGCACTTCTTTGAAGCAATCCTCGACTGTTTTCATCTGTGCGTCGGTTAGTCTTTTTGGTACCTGTAGTTTTATTTCGAGATCTTCCACGACATAATCAAGATCCTATTTCTTAATAGAATCATGATGAGCTAGATTTAACAAAAAATTCAAGTATTGCAATTTTTTAATCGGAATGAGAGTTTTTATTCGCAAAAAACAGAAAGTCCGGATATCTTGAGAGACGAGTCATGACTGATCGCCAGGTCTTACGAATCTAAATTCCTAGATTAGTTTAATAACCTAGATTTGGCGTAAAATTATCATGAACAAAATTATGTCCGCTGCAATATTTTTAGTAGTCGTTTTTTTTGTTGGGAACTATTGCAATTACGTATAATATAATCAACAGGATTAATGATTTCAACTCTACACTCCAATACCATCTCAATACCATAACCTGATTGGTATTTCAAAACATTACTGAGACCGGTGCCCACTTGATTTGAGAATTTCTTGCATCTTTTGCTGTGCAATCATTTCCTGCTTTTTCATTGCATTATGATCAATCCTGTCATAGGTGTGGTTGCCAAGTATGATGTTGTTTATCTCTTTATATGATACATCAAAATAATTGGGGTATATCTCTTGCATCTTTTGCTGTGCAATCATTTCCTGCTTTTTCATTGCATTATGATCAATCCTGTCAGCATAGGTGTTGTTGCCAAGTACGATATTGTTTATCTCTTTATATGATACATCAAAATAATTGTGGTATATCTCTTGCATCTTTTGCCGTGCAATCATTTCCTGCTCTGAAACCAGTGCTGCAAAGCCGGAATGCACCCTAGTTAATGGTTCACCCGAATCCTGATGTCGTATGTATGGCTGTGGCATGAGTCTAAATGTGCCAAAATCGTTTCTCTCAAAGACCATATCGCCGGCAGTCCAGTATTTTGAATATTTTTCATTCTGGGTTACTGTGACTAGTCCCGTTTTGGCAGGGCCCGCAATGGTTTGCGTAGGCATTGGGTTCAGGGAATCCCCTGATATGTCAAATCCTTCATTAAGATATGTGATCTGGGTTCGCCCCCTTTGGTCTATTGCCTTGATTGCCATTACGTCGTATTGTAGTGGCTCTAGGAATCTGAGTGAGACCGTTGTTGTGATACAGTTTTCATTGGAATCATTTGGCATGCACTTTGATGGATAAGAGATTCCAAAAAACGAATACGGATCAACTACGTTTGTTTGTTGAACCAATACCGTACCAGTGATGTTTCCTGTATGAGAGTATCGTATTTCAACTCCCAGCTCGGCATCTGAATATTCTCCTACATTTTTGATTCCAAATAGAAACTCTTGTATTTGCAAGCCTCTTGGAGCATATGCCTTGGCTGAAAACGTGTTGCTCTGGCCGATTTCTATTGTTTGCCGCTCAAAGTCGGTGTGCCAGTTGTCTGTAATGTCAAATGACTTTTCATTAAAAGAGAATCCCTGTGTTACTAGTGGCAGATTGGTTTGATGGCTGAGTCCAAATGTCGGTCTGTGGAGACGTTCTTTGTGATCAGAGCCAGAGACGGTGGTAGTGGTAGAGGCAGTGGTAGTTGCTGACACATTATTAGTGACAGACTGATTTGAAAAATTTGCCAAAATGTTCCGTCCAAATACATCTCTAACACTGCCAGACGTCTTAGTATATGATACAGTAAGTGTGTCTGTAGACTTGACTGCTGCAGACAACATCAAAGTTACACTAGTGCCGGATACCGAAATGGATGAAACAGTTGGATTGGATGCCGCACCACTAATTACAAAATTTGAGGCTGTCGCAGAACTGTTTTCTACAACCTCGGACATTGTAAGGATAATGGCAGTCGAATTTGTAGTTGCTGCAGAAGATACCGTAGGGGCTACTGAATCAATCAAATTAAATGATGGACTGACAGATAACTGATAAATTCGATCATTTACCATCTCAACTATAAAAATTTTTGAACCATCGGAGCTAAAATCAAAACTTTCCAGATCGGAAGATATAGATGTGAAGTAGGAATTCCCATCAGAAGTACTTGTAGTCAAATCATATGGTGTGGTTAAACTATGTTGCCAAATTGGGTTCGAGCCTCCACGAGTACCATACACTTTAGTACCGTCATTATTGAAAAGAAGTTCTGCGTCCGAATACTCGGCAAAACTGATAGTTGTATACCCAGGTGAACCAGCAAGGCTATACGCTGATCCAAGATTATATCGAATAAGGTTTCCTGCAGTATTACCCACAAATAATTTTGTTCCATCACCATTAAAGGTAATTCCTGATGGAGTACTCGCTATACTGGCTACAAAAATTCCTGTATAGGTGATATTTCCAACATCAAAAGCACTAGCTAATGTATACTCATAAATGCGATCATTTGCATTTCCAGCAACAAACATCTTTGTTCCATTACCATTAAAGGTCAGACCCAACGGACTCGCATCTTGAGTACTTAATGAAGAGGATGATTTTTGAAATGTTGCTGTAGTTATATCATATGGAGTTGAAAGAGAATATTGATGTACCTTATCATAATAATTTCCAATTACAAACAATTTGGTACCGTCATTATTAAATTCAATATCAAATGGATTCGTTTCTTTATCTCCCACATACAAATAGTTTCCAGTATTAGTAACAGCTGAAAAAGCATTCGGAAATTGGATTGTTGTTAAAATGATAAGAACAAACAAAAAACTGTAACCTAATAATCTGCATTTTATTTTTAACACAGCCATGTGATTTCTTCGATGTTAATAAGTATAATTAACACAAATGGAGAATAAGTGCAGTCGCATCGTCCGGTTTTCTATTAAGCCCATAGATCACTTAGCTGGAAAACAAACTATGATTTCGGATTCATATGCTGGCTTCACATATCAAGTTTTAACACTTCCAGATTCGAGTGAATTTTTTAATTCATTTTGAATCATAGTGACATTGGGGTTTTATTGGTTAATAGTTTTTTGATAGAACTTGTTACTAGGATGTTCTGATTTTCAGATTTCTACATCCAACATGATCATGTCAGAATTGCTTCCTTAACAAAGAAAATGGTGAATTAATGTTCCTTTATTATACGGTAACTAGAAATTAGGCTTTTCTGAATTTTTCTCTATTCTAAAAAACAGAACCATAAACTAGAGGTCTTTAATTGCTAAAAAAAAGTTGTATGAAGCATCTTGTCATATTGTGTTTCTGTGCTTGGCTGCATTTTTTGCACAAAGGGCTTTGTAATGATTGGCGTGAGAATAGTCGTGACAAATCCAATATTTTGCCAGCCATTTACCAATATTCGACTTCCTGCCTAATTAATTGATCATTCCATAATATTTCAAAACTCGAATTTAGAAATATTGTATTTGCAGGCGTGAAATCTAGGAACGGCTATGCTTTACTGCATCCTTAATCATGATTAGGTGGTGAGGGATTATTTTTGATGGCAGATTAGTAAAAAACCTGTAATCGCTGCTTTGCTCATCAGTTTGTATTTTGCCACCCTTAATTGAGACCACAAACCCATGTGACACATCATGCCGAAACGCATTGAGACTTTCGTACACGCCAACAAATTTTTTGATCCTCACATCCAGTCCGAGCTCCTCTTTTGCCGACCTACGGACGGTATCTGCGAGTTTTTCTCCTTTGTGAACCATGCTCCCAGGCAAATGCCAATAACCCTTGTATGGATTTCTTGTTCGTTTGGTTAACAGTATCGAGTTTCCATTAAAAATAATCATGTCCACGCAAGAAAATGCAAAGTATTTTCTAAAGTCATCATATTCCTTTTTTGGTGCCTTTCTTATTCTGACCAAATCAACCTTTGACCCATGTTTCATCTAATTGGGGGTCAAATTAAGGAATCTTCTAACAAAAACACTTCAAGATCCAGCTGATTTTGTAATTTTGGGTTTTATTCGTAATAGCTAAACCCCCTCCCACAGGACACGGGTTTACGAGTGGGGCGATTTTTTCAAAAATGCCCGATTTTGTGGGGGGTTTAACGTTTGTGCGTAGCTAATGCGGCCAAGCCTCAAAACACCCCCATTGCCCAGCTAATGGCATCAAAACTATTTTTGGTACGAATAAAAGCTAAACCCCGTCAAAAACACCAGTTTTCACTCGGAAATTGTGTATGATTTTTTGACGTAAATTGTTGTGTATGCCAAGCCGCCACAAAGGACTCCGATTGCCAAAACTCCTATGAATGTGGCAATTGGGGGGATAAAAGAGTCCATTACTGCTAGGTTTTGTGGTCCAAGTTTGCCTTCAGTTATCATGGAAAGGGCACCAGATCCGGCAAGTCCAGCAAAGATCATGGACAAAGTGGTTCCAATACCCCCCACATTCATGCATAAGAGGTGGGCCCAGACAAGAATTCTGATTTTCCCTGTGATTCTTTTTCTCATGTTGATTTCCAAATGGTTGTAAAATACGGCGGTTACGGCTATTGCGACGGTAAGAATAAGGTATAGCATCAGCCCGATAAAGAACCACTTGGCTGGCCCTTCAAAAGAAAGGGACAGAAACTGGATCATGTTGACATCTTTGGCAAAAATCATCTGAATTCCAACCATACTTAGTGCCAGAAAAGTGATAATTCCGCCCTGGACTATTGCGGCAATTATGAATCTGCTTCCCCAGGTGCTCTTGCCTATTTCCACACCAAATTTTGAGATTGCTTGAATAAAGCCATATTTGCTAAATGCAAGTATCGCAGAAAGCTAAATTGATTTAGTTGGGCAATGGTATTTTTTGTCTTGATTCTGTTATCTCCACTTCGACGGTTTCCAGCGGATCCTCTACCTGATTTCGTCTAATGGAGAGGATCTTTGGCTTTTCAAAGTCCTCGGTGCAGTCTGGGCACGCATATACAAGTACGCGGTGCTCATTTGGCGCCTTTGGATTGGAAAGGCGTGGATAATATGTCAGTCTACCACCGCAATCTATGCAATAGCGGTTGGCCCTTCTAGTTCTGGCCATTGTAAACCTCCTGCATTATTCCTAATCTGCGATCAGATATTAGATCGCAGTGGTCTAATAGAATAAACCCAAACGGTTGCAACGATCACTATTTCAAAATTCGAATTTAGAAACATTATGCATTCAAGCTGTGAAATCAGAGGCGCGTAAAGCACAGCATACAAAATAGAATCTTTCAGAATTCGAATTTAGAAACATTAGGCGCCGCCCGTCAGACTTGAACTGACGACCCCCTGATTAACAGTCAGGCGCTCTACCACGCTGAGCTAGGGCGGCAACACGTTTGTACCTAGATGTATGCGATTTAATTCTTACTAAGAGTGACGACTGAAAATTAGAAATTATTTTTCGATTCCTTTTGCTTTGCGGTACTGATAGATGCCATCCAGAAAGACTCGATGATCTTTGTTTTTTACCTTGGTCACTGCCTGAATTTCTGCAGCAGTTTGTGTTACGTCGTTTAGAACCGGGCCTGTGACTGTGACGTCATCTCCTTTGGAGACAACCTTGGTCGCACCATGGATTTTTGCTACTCGTGGAGCTCGCTCACCCTGGAAGTTTTCGATGTGAACCTCTTTGTCTTTTGTCTTGACGGTGATTGGAAAGTGTGCGTAGACAATCTTCATCTTTACGGTGTAACCATCTATGACTCCTTCGCACAGATTTCGAATGATTGAGAGTGCGGTGTTTGCTATTGCGTGGTATTTTTTGCGCTCATTTAGTGCCTTTACTGTGACTTTGTTGTCTTTGATTTCGAGTTCAACTGGGATTTTCCTAAAGCTCTTGTAGACCTTACCTAGTGGTCCTTCAACTAGAAGCATGTGTTTTTTTAGCGAAACTTTGACTTTTTGTGGAATATCAAAAGTTGCCTGAAATATCTCGACTTGCTTAGTAGACATATCCTAACAAGAATCCTCCAATTCCTTTGTTTTCTGCCTCGTGATGGGACATTACTCCCTGGTTTGTGGTGACCACTAGCATTCCACGGTTGTATGCAGGCAGGTATTGTTGCTCCCACTCGTTGAATTCACCTTTTTTGACTTTGAATCTTGGTGTGACTGCACCGCACTTTGTTATGTGGGCTAAAAGATGAATCTTGAATTTTCCTCCCCGTTTGTCGTCAACGTGCTCGAATTCTCCAATGTAGTTATGTTTTTGTAGTGTTTTGAGCACCTCGATTCCAAGTTTCGAGGTTGGCAAAATTACGCATTCGGTTCGTCTTCGCGCCTCGTTATTGTACAAGGTGTTAAACAGATTGGATAGAATGTTGGTTGCTGGCATGTCTATTACCTGTATTTTTCAAATCCTAGCGAGTTTGCTACCTCTCGGAAACAACGTCTGCAAATCATGAGATGATATTTCTGAATTACTGCCGTGTAATCGCCGCACCTTTTGCACCATCTTGAGCCTTTTCCAAATTTGTGCTCTTTTCTTCCTGTGTGTTTGTATGTTCTATCTTTCATTATACCACTGCAACCCCAAATTCCCTAGTTAAAAACTCCATTGCCTCCTCTTTTGAGATCCTATGGTGTTTGCCGACGCTGGCCTTGTGTCTGCTTCTGATTCGTACACTAAAACCAGGTCTTGTGAGTGTGATTGCTGCTTCCAGTCCGAGAATTCCGATTTGTGGATCGTATTTGATTCCAGGAATGTCTATGTGTTCTTTGATTCCAAACGAATAGTTTCCAAAATTGTCAAATGATCTTCCTTTTACCTTGTTACCTACCGCCTCGAATAGCCTTTTGAGAAGAGTTTTTGCATCGTCTCCGCGTACTGTTACTGCAACGCCAATTGGCTCTCCCTTTCTTACTCCCCAGTCTCTTTGTGTTTCTTTGGCATCGCGCGCACATGATTTTTTGCCGCTGATTTGATTTAGTGCTTTTTTCGCAATCTCAATTGCATCTCCGGATTTTCCTACACCCATGTTTAGGACTAGCTTTTCCAGCCTGATTGTTTTCATTTGGTTTTGTTCTGCCATAGTATCACGCTATTTGAATAATCGGCTCCTTTTTGCCTACAACCATCACCAAGTCTGCTGGGATCTCGATTTCTCTTTGCCCAAATGAAAGCAAAACGCGTTTTGGGAGAACGAATGTGCCTTCTTTTATGTCCTTTACTTCGGCAACTTGACCTGCGTTGAGTCCTTTTGTCAATAACACGGTTGAGCCTTTTTCTAGTTTGAGTACTTCGTTGATTTTTTGTTCTGGCACCTGCATAAGACAAGTGTCACCTACGCTGATGTCTGCATCAGTGATCAGTGAGCGACCGTCGTGGAATCCAATCTGGGTTTTTTTGTTTTTGATTGATGTTTTGCTTGTCACCTTGACCAGCTTGACTGATTTTTCATTGTTTTTGATTTTAATTGGTTCCAAGATGTGGCCGCGTTTTGGAACAAGTCTGTAAACATCAGATACGCCGTCAAGCTCAACTACGTCCATCAATCCAATTCCGTGGTGAATCGATTTCCTTTTGACTCCGTCGACTTTGACTTTGCCGTTGTATATTGCGTATTCTGCCTCACGCGCAGTTGTAACCAGCTTGAGTGTGTCTCTCAGAAACACTGCAGATGGGATCGAAACTTGCTTTGAGTGAGGTCCAGGCCTTACGGTAGTGACAAATCTTGGACTCTTTCTTGAGATGCCCCAGAACATTGGAGCCATCTGTCTTTTGAGTTTCTTGCTTCCTGCGATTCGTGGCATTACTTTTTCTCCTTTTTAGCCGGTTTAACTGTCTTTGTTTTTGATTCTTTTGATTTTGATTCTTTTTTCGGTGCTTCTTTCTTTACCTCTTTTGGTTTTTCTTTTGTCTCTTTGATTTCTTTTTTGGTCTCTTGTGGAGAGTCCTTCTTTGCCTCTTTTGGGCTTTCTTGCTTTGGTACTTCTTTTGGTTTTGCCTCTTTTGCTGGTTTTGGATTCTTGCCTTCCAGTTTGTTTTGTCGCCACTTGTCCTCGGCGTTAAGATCGGTGACCATGAGATTTGATGTATGAATGAAGACGTCCAAGTTCCCACCCTTTAGTTTCTCTTTCTTTATTCCTTCAATTGAGACACCGTTTTTTTCCGTCGAGACTCGTGTGATCTTTCCAGACACACCTTTGAATTCTCCTCGCATTACGCGCACGGTATCTCCCTCAGTTACTCTGATGCTGCTTTTGTTGTATTTTTGCTGAAGATCTTTTGAGAGGTGACTGCACATCTGCTTGCTCTTTGTGAACAGAGTTGCTTGGTATAATATTCGGTTTCGAATTATCGTAGGTTTCATGTTATACCACCATTGATGCCAGGTTTGCCACCCTTGGCCATTTCTCTGAAGCTTCTGCAGCTACTGGTCCTTTGATGTCTGTTCCCTTGATTTCACCTTCAGGTGTCACCAACACCGCCGCATTGTCCTCAAATGACACTCTTACTCCGTTTAGTCTGCGTATTGGATACTTTTGTCTAATTATTACTGCGCCAAAGATCTGCTTTCTTAGCTCTGCTGGGCCTTTCTTTACTGTGACGTTTACAAAGTCACCAACTGCCGCAGCAGGGTATCTAGATGTTCTTGTTTTTGTATGCTTTACCATGATTATCTCGAGTATTTTGGCGCCAGTGTTGTCTGCGCAGTTGATTCTTGCTCCGACTGGCAAGGCTCTTGTGACATATGGTCTAAATTCCTGCACGCCCTTTGCAGATACTGCACGACTTTTTCCTGCGGACATCTTATGACTTGACCTCCACTACCACAAATGAGACGGATTTGGCAATTGGTCTGCATTCTGCTGCAACCACTACCGTGCCTTCTTTGATCTCAAGCTTTGCTGACTTGTAAGCATGAATCGTACTTGTGCTTCTTGCGTATCGTTTTGATTTTGTTATGTATAATGGGTTTTCTCGTTGAATAACCACTGTGTTCTTGTTCTTTGCGCTGACTACCTTGCCTTCGAATAGCTTTCCCCTAACGCTGAGCGGTTTTCCGTTGTCCATTGTTATTCCTCTGTATCCTTGTTTGTCCGATGATTTTTTGCTCATGCTTTCACCTTAATTCTGTCCTCTGGTCTTTTTGAAATGACGTTGCCATCAATGATGTACTCCTGATCATTTAGTGTGAATTTCCAGTTTGAATGTTGCTTTGGGAACATCTTTGTTCCGGTTTTTGTCTCCATGATAAACATCGACTTGGTCTCATCCACAATTTTGCCTGAAAGTCCCACTAGTTCCTTATTTGATGAATCAACTATCTGTGTTTGCAGTCCTATTAACTCGTGATTTACTAGCGACATCATTTTTTCTTCAACTCATTTACTCTCGTGAGCATGCGTGCGACCTCTTTTCGTGCAGCTCTGATTTTTCCGCTTTCCTTGCGAAGTGTTCCTTTAGCAGCATCAGTCCTGAGTTTTGCAAGCTCGACTCGAGATTGCTCCAGTCTGCCCTTGAGATCAGATTCGTTTAGTTCTCTGATTGATTTCATCTTTAATCGGGCCATTTACTTTAGCTTCTCCTCTACTTCTTCCATTAGATCCATTTTCTCGATTTTCTCTGCGTCAATCTTGATCTGTTCGCTTTCTGTTCTTGCTCGTCTTTCTTCTTCTTCTCTTTCCAATCGCAGTCTTTCCGCTTCTGCTTTTTCCTCTTTTGCGCCTTTTAGCTCAAATTCAGGAATGTATCTTTCCTTTCTTGCTATTCTGATTCTTACTCCAATGTATCCCATTGGTGTTGGGACGTGTGAAATGTCTTCGTCCACAACGACTCTTGCGTGGTGTCCTGCCCGTGGAAGGATTCCTGCGGAGTGTTTTTCAAAAGAAGAACGGTCTCCTCTGAGTTTTCCAGAAATTGTTATTTGCACGCCCATTGCGCCCGCATTCATTATTTGTTGCAGAGTCCACATTGTTGCTCTTCTAAATGCTGTTCCGCGCTCAATTAGTGATGCCAGTCTGTTTGACATCACGCTTGCCGTAAGCTCAGGTTGTGTGATTTCGTTTACTGTGATTTGTGGGCTCTTTAATCCAAAATCTTTTTCAAGTTTTTCTGTGAGTTCTCTCATTCCTGCTCCTTTTCTTCCGATGACAATTCCGGGTCTTGTAACATGCAAGACAACTCTTGTTCCAGTTGGTGTCTTGGATATTTCTGCATGTGAGAATCCTGCCTCTTTGATTGCGCCTCTGAGATAATCTTTGAGAAGCATCATGTTATAGTTGTCCTTGATTACGTTTTTGACTGAAGACATCCCTAGGCCTCCTGAGCCACCAGCTCAATGTGTGTTAGCGTGTTGTTTTTTGGAGTGGCCCTGCCCATTGCGCGAGGAGTGAATCTTTTCACTACCACTCCGCGATGTGTGTTTGCAGAGATTATCTTTAGTCTGTCAAGGTCCATTCCCTTGTATTCGGCATTTGCCTCCAGGTTGTCTAATAGTCTGATGAATTCATTTGCTGCTTTTTGCGGGTATCGGCCAGACATCACGCCAGTGTCTGATCTGTGACCTACTTCGTTTTTGTATCGCCTAAATGGAACTGCGCGTTTTAGCGATACAACTTCTTGCAGGTTATCCCTAGCCTTTTCAATTGAGAGGCCTTTGATCATTTTTGCGATTTCGCGTGCATGTTTTGGAGAGATGTCTTTTTCTCGAACTGCAGCACGTACGTGCTTTGTCGAATCAAACTTTTCAAAAGCGTAACCAAAGTTCGGCATGATGATCACTTTAATGGCACATACAGACTTGATCTCGATGCGCCGACTCCTGGTGCACCATGAACAACTCGTTTGTTGGTTCTAACATATTCGCCTATGTAATGTCCAATCATTTGTGGCGTGATTGTAACTGGCGTAAACTCTTTTCCAGAAAATACGTTAACTGTAATGCCAACCATGTAAGGAAGAACGATTAGATCTCTGATGTGTGTCTTGATCGGGTTTTTGGATTTGCCTGCTTTTTCCAGTTTTATCTCCTCGATAAGTTTCCTTTTTCCGTCGGTGATTCCACGTGTGAGTGACCTTCGTGCCCTAGCTGGGAATATTTCGAAGAGTTTCTCTAGCGACATGTTCTGTAGCTGATCCAATGGTATTCCTCGATAGTCAAATTCCTTAACCATTCATTGACACCTTTAGGATTGAAGTTTGGCAGTCCATATTATAGCATTCCTATCTTTGTGGCAAGGTCTCTTGCCTTTTCTACTGATTCAAATTTGACAAACGCTTTTTTGCCAGAGATTGTCTTTGCAGTGTTTACATCGATTACGTCTTCTTCGTAAAGTGTTTTGATTGCCTCTTTGATTGTGTTTTTGTTTGCGTCAGCGTCAACGATAAAACATATTCGGCTGTCTTTTTCGATTAGCGCAAATGTCTTTTCTGTGATGTATGGCCTAATGATTATTTTTGTAGCCTGGGTTGTGTTCATTGTAGTGCCTCCATTAATTCCAAATGTGGTGACTTGATGTTTGCAATCTCGTTTAATGCAGCCTTTGTGTATACAGTTAATCTGATTGGTTGAGAACCCGGAGCTAGATCCAAGACTGATAGGTCACTTGCTGCCCTTACGTCGACTCCGGAAAACGCGCCGCATGCCTTTGAAAGCGACTTTGGATCTTTTGCGACAATCAGGATGCTTTTTCCAATCTTTGTCTTTCGTCCTCTGATAACTGATCTTCCCGAGCGGGCTTTGCGTTTTTCTAGTCGTTCAATGTCAGAAGACAGCTTCAATGCGTCAAATACCTTGGAGATTTCTTTTGCCTTGGAAATTTTTTCAATGTCATCAGATACGATGATTGGGAATGATTCTATTTGGTCAACTACGTGTCCTCGTGATGCAACCATATCTTTTGAGGCAGTTGCTGCAATCGCAGAGCATAACGCAAGTCGGTTTTCTTTTTTGTTTAGTTTTTTGTAGATTACCCTCTCAGCCAGTGGAGGATGAGCTTGTCTTCCACCTCTAACCATTGCTACACCAGCTGCCTGTCCGCGTCTTGGACCACCGCCCCTGATTCTTGCAACTCTTGCCTGTCCGTGTCCTGTCGGAGGATCGTTAGACATTGCAACCACATCCATGCCTGCGGTCAAGTGTCGCCCTTGTCTTTGATAGTGGTGAGAATCCAAGTTCACAAAAGCTCGATGAATCAAATCTTCCCGGATTGGAGTTTGAAATGCCTTTGGTAGCTCGACTTCGTCTTGCTTTGTTCCAGTCAGTGAAAATGTTTGTGCCTTCATACTACGATCTCCAATATGTTTGGCTTGAGAATCTTTGTTGGGATGTTACGCACTTGTGTTCTAAGCTTAACAAGTCGCCTGTATGTTCCGGGAATTGATCCTTTCAAGACAACAAAGTCGCCATTTACAAAACCATAATGCTTGTAACCACCTGCTGGGTTTATTCTGAATTCATCCTTGTCCGTGTTGCTCATTATCATGATTCTCTTGTTGTATTCAGTTCTCTGATGGAATCCGCGCTGGCCTGCACGAGGCACTGTGTACATGATGCTGGACGGAGAAATTGGACCGAGTGTTCCAAGTGCTCTGACACTCTTTCTTGATTTGTGTTGCTTTTTCTTTACACCCCATCTTGTGATTGGGCCTTCCCATCCCTTTCCTTTGGTTATCGATGCCACATCAACGCTAGAGCCTAGATCAAAAACTTGCTCTACTTTGACCTGCTTCCCAAAGAGACCTTTGAGAAAATCAAACTGTGTCTTGATGTCACCGCCGTTGACTGCTACCTCAAATACGTATGGTTTTTTTTGTGCAAGTCCTGCGTTGTTTGGAGACACCGCAACAACTGCGAAAAGCTCGCTTGTTCTGTTGAGAAGCTTTTCTGCTTTTTCCAGACTTCCTTCTTTTGGTTTTAATGTGAATAATCGTAAAACTTCTTTTGGCATGTCGCTGCTGTAAACATCAAACAGCGCGTGTGAACCATTGATGTCATCGTGGTAACCTCTGATCCCGATCACGGCAATTGGAGGCGTTGCAACAACTGTTCCAAGACTTACGAGTTGTTTTCCATGGTTTGGTGTTTTTTCTCTGTCATCAATGCTTACAATTTGGATGCATCCGACTTTGAACCCGGCGTAGCCAGAGAGTTTTGGCTGCTCCAGCGCAACAGCAGGCCAAGTCCTAATTCTTGGCTCCATGCTTTTGGCACGTCCTCTAGGCAGGTATGCAAGACTACCACGACGTGGCTGACTATGTTTTCTATGGCCCATAGATAATCGAAAACATTTGTTAACCCCATTATATACCTAGGGATAACGAAAGTTACGGATTTACGATGTTTGTGACAGAAAGAAAAATCGAAACGCCACCGATGACCACGCCGACAATGCCAACGATTATTGCAATTACAAGAAAGTTTCTTTTTGCCATAGCTGAGAAAATACGATCTGCCTAATTTGAGTTTACAAAATTCAGAATAGACATTATTCCAAGCATTGATTCTTCCAAGCGCACAGTTTCTGTTGACTGGTTTGGGAAAAAATTGAATGTCTTTGAATTTTTGATACCGATTTTTGTTCCAAGTATTTCATACAATCCACGATCTGGTGCGCCAAAAACAAGCAGTATTGGTTTTTCAGAGTGTGTGTATTCACTAATCTGATCCATCGTAGCTTGCTTTCCTTTGCGTGACGTGAGAATTATGTTGCCTTCCCATTCCTCCAAAAGCTTGACTAGGCTTGGTCTTTCTTTTACCTTGTATCCCCAGTATTGCTTTATCTGATACTCTGAGACTTCTTTTACGGTCAGCGGGTAGAGTGTCTTGATTTGTACTGTGACGCGTTTTTTGTCGTACTCTTTACCAAAATACGGAATCATCTGATGTATTCCAATATCTACAAACTTTTTCCCTTTGTAATACACTACTGCCGCTTCCCTGATGTCCCCCTCCTTGAGATCTTTTGGATTTGATGAAAGCGAGTGATGAGGGATCTGCAATGGGTGCATCATCCCTGCATACCGTAGATCGTCTATTTTTGGAAACAGCCCCTTTCGCAAATATTGTGGGGTTTCAAGATAACGCAGAATTGTAGACAGAAGGTATCTATCAGACTGATGTCCCTCGCTTTCAGTATAGACATAGATTGTCTTTACGCCAAATATTGCACACGTCCTTGCAATGAATGAAACCTTTTGCGACTTGTCCAGTTTGGTGGACTCATCCTTCAGACACGAATCAGGTATTGCGACAGAGAGGTTCAATATTGGTATGACTAGGTATTTGGTATTGGGAATTTTTGTTTTCCAATTTTTGCAAAGTTAGCGATTTGCTCTTGATTTACTTTTTCAAACTGTTTTGTTGCTGTCTTGATGTGCGACATCTTGATGTGGTCGGTTTCCTCTTTTTGATCACTTGTCAAGTATATGCAAGCTGTCGCAAGTGCGGATGCATCTTCAAGAGACATTTCTGGTTTGTAGTTTTTCTCAAGAAAGTCATTTGCCTGCTCAGAGCCAGCACCAATTGCAACTGCGTCGTATGCAATGTACGTGCCGCTTGGATCTGTCAAAAAGAGCGCGTTGTGTGAATCAACTCCACCTATGATCAATGCAACGCCAAATGGTCTTGCTCCTCCAAACTGCGTGAATTGCTGGCATTGGTCTGCAAGGTGTTTTGCCACAGTTTCAACGTCTACTGGCTCGTCGTAAATCATCCTGTTACTTTGCGCAAAGAACCTCGCGGCGTCCGCCTGGTTTCTCGCATCAGGTATGTATCCTGCTGCTGCAAATCCTATGTGCTCATCAATCTGGAAGATTTTGTGTGCTGATTCTGAGATTTGTAACTTGCGTGGTTTTTCTTCCACTGCAATCACAACTCCGTCTTTGCTTTTGACACCGACTGCAATTGCACCGCGCCTTACCGTTTCGATTGCATATTCTACTTGGTAAAGCCTACCGTCTGGCGAAAATATTGTAATAGCTCTATCATAACCTTGTTGAGAAGGAAGCAATTCTGTTTTTCATGCTTTGAAAGTTTAATTTAAGTCTAGTCATGTGTTGCTTGTGCGATTTGAAATTCCATTTCACGGTCACAAAAATGTCAGAGCACATCATCCAAGAACAATCGAGATCACAACTGAGCCTGATCTCACGCTGCAAGGTGACTGCATAATCGGCGTAGCTGCAGATTGTGGATGTATGGACATCCCTGAAAAGCTAAAGAAAAAGATGAAGCGATCTAACTCGCAGATCAAGATCACAATTCAAGTAGATGGAAAATCATTTCAGATCACTGGGAATGGTCATGAGGAACTGAAGCTGGAAAATCCCCATGACATTGTGATTAGAAAAAGTAGTTTTTTGTGTCCCAGGACTCTTGCAATTAACTGCGACAAGGCATGCGATGACATGCCGCGACAAATGGTAAAAATGTTGCAAGATCCAAAAACAAAGGGACTATTTGTGATCGAAGTTACTTGATCTTTTTTTGAGTCCCAAAGTCCTTGCTTTCAAGAACATTTGCCATTGCCCGATTTACAATTTCAGTTAGGACAAATTCATTGTACGCCGATTCTGACTTTTTTTGAAGCGCCGGTCTTTTTGCGATTCCGTCTAGAATTTTCTCAATTTTTGCCGATGTTGTTTTTATCATTGTAGAGTATTTTGAGTCAAAATCTTTTGCAGAATGATTTGCAAGTAATTTAATGGATGTTCCATAGAATTTTGCAATCGCTCCCCTGATCTCTTCTATCTTGACAACTTCGATCAGGCCTGTTTCTTTGAGAATGTCCAAGTGGTGTCGTATCGTGGTTATCGCTTTGTTGTAACCTGATTTTTGGAGCTCCTTTGCGATTTGCTCAGTAGTGAGTTGCTTGTGGTACAAAATCTCTACAATTTTTGCTCTTGCCGGGTCTTCTAGGGCTCGAGCGTGTTCAACAGAAATCGTCACGACTCTGTTAATTTTGATTTGTTTTTCAAGTAGCGTTGACATGATATGAGCAGATGAGGAGTTTAGCTAAAAGATCCTAACATCACTTTTTTTTGTCTAATCGCATTAATTTTTTTGCGTTACAATAAATTTGAGAGCATATCAAATTTTTGCTTGATTGCTACTAATAATTTAGTTCCAATGAGAACCAATGTAAGACCACTACAACATAATTGGTAGCAATACTAACAATGTTGAAAATTTTGAAATTTTGGCAAAATTTGCGGCCTGTGGTTCCGCCGACATCAAATTGCCAAAAATGATGGTCTGATAATTTAGAATTAGAGTTGAGACGAACAAATCAAGCCTAGAGTCGCTTGCCAGTTATTTTCTCATATGACGAGACATAGCGTTCTGACATTTTCTGGATTATTTCGGACGGAATTGATGGTGCAATTGGCTCACGTCCTTGATTGCGATCGTCGTCGAATTGTTTTTGGTATCCGTTTGCAGTGAGCCAGTCACGCAGTATTTGCTTGTCATACGACTCTTGGATTTTTCCTATCGAGTACGTCTCCTTTGGCCACATCCTATATTCATCAGGTCCGATGGAATCCCCAAGGGCAATTCGACCATCCAGTTTGCCAAACTCTAACTTCAAATCTGCAAGAATGAATCCCGCCTTGTCTGCTATTTGATAAATCAGATTGTATATTTCGATTGATTTTGATTCAAGCCATGAAAACTCTTTTTCTGTGACCAACCCCCTTGTTACAGCGCTGTTTTTGTCTATTGGCTCATCGTGCTCTGATTTGGTAGTTGGATCAAAGATTGGTGTTGGCAGCTTTGCAGCAATCTCGGTCTTTGTGTTTTGCGGCAAAACAATTTGGCCTCCTTTCCATCTTGAAATCAGGCTTCCATAAAAGTAGCCCCTCACAACGCATTCTACTGGAATCATTTTCATTTTCTTGACGACTATTTCATTGTGCGATACAGATTTGACAAAATGGTTTTCCACAGGCAACTTGTTGAACCAAAATTCAGCAAATTTGCACAGCACCTCACCTTTGTGCGGGATTGGATCATGAAACTTTACGTCATATGCAGATACCCTGTCACTGAATCTGAAAAGAAGATTCCCATCCCCTAGTTCATAGACATCTTTTACCTTACCAGAGCCAAGAAACTTCAAGTTTTTTCTAATTCTGGTAACTTGGATACAATTATAACAATTTTGCATCAATTTTTATCACACCAGTTACTAGGCTAATTGTTGTGGATCCTGATTCTGGTTCTGGTTGCGGCGTTAGGATTCGTGCCGGTATTTGCAGAAACTCAGATCTCTGATGAAAATCTGGCTCTCGAAGTATACGTAATGAGAATTCCGGAAAACCCCACATCAATGACCTTTGTTGAGGACGACATTTTGGTGCTGCAGCGACACAATGGACAGGTTCGTCTGGTTCGAGACGGAATACTCCAAGACAAGCCGGTTTTGGATGTGGCTGTGGCAAGGGATGGTGAAAGAGGCATGCTTGGCATCACGTCTGCTGGCTCCACAGTGTACGTCTACTTTACTGCTGCCGACACAGACAATGGAAAGGCAATTGAAAATCGCATCTACAAGTATCGCTGGAATGGTGAAGAGCTCGTAGAGCCAGTCTTGATGAAAACCCTACCAAGTGACAATTTTTATCATAACGGAGGAGCCATGACAAACTTTAACGGCCAAGTCTATGCCGTAATTGGTGACAATGGGAATTATGGCAGACTGCAGAACAGGAATGCCGATTGGAAAAACGACACCAGCGTCATACTCAGAGTGGATCCGCCCGGACCATACTACGCGATGGGTGTAAGGAATAGTTTTGGGCTTGCCGTTGATCCGTTTACTGGAAACCTTTGGGATACAGAAAACGGCGACGATAGCAACGACGAAATTAATTTGGTTCCAGAAAATTTCAACAGCGGCTGGATCGAGATAATGGGCCCCGCAAAGGATCAGTCCCAAATTGATGCTCTGCCAAAATACGGAAATTATGTCTACAGTGACCCCGAGTTCACTTGGGAAAAACCGGTTGCTCCCACCGCAATATCCTTTGTGAAATCCGACATGCTACAGGATTATCAGGACAGCGTATTTGTTGGAGATTGCAATACTGGTAACCTCTACAGGTTCAAGCTGGACTCGACCCGAACAGGTTTTGTTTTTGACTCGCCGGAACTATCCGACAAAGTCCTCAATGTTGATGATCCCATGGACGAGATTGTGTTTGGCACCGGCTTTGGCTGCCTCACAGATATCGAGGTGGGCCCAGACGGCTTCATCTATATCGTATCACTCTCAGAGGAAAGGATTTACAGGATCTTGCCAAAGGCAGCAACCCAACAAATGGATGTGGATGATACAACAAGCGTCGAGTCAAAAGGTGGATGCCTTGTTGCCACTGCAGCTTATGGTACTGAGCTTGCGCCCCAAGTGCAATTGCTCCGAGAGATAAGAGATGGTGCTCTGTTGCGGACATCCTCAGGTACCTTATTTTTGTCAGGCTTTAACTCGGTATACTATTTGTTTAGCCCCACAGTTGCCGATTTAGAGAGGTCCAATCCAGCATTCAAAGAAGTTGTAAGAACGGTAATCAGCCCCATGCTGTCCACATTATCAATACTGAATTATGTTAATGTCGATTCCGAACAGGAGATGCTAGGATATGGCCTTGGAATAATTTT